>JAESFQ010000782.1_pt1 | contig 11726 bp, 14 predicted proteins | sample 9269431 | NCBI WGS metagenome assembly JAESFQ01 (sample SAMN14502588, study PRJNA617103) | algae metagenome | isolation source: Plectolyngbya sp. WJT66-NPBG17 and co-occurring heterotrophs from well... | place: USA: Mojave Desert, Joshua Tree National Park, California | collected 2006-08-06
TCGAAGATGCACGGAAAAGGATAGAGGAACTCGAAGCACAAATGGAGCGCTTGAAAGGAGTGTACCAGCTGCTGTTGCCTTTTCCTTCAGGCGCTCCATTTGTGCTTCGAGTTCCTCTATCCTTTTCCGTGCATCTTCGAGCTCGGCCATATCTATACTACTGCCACACGACGGACAGCTCTGCGCATGCGACTCGTTTGGGACGTGTTTCGTTGGTAGTGGATGCGCTGGCGGCGATATTTCGATGCTTGCTGCCATGACGCCGGTTCTCTGGGTTTCGAGCTCGTGGTAGGGATGTTTCGTTAACTTACTCGATAGCCCTCAGTAGTTTGAAGAATATAGGGAGATTGTGGGGTTTGTGTCGTGTTGTGATGACGGAGACTGACTGGGTTTCAGGTGATCGACCCTGCGTTCCTCATGCAGGGATCACGCCCGCGTGCCGCCATGTCTAAATCTGGACTGACTTGTCAACTTTATCTGAACTAGTGGCCGCTTAGCGTTGATCACTTTCTTTTGGGGTCGTTCACGAAGTCTCACGTAATACAGAAGAGGACACAGCTGTACATTTTCGGGTCTTGTAAAGTATGTCTATCGTATTGAGTGCGCCTTGGACTGATTCTAAAGTACGAGCTACGCAAATATACCCCTATTCTCCTTGACCCAGTCTTCCAGCTTTGTCGGCTCGTGCTCTGCGTACTTCCTCAAATTCTGCACTGCTTCGTTGTATATTTTCGCATAACTGTCGCGTCCCGAGTTGCTCTCCCTCATGCCCCGCGCCAATGTGTCAAGCACCGGCTTAGGCATATACTCTAAGTTCTTATACCACTTCTCCTCATCAATCTCTTTGACCTGAATTTCCTTCCCCAGTGCTTTGCCAATAACAGCGTGGGCTTCACGCTGGGTCAAAAGTTGAGGGCCACACAGATAGAATGACTGTCCCGCTTCTTTCTGGAAGCGCGACTCTACGAGAAGTGCGCCGCACACAGTGCCAATGTCTGACGGAGCGAGGTAGTCGAACCGCACGTTGGGGTAGAGGAGTTCAACTTCACCCTTCTTGATGTCCTTGAGGTTCCACAATATGTTGCTGCTGAAGTACGCGGGCCGTACAGCGATGTAAGAGATGCCAGTTTCTTTCAATGCGGCCTCGGCTTTGGCATGGAAGGCGCCAATTATGTCCTTCTGGTTGGCCTCTGAGCTGAGAGGGTCTTCGACTTTGTACGAAGACAAGAGAACGATGTATGTTATACCAGCCTCCTTCAATGCCTCGAAACTACTTCGCATGCCGTCCTGTGTTTCATGTACGACGTATACGAAGGCTGTCTTTGCGCCAGAGGTCTCGACGGCGCGTTTGATGGTTTCGGGCTTGGCTAGGTCGGCTTGAACGCGGACGTAGCTGTCACCATTTCCCTTTTCTTCAATGTCTTTCAGTTCCTTCTTCGTGTCTCGCATAGCAAGGTAGACTTTGGCTCCGCGCCTGTGTGCTTCAATGGCAGCGGCGCTGCCCACTGCCCCAGTAGGGCCGAAAACAAAGACTGGAGAAGTCATAGTAAATTTTGAAATTTTGTCCGAAGTATCTTGACAGAACGTTAATGTCGTGTGAGAGCTGGTATATCTCAATATGCGAGGCTGAGTTCATTTATTTAACCGTTGGATGTATAGAGAGTGTGCGGCCGTTTCGGCGTCCCGTCCGTGGCACGCGCTACGGTCTCTCGGTCTCTCGGTATACCAAAACTCATGCAATCAAGCCTGTAAGCATATAACATCTACTAGGCCCATGATTATTCGCTAATCTGCTACCTCACTATCGTTCGATGCGGGCAAAGACGCGACGACCGGAACGCCGCGGCCGCCGCTAATGACGTCATGGGTGTGGAGGTACCCTCGAATTGTGCATACAACCCAACAAACCAAGGGTATGCTAAGAGTTGGCATGCGCTAGCCACATAACGTAATTTTTTGGAGTTAGCATGCTAGTGCGATGCCACCTAAGAAATAGCACAAGGATTAATTTATTTTTATTTTAGCTCTATCTTCTTAAGCATAAGAGATAGAAAGAGAATTTCTATTATAAAGTTGTAGGGATACGCTAGTTCTATAACTCTGTAATAGGAAGTTATTTTCTATCTCTTATAATTAAGAAGATAGATAAGAATAAATCGATTCTAAATTAATTCTAAATCAATTCACTACTCTTGGCATGGCCACGGTTTGTTGGGTTGCATCCTGCCTCGAATTCATGTGTTGCAACGGAGCAATGCTAAAACTGTCCGCATCCTAGTGTAATCTTTTCGGTAATCGCTAGAGACATGTCTCCTCATTCGCAAGAGTAGTTGGCCCTTCACCGTACTGCCAGGTAGATGCATGCGCGCATTAACGACAATATAACACTTTCTAAATAACGGCTACTTGCACTGCACCAACGAGACAGGAAACAAGTTGATGCTATAGCGCAAGGGGTGTGCCAGGGAAAAACAATTCACTGCACATAGCCACACTGTTTACCGATTGTTCCCTACGCTCCATATCGTGAGGACAATCTTCTTTCCGCTGAAATAAAACGCACTCCAAGACATGGACTAGATTATGGTCCATGAATGGCCACAGCTAGTTATACATGTTGTATGCTCGATCCGGTACCTGCACGCTATTCCTGTCTTCACTGCGCACCTCATGCACGATTGTTCTCGTGATTTCACCTTTGCCAACTTGCTCTTGTAGTATGTGCCTTTCGCTATCTCCGTCGTCGTAGTCACGATCGATCCGTGATTTCTCGCCTCTGGGCCCGCTGCCGATCGTGAATGGTTTGGTGACGTTGTACAGAGGCATGCCATGATCGCTCGGGCCCCGAGTTCTGGATCGGCTGTTAAGGAAGGTTGAAGGCATGATCTTCCGAAACAAAGATTCGAATGGTTTTCGTAAAGGTGGGAGTGAAGCGATCAATATGCCGACAGACAGCTCAAGCCCCGACCATACCGCGAGACGAACGCTGTCCCATGTAGGGTCCTTGGTATGTAGCAAAACGGGTAGTTCAGTCGTCTTCAAGATAGAACAAACAGTTGCACTGACGATCCTGTTAGCAAGGTGAGCGAGTCGAATCAGAGTTAGACTCACCCTAAACCTAGGCAAAAGACGACACGTAGACCCCATTGAGTACGCCTTGGCAGCTGAATGGTAGAGAGATAGATGAGTGGTGCGACAACGTATACGATATCTGTGACGATATTTGACCCACCCTATCTCTGTCTTAGCGACTGTCAACGATAGATTGAAATGGAAGCTAACGAACCTGTGTCCAAGATAATCCAACGTTTCCCGTTGACATGAAGCATTTTCCTGGCACGGCTTTGTTCCAATTGGCTTCCATCGGAGTGCGACAGAACACACTCATCATGGGAACTACCAGGTTGAACGTTGTGACCATCACGATACTCGCCCATACAACCCCCAAGTACACTTTGGAGAACTTGAGAACGAGAAGATACGTGCAGATGGAATACTTCAAAAATGTAATCGCAAGCATGTTGAGAATCTGGCCAATCCAGAGGTAGTAGCTGTACTGCCTCATGTTGACGCTAGGATCTTTCATGTGACGACCCAGGCCACACTGTACTGTTTTGTAGCGCACCACAATGGAAGCTATGTTGAGTATCTGAAATAACGCGTATTAGCTTTTATCTTGGGGTAAATTGGCCGGCGTTAACGTACCACAGCGATGACGAGCAGGTAATCGCATAGTAAGGTCTTTCGCTTGGTTCTGATTCCGTGGATCATCCGCCAGGCAACGAATGCGGTACTGAGGACACAGAGGGCTGTAGTAGGCGCTAAGATTTCCACTCGACGGTTAGGCCACTCTTGCTGGGTATCTGCCATGTTGAAGAGAGGCTACAAAGAACCTCGGAATGGAGCATAAGGGAGATCCCTGAACGGTACCAATAGCGAGGAAAAGGGTGCCTTATAATACTTTCGATGGCACGTACAGACAGAAAAACATCCCGCAATGCTCCCTTACTCTATATTGCATCCAACAGTGACCCAGCAGTTTGGTGAACTGCGTGTTAGCCAAGGCAATGTACCTCAGTGACCAACATTGTGAAGATGAAGAATCGCCCACGAATGGGATGCTTTCCGAGCTTACATGGATCGTCAACAACATCAAAATCCTGAACCCTGACATACGGAAGATTCACCTCGAATCCTTCCAGCAACTCGGCTACCGGATTGCGATCATGTTAACGCCATTGTCACGCGCAGTGTCATCGTGACTGGTCAGGACAAATGCATCGGCAGTGCTATGTATCCTGCCATCTCGTTAAGCTGTGCCGCAGTCATAAGCGGCAGGTGGCCCGGTGTATGCGGGGGAGCCCACGAAACTCTGGATCTCAGTTGCCACTCATTGGGATCATCCTTAGTCCTTGTGCCGACAGCAGCAACTTGGAGCCCAAGTAACCAAGGTTTCTTTCCACATCTTCGAAGCCAACTGCAGGCCGTGTATGTGAGCTTATGTCAGAAGAACGTGGTGTCTGCGTTAAGTCGGCAACTGTAACCCGTCATGTTCCCGCGGCTGCTTTGGCGGCTATTGAACTGATGTTGAAGACTTGGCTCATCTTGACGGAGCACTAAAAGTGTTTCGAGTACATGCAATTCAACTGTGCCGTGTTGTGGGTCAGTAAAATGGCGCAGTCCCTTTGACGAGAACTAAGCAATCCGAGGCCGTCTTGGACGACTGCTTAATCGAACGTTCAGGGGTTCATATTGTGGAAGCAACATCTTGATTGAGAAACCGGAGGAAGCAGGTGAGTGCACTTCAAGCGCCCGTGGATGCTCCTTCTAGGTCGAAAGACTGGACGCCGTAGACCTTCCGGCACGATTGCCAGGTGTAGGGGTCAGCTCCAAGGTTCTCGCCAAACTATAAGCAAGGGACCCCTTTCGAAGTCGGGAGGAATATTGGAGAGCAGCTCTAGAAAGGAAGAAGGATTGTGACATGTTCAGCTTCGGCATCTGGGAATGCACTAAGACTTAGCTGTAGAATGGCGGAACGCGGCAGCCGGAACTCGTACCATCCGAAGTCAAGGAACGATCTGCCGATCCGTCCCCTTCTGGCCTCTGGATATGTGTTTGGGTATTTATTGTACGCCCAGAGCTCTATATCAGGTGCATGGGGTTCGCAGATTCGATCTGTGTAAAGCGCTACAAATTCTGAATGGCACGGTAGCTGAAACCATACGAACTACCACGAGCATCGCTTCGCAGGCGACCTTGACTGCGCCGCATGTTCTGGTCCACTCTGCCGAGACATGCAACTTGTGCACGAGCATGCATGCCCTTCCCATAGCTGTACTATTGATCCTACAGGAACGCATCTCACCATGATGTTACTGCACACAGTAAATGCGCCGCGACGGCCAAGTCACCAATGGCATACCCTGCATCTTGGCAAGACGGGCTATCCAGAGCGGTGGATCAGGTCCGCTCGATCCTTCTCCGAGTCGCGAATTTACGTTATGTGTAGTGCCAGAACCGTTTTTGAGATACGAAAAGGTCTGGTACGAGGAAGAGTACCGCGCATGGAAAAGATTACGTCTGGGCTGTGGAAGGTGGTGGTGTGAGTGGGGACAACTGGACGGCAACGGGGCGGGGAGAACGCTCCCTAGCTCCGGAAGCACCCTTGCCTTATTAATCTTGCGACCCATCTTTTTACCACGCCGCCATCAACCCTCCATGCCGTCTGCAGGAAGCCCTTGCCATGCTTCTAAATTGCATGGCCGAGTCGAAAATATATGGTTGACCGCGGAGCTTTGCTACCGACGTGCGGCGATTCATGTGTATGTTGGCGACTTGTGCGCATCTGGATACCAGACGATGATCTAGATGGACGGCAAATGCTCGCAAACATCCACTTAAAAGCCCTAGAGATCCGGCAATCAAAATGGTACCACACCTTCGTCCAGGTGCCTTACTTTCGACTCTCGTCATACAGAGGCTCCCCCCAGGATGTTGTCCGTCACCACTTTGGCAGTTGCTGCCCTCCTGGGCGTAACCAGTGCTCTGCCTAACAGTGCTGCGCAAACGCAAGCTCATGCATCCAAAGACACATGGGACTATGTGATTGTTGGAGGAGGAGTTACGGGATTGGTAGTTGCTAATCGCTTGACTGAGGATAAGAAGAGTAAGTCGAGACCCTGACATCCAACACGCAAGGCCGGGTCAGCGCGCTAACATGTTATCCAGAAAGCGTTCTCGTCATCGAGGCCGGTGCAGCATACGATAATCCCAACATCCGAATGCCATACGGTGCTACCTATGCCTTGAACGCAACTTTGCTCTGGGGCTACGTTTCGCAGCCGGAACCATACATCGCGAATAAGACGTTTCCAACACGTGTTGGACAGGTGCTTGGTGGCGGCTCCATAGTCAACGGCATGCTGTATGACCGAGCCGCAGCGGGTGACTACGACGCTTGGGAAGCTCTGGGAAACAAAGGCTGGGGATGGGAGGGAATGTACCCGTTCTTCAAGAAATCCACCGAGTTCATCGAGCCCCCAGCGGATTTAGCTCAGAAACTCAATATTACCTGGGATCCCAATGCGTAAGTGGATAAATGCGATGTGGGATGAAGCTTGACTAATTCTGTGGATCTTTTAGTTACGGCAAAGGCCCTTTGAAAATCGGCATCTCCGACTTCCAGTACCCCGACGTTGTGGACTATTACAAGGCTTTCGCGGGTGCAGGCTTACATGCGGCTCGGAGTGGTGACAATGGAGAGGCCTACGGAACGGCTTGGTACCCCAACACCATGAACCCCAAGACTGGCGAGCGGTCGCACGCCCGTAACTCCTACTACGATCCCGTATCAAAGCGATCGAATCTCGAAGTAATGCTGGAGACCCTTGCAACCGAAATCGTGTTTGACGGCAACCGCCAGCTTACAGCAAAGGGCGTCAAGGTCACGGACAAGAGAACGGGAACCACAAAAACCGTGTACGCGAAGAAGGAATTGATTCTGGCATGCGGCTCCATCAACACACCCCAGCTCCTTCAGCTTAGCGGTATTGGGCCGAGATCTGTTCTCGAGGCCGCTGGTATCCCTGTCAAGCTTGCACACGACGGTGTAGGTGCCAACTTCCAGGATCATCCGTACACCAACGTACAGTACAACATGTCGAACCTGAGCAAGCCCAATCCAAGCTCTTTCAACGACCCAGCGTTTAACGCTTCCGCGTGGGAGCAATACCGCGCCAACAAGACGGGTCCGCTTACCCTGGCTCGTGGAAACGGTCTTGCAATGGTACCGCTCCAAATCGTCGACCCCGAAAACTACAGCAATCTGGCAGAGCAGGTTCGAGGCTCTAGCAACGACGCTTATTTGCCTGCTCTCTACAAGAACAGCAAGAAGCTGCTCAAGGGCTTCAAAGCTCAGCGCGCAATTCTTGCTGATTTGTACGAGAGTGCTAAAGCGGGAGTCGTCGAGCACACTATTTCTGGATCCGGCACTTTCAATATCGTAGGGCTCGAGAAGCCCATTTCCAGAGGCACCGTCACGATCAACCCGGCTAACCCCCGAGGACCACCGAACATCTTTTATAATGCGTTGAGCAATCCAGTGGACAGGGCTGTTCTCGCGACTTGCGTTCGCTTTCTTCGAACAGTCTTGGCTCGCCCAGAGCTGGCAAAGTTCTCACCCATGGAGACCTCCCCAGGAGCGCAGTACACTACTGACGACGAGATCATCAAGAGATCGATCGAGGTTGGAAGTGTTATCCCCACTTTGTCTCATCCCTCTTGCACGTGTGCTATGATGCCCGAAGACATGGGTGGTTGCGTTTCCGACAAACTCCTCTTCTATGGAGTCAAGCACATGTCTATTGTCGATGCCTCCATCATTCCTATCGTACCTACGCAGCACATTCAGTCGACGATGTACGCCATTGGCGAAAAAGCTGCGAGCATCATCAAGAGCCGTGGTTGAAGTGGCGTTCATTTTCTTTGTGTAGGTAGTTTGTAGTTTAATATACACATAACCTCGCATTGGACTTGGGAATTTTCCACATGATCATATGTTCGTTGCTGACATGCAGAAATCCTTCCATCAGCTCAGGCAGTGTTTGACGATGAAAGTAATGGCGTTTCGAGTAGGGAGGCTGGGCTAGACGAAGGGAAAGAGAAAGATCACTTGGATTGGTACGCATGATTATTCGCGCTTTAGTTATTAGGCACTGCTCTAGCTTAATACAGATCCATCGGGAAAGCAAGTTCGGGCACGAGAAAACTTTGCTCAAACACATCTCCTAGAGCCCTCGCGTCTTGGTCCCACCATGAACTATTAACCTGTATCATCGCAGGCTCCTCTGCAGTTCTGACTGTATCAATCGATTCTGTTGTGGTCGTGTCATGCTCGATAGACCGACTTTCAGTCACGCTCGGGCAATCAATGCGGCGGTTACATACTGGTCGAAACGAGGCTTCCAAATGGCCTTCAGATTGTGCGTAGTGAATCAGGCCGGCGGAAAGAACAGGACTTGCTTCTGGTCGTGCGTCCAGTGTGCTCAGATTCTGCCGGTCTTCATCTGCAACGTAGGTGGAAATTGATGGAGCCAAACTCAACGGTAAGGAAATATTCCGCGAAGTAAGAAGACCGATAAACTCCTGGGAATTCCGTTCGCCTGGGTCGCAGCATTCCTGTTGGGAAGAACTAAGAGATTGCGCTTGCAAAAACTGTCGCTCCATGTGCGTATGCTAGAACCAGTCAGAAAAGCAGTACAGATGGGAGATGACTAATAATGGCTTACGAGGGGCTGCAAATTCTTCCAGTAGTTCTTGAGCTCACCAGTAACACGAAGGAGAACCGCAACGCGCTCGAGGTGCTGATCGCTTAGATCCCCAAAAGCGAGAAAACAGCGCAACTGAATGGCTGCACATACATATGCACCATATCCAACTATAGGCCATAGTTTCGATGTAGCTCCTTTTCGCATTAGGAACTTCTCCGTCATGTCGACCATGATTGACGAATGTCTCCATGCCTGCTCCGCAGCTAATTGTAACGTCTTCCGCGATAGATTCGGTATTTGCGTACCACATGAAAGCATAGGAACCACGGCCGAATGCAAGTAGCAGAGGCAAAGGTGGTATAGATAATTCAATGAAAATATGCGACTGGACGCTACTGGGTTGTTTCCGGCGCCCGCACCACTCGTTTTGTATCGTATGGAGTCGTCCATGCGGTCGTGCAAGTCCTCGAGCCTTTCGTCAAGCAAATAGATTTTCGAAGTCGGATCGCATGACGCGTCGCGATTGTGCTGCATAGAAAATACGAAATGCTGCACTTCCCACCTAACCATGGTAAGCCTCGCTTTTTGAACATATGGTCGTACACCTACCAGTGTCCATGAAGCATAACTAAAGTCGAGTTGAAACCTAATCTTAGGTTCTGCTCGCTTGCGACATTTTCTTGTATGGAACCGGCCTCATCGAGGAAACGCTCGAGACTAGGTGTAGAGCCCATAGGAATGTCATCAGGCAATGGACAGCCGACTACCTCTGCCCAGCAGTCGGTCGGGAACCGCGCGTTCTGCTGACTAGCACACTTTGTAAGCCAGCAAGCCCAAAAGCATCTCATCTCGATGTCTGACTCGGCGCGACAGCGATCCATCCGATCCGGACTAGGTCGGTTGAACTGCAAGATTCGACAAGTGCGGTAGGCGATTGCTACAGAGTGCAGTAAAAGTCTTTCGTTAGTGAGGTATTGACAAGTTGATTTGGTTGTGGAAGACGTACCGGTGTGCATATTCGTCCTCCTTGTTTCCGATTTCGCTAGCCAAAACATGGCCAAAATCTGGCAAGCTTGAACGTGTGGCAGACATGGCTTATCCGCGTTCATCAAAGCAGACTTACTGGCCTGCTCGGCCCATCGCTCTCCTATCACACACCAATCCGCCTTTGATATTTCCGTAATGCCAATCTCTCCCTGTATGGCTCCACCGGGTACACGAGTGAGAAATCTAGCTGTCAATCAGCAATTTGAAGTACGATCAATGAGGTTTTGAGCTTACAGAGAAGCGAATGCAAACACGGCTAGAGAAACGAAGTCAGGCAGTCTCTGCGCTAAGTAGTCTTCGATAAAGTTTTGCTTGCGAAAGAGTAGATCGGCTTGATAATGCCTCTCGAAGTATATTTCGGTAAGAAATAGAGCCACTTCGTCGGCAAGTTGTACTCCTTCTGAATTATTCGAAATCAGAGATTCTTCGTCTACTAGCTGTCTCGCAGAGGGACGTCCAGTTCTTTGTAAATAAGAACCTAGCAAAAGCCCGGCCGCAACGTCACGACGATCACAGGAGACTGCATGCCCCAAATGCAAGGGTTGAATCTGTGGGTGGTCCCGGGCGTGTGGAAGAAGCTCTGAAGACGCCGCTTCGTCCACCCTTACTGGGCGAACTTGTTCTCGAGCACGCTCACTGGCAAACTTCTTTCGATCAGGCGGAGAAGGATAAGAACATTGTTTATTTGCGCGCTGGCAGCGACGGCATCCTGGTTGCTCACGGGTGCACCTGAGCTCTTCGGATGTTAGCGATGAGCTGCGGGCGAGAGAGGACTTGGCACATAGGATCAACCTTTTGCTTGCGACACCTCAAGCATGCGACTGCTGGGGTGGCTTGATTCATGTTATTCGGTCGTGCATTCCATTTTGGATGGGATGATGAGAAGAATGAAGGAGTATGGCACCACGGTGAGGACGCAACCGATGGGTAGAAGTTCGGGCCGAACACGACGCAGTCGCGTCTGTGTCATCGGACCGAACCTTCAACACCGAACTTTCCCAACACCGAACCTTATGGTTTGATCAACAAATTGTGATTAGTTTTGCCAAGCTATCTGGAGCCCTAGATTACCCCAGATTTCCCCGCAAGTTAGGGGACGTTTTCAATGTACATAAATTTACAATTCGAACATGCTGTTCTGATTTTCGCCTTTCCTCAGCACCCTTCATTTACATTTTCATCCCATACGGAAGCACATATGCCAATAGCTGACATGGAAAAGAACAACGCAGAGAAGCACGAGGCGATCTCCGTGAAGCACTCACATATTGTGCTGTTGTACGATGAAGATGGGCGACCTCAAAATCTCCCGGTTCCATCGTCAGATCCAAACGATCCACTCAGCTTCTCCATCTGGCGACAGCGCCTCATTCTTACCGTCGTCTGCATTTACGCCATTGCAGGCTTCGGAATCGTCCAAACCACTCCACTATTTTTCGGTGGGCTTATCCGCGAGTACAAGCAACAAACACGTGGCGTAAGTGCATACCTCCTCTCCCATAACTCACCGCCTTCAGCGCTTGCTTACATGCAAAAAGGCGTTTGACGCTGCACGAATCATCGATCTTGCTAGCTATCCTTCGCTTTGCATGGGCCTGGGAAACTTTTTGTTCGTCCCTCTTTCCATGGCCATGGGTAGGCGATGCGCTCTCCTTCTGAGTAACGCAATCTTGCTTGCATCAGTACTCTGGGCTGCTAAGTCGGAATCGTTTGAATCTCACCTTGGAGCTAGGTGTCTCCAGGGTTTGACCGCAGGTGTATCCGATTGCTTGGTGAGTGCTTTTGGTACCCATTCCATTTACTTGGAGTTTGCGAGATCCGCTAACGGGAATCACATAGCTACCCATCATCGTCTTAGACATATCTTTCCTACACCTTCGTAGCGCACGGCTCGTAATGTACTGGACGTTA
>JAESFQ010000783.1_pt1 | contig 11714 bp, 12 predicted proteins | sample 9269431 | NCBI WGS metagenome assembly JAESFQ01 (sample SAMN14502588, study PRJNA617103) | algae metagenome | isolation source: Plectolyngbya sp. WJT66-NPBG17 and co-occurring heterotrophs from well... | place: USA: Mojave Desert, Joshua Tree National Park, California | collected 2006-08-06
CTCAAGATGTGCGTTGTGTGAGCGCTCCTCCTCGGAATAGGCGTCGATCAAGACGCGATGGAGGACGGCCATCTCAAAGGCATAGTGATGTGGGTTGCAGCGAGTATTGTTCGGCCGTTCAAGCCCAGCAGGAGGTCCCCAGGGTTCACCTTCAAGAAGACCATTGTGAGACTCAATCTGTAGCGCTTTAAACTCCCTGGCTCGGCCACGATTAGCTTGTCTATCCATAATCTACGGAATGATGTTTCAGAGCTTGCTTAGGGTACCTTTGCGCCTCCGAAGCTTCAAATCTTCCTGTGGGACACGAGGGGCATTGGTTTGGACCTCAAAGGCCTTTGAACTCTCGCTTATTTCGTTCACGTGGCCACGAGCCTAACAATGTGGGTGGTGCAGCGCAACCAACGTTTGCTGAGACTGAGGCCAAATATCCATTCAAGCATCCCCACGGCTGTGTTGTCATCGCATGCGTTATCTAGGCCAAAGTCGCCTACGCGTTTTTCGAGGCCAAAATCTTTGATCATGCCTCCAACGCTTTTTGCGTCCACTCTGGGGGAAGGAGATATTTGCGAAAGCCATCCAGCGTAGCAAAGCCGTCTTCAATCGCTCAGGATTGGTGCCGGACCTTCGCTGGCTCACAAGGGCTGCTCGATGGACTCTGTAGGCGACGTGTCACCGTCAGAGATGAGTGGCCGCCTCCTTTGCAAAAGGCCGTTTGGACCCAAGTTGAGCTTATCTCGGAAGTGACGTATCTGCGAGTGCGAGGAGCCGGCGATTTTATACAAGGTGTTTCTATTAGCCTTCCTCTGCATACTAATCTTGCAAAGCCATAAGATAGCTTGGCTATTCATGTTCCCATGTTCAAGGGATGTGCTGTCACATTGGATGCAGTGGCTTGACATAATCTTCGAGCTTACTTCAGTTAATACCTTTAGAGGCATCATCAAAACCATCGGTAGTGTTCTTATGCATGACTTCAGGGCTTTTGGAGTTCGCCTCTAACGTGTGTAGAAGGCTACATACTTCTGTAGTGTTCCTCGCAGCTATGGAAACCATCGGTGATTGGTCGTCAGTAAGTAATTTCATCATGGCGAGTTTGTGTTGAGATTACTGCAGAGCAGTTGAATAAATCGGCGACAGAACAGTATTAACTCACTTCAAATGCCTCCAGAGCCTTTTAGGTAACATATGAATTTGAGACGAAGCGATAGACAGATGTACTTGGAGTGTAGAACAGATGACCGTGCATAGTTAGGCTCTAACAGCTGCCGTGCAGCCAGGCTGTCATACTGCCAGCATATGAAGGTTTCAGGACCTGATAATTATATTTTCTACTGATCTTAACCTACCAGCATGCAACATTTACTCACTATTTCTCACACTGGTATCCACGTCACTGTTTAAGAGTAGGTTTCGTCCGGAGACGAAATCATCGTTCCTCAGTCAACTTGCAGTGAGCGCAGTAGTCCGACAACACCCACATATGGAACGAAACACGGAATCTTCATGTTACCACAGAGCTTTGATGGCTCAGACGTCGTTGTAGCCACCCAGTAAAAGCCCAGAGCATGATCGAAGCGGTTGAGCAGCGATGGCAACAGATAAGCGCCAGCTACACTATAGTGAGCAGACCATGCAACAGAAGAAACACGATGAAGTGTAGGCAGGTCAAGGCTAGAAGTTCATCAACATGATACCAAGTAGGAAGTTTATATGGCCATACATGGTTCTATCTGCGATAGAAAGTATCCATCTAAAGACTATCTCGCTTTGGCCATGCTATTCCGTTCTACAGAGTCCGTGCGATGGAAGGGTACTGTTGATTGCGGACGCCGCCCATGCTATTCCGCCAACAGCCAGACAACGAACATGTCCTGCACTCGAAGATGCGTTGGCGCTGACCATACTGGCTGGCCTGGCTTCGTCTGCTTCCTTGCGAAGGCACCCCTCCTCCAGGGAGAAATGCTCAAGGAACAAATCGACAAATTTGCTGTTTTGACAATGCTACTGGGCAACGATGGTCTCCCTCAAGCTGAATTGGACGAGCCTTCGAAGCGTCAGCACTAGAACCTAGGTGAGCAACCTAATCCGCTCCGAATGTATAAGGCAAGCATATGGGAGGAACTGATTGTCCCATCTGAGAAGGTCGTGAATTCGCACAGAGCAGTTATGTGATTATGGAACAGCTGCACAACAGACATAAACTAGTAGTTTAAAGTAACAGGCACAACAACGTGATCGGCTATGCTTGAAACAGAGTCAACTTCCGACATCTGAAGTCTTCTCTCCTTCAAGTACACGATTAATATTGGGTTGCATGACGACAGCTTTATAAGCATCACGTACACCCGAAGCATACGGATATTGCGCCCTTCTCAACCCTGACGAAAGCGCTGATTTTGGTACCAATCTATATGACCCCGCATGAGAGACGTCGTTCAGCATAGGTTTGCGTTGTTTCACGCCAAGCCCCGAACGCGCGACGGATGGGAGTGTTGCACACTCAATCTAGACCTCATTTTTTGGTGGATAGCTGAATGAGTGCCCTGGAGAAATGCATTCCACGGCTCATTATCCTTTCGAACACCTCAATACAGACAGCTTCTTTCTTCTTCGACATTTCGTCTCCTTCGTATGAATAGAAATCTTTAGCGATCCAAAGCGGGAATAGAAGCACGATGGGGCCTGCAGCACCTTTGTCGTCACTGACACAGTACTCAGCAGAGTAGCAGATGCAGTCGGCGAATCTCAAGGCTGCGGTTTTTGGGTCAAAGGGCAATGGCTCTCTTCTGAGACTCTCAATGTCCTCGAGGCCCAGCTCCCCATGATAGTCGTCCTCTTGTAGGACGTTGAAGGTGTTTCCTAGAATGCCCTGGCAGATCATAACGCACCGGAGCACAATCACCATGGCTGCCCAATAGTGGATCATTGCCTGTGCGACCAAGAGATTGATGAACTGCAATTGCTGCGGAAACCCTCTACTGTTGCCGGACAGATGTAGCGGATCGTGGCTATCGGAAAGACTCCATTTGTACGGATAGGGATGTGTAAGCCGAAAGGAGGATAACCAGTCGTTCAAATTGTTTTTCACGGTAAGTGTTCTGGCTAGAAGATCTTGCGCATGCCGCTTTCTTTCTGTCGCAACACCATGTCTGAAGAGACTGCCGATGTCCTCTAGCAGCCCAGGGATATCGACCATTTCCTCGACTAAGAAGTCGTAGTAATTCTCGTTCGCTTCTCGTGATATGCTCCGAAGCACTGGATCAGCGAAACAGAACGACTTCTTGGTTCCAATTGCTGTATACAACTGAACGCACTTTAGCACATGTGAGGCATGAAACACGAGTTGGGTCCATACACCAGTCACGCGAAATCGAAGGAAAAGCCCTCTCCCAATGTCACTATTCATTATGCTTGAACCTCTCAACCTGAGAAGCTCCCCGCCTCCTTTATTGTGGCTGACCCACCCTTGTCCCTGTGCTGTTGGCGAGAAGTATATCTGTTCCAACGTGTCAGTGACCTTGTTACGATTAGCCATGCATCCTCTACGTTTGTCTACGTACCTCGGACATTCCAAGACACATGATAGAAGCTAGTGTGTGATCGTCGGCGCAAAATCCTGGCGCGGCTGTAACCTTCGAAAGCTTGTGCAGCGCATGACCATACAACGACATTGCTTGCTTCTGTAACCCAACGTCACCCCCCATTTGTCCAAGGTAGGCGGTGGTCAGCGAAGAGATTGCGGCATCTAGAATGTCTGAGCTGCCACTTAGGCCTGGAAGTACTTGGACCCAGTAATGATGCAGGCGTTCCGACTGCCTCAATGGGGCGACGTCGTTTGGACAGAAGCTGTAGATGAAACGGGCAAGAAGCTGCTGGCGTTCATGCACCTTTGGGCTTGGGCATGCAGGAATGCTGTCAATCTGATTATGTAGTGGTCGGTGAGGCGTCGGATTGACGAACACCGTCCATCGCTTATGGCTGAGAGCATGGAAAGGTGCAGCCTGTGAAGTAGCCGCGAGAAATTGGTTGACGAAGATACGAGGCCGTTCATAGCCTCGACAGGTATGTCCGTTCCTTGTGCAACGGGAACAAAGTGGCTTCCTACCATCGCACTTGCAGAAGCGAAATTGTCGTTAGTCGCCAATCGATATATACTGCGGACGCCCCCTTTGTGCGAACAAGGCAAAACTCACATACCTTTACTCTTCTTTCGCGGCACGTAAGGCATGCATTCGACCTTCCAGGCACGCCAACCATCTCTGCGGTATCACCTGCAACAATGTCTGCAGGGCGAGGATGTGTACCAAGGTAGGTGCTTCCCGAATCTTGACATAATGCGCGAGAGGGAGGCCTTAGCCAAGACAAAATCCCTGCACGCTAGGATCAGGCGACATCGTGCCTTTCCAGCGATTGGCGGAAACCTTTGTTGTTGGCGTCACTGCCGAAGGCAGGGCAAACCGTCCAACCACATCTCTTGCCAAGCGCTACTAGCCTCCACGAGCAAGATTCCGCGAGCAATGCATTGTTGGGGGCGCTCTTTGCTCGGTAACGCGTGGAGTCAGAACATGCCCTGCAACACCGCCCTGTGCTTACCAAGAGCAGACTTCATACTCTGCTGCATGAGTTTAGCGAATAAGTGAAACCAGAACTGAGAGACTAGATACGAGTTGTTTGGCACCCAATTCTTGGTTCCAATCGGCCGATCGCCGGAGCCGTAAGCTAAAGCCAGCCACGGGCGGGGATCTCCGATTGGTTACAGGCACAGATAGGGCAAACAGCAGTACTAACCTTCAACGTCACGTTGCTACCAAGAAGCTCTCGACATAGAAAAGTAGAGTTGGTACCTCAGTCCTGCGATAGAGCTTCTCGTCTAGTTCAGTTCACTGCAACACGGCCCCGTCGATACGGCCGCCGTAGCACCGACACTAACGATCATGGCACTGCTGACAGTGCAGCAGCAGCGAGTTGGTAGAGCACTGCAAAACAGGCCATGGACTGTAGAAGGAAGATGTGCGAATGGGCACAGCGCACGTTCTCCGTCGCTTTTATGCTCAGGCTACCGTGAAATACTCTAGTCCTTCAGCATTGCTTGAGCCTAGGTTATGAATACTCTACTTCAACAAGGTCGCGCTCAACATTGAACATCGTAGCCGTGCCGTACCGTCTCTACGTACCACCAATACAGAAGGAACACGACAAGCTTATGTTGCACACTGGTAATAACACAGCATAATAGACTACAACAGACGTACCCACCACAACTGGTACATCATTTGGGACATTTCTGGGGTGGCCAACATACATTCCAGAGCAAAGCCTCCAAACCAGGTACGCTCCACGTTCTTCCTAGTACGTCGCCCACCCGCCACTTGCAGACAGTACCTGTCCACTTACCCACCGGCTCTCCTCGCTCGCCAACCATGCCACGATTTGGGCAATGTCGTCTACAGTACCGATCCGCTGTTGGACTGGAGTTTGTGCTTTCTGCATCTCAACATATTCATTAGGGATGTTTTCTAAGAGCGCCGTCTGTACCGGCCCTGGGTTCACCGCGTTGACTGTGTGTCCAGCAGTACCGAGCTCGGCCGCCCAGCATCGCGTGAGACCCTCCAACGCCGCCTTGGAGGAGCAGTAGACTGAGAGATTCTTGAAGGCGTGCCGAGCACCAACAGAGCTGATGTTGATGATGCGGGCTGGCGCGCGCAGATGAGGCACTACCGCTTGAGTCATGAGGAGAGGTCCGCGAACATTTAGGTCGTAGACGAAGGAGAAATCGTCCGTCGATATGTCCGGCAGTGACTTGACGAGCTCAACGCCAGCATTGTTGACGAGGATGTCGATGTGGTGGCCAAAGGCTTGAAGTGTTTGCTCGACGATCTGCTTGGGCGCGGACGGGTTACGGAGATCAGCCCTCAGCTTGAGCCCATCTGACCCGTTCTCGAAGCTGGCAATCCGCTCGATCAATGCGTCTACAGCTTTCTCACTACCAGGGGAGGTATATGTTACAGCTACCTGGTAGAAGGTTAGCATGACTTCCCCTATGATGCGCACACGGAACAGCCGCAAGTACAGGTAAAGTACAGACACGTACCCGGGCTCCACGCCTGGCTAGCTCAAGGGCGATTCCAGCACCAATGCCTCTAGATGCTCCAGTAACGATGGCGACCTTGCCCGCCAGTGTTGGGAAGTTGCACGTAGGGTTCGATGAAGAAGCCATGCTCTTACGTTGCCACACAATGTTGTGCTGAGGGTAGAGTATTGCAATGGTCTCGCGACTCAATGCTCGATAACTGGAGTTGCCCGATTATTTTCGAGGCTCCTATTTCGTAAGAATCACTGAGGGAGCTACGCCTTAAATATTCAGGAGGCTGGCGCCCACAACAACTGTCGTTGCGTCACGGCAAACCCTGCCCAAGGCAGATCAAGACATACCAAAGAACTCGTCAGATCCTCATGGAACTGCCCAGTCGCCCTTTCGCAAGAAATCATTGCAGCTGCGGGGTTGCTTCGTGGGATGACGTCTGCCAAACAGCAGTCCTGAGAGGGTGACCGTTGAGCATAACTCCGAACCCATGTCCGTGGTATCTTTGGGAGCTTTGGCGACACAGCAATCATGCAGACGCCATGCTCTTGTTGTGTAGGGTGTCTTGCTACAAGCAGTTAGACTGGGGTTGTGATTATAAGGCGGGCAGCTGCACCTTGCATGACGCAACACGGAATACCGACCCCATTGCGCCGAGCGAAGTAGCCACAGCGTTACAGCCGCGCTAAAACCCGAGCATATCGCCTGATCTTCCTAGGCCAAACTAATTACCCGAGCATCGACGGGGTTCCCTAAGACGTTCGGATCCTAAAAAAAAACAAAAAACTTCAATCAATGGACCACTTCCGCGACCTACCCTATTTGGGTGAGATCTATGTGGACAAAGTGCGCCAAGACGCTTAGTAAACCTCTAAGCACCCCCCAGCTTGGTACTACGCATCCTGCCTCTTTAACTTGTGCATCTGTGTAATGACGTTAGCAATAAGAAACTTCTAGATTGTCTGTATGGGCTTTACATTAACAGCGGCGTCATGCAGATGCAATGCCCCTCTTCATCCTCCCTCATATACTAATTCCAGCCTACCAATTCTCTGTCACACCTGGACTTCTACGTTCATCGCCTCGTCACGCAGGTTATCTAGTCGTCACACTTTACGATGTCTAGCGGAGCACCAGTTTGGCTCATCACGGGCTCTTCGTCTGGCTTCGGCAAGTATATCGCGCTGGAGGCTCTGAAGCGCGGACATAACGTTATTGCCACAGCCCGCGATGCCTCTCGCCTGAGTGACCTCAAAACCGCTGGTGCTCTTACCCTATCACTAGACGTGACTGCTCCACTTTCAGAACTCAAGAACATCGTTAGGGAAGCCAATTCTAAGTATGGCCGCATTACCCACCTTGTCAATGCCGCGGGCTACGTCTTGGAGGGGGCGGTGGAGGAGATCAGGTAGGCACAGTTGAGTCACATGATCAGAGACACAGTACTGATGGCAAGCAGTCCCGAAGAAGACTATGCCACCTTTAATACCAACGTCTTCGGTATGTTAAACGTGAGCCGTGCTGTGTTGCCATATCTGCGTGCTGCATCTGGCGAGAAGGTGATTGCAAACTTTGGCAGTATCGGGTCATGGAGGGGCGGACCTGGTTACGCCCTCTATAGTGCCACGAAGTGGGCCTGTTCTGGTATCAGCGAGAGTATGCGGGCTGAGCTTGAGCCTTTCGGAATCAAAACAACCGTTATCGAACCCGGATACTTCCGCACCAACTTACTCAACGCAAACGCCAGGATCAAGTCCGCCGTGCAGATGAAGGAGTACGACGATACTGGAGTAGGCGAGACGCGTCGGATGCTGGATAACGCGAACAACAAACAGCTGGGCGATGTAAAGAAGGGAGCCAAGGTGATTGTAGATATCCTCACACACAATGGTGTTGCGGAAGGCAGGGAGATACCAGTGCGTGTTGCCTTGGGATCTGATGCTCCGCTCTTTATCATGGATAAGTGCAGGGAGACGGAGCAGCTGCTGAACGAGTGGAAGGACATCACTACTAATACAGACCATGTGGGTTAGAATGAATCCTGTACGTCGTCTGATATCGAGGTATTAGCATAACAAGTATTGCCAAGACGGTTATATCTCAAGCCGTCCTGTCAACTGGGAGAAGGTCGAGTTGCCCTGCTGGTTACCGTGTTAAGGCCCCATTTCCTTGATTTGTAGTAAGTGACCAATAATAAGCGACGAGTAAAAGCTCTAGAAGCGCATTGGGGCGACTCACTATCTCAATCTACCATGGTTCATGCGGAGCCTTGCAAACTCCACGCCAAGCTCAACTACTACCTCTCGAGTTGCATGCCGCTCGCCGCAAGAGCCTGAGTCAAGCATGGCCTCAATTCGTGGGCTATAATGCAGCTCAGCGATGACGAACCGTATAGCATCCATCTTCTGATAGAGTGAGACGACAGGTAATCATTTAGGAAAGCTTTGCAGGATGTTGCTACGCACGCGGTTATGGCAGATGTGAAGAATTTTAGTAGCGAGAAGCGGATTCTTCTCTACGGGAACGTTGTTAGACAGAGATGCATCTTTTGTAGTTTAATGTGCGAGCTAGGAAGATGGTACGAAAAGGACACTATTGGACGGTGAGTATAGTAGGCAAGAGGTTGTTAGTAAGATGTATGTGCAATGTGAGGCTTGCCCACGGGCCTGTTACATTGGTTTCCTTCGCGTGCACGCTCTCAAGGCCATTGCCGAGAGCTGCTATCCTAGACTCATGTTTAGTGTGATGTTCTCGTCCACCTGCGTGTTGCACAGACGGTTACGCCTAATGTCACGCCCCAGTGCGGAACAGTGCAATAGACGGCTAGCGTAGATCCGCAGGAGACCTACGCGAGCACGTCTAGGATATACAAGACTCATGGCATAGGAGTCCTGCTTTCCATTAGACTCCAGGTTCGTCAGCACCAATCGAGTCCAGTTTGTTCCCTTCTGCAAATTCATGAAGCTTCTACGACACTTCGATGGCGGTATATCATAACACAGCGGCGTGATTACAGGGAGTTGGGAAGCAGGTCGAAGTTGGTCCTGCTCATACTACGAACCCGTCCCAGCCCAAGGGAGCATCTGATCAAGCTAAGTAAGACCAGAGTGGAAAAATGATAAAGCGTGAACAAGGAAGCAGGACACCTTGTGGTAACATTCATGTTACACGTGGTTTCTGACGGCCGACATTATGACATATCAAAGTAGTCGCTGTGCAGCCAGCAGGATGCAAGATCCAAGAAGGGGTGCTTTTGTTTTCGCTGAAATACCCCACCATCATTGGGCGTTAGTATACGTTCCAGCAGCTTGTTTCCACTATACAAACCGAGATGCTCAGTCGAGTGTCCAGTAAAGGTGACCGCATAGTCACCGACAGTTGTGGACCTACCCGGAACGATGCACGTTCTAGGCGATACCAACGGGATGAGCTTACGACGCAAGAGTTGACAGCGAAGGGTGACGAAACGATATATCAAGCTCTGGTTTTGCCACAAAGACGACAAGACGTGAATCGAAACTGGTTTCTATTGACAAAAGGGCGTCGTAGATTGAGCAGTATCCTTCGAAGACGCAGTTTCCGTCTCGAACCCATATGGTACCGCCAGTGCACGCATCCTAAACCTGTACCTCCAGAGACCATCCGACAATCTCAACGCCAGGAACAATAACAAAAGGGTACTTATCTGAGGGCGCTTCTTCTCCTTCTAGTGCCTACGCTAGCTGCACTAGCGGGTTACGGAGTGGGAGGAGTCATATCTTTCAAGGATGCCCAGCTTGTGAAATATTCAGACGCTATGTACTTTATTGACAGGAAGTCACCGACGGTCACGCAAGAACTTATAGACTCACGTCCCCTCGAAGCCGTTCTCACAGCTGCCAACTTGGCTCAGGCCCAGGACCTGCTTGGGACTGCCTGGCCCATGCACAAAAGGGGTACTTCCCTGTTGACAATGGGTATTAAGGCAGGTACGAAGCTGGCTTCAGGAGTGAATAGGTTTTTTTGTAAGAGTTTGTAGATGATTGTTACCTTGATCTCTGCTCTCGTGAGTTTACCCGGTAGGTATGGTCGGATATCCTGGTAAGAAATTCTGCATCTGGTGGGTGTGCTGCAACTGGTATCTGCTCAAGTTGTAGATGGCCTGGATGTGGTGCAAGAGGCATAAGATATACTCAAAGAGGGAAATTTGATCGCCAAAGAGTCGCACCCTGTTTCTAGTCCCTGCGCAGTGCGCTCATGGTCTCGTATCCATTCAGTACACGTACTCATATTCGCCCGCGCCCATACTGTTTCCTGTATATATGACATGTTGTTTCCAGGAAGGTTGTAATGGCAAGAAGAGTCAAAGAGTCCTGTTCATGCGAAGCTTGCAGCAAAGGCTTTGGGACAGAATGGTTTCTACATACAACTTCCATGCAGACTGCTCCCATGCTTGGGAAAAAACACTTGTCGGAGAAGATGGAGCAGTGGAATATTACCTCTCTGGTGGTTGTAGTGCAAGGGGGTAGAGCTTACCTTGCTATTCCAATTTCGTGGGCAACTCTCATCGATAGAAATAGCCCTTTCTCCCGTCATCAGATGCTGCTGTCACAGATTCGAATCTGTACCCACGTCATGTTCAGATCTACGGCACTCGGTGGACCCCATCTCACTTCCCTTTCCGGATCCTCCACGCTGTGCTTAAGCATATGCCACCCCAACCCACCAACATCCAAGTAAGGAGCACTCCAAAATTCAACCCTAAGTGACTCTTTGTACCGAAAACAATCGTCTTTGTACCCTGGATCTATGCTGACACATGAGCTCAACTATTCTTCGGGGATAGGTAGGGTATCAACTCACACAATGATAGAATGGTATAGTATATTCGTACTTGTAGAACTCGGCCATTAACTCGAAGCTTGCAAATGCGCCACTCGCATTCACAATAAGCCAGATGTTGAGAAAGAAGGGCGCCCACTGCATCCCAATCACGGTAAACACAGACTCCATGATCAGGCCACATGCGCCCATCGTAGCCCAATTCAGTATCCACAGAACCATGAAACCGGCTCCAGAGGAGGGATAGTGCCCTGCAAATGGCACAGAGAAGGCGAGAATGCCTAGTGTATACATCAAAGCAAGGAAAAGGTAGGAGGCCAACGACGAAACGGTACGGAATGTGAGATGTGTGCGGAGCGTGAAGAGGTGGCCGTGGAGTTCGGTGCCGGCACGAAGGACCGTGAAGGTGTTAAAGGTGAAGGTTAAGAGCTAGATCTCCTGAGCTTTAAGTCGCTACAATAAGTTGGAGAAGACAGCTTACGAAGATTAGCCCGGTGTTGACGGTCCCGAAAGCCGCTGCCGACGAAAACGGGATCAGGTCCACCTGCTTGACGGCGAACGGGAACGCCAGACATTGTGGGCATCGAAGAGCCGTCGATAATGAACCTACATCACTTGTGGTCACGGCCGACCGCAAGAACGATGCAGTCGAGGTAACAGCAACGTCAGAAAGAATCCGGCTGACAAGGCCGATTGCAGCTGGGACGGCCACTGCGAATGTTGTAACCTGATTCCGAGCAGATGCGTAGTACAAGGTGACTGTGAACATCGGGTCGTACGACGGGTCTCCTTGCTGTCGAGCTTCGCGAAG
>JAESFQ010000784.1_pt1 | contig 11711 bp, 12 predicted proteins | sample 9269431 | NCBI WGS metagenome assembly JAESFQ01 (sample SAMN14502588, study PRJNA617103) | algae metagenome | isolation source: Plectolyngbya sp. WJT66-NPBG17 and co-occurring heterotrophs from well... | place: USA: Mojave Desert, Joshua Tree National Park, California | collected 2006-08-06
AGCTTCTAGAAAGTCTGTTTAGGCAAGATTAAGTATAAAAAAAAGCCTTCAAACTGATCCGTCTTCCGTAGATAGAGATTTAGTTACATGCGGTTGACTATGTGGACATGACCACAAGTTTATCATTATGATTAATTTTGTAGGATGTTATTGCTACAAAGAAGCTTGGTTTGCATAGGCTGTACCTTAAAAGTGTTTAACTAGGCTTTTCGGCTTTTAGAGACACTTGACCAACAAGAGTGCGTCGTCTTAGGGTGGGCTTTGGTTTTGCGTACAATTTGTTAGAAACGAGCGTCTTCGGTCGCTTACCGTTCATGTTCTCAAGCGTTCTAGTCGCGGAGATTGCGGCGTGTACGAACACTAAATTCCTGGATCTACCTTCTTTGCCTCTTTTCGAACGGCAAGTGAGTCCGGAAGTGTGTGGAGGGCGAACTTGGAGTGATCAAAATATGGGTTGCGCCCTTTATCCTCCAGATATGGATGTTGTGACTTCATCACAACCACAGTACGGGCCATCGATGAACTATCAAAGTGCTACACATGCCTAACAAACTGTGCCACCCCAACTTTCGAGACATTGAATACTCCACTCTTAAACTATTCAGGTAGGTCTTCCCGTCAAATATTCAAGGAAAATCCAAAAATGCACGTCCGCAAAATCCCCTACTCCCTCGTCGCAGCCGACACTGCTGCAATAGCAGCCAGACGAGACTCCTGCAACCCATCCTCCCACTCCCAGCGCTTCAACACCGCGCACCACCTCCTCGAAGAAATCGCGCCAATCGCACCATCAATTGCGCACTTCACGCACGAAACACCACCCTGGACAGCCTACGCCTACACGCTCTGGCACCCGCTGATCGCCAAATCCCAAGGCTTGACCGAATACCATGAGATTCTCCTCCCCAGTTTCCTCTACGAAGACCTGCTGCGCTGCCACGGCGCATGGGTATCGACGAACCGGATCCATGCTTCTCTCCTTAACGAAGTCGTCGAAACAATTCAATCGACCAAATCCGGGAAGAAACTAGGAATCCTGCTTGACGGCAAGAGGCAATGGTTCATCCGTCTTGATCAGATGTCGCCGAAAGATTCTCCCATGGGCGGCAAGCTGCCTAGCTCCACGTTCGAAGAGGATATCACGAAGATTTGTTCGAGTATGCGCACGTATGGGTGTTTGACGCGCGAGTTTGAGGAGGCAAAGAACAAAGGTACGGAGGTGCAGATTAAGCTGGTGCTGAATCTGTGGGATGCAGGTATGGATCCTGGGAAGGAGTTCCGCGTCTTTGTGCCCCCGCCTGCTGCCAAAACTGGACAGGAAGTAAATGCGACGAAATTTACAATCAGTGCCATCAGCCAGTATAGGTGGCCGATGGAGTTCGAAGCGCCATGGGGTTTCGAGTTGCAACAGACCGTTGACTTGGTTGATGTGGGCGCGAAGAAAGTACTGGAGGATATCGTCGTTTATACGGAGAAAGTTCTGAGTAAGGACATCATGGGACTGCTGCTGAGGTATGGCTTCAGTTATGACGTTGCGCTGAAACAAGATGGGAGTGTGCAGTTGGTGGAGATCAACCCCTTTGGTGCGCTATCTGGATGTGGAGCTTGTCTTCTCAACTGGGTTCTGGATGGCAACGTGCTGTACGGACCGGAGGAACCGCAGTTCACCGTGACGACAGAAGAAGAGTAGAATGAAAACTTTGTGTAGGTTTGTGCAAGTTGTACCTGTATTTGTTTTTTGCGATTTGTTGTTTCTGGCGGCGGCTTCTAAAGCTAAAGATCATCTCCGTGTCTGTCACTGAAACTTCGTGCGCGCTGCATGTTGGCTCATGACTACGACAGCTTGGAGTTCGCCACACGTGTTGAAAGTTGACAAGTATTAATCGTTCGTTAAGGTTAAAGAAAGCCGTCTTGATAGTAGCCGCTCCAGTACTTCCACACAGGCGGATTTGTAAGCTAAACCAGTCGGTTAATGCAACGTATGCAGCCTCATGTCTCACGGCTATCATCAGGATCCATATTGGCCGCAGCTCGTATGTCATCTGCATCTCTGAGCCTCGCATGTCTCCGCGTCTCATCAGTTCTGAGAAGCTTCCCAAGCGCCTTGAAGTTGATCGGCTTTGTCATAAAGTGATCGATCCCCGAACTCCACGCTTCCAGCTTCGCACTTGACGATGCTAGGCCAGTAAGTGCGACGATAGAACACCTTGGCAGGTTGTTGTTTCGTTCGTGTTGACGGATCGCGCGTGTAGCGCTCATTCCGTCCATGACCGGCATAGACATGTCCATCAATATGACATCGAACTTGTGCGGTCCTTCCTTGTACTTGTCCAAAGCTTCCTTTCCGTTTGAAGCCTGTTCGAACGGAAAACCGTATTTCTTCATGAATGCAATGAGAAGCCTTCGGTTTAAGAGGTTATCGTCGACGATGAGGGTATGCGATATAACGGGGTCTTCTTCGTTTTGCGACGTGATTGAAGGCTGCGCAGTGGTAGAGTCAGCTGTAGAAGGGGCTGCCGGTCTAGGTGACTCTAAGTTTAGAGATTCGGTGGTGCTTTGCGTCGAATTCATTGGTAAGGAGGGGTGCGACTGTTGTTGGGTTTCTTGCGAAAAGGGCTGCGTTGGTGGGCTAGACGAATCAGTGGGCTGCAGGTTTTCAGCTGGATGCTCGTAACGATCCAGACACCGATTGAGAATATAGGCCAGTTTGTAGGGTCCGCATGGCTGAGTAATGATCTCAACTACTGATTCCCGATTGGTTACGCGAACATCCGAGCGTAGTGTTGATGCTTCAAGTGCATCCATTCCGACGAAGATAGTCACGGGAGCGCGTTGGCCGCGAGTCCTGCGTTGCCGGATTGTAGCGAGATAGTCAAAAGACAGCTCCGGGCAAATGACAATGTCAGCATGATGACCCTCCCACTCGGTTGTCTTGAGAACCTCCATCTTGAAATGTGTCTCCAGGGTATCAACCAGTGCATTAGTGAAGCGCAAAAGCCCTTCGTCCGTCTTTGGAACCTTAGTGTTTTCGGTCGGACCTGCTATCTTCTTGCGGAGGATGCATATTCTTCGACCTCTTAATCTCGGTATGTAAGACAAATATTGCGCCCGCTCATTAGTCAATGTAACAGGTATTTCCGGTTTGGTAAGAGCAAGTTTGACCATGAGTTTGGTGCCAACTTGGGGGTCACTGCTGACTTCAACCTTGCCACCGTTCGTGTCGATTATCTGGCGCACAATGCTCAGTCCTAAACCCGTACCAGGCGCGTGAGGATTCTCCTGGGAAAATGGCTGAAAGATCCGATCTGCAAGAAATCCGGGGCTCATGCCTGAGCCAGTGTCCGTAATAGTGAGTGTGATCGCAGTAGGAGCGTCGGTATTCTCTGTCATACGGCTGGAACGTAGGGAAACATGAATGTACCCCGTTTCTGTGTACTTCATGGCGTTTCCAAATAGGTTCATCACTATTCTTCTCCAGGACCTGAAATTTGAATGTGCAAAGTCAGTACATGTGTCACATGCAGGTTGTACAGGGACGTTACTAACCCAACTGGGAAAGAAAAGACCCAATCATCGTCGTAAGCTAAATCAAGAACGACGAAACGTTCCTTGCGTTGCGGAAATGAGATTGTGTCTTCATCCATAGGCGATATGGGCGCTTCCATGAGCCTTGATGTGACCGGGACGTATGACGACCCAGAAAAGACAGCTTCTATAACCTCTTCGGTTGCGATGCTAAGATCAAATGCGGGATCCCTCCTTTTTCGGTTCTTCACTGGCTTCGAGGATAATCTTATCGTATTCGAGTTTTTCAGTCTTTTGGAAGACACGTTCTTTTTAGCTTCGCTGATCTTGGCGTAGTCCATCACATGATTGATGGTATCCAAGAGAGTCGTGCCGCAAGCGTGCAAAGAGTTCATCATACTGGTCTGAAATGAATCGAGTGGTGTATCTTTGATGAACTCCAGCGTACCCAGTATGCCATGTAGGGGCGAACGCAGTTCATGTGAGATAGAGGCGACAAAAGTCGTTTTCGCCTATGACAACCTTTTAGTTCTTACCAACCCGACACATTTCTCGCTACTTACTTGGTTTAGAGCCACAGCGTCCAGCCTTGACAGTTCCCTCATGATTGAATGACTGAATATTTTAAAATATGCCAAATCCACTGAAGCGGACAGCAACCGGTACGGATCATTGCACCAACATAGGCAACCGGCAAACCACCTGGACCTCTCAAAATCCCAAAAGGGGATAAAGGCGACGCTGCGAGCTTTGGGAAACATTGCCTGGATAGCAGTCGATCCTCGTTGTGGGCGGCTGTTGGTCCTGCGCTTCGATGGCACGTCAGGCGTCAGGTGTTCAGTGACGTTGGGGCTCGAAGACGATCCTTCAGTCGATGACAATGAATAGCCTTCGGCGTTGAACGTAAAGATCTTTCCATGTGGATATTCATGAAACAAGCGAGAAAGGTCAGGTTCCAACAATGTACCATGTTCTGGATTGTCTTTGTCGCTCGACGTTGCCACGCCAAGCAATTGACACATCTTCGAACTTGACGATGAAGCGCCGCGTGGATGTCCTTCAGTACTGTTTGAGCTTGCATCTTCGCTGGAGGACCTAGATTGATACGATTCTGAGGGAACCTCGGTACCACTTCCTGAAGCGGTGTTGGCGCGACGCTGTCCACCGTTTGCCGCAACGCTTGCATCGAGGATGAGTACCCCGTCCAGATCGCTCGAGCCCATCATCACATTTGCAGCACGGGAAAACATTGATTTTGAGTCAGTGGGTAAGATAGAATCTTCTAGATATAGTGTATCAGTCAGTTTGTATCTCAAATGTGGTTTGGACAGGGGTTCTGCTTACGAAGCGTACGGATCGATCGATGTCGAGCGGATTTGGCACGAGTTGCCTTTGACATCGCTGAAGGTGGACGACTGGGAGTGGACTGGTTTGGCTCGGCTCTTTCCCATACCTTCTTCGCCTTGTCTGCGGGTGCCACCTCTTTGTCCGTTGTAGAGGACAGATCGGATGATGCTTGAGACTGCATGGAAGAATCGTGCCGAATTTCCTTTTCGAAAGGTACTAGAGCAGATGCGCCTTCAGCGAAAGAGACAAGGCCGCGTGTGAACCTCTCCCCTCGCCTATATTGGTCTCTAATCGTGTATGTGTTCAGGTAGTTAACAACGGTAGAACCAAGGTCCTTAAATAAGTCGTGTTGTTGTTTGGAGAGACCTTCTCGGCTCTTGTTGTCGAAGATGCAAAGCGTTCCGACCGTCGTGCCATTTGGAGACATCAATGCGACGCCAGCGTAAAAGCGCATATCAGCATTGTGTTTGACATCTTCTCGAAAGCATGAGCGCCGATCCGTGGTCAGATCATTGATCACCAAGACTGGTTCATCGTTTGGATCCAATTCCAAGAGCTTTTCGCATATTCCCCAGCTTCGCGGAATGCTCACGTTTCCAAGCCACAGGGTCTCCGGAGCGTCACCCGGAGCTTCTGGTCGCAGTGGTAAGTCACAAGTGGCCTCTGCAAGTATGTGTTGTCGTTCATCGTCAAGAAGTGAAATCATGGACCGCTGTGCTCCCATACGAATGGCGGTAAGTTGACACAAGGCTGTCAAAGTTGAATCTAGGGATAGTCGAGGTACATGATTTTCCAAATTGGTGACGTGTGGAATGTTGCGAAACGCTGCGCCATAGAGGAGCAGCACATCCCGTTCTCTCCTCATCCCATGGCGGTCCGTCTTCGTCTCCCTGCGGCTGTTCGGTTGTTGACTCATGACGCGCAGTACCGGTAACTACACCACAAAAGGTCGGGGATGTCCACAGGCTTCCTCAAACTCCATGCTTCGTCATCAGGATCGTGAGAAAAGAAACCTCAACTGCTTGCTTGTACAAATCATCAAGACATTGCGGGGTGTAGAGCGAAAGTTTGCATGTCGCCACACGAGGCGAACGGACTCGACACAGGCGGCAATGGGTCTCGCGGGTCGGCAAGCAGCTAGCGTATTTTGGGACCTGGGCGGTACTAGGCCCACTGGCTAGGTGTTAAGTTCGGCAAATTTATGGCATCTAAAGCCGTCCTAGAGCATCTAGAAGTGCGTATGGGAATTCTCTAATCTCGGTCCCTCAGAGTGCGTTCCAACGAAGGTCGCAACTGGTCTAGGAGTCAAGTTAGAGCCGTTTGGTCACCTAAGTAGCGGAAGTATCTTGGTCAGGGCACGTACCGGTGCGGGATATCTTTTATCTAGAGGCTAGAACTGGATCCTCAATTGCAAGAATATAGTTGTGACCTGAAAGAGGGCGAACGCTGGATAATACGCGTCTGTGAAGGAACCTTGGAAGGCGCTAAAAACGACAGGTAGTTATGACGTCATGACATTAGCGTCTCGGCAATCGGCGTGGCTGAGTACGGCTTACGTCGATCTGTCAATACCGCTTTTTATGTGCAGAACTTATGGCTTCAGCTCCCACAATGAGTATGTGCTTGAGAGATTCTTCGTGGTTGTTGTCGCATGGCTTTGAGCAAGCTGAAGATGTAGCGTCGCGGAATATTGAGTACTGATACGACATGTTCCCATGAAGAGGGCACCGCAAATGTAGCCGCACTAGGCTTCCTCTATTGCTCGAGCATCGTAAGTTTAACAAAATATGGCTCTTGAATATCTCATTCCTTTCGCGTCACCACCCGACGCTGCATTATCCGTTGGCCTGCAAAACTTCCGTCGCCTCTCTTTTCCCCAGGCCATGCATCGATATCCTTTGTAAACAACCGCAGATCCACTATCCACAATCGGCCATACCATCTCTTTGCCAGTTAGTGGATACGCTTACCTCAGTTTCGCCATCGGACTGATATGGTGACCGCAGCATTCTCGGGGTTGGATGCTCAGTGAAGCATCGGTTAAGCACTTTTGGAAACATTGTTGCGGGTAGAGGGTGCACAGCGCCTTCAGTCCGCCCCCAAGATCATTCGGAGATATATCGGGAGATTGGAGCGATATATCGCGGGTAGAGCCGTCATGGACTACTGGGCTTCGAGAAAATGAGATGGGATATCCACGGAGATGCGGTGTAGAACATCGTGTGCGAGGGAAGTTGTCGATGACCTCGAGGCGTATTGCTTCGAAGAGGCGACAGGGTGGATTATCCCAAGCTCTGCTTCGCTGTTGCCAAGGTAGCCTCGCGTTAGCGACCGGCTGAGCCAACCTTGGAGTGCAAGCCCTGGAGCGAGAAAGCACAACTCGTATCTAACTGTGCTAATAAACGAATTAATTACGAGTGAATAGTTCGAATCAGCGTAACGGTGTTACCCATACCAGCTTTCTAGACACCCGCTTGCTACGTCATGTCTACGTAAGTAGGCTGCCCAACATAGGTATCTAATGTAGTCGCTGCTTTCTAACTACATGCGTCCGGATATCCAGCTGAATGCGCAGCAATGCACACTGTAAGCCTCTGTTCATGAGGCGGTGGAAACACCAATCAGAAGTCACAGAATTAATCCACACTCGTACAACGAAGCGTGGCACTCCTTAGCAGTCTCAGCCTTGCGCCCTGAGAGTAAGATATAGCCTGGCTGTCCCGTAGCCAAAGTGTAAGTTCAGCCTTATTTTACTCTCGGCTGTACATTACTGAAGTCGCATCATGGTCTGCGGGAAATATTTCAACTGTACCCCGCCATCTGCAGACGTCACCATACAAGGAAATGCAGATATAATTGGCTATGGGGTACCTATACACACCCGTGTTCTTTCTTGGCGCTGCAAGACTAAACATTGTTGACAGGTTGTACTGGCTTTCTTGGTCTCCGCTATCATGACAATCGTCGCCGTTGTTTACGCCTACAGCTCAGACTCAATGCCAGCAGAATCGTTGACCGAGACCGACTACGCCATTATAGCGGACTCTAGAAAATTCACCGAGAGATTCCTCCAGAGGATCTATCAAATACCACCCCTGGTATTTGTCGGCTTGTGATGGGCGTCAATCGATGCGTTCGTGTATCGTCCGCTGTTCCATCCCTTGTTCCGTCCACTATTCTCGAAGAAGCGCCACGGAAAACTGAGTCGAGAGCAACGCGTAGCAGCTGTCACTCGTTTCATATTAGCACTAAGCGATCAACAACTTGCAGTCGGAATTGCGATGCTGGTGGCAGCTATCAGCAATCAGTGTACAATGCTTTTGGCCGAGTTCAAAGTCGCTTTTGCACTTGTGTGGTTCTCAACAACTACTCATCTCACAACTTTGGTGACTTTCAGATACTACTTCCATCAACACCACACCATCCGAAACTGGCGTGTAATTGGTATGATCGCTCTACTGGTCCTATTCTACTACTCGTTCATGGTCATATTGGTGGCTAATGACGAATGGGGGGATGTTCCGGTGCAATGTTACATTGTCGGAGGCCCTGGGATCGACCAGATAAGCGATGCGCCGTTTTCGATTTTTCATGAGCAGCCATTAATTCATGCCGGGTGGGTCGTTCTCTCTTTTCTCATTCTTTCCGGCTATTATGGTAGGATCTTACAGATCTATGGCTTCTATACGAAGACCATGTTTGGAGAAGGATACCTCTCAGCGCGGATGAAATTCACTTGCGCCAGGCTGTTCCGTCGTAGGCCCTCTCAACTAGGCAGCGCCACCTTCAGAGAGTGGCAGCAGTTGCTTGATGAAGCGGCCTTGGAGAACTGGTCTAGGAAACATAGGAAGCTTTTGAAAAAGTTCTGTCCGCAGACTGAAAACCCTTATGTCCAGCTTTTGCATAGGTGGCGATTAGCGAAAGGCATGTATCAAACCTCTTTGCTTTCACTGGTTCCGAGTTTGACTTTCATGACGACTTATGGATTTGTACAATTGGCCTATTATCGGTGGTTCTCACCTGCTTTCGCGGACACAACAACCTTGGGCTTCGGCCAGATCACGCCAATCTTTCTGCTGGCTCTGCCGATTCTTGCAGCCGCTGAAATATACTATGGTATGTTTGATCTTTGCGTCGTATTGCTTTGCTCACCAATATTCAGAGTCTGTCGAAGAGGCAAGATCTCCAAAATCGTCACAAGGTTCGCCGGAGATGGAACTACGAACTGTGTTCCATAGAGACGACGACGGAACGGTAGCATCTGACACTCCATCGGGCGAATCTTCAGGCAACCTACCCAACCTGGATATGACAGACGTAGAGAGAGGTAGCCAGTCATACGATAGTCATCAGGCCTTGGTGAAGAGGTTCTGGTACTACCAAACCAAGGAGATCACCAGAGTGCATCACGCGGCACAAAACGAGGTCGAATACAAGTCGATCCTTTACCGAAAAAGTGATATCTGGCGGGATAGTCGGAAGCTTGCGCTGATCGAGAACGAGCTGAGGCTTATGTCGCTAGTTAGGTGGAGAGTCTTCGGCTGGTTCTACTGTGCAGCTGTCTCAGCCACTCTTCTGAATCTTCCCAATTGTGGATCCTGTGAAATAGTTGGGATGGTTATACTATTACTGAGGGTAGTTCTCCAGATAGGGCAGTGGTTTAAGAATTGGGCAGATCCCGGCTATGGCCTGGAAACCTATGAGAGACTGCTCCGCGAGCTGCGTTATGAATCTGGTCAGAAGATAGAAATTGATAGCGACGATCGACCGCCTTTCAATGTACGATTTGGATAGAAATGTTGACTTAGCATAGTGTCGTTGCAAGCATACTAGCATTCAATGGGTATTGGGATTTAGCAGCGTCATGGCGCAGATGCCATCACGCGTTATTGGACCACTGTTGGCCTTGGTTTATGTTTCACACGTACATACTGCTCTTGTTTTCCGCTATGAAAGCAAACCGGATATTAGTCTCGATCTCTCATGGACTTGACAAGCATATGTCCCCATACCCTGGTGCCGGTTGGTCTTCATGCGCAGAATCACGTAAAAGAACTGGCAATGAATGTGATTGAGAACTGGAAGCCCAGTTGCCGACGCGTGTTTTAGGAGCTGTCGCTATCTCACAATTCTCCACGTGCGCACGCCATGCCGGAGCTATTCAGAGGGCTTGAATCTGAAGACAGTCCATGCTACTCACACGGAACGCGAGTGGATCGATATCCTCTGCCTTCTCTTTTCTGCCTGCATGAAGCTTTCGTGTTTATCGACACCGAGGCAATGAGAGAGACATATCTTCGACTCATTGTCGACCGAACCTCCACAGCAGGATGTGAGCTGAAACTCCTCCTTGTCTTGCATGGGAGTCCTCATCGACGCTCTGCGACTGCTTCAACTTCCAAGAATGTCCGTGTCGCAACGTTGCAGTCGGCGACCCCATTACCTTCGCATTCAAGACACAGAACGTGTCGATCCGGCTCATTAGGTGAGGGTTGGAAGATGCAGAGGCTCAAAGGGCGAACTCAGTCGCGAGTAAGAGTCATGTACCGTGGTCGTCCTAGAGCTGTATCATGCCAGGCGACTTCGAGGCATTGAACTATCTCATTATGCTTGTGATCGACGATCGTACTTTCTTCACTGACACCCAAGCATTCAAAACGCGGTCGAAGCCGAAAAATTGTATAAATGCTGTAACAGTCCTGGCGACCCTACAAGCGTTTGGGTTGACAGATAGCACGTGACTTATCGATACGCACCTACCATCGCGCGAGCGTGCCTTCCATCCACTGCGCGCCCGCGTCATCTATTTCCCTCCCAACCTCATCCACACAGAACCCATTACATCTTGACATCCACCACACACTTTCACAACTTCGATCTTCATATCACCACTACCGAACCACATCACCGCACAATGATGCTCACAACATCCTTCTTCTCGCACCAAATGCCGCACTACTCCGCATACACGCCACCGCGATCATCACCACTATCCGAGCGCTCTGCCAATGCCGCCCCACGAGCGTTCGACTTCACTATGTCGTCACCCCTCAAAGAAAAGTCTGCTATGCCGCAACGCGCGTTCAAGGCCAATCCGGTGATGCAGACGCGCGACGCCACCACAAAGCGAAGGAGGGACATGTTCTTCAAGCGCGTACAGAACAACCGGGATGACAAGAAATGGGAGTCGCGGGGCGAACAGGTACGCGATACAATTCCACACAGGCATTGGCCATGATTTTAATCGACGATGTAGATACAGCAATTAGACTTTGTGTCTGAGCGGAAGCGCTGGGAAGCTGAGAAAGCGCGTCAAGCCCCGCAAGAGAACGACGAAATCGACGAAGATATTTTGGACGACGCGACGCTACCTGAACTACCAAACTACGCGCCTCAATCCGATCCTGATATGATCGAAGCCGACTACGTCGCTGCACAAGAAGAGTACGAGCTACAACAACTGATTGCTTCGATGGAGCAAGAGTCGGATGCACAGTCACAGCATTACGGCAGCGATGAGGACGACTATGATTCAATATTCATGGAGTGCGCTACCATGGAGAGTGATCAGTATCAGCAGCAATTACCACGCGCTCAAGACGCGTTCAAAGATGGGGACGCGATGGACATGGATATGACGGACGATTGAGAGTTCTTCGACGCGAGAAGCCCAGAGGACATACACGGCAACTACAAGAAGTGGCTCTGAAGCTTTCAGCTTCACGATGAGGGGATAGGAGCTTATATATGTTGTAAGTAGCGGATGTTGGTAGTCTTTCATAAAAGATTGCTTAGGAAAGCATCATGTGTACATTGGGTATCTGGGAAGAATGAAGCAG
>JAESFQ010000785.1_pt1 | contig 11698 bp, 14 predicted proteins | sample 9269431 | NCBI WGS metagenome assembly JAESFQ01 (sample SAMN14502588, study PRJNA617103) | algae metagenome | isolation source: Plectolyngbya sp. WJT66-NPBG17 and co-occurring heterotrophs from well... | place: USA: Mojave Desert, Joshua Tree National Park, California | collected 2006-08-06
TTCATGGCATCTGTGTCACCTAGATTCGCGGCCGTCTCGTAATAGTGCTTTGCGGCTGCGGGATCTTTCTTGATACCCCAGCCATTGCGGAAGCAGTTTGCGAGCTCGTACATGGCCAGCACGAGCTCGCCTTTGGCTGCACCGCCTTTCTTCATACCGGCTCCGAGGGCCAATTTCTCGACCTCAGCGCTGTTCGCCGCTGCCATGGATAGGTATTGGACAGCTTGTTCCTGGTCAGGCTCACATCCCCAGCCATGCCTATGTTCTCGTCAGTAATGCCTTGGGCAAAATCAAGGGCAACACCTGGGTATGCTCTGGTGGTATCAGGCTGTGATCAATGAAGCTAAACCTACCGTAATGCGAGACCGTAAAGAACCTGCGCTAGAGCATTGTTCGCACCGGTTGGTTCTGCAAGTCTACCAAAAAGCGCTGTCGAAGCCTCGAGATCTGGTCATCCTGTCAGCTTCATCATGATGAACTTCCCTGTGTAACTACTCACTACCCTTCTCATGCAGACGGATCGCCTCTTGGATATTCTCCTATGCAAAGCTTAGACCAAGTCTTGCCCTCTCCAGAGTTGTGCATACCTCGTCCGCAGGCGCACCGACAGTCCCACTGCGACTCCTAGCGCTCGTCGGTCGTCCATGTGACATTGACTTTACAGACTCGTAGCTTGGTGTATTGGGCTGGCTAGATCCGTGTTGCAGACCCTCTGTGACCAACACCGTAGCCCTCGTCTCCCACCTGGCCTCTTCCTCCTCTGTTCGTGCGACACCGTCTCCTCCTACTTCTGGCAGATTATCCGGCACGTTTATTGAGCTGCTCGACCTGCTCCGCCCAAAGTGTAACCGCTCCGCCAATTTGTCATGCTTCTGTTCTCCACCAGCTGCTGCTCCCTGAGATGAAGCGCTACTACGACTTCTGAATCTGCCAAACTTGCCTCGCGGTTCGGGGGACAATAGAGGTGACTCGCGTGTGGGATCGCCAGGGAAGCTAGGCGGCTCGATGGTCTCCTGCGTCGAAGTCGTGGTACGAAAAAACTGGAACTCTGGAATATTGGGAGACAGCGTAGGTCCCGTAGGCGACATGGGAGCAGCGCCTTCATCTCTACTCTTATCTTTCTTCTTCAACAAGTCTTTGAGCGCCATGTTGTTGCGCAGATGAGCTGTCGCGTGGAATTTCGCGTTGCCAGCGTAGGCAAGGGGTACGCGGCTTGAGACCTAATAATATTCAAATGATAACTTCACGCAATGGGAAGCGAGTGTCGCGCCGTTCGTACTATTCAATTCTGAGGGTAGTCTTATACCTCCGTAGATTCATCGCGAATGTGGAAGCGCTCATGGTCCTGCCGGTGCGGGCTGTCGAATTGGAAGACACGATTGACAGTACGACGAGGGCCAAGCAGTAGCCGCAGCCCGTCTCAGCCTCCACTGCGCGCCACACACATGTCAGACGCAACGCTGCCATCAGACGCAGCAATCAGCATTATGCGACTATGCTTCGGTACGATGTATGTGGTGAGACCATGTTTTCAGATACGTGCAAATTGTTCAAGGCATCAGAGGCAATACAGACGTTCTATGAGGGCGTCAAGGTTGAGGGCCGTCTGATCCTACGACATTACGGTACCTGACGCTACTAATGCGCGCGTTGAAGCAGTCTTCAGTGCAAATTACATATGGCGATTGACTATGTATAAGAAGAACTTCATGGCATCGTCACAACAGGTAGAAGAGCTTTAGTCTAGTTTGTTCATTTTTCTTCTTGTTACATGCTTTTTCTTCTGTTCTCTTTTCAAGTACATGTCCATAGCGGGACGACTATATCCATCAGCAAGCCAACAGCGACTTTGCGAGGCTTCGTGCAGAATTCACCGAGCGTACAGCGTCGCTTTGGCACATATGATACGCTTGGAGCAGGAATGAGAACTTTCGCCCGAAGAGAAACAATGAAAAGACAGGAGAGGTAGGAAATCGACAGAGGGGGTATCATCAAAAGAACCCTGAACGCCATGAATAGCTCCGAACCTTCAAGAGTCAAGAGAAGCAGGAAGCTTTCAACTCATGAACCTACCAGGTCGGAAACTCGCAGGATCGAAACTTTGAGAAACTTGAATTAGGAAGGACCGTAATGGAATCTGAGCAGGGAGCACATACAATGTCCGGAAATCACCAATCCGGCGGGCGGGCCATGTTTACTCGTCGTTCTCGAAAGCAACGAAGTCGGCCTGCTGTGTGAACTGTTGAGGCATCGGAGAAGTTTCAGTCTTCGGCATCATCCACTCGTAAGTATCCTGGGCAGTATCCATATCATCCTCGGGGTTTTCTGAAGTAGCAGGCGTGTTTGACGAAGGGGAATGAGCCGGGGAACGAGCCGGAGAACGAGCTGAGGAACGAGCTGGGGACTGAGCCGGGGACTGAGCTGGGGACTGAGCTGGGGACTGAGCTGGGGAAGACGGACGAGTAGCCCTCCTCATGCGAGAGGCGCGACGAACGTGGGGATGGCGACAGCTAGCACCATAAAAACAATGTCCTGTGTTGGCAAAGTCGGCGCACTCATGCGCATGCAGTTCGGCGCATGTATCTCCCTTCTCGCAATAGCCCATGCGTCCAAAAGCTTCGCAGTTCAGCGCCGTCGGATTGACACGAACATGAGCAAAGCGACAGTCCTCGTTGGTGCATCGGCCTGCTTGAAAGTGAAGGCATGTTGGCGCGTTGTGCGACGACACAGTATGAGAAACTGAACAGTAGTCTCCCTTGGTACAGCTATCCTTGTAGAACCAATGCTTGCAAACAGCTTGCTTTTCCGGATCATGAGCAAAGTAGCATCCCGGGCGGGAACATACGCCTACAAACACGTCAGAAATGCGCAGGAGCAAGGAAAGGTGCCGAAATATTGTTTCGTCGAAATACCTGTGGATGTGAAAGTGGCACAAAGTCTCGGTGGCTCGGTCTGCTGGTGATCGCCTGAGGAGGAGGTAGTGCTATCTGCCGGTGCCTGCGATGTATCCTCGCTCTCAATGGACTCGTGAGGCTCGGTGGCGTTACCTGTGCCGTTGAAAGCGATGGAGCTTTGCGCAAACCTGGGTGCAGTATAAGGACGCGCATAGGGATGGAAGGGCGTGTAGCCTCTGCCTCTGCCTCCGCCTCTACCTCTACCATAGCCGCTGCGCTGACTGTAGGAAGGGTTGTAGTGATTGGAGGTACCAAAGGAGTTGTGGTGAGTGAAGGTATGAGAAGGGTTGTGATAACCAGGGCCAGAGTAAGCAGCCGACTGGAGCCTCTGTTGATCCTCCCTCTCTCTCCTCAGGCGCACAATGTAGCCTATTACCATCTTGTTAGTGTCTATCCTAGGTAGCATGTTCGCCTTTCACGTACTCTGGAACTCTGCCATGGCGCGTATCCGATCCGCCGGTGAGGTCATCGCATGGATCTCGTCGAGCGTGTACGGAGGCGGGCCGAGCGGCGCCATGTTGTACTGGCGGTTCAGGGAATCTATGAGCTGATGCTGTTAGTAATGCGCACTCATATCACTGCAACGTCACTTGAGGTTATCGGCGTACGGCGTGCGGTTGTTGTGTGAGGATTTGCCCAAGTAGAGCGTGGGGCAACAAAGAATAATATAATTGGTGAGGCAGCAGCGGATCTTGGCAGGGTCCATATCACGTGATAGTCAATAGCGCCTCCGTAACGTGGACAAGCCGGGGCAAGTTTCAGTCTCGATCACTGCCATCATGAGAAACATACTTCAGACCAGTTGTCAAGCTGGAATTCCGTGCTACTCTTGTGCTGGTTTGAGAGCCGAATGCACAAAGGTCGCATTGTCCATAAACTGTTACCTCTAGCAACACCATGCTTTAAAGGTATGTCCTCGATGCTATCTTACAATCCGTTGATGCAGAGCACCATTCATAAATCCAGAGTGGGATATGGCTGGGGTTTATCCCGGACAAATTGAGCTTCTTCATAGTGTCGAGAATCATGGGGAACAGGGTTTTCATTTCCGAACCTAGTATACGGAGTAGTAGAAGCTAGATGATCATGATATACACTCAGGTACACGACACCTCAATCAAAGTACTGGACCGCAATCTCGATGTCTGCCCGGCCCGCTTCCTCCAGAATTGCTAATACCTCCATATTCAAATGCTCCTTGACAACTTCGATGTCACTGCCAAACCATATCAACTTCACCTCCCTTAGACTAACGAGCTGGCACAGGTCCCCTAATTCTTCGATGAACCACGCCTTGAGTCCAGTCTCTGGGATTTTGCCATCTCTGTAGACTCCGAAGGCGTCGACATACAGCCGTACACTGGATATAATATCGGTCTGGGGAGCAGTGAAAGTTGTCAGCAACAGCTCGATGACGTGCTCCGCATAGCCGACGAAGACGTTGAGAGCGAACGGGAAGAGGCGGGCTTCGAAGTAGACCTGACGGCACGTCTCCAGTAGATTCAACTGTGACCTCGGATATGCCCAATGGGGCCAATCCCTGTGGTCACGGGTGGGGCGAACTGGGTACGAGAGGAAGACATATTCGTAGATCTTGTTACGGAGTTCTGCCGGCAGACGAAGGATGGGTGACTTCCGATGATTCCGCTGTGAGCTGTGTCCTGGTTAGTGCATAGTACAACACAATGCACTATCCGGTACTCACATTGCCGCGAGGCGATCCATGAGCATGATGCTACAGTCGTAGTAGCGTACACGTTCTGGAACAAGCAGAGCCTTGGCCGACGAGTACATGTCGAATACAATGTACCGGGGGATTTGGGATGAGGAGAGCAAGATTGGGAGAGGGCTGCGTGATCGTTATTGAGCATGTACGAGGAAAGTGGGGCGGTAAACAGGGACGGTGTAGAAGGCGCGAGCCATGGCGGAAAACTGAGAAGGAAATGACGTTGCCCGCGTAATGATCGTTTGTAATCAAACATGTCGGTATATATACGTGAAATATCGCGAGGCGGGTATTGAGGTCTTGCAGTGGATCTCATCATCGCCAAAGGAGATGTCTTTTGACTGCACGTGCTCGAAACAAAGCACCGAACGTGACTGAGTACTCATCAACCACGATGAGGCTCGTCAGAAGCCTTGAGTGTGGTTGTTTGGTACCACGTGCTCAATTACACGCGGAAGTAGCGTTATTTCTTGCTAGATGTGTGATGCGCACCGGCTGATGTGAAAATTCTCGACGTCCATAATTGCTATGGGAGTGTGTTTTTCACAGCTTTTGCACATATCACTGCCCATATAGTAGCTTTGGATCAATAATCATCCCGGTGTGTCAAAAGATTACTGAAATAACTTCTCTGTTTGATGATTATTGTGTCGGTAGAAGAGTGTTAGCCCGGTACGTCAATAGCAGTGAAGGGGAGACATCGTGCTCAAACCATTGTTCCGATTGAGGTCGCGACATAGTCTCACGAGCTTCGGGTCGACAGTTGAAAATGTCAAAGAGTTCTCAGTCAAGAAAAGTTGGAAAGAGGAGACCTTTGTGGTCTGGAAGTGCGGGTTGCAAATTAAGAAACAGGAGTAAGAAGCAGTGAAGGAAGTGGAGTGACGAATAGTCACAAATCTATAAGACATTGCGCCCCAGAATGAAAGAGTAGATTTCTGACAACGGTTAGTGTGTCCGTCGATCTATATTTCATACAAACTAGCTCGCCAGTCACGGTTTTGGGGGCTGAATCATAACTCATCGTAGCGATTACAGCTTACCACAAACACCTCGATGGTACATGTGCCCCTCAGGCGCTCAAGTTCTTTCGTAGCTAACTCTAGTATCTGTTGCTTTATCATAAGCCAGTCCTGTCCCCCACTATGTCGACTAACCCACTCTAGAGCAAGCCTGCGAAGACCGCGAAGATGACTCAATGCCTGCAAAGTAGATATCAGGTGGCTGCCGAGCTTCACTACCGGCAATGCATTTTTGAAGCTATGCTTGGAGTACACATCCAAATCTCTGACGTAAATGCGCATGTCCGCGATAGCGCTCACCTGAGCATCGGTGAGGCGATAGTAGATAGTGAGGTGCATGTCCCAGTGCTCTCCATAGAATTCGTTGAGAGCGAATGGGAGAAGTCCAGCCTCTGAATGTATCTGGCGGCAGGTTGCGAGCAATGTGAGATGGCGTCTGGGGAGGTGAAAGTATGTAGGGCATTTGGTTTTTCGGGCCCTGGAGCGACATCTGTGCGATCGCTTGCAGCTCTTCGCATCGCAGACTCGAACACACAATCCTCCGAGGACGTAGTGATATATCTGCAGTCGAATGGAGGCAGGTAGCCGTAAGAAATGAGGAAAGCGTCCGTCTCCGGTAGTGCTAGACTCAGTAAGTACTGGCTCAAAAGGCAGTCATACATCTGGTAAGTTCCTACCCTGCATACTCCGGGATCGTCGCGTCTGCCCTTTCAACGAGCTTGTCGGAGCCTGTAGTTGGCGTAGACAACCGCTGCGTCAGTCCTGAGAAAAACTTCATTGCGTTGAAATAAGGGAAATGGTACGAATGCGACAGCGAGCAATTGTATCAACCAATGGAAATAATTGAGGTGAGAGTGAGAGTGAGATGTCATGAGATGCGGCGGAGCGTCCGTGCCAAGTACCATGGTCATGGCCTGTTACGTTAGCGTCAAGATGAAGCAACGCAATCTCCAGATGATATAATATACATTTTATGGATGACATGGTAGGGTTCCTCCCTGATAATTTCATCGATACAGGCTTGCCATTATCGTGTGGAGTGAAGTTGAGATGCATTTTCATTTAGCATATCCTCTACTCCTTCTTCATGATGGAACTAAAGTCCCAGTTGTTCAGGTAGCCCGATCCAACCTACTCTCAACGTAAGCTTCTGGCGGTTCATAAATATCCAGTGGTAATAATACTTACACAGAGGTACGTCGCGAAGCTGACCCAGCCCAGGTACGGCGCGAGGAGCCATCCACAAACAGGGTCAACTTGTCCCCAAATGTTGATGAGATAGGCGAGAGTTCCGCCGAGGGCGATAATATCGACCGTAGCAGGAATGGGCTGACCAAGGCCAAAGTAGAGAGGAGTCCACACCAGGTTCAAGGCGAGCTGAATAGTATAGAGAGTGGCTCCGTGCTGCACCGGCTTAGCTTGGATAGTAGCAGGTCACGCATGGCACGCTCATACCTTGGCCAGTGCAACAGTGTTGGGGTTAGCAGATGTCGCTCCAGTAGTGTACGCGCGATAGGCTGTGTAGCCCATTGTAGTGTAGAGGGCTGTCCAGACTGGTCCGAAGACGTAGCCAGGGGGGTGTAGTGGAGGTTGCTTCAGCTTTCGGTATTTTGTCTGAGTCACACTAGCTGTAACGAGGTTCAGTTTCTATGCGGCTATGAAAGCACCATTTACTGACGACTGATGGCAAATCCCGTGGCCGTTCCACACAGAACAGGTAGCAGGATAGCTACTGCAGGGTTCTCAAAAGCAAAACTGGGAAGCGTGAGGGAGGGAATGTAGCTTGTCATGATGGCGATTGACGATGAGGCTGAAATGTAGTTGTCCGGTCAGTGTTATGTGGGCGACAGAAGCAGTCACCAAACTGATGTCTTGTACCTGCACTCCGCATCTCGTGATATTTTCGACCCGCCAATCACAACCTCGGCCCTACGCGTCGAACGACGGGCCCACTTTCCGCGTGGAACGCTAGCCCTGTCTCAGCCGTGCTTCGGGTCTCTCCAGCCCTCCGCGTCCAACATCACCCTCCTTTCTGCCATCGCCCTCTCCACAGGCATCTTTCTGCCCGGGAGTCACTTTAGCACATCGTGAGTGCACCTTCTCGTCCTTTTGCTGTCCCATTGTTCGTACCCCTTCTTCCTCTTGTACAGCTATCCCTATAGCTACGACAGCTTTGTCCCCCGTGGCCCTGCGCCCAGCCTCCCTCCAGCTGCCTCTCTGACCTTCTCTTCTTGCGGCGCTGCTCGTGTGCTATCAATCGCATCGGCTGTGCCGGCTTCTTGTCACTCCTTACCTCCCTCTTCTTCCTCGTTACTAATCGCGTTCCTTCCCCGTCATCTTGTCCTCTACTTGTCCTCTCTCTGACCGAGCCATCATGGCAAACAGCTCCCCGCCTCGATTGCCTCCCAAGTGTCGACTATTACCCAGCGCATACTCCAGGCGAGATTGCGCGTCAGAGCAAGCTAATACTACGCGCGTTGCGCCGAGGCTCGCTGCACCCCACTCATTCCGAGCCACCTGAACACGACCACTGGTCTCGATTTCGCGGCACATATCCATAGCTACACGCAGTCTTATTAGGCTTGCCCTCCGTGACGATGGACTCATACACGTATGGCGATGCAGGAGAAGGTGCGCAAAGTATGATGCTGACGGCTTGCAGCGCCACGCGTGAGGACTCTAGACCGCCTGCGGATTCCTACAGACGACGTTCTCCAGGTAAGCCCGAGTTTTTCTTCCACAGGGGATTGGTCCTCTAATTCACCATTACGCGAAATTTCGCTGCGTGTCTGTTCCTGGCCTGTTTCATCAAGCACTGCTAGTGCAGAGTGATCGCGCATGCTGTAGCAATGCTCTGCTGTCCAGCTTCTGGACGCGATTGACCGCAAAAACAAACCTCAACTAGAACCGAGTCTGCACCGCTATTGGACTGAGCTAACATGTGTCGTAAAGGCTCCGGAGACCGTAGGGCAGGCAGACGACGATCACGTTCACCCCAGAACATCGACCGATATCAACCCGATCGTGCGCGCGATTACGACGGCCCGCGCCGAGATGGCAACCGACGACGCTCTTCACCTCCACCCGTACAAGCAGGCATCGACCGATACGTGCCTGGCCAGGACAACTTTGCGCCGACCTTCACCACGAACCCAGTTCCGAATCCCATGCACCTAGAGTACCAGGTCGGGTTCAATTACTTTGCCGAGTGGTGGCGTGTCGAGCAGCTCATGAAGGAGGAGAAGGAACGCGCAAAGAATGGTGGACGCAAACCTGGTCTCAAGGGCGAGCGCGAAGCTCGCGAGGAACGGGGCAAAGAGCGCGAGCAGATCCAGGCCGCGTATGACGAGTACAAAGAGAAGCTTCAGGTGCAGATGGCGAAGACGTTCGTAGACAAACATAAGAACGAAGAATGGTTCAAGGAGCGTTACGACCCAGACTACGACCTGGCCTTCAAGGAGAAGCTACGTCAATACCGCCACGGCATCTACGAAGAGTGGGAGCGACAGGTAGATGAGGGTTATTTCGATGAATTTACGCTGGAAGGCATCTACAAGAACGATTCAAACGGCGCTGGCGGAATTGTGGAGAAGGAAGAAGGCGAAACAACAGCTGCCAACGAGGTCCTGGGCGTGGGCGATCTGTTGCCCTGCAAAGGCGGTGAGATCCGTGATGAGACCGCATTCCAGCCTACGCTACTCATCAAGACAATCGCACCCACGGTCAATCGCGAGAAAGTTGAGGAGTTTTGCAAGGAACACTTGGGAGAAGGCCCTGGTGGCTTCAAGTGGCTGAGCATGAGCGACCCTAACCCACTTAAGAAATGTCACCGCATTGGCTGGGTCATTCTCAACCCGAGCGATGAGCAGCCAATGGTTATCGACGACCGTGGTGACGGACGCGACGAGGATGCTGAAGAAGGCGCTGTTGATGACAAGCCTGAAGCCATTCATGGCCCGCAGAGCACCGCTCACAAGGCCCTTGAAGCTCTCAACGGGAAAACCGTCATCGATGAGGAGCGGGGCAATTTCACTTGCCACGTTGGCATCCATGAGCCGCCTGCCGCTCCGCGCAAGAAGGCGCTTTGGGACCTGTTCTCTGCGCCTGAGAGAATTGAACGTGATCTGGAGCTCGCAGAACGGCTTGTGAGGAAGCTCGACTCTGATCTCAAGGCGCACCACGAGGATGATTTTGCAAACGTCGACGGCGTTGGTAAAATCGAACAGCGAGTTGAAGCTCTGCGCTCGAAAGGTTGGCTTCAGCCTCCAGCAAATGCTCCGGTTCCTACCAAGAAAGTGCGGGATCCAGAGGATCTGGAAGAGGGCGAAGATGAAACCATGGAAGACGACGAGGGCGCCTTCGATGACGAAGTAGACGATGAAGAGTTGCTGGCCAAGAAGAAGAAACTCGATCTTCTCATCGAGTACCTACGACGAGTCTACAACTTCTGCTTTTTCTGTGTCTTTGAGAGCGACTCAGTCCACGAGCTGATTCGCAAGTGCGCAGGAGGACATCTTCGCCGACCACGCGCTAGTCTTACGACTGCTGCCAAGGCGACTGCGAGAGCCACGGCTACCGGGGATCTCTTTCCATACAGGAAGCAAGAGTCTTCAGGTGATGGTGAGAATGGCGAGAGTGGCAGCCCGGTGCAAGAGAGGAAGCCTATGCGGCTAAGCACCAAGAACCAACAACAGCTTCAACGAGCTTTCAACTGGGTCAAGACTTACGAAGAGAAGCTGCTGCAGCTACTTGAACCTGAGAACGTTGATATCCGCAAGCTCGGTGGCAAGCCTTTGGATGAAGCTATCGAGGATGAACTCTCCCGATATGTCAAGCAAGAGGACGAATCCAAGTGGCGTTGCAAGGTTCCGGAATGCACAAAGTTGTTCAAGGGCCAGCATTTCTGGCGAAAGCATACTGAGAAGCGCCATCCCGAGTGGCTCGAGAAATTGCAGAAAGATGTAAGTATTCACGTCGAGGTTTAGAAGATTAGGTTTACTAACTTGAGACAGCTGCGACTGGTCAACAGCTATGTTGTCGACCCTGCACATATTGCTCCATCCCGTAGTGATGCCAATAGTAATGGTCACTTCCCAATGGGCAATCATGTGCAGGCCACGGGAACACCGCGGGGATTCAACTTGGCCAACATGAACATGGCAATGGCCAACAATGGCATGCAGAACGGCGTGCACCTAGGCGCTTTGTTCAATCCTGCTATGGGCGGCAACTGGGATCCCAATGCTGCTCACGATGACCGTGCCGGACCTATGCGACGAGGTGGGCATCGCTTCAACAACCGTACGGGACCCTACGACCGGCAACCGCGTGACGGTCGCCCTCGTCCCGCTGTCAACGGCGGCCGACTGACTCCCCCACCGCGCGGTAGCCGCCAAGGCCCTCAGCGATATGGTGAGGGTGGGCCCGGGCCTGTACAATCTGTGCAAGGTCGGTCTATCAAAAGCTACGAAGACTTGGATGCGGTTGGCGGTGGTGGCAGTGGGGAGCTCAACTACTAGGCATTTTTGGGCTTGCAACTATATTGGTGGTTGCCGTGTACGATGTTGAGTGGGCTGGCGTTGGGGTGTATAACTTGATTTTATCGTGCTGGCATGCCACAAAATGCCTTGGCAGCGATTCGGGAAGGGAGCAGGTCGGCGTCCTGGGGTAGCGTAACCCTTTGCCATTGCGTGGCATTTTAAGATATTTGCCCAGCAGGGCTGTAACATGTACAACCAGGTAGATATAAAACATGACCAAATTGCAACTGAAAACCACGATGGTAGGCATGTTTCCCTACCATGACACTGTGCACGGTTGGTTCATGGGATGTCTTTGCCTGTGGCCAGAACGTGTTCGATGTCAGATTTCCTTGCTAGACATGAGCGACACGCTACGCCGAGGGGGGGGAGTCAGTAAGCGATGCATGACCGTGCGATGTACGCAGTCCGACTCTAACTACTTCGGCGTCTTCCGCACCGTCCCGACGAGGACCACTC
>JAESFQ010000786.1_pt1 | contig 11697 bp, 10 predicted proteins | sample 9269431 | NCBI WGS metagenome assembly JAESFQ01 (sample SAMN14502588, study PRJNA617103) | algae metagenome | isolation source: Plectolyngbya sp. WJT66-NPBG17 and co-occurring heterotrophs from well... | place: USA: Mojave Desert, Joshua Tree National Park, California | collected 2006-08-06
GTCGTCATTAAAACCTCCGATTCGGACTTTGCCTAGTCAATGATGCGATTTGTTGATGAAAAGGCAATGAGCTTTCCGTGTCTTGGTACGTCGCACTTTCATGTCCCTAGTCCATACGCAAGTACCCCTTAAACAACACGAGTTCCAAGTCTCATGGGCGCTCAAAGTGTATCGTGGTCTTCGGGTCCATCGGTACCGCATTAGCGGAGCAACATAGGTTTCTCAAACACCAAGCATTCACAGGATCGGTTCTAAACATCCTGCTCTTGATCCTTACCGTTGAGCTCCATTCACACCGATTGCATCAGCTTCATTGCGCTGAAATCGCTCTAAGAGCTGGCGAGTTTGCGGCGTAGATATTGACGCGATCACGTCGAAAAGGATACTAATTGGCCCAAACTTGCGCCACTCTTTCATGGACTGCTCCTCGTCGTCAAGGTTGGCGCTCTCGTTCTCGTACGCCTCGCGATCTTTGCCACAAATCACTACCTGAGCACCTAGGTTGAGTATGTGACAACAGCAACGTAGTCGCCGCTTAGCTGTATCGAAGCCAAACTGACCAGCCAACAAGTTACTGCAGTGTCGTTGTTGTAGGCATTATCGAGTACAAAATACCCAAACACGTTGCTCATCCACGTCAAACGCACGCAACGTTGCCGCTACTACTGACGCTATGTTATTGCCAGTGTGTGCGCCGTGGAGCTCAGGCAAGCCCGGCATGTAATCAATTAGTCTGCCCTTGCTGTCAAGGTGGTGTACGCAGATACCCGTCAGCGCAAGCTTCCCGCCGGTCAAAGTCCAGTTGTCGAATGAAATGTGTATAAGCAACTGCGCTTTGCGCAAGGAAGTGGCAACGGCAGGTATTTACGCATGGTACTCGGCGATGATATTGTCACGGAGGCTTTGGTGATTACGCCAAAGTACAGCTCCAGCTGATGGGTTTGCAGCTTCAATAAGCCGCCGAAACTGCAGCGTCTCTGTTACTCTTCAGCGTTGGTTATCCGTCGCTACCCAGTCCTTTAACGCCTATTGAGACTGGCGGGTTGAGAAGCCTGCCACCAGCTCATTTGCAACGTCTTGCGTTACCTCAGTCCCTTTAGACCCCATCTTGAACACTGCTGATCACGCAACAGCACCTGATATATTGCCCTCGCGGCTCTCGATAGGTATAGCACTATTAGGCTCGACGGAGTGACCTTTTACAGGCTTCTGGAGATGGGCGGCGATGCTTGAGGTCGAGGTTTGAACGTCGTACGCGGCGCCAAGCATGCGGTGCTGGTGACAATAACAGCAAAGCCAGTAGTTTTCCTTGAGTTTCGTATACCAAACCGGCCAGCCGGGGCGATAGACCCAGCTGCGAGGACCGCCTGGAGCAGTCGGCTCAAGCTAACGCCGCTCAAGCTGCGGCACGCAATTTCCATCAAGCTCTTCGAAGTCTCTTTCACCCACTAAGTCCGCGGGTATCACTACAATAACATCTGCAGGCACTGCGTTACGAATGACGCTGTTGGCATCACCAACAATGGTCGCGTTAGAGGTTGACGGCGGCGGAGAGTTGGCTTCACCGCGCTAAACTTGCCTCGGGGACGACAACTAATGCAGGCGCGGCCATACAGGCAAGACGTGGATTTGCATTGAGGCTTGCCATTGCATCGCTGTTGAGCCACATATGAAGAATTCGCTGGCACTCATGACGCTAGGAGATTTCCTGCCGGTTGCTTATCGGGCTCTGGACACGGTACGCCACTTTGGAGCAGGAGTACTACCTGTACTTCCCGTACTTTATGAGTACAAAGCGACATGCGACAAACTCACGCAAGCTATTCAGACGGGTAAGGACTCTCTCGGACAAAGAGCATAGAAAGACGTCACTGTCGAGGGCAAATTATGGCCTGACCATAGGAAAACTCTGCAGTTGTACATCAAGACTCTTTAAATACAGGCCGCTATGATGGAAGTCGAGACGCCGTTTCCGCAATACAAGGAACAGGCGCCACTATATGGCGCATCGCCCCCACCGTACAACGAGTGACAAGAACCACCGTTTCGACCCAATACCATATCTTCCCTTGGCACGTCGTACGGGCATTGCATCTTGCCGCGTCAGCGCTTTTGACGAAGGTATTACTTGCGACTCGGCAGGATTTGAAGATGCGGAGGAATTCTGCGGAACGATTATGTGAGGCTCTAGATATAGTTAGACTTTACTCTACTCTAACATCGACTCGCAAGATTATACAGCAGTTTTCAAAGTGATGACACGAGACGCAAGGAAGACATTCAGAGCTATCAGGAACATCTTGTTGTCGGGGCGGTTCGCTGTTACCACGATCCCAAACTATGAAACAGGCAGCCTGTATGTCCATCAACTAAGTAAGTCACTTAGTTAATACCAGGGCTTCAAGCAACTGTGGACCCTCTGGGCCGACCGGTTCAACCGGATGCTTCAACGAAGCAGATTGTCTTGAGATGATTGGCCAGTGTCGCGCGTCGGTGCTTAAGGTTCTAATTAATTTAGTCTGGCCTAATTATGCCTTAGCGTTCGCGGTGGCTGAGTGTACTCCCTACGTACACAGCACACTTCAATCTATAATCACGAGTATTCATGCCGATGCAAGAACCGGGTTGAGTTCTGCTCTTTTAAGCATAATGAAGAGGATGTAACAATAATTCGAGTCAAGAAGAGCAACCATTACGTCATATTAAGCGCATTGTAAGCGCAAAGAGTGCCCCTTATGCTTAAGTTGCCGGCATCGACATCAGCATGAGCATAAGAAGTCATGACTTAATGTAAGCCTAGGACCAGATCACATGACTGTTCTGCAGGCATAATCTAGTGCGTCCCACTACTTGGAAGCTTAGATCACACACTTGCAACGCGCAACCTTCAACATCAACACCTACACAGAAAAAGCCTCATACCTCCACCAATATGGGTCGCTTTTGAGCCCTGGGATAGGCATTGATATGTAAGCTCTTCTGTGTGAGCCACTAGCCCTGCCTCTCTGTGGGGAGTCAGGTGTTGTTGGTTGATGCTCTTCATCTTTCTCCTCTGCACGTCCGCATCAAAGTCGACCGCAAAACCCCGTGCTTTTCAGCATGCTACGTCTTCTTCCACACCAAAATTATTCCGGTCCGCAAAAGCTTCTTCTAACGATATCGTGACGTTGAGTTGTGGTGATGTGAAGTACATGTGCATAACCGGTGTTCGCGCGTCATGCGTTCGGGCGCATCACGCGCACGGACACGGTAAAGCAGTTGCCGGGCCAGCCACAAGCGTGATAACACGCTTAGCGGCTTAGCACGATCGCTCACCACTCCACCCAGACATCAGCCCTAACAGCTTCCACACCTCACTGTTTGGTGCTGCCATGTCCTCTACATCTTCGCTCAAGCCGATCATCTACCGTTGGTTGAAAGATGTCCCTGTACCCCCTCCCACTAAGTGCGTCTCAACTGCCGTATCGTCATGGCTGTGCTGACACGAATGCAGCACCACCGTTCTGAAGTACTCTTCCGGCTACGGCAACTCAATCGCGCCACGGCCGATCAAGCGATCGCGCTCAGCAGATATGGACTCGGGTGTTGGCGTCGTGAGTGATGATCAAGAGACGCCTCGCCCTGTCAAACGCCGTCGAGACTTCGGTGGTGCCTTTCATTTCTCGCCAACTCCGTCATCCAGGAGCGAGTCCACTGCGTCTGTAACTTCGCACAAAAGCGGGAGGCTCAGCCCTGTCAAACAGATAGAAGCGCTAAAAGATCTCGAACGACCGGTCATCTTTTGCGACTTCAATAGCGCCGACGCAGACAGCGAGCGATCAGATGTTGCGGCGATGCGCACAGCAGCGCAAATGCTTGCTGAAGGTGTCGGTATACTGGAGTACGCTGATGCAGACATTTTCAATGCGTCAATCGCCGAACTCCCTGACCTGGACAGAATGAGGATACAACGTCCATGGGCGAAAGATGCTTCGAAAGCGCTCTACGGATCAACGCCTGCGATCCGTGATATTGCCAACATCGTCAATGAGGCATGCTTATTGAACACTAGTGCAGGAGGCGCCGAGAATGAGTGGAATTCGGATGTCCAGAAGCCACTGCTCAAGCTTGCGCTTGCAACTAGTCGACACGCCAAGGTGCTATCGCTTCACTCTGTGTAAGTTCGCCCTTCACCAACCATTCCTATTAGTGGTGATCGATACTGATCATGACCAGGCAATCGGCTCGTATCGATCCTCCAGCTCTAAGCAACCATAACCTCCCTGGTCGCATCATCGACTACGTCGTCTGCCTCAAACCCGACTCGACCATTAGCAACGCATATCGGACGCTACAACCCCTTACAGCCAACACCAATAAGTCTTGGAACCACATTACCAACACGGCCCGAGACCTGCCCTTCGCAATACACATCGAGACCAAGTCTCCTATGAAGTCTTGGACAGACGGCAAGCCCCAGATAGGGATCTGGATGGACGCCTGGCTGCGGCGCTGCGAGCTGCTGTGGAATGACGGCCGAGCCCCGACGGCAGTGATGGCGAAAGACTGGCCAGCAATGCCAGTGCTCATCTCGCAGGGGCATGAATGGCATATGCTGGTGGTAACGAAGACAAGCGAGAGAGTGACTATAAGGGAGCAGATTATGATCGGGAGTACAAGGAATGTGTGCGATGCGCTGAAGGTTGTGGCCGTGCTGCATTGGCTGCTGAACTGGGCGGAGACGGTTTGGCGACCGTGGTTTTTGGAGCTAATTGCTGGGGAAGAGGGATAAAGGAGCAAAGTGTGTCTGCATCAATCGACATTGCAACACAGCCATTCCGCACATTGCCAAGGCAGTCACTCCTGCCGCACCGCAACCGTCGAGGAGCATCTTGAAGGGTCAACGTTGACCAACAGTCAATGGAGTTTGCGGAAGGCTACGCTAAGAAGTCACTAATCCAGTTGAAAACATGACAGCGCCTTTCAGACATCTTGCAAGCCGGCGCGTTAGCATGGCTGACTGGATGGAATGATTGGAAGACAGTGTAGTGGAAGAAGACCTGACAGTCGTTATGGAGGAGCTTCGCTAGGACACCGAAGAACTAAGGTTGGGGGGTCAGCAAATGCGCCAATCACCTGGCAGATGTCGAGTTGAGGGGTAGACTCAAGGACTCAGATCGGACGGATCCGGCTACGGTCATGCTCGTCTTCCACGATGTAGGATTGAGCAGAGATGGTTGGATCGAGCCACTAAGTGCCATTACGGAGACCAGATGGGACTTCAGCAGGTTCATCAGGACGAGCGTGAGGACGAATACGAGCCGTCGGCCAGATGCTTTTTGCGCATGTGCAAGAACCTGTCGCGGTCTTCTTCTGTCTGCTCATTACGTCGTGCTGCCGGGAGAAGCTTCTCAACCCCAAGTACCCGGACGCAATACACCATCTCCGCTAGCATATAAGAGTAGTTCTTTGTAGTGCGCAAGCGCCTGCGAAGTTAGGTTGTACTTGGCTCTGCTGTAGAAAATTTACGGCAATATTTCACAATCTCTTGTCGCTGTTATACGGGCGTCTTGTGCTGTTCTTGCAGATGCCTGTTGAGATTGACGACGCCTAGTATATGATGCTATACGAGTCGCTGTGTGATTCAAACAACACGGGCATAGCGCGATTTGACATTGCAGGTCGCGATACGATTTGTCCTGTTTCGGTATAATGCTATACATCTATGCGAGTCATACCAAACCCCTATCCAGCCATCTCACGTCTTGAAGATGGCCTCCTCAGCGTTGCAAGCGTCCTGACTGCGAACGCGCTGAGCTGCTTCCCAGCTTTTGGCTTACCCAAACGTGGGGGAGAGTGCCAAATCAACTGAGTTGGAAACGATGATCGATGTAAGAATGCATTCACCAAGATGTGATGACCACTCAACCATAAGCAAGTTGAGCAGAAGGTTCGAACGATTGTCCAGTCACTAACACTGTCGAACTTGAAGGCAGTACCGATGCTTGACGTTGAGCAGCCATGTTCACTCGTGCCTAGACAGCAGGGGATGCACTCTTACCAGGCTTGTGGCCAATCTACGCAACTCTCACAGCACGTCTCTTCGCAAGGCGATTGTGCTGGCAGCCCTCTCGAACACACACGATGGATATTGGATCCAGATCGAGCTGAGAACTTCCTGCTAGCTGGCTTAGGCCGACCACAATTCGTTCAATCTTCCAGCCACTAGAGGCCGACTCGTCAACGCTCATTTCGACGCAGCCAGAGTCACACACCAATCTCAGTGGCCGACATGAGCGATTGCCTCGTGCTCGGTGCAGAAACGGCCGAACCGGGGCAGCAAGGCTGCTGCGACTGTCCCGCACTGCAAGCGACGCTGACCGCGACATGACTCGATGACGACCGTAAGCACTTTGCAGGATCCGTCAGCTCAGCGCAAGGCTGTTGTGACGAGAACTGTGCCGCAGTGGTGCGACTGCTTACCAGTAAGCAGCTTACGCTTTCTAGGTGGGCTTGTGCGCGAAACTAAGCGACAGAGTTCCTGGCGTCTACAGTAAGCGAACCACGCCTGCAACCGCATTTGCTAGGCACTGTTTTGTCTAACGTGTTCCAACCACTAAGTGGGCCACACCAGTAATAACCGGGCCACCCCACCAAACCATCGCAACTCTGTTTGCGCCAATGACTATGACTCAACAGCAACTTCCTCAGCGGACCTCTCGTGAAGGCAGACTAAGTCTTGCTATAGCATCCTATCGTAATAATCTAAAGCAGTCTCTCCGCACTCTTGCGAGAACGTACGATGTACCAAAGTCAACGCTACATACGCGCCTCCACGGTACCCAGCCACAATTAGAGACAGTGTCTGTTAGGCGCAAGCTATCTCCTTCTGAAGAGCAGTCTCTCGTGCAGTGGATCCTAGACCTTGATCGACGAGGCTTTCCACCCTAGGTCATCGACGTACGACGGATGGCAGACGCTCTGCTCGCTGGCCGCGGCCAAGATCCACCTCCTCCAGCTGTAGGCAAGAACTGGGTGTCGCGCTTTGTCAACAACCAGTCTGAGCTTCAGACAAAGTGGAATAGGAAGTTCCACAGCCAGTGCGCTCTCTGTGAGGATCCTGTTGCAATTGCAGCATGGTTTAAGCTTGTAGAGGAGACCCGCCAGGCGTACAGTATACTAGACGACGACGTATACAACTTTGTTGAGACTGGCTTCATGATGGGCGTCGCGGCTACATCTAAGGTTGTCACGAGCTCAGATACTACAGGCCGAGCAGTCACTGTACAGCCAGGTAACAGAGGCTGGGTGACGACTATCGAGTGTATTAACGCGTCTAGCTGGTGTCTTCCACCCTTCGTGATCCTGTCTGAGAAGCTCCACCAGGCCAGCTGGTATCAACATCTCCCGCCAGACTGGGTAGTCGCTGTATCAGACAACGGCTGGGCGACAGATGAGCTCAGTGTTGAGTGGGTAAAGCACTTCAACAGGCATACAGCGCCTCGTACGCATAGAGTCTATCGGCTTCTCATCCTAGATGGCCATAGCAGCCACGCTACACCTGAGTTTGACCAGTACTGCATAGAGAACAAGATTATTACTCTCCGCATGCCGGCGCACACGTCGCACCTCCTCCAGCCACTTGATGTAAGCTGCTTCTCCCCGCTCAAGCGAGCGTACGGCCATGAGATCCAGGAGCTGGCTCGCCAAGGCGTCTACCATATTGACAAGATAGACTTCCTCCAGGTCTATACACGGATCCAGCCAGCGGTATTCACGCAGCAGAACATCCAGGCTGGCTTCCAGGCGACAGGGCTTATCCCTCCCTGTCCAGACCGCGTCCTATCATCGCTCACAGTCGTCCGGACGCCGTCTCCACCAGCGACAACAGCAGACAACAACGTCGCATGGACTGCAGAGACGCCGCGTACGGTAGCCCAGCTTCAGCAGCAGGCTCGACATGTACAAGACCTGCTTCGTCGCTAATCACAAAGCCCAACAAGCCAAGCTATCCGCCAGCTTGTCAAAGGATGCCAGCTTGCCATGAACTCAGCCATTATACTCGCAGAGGAGAACAGGAAGCTTCGTACAGCTAGTCAGCGCCAGCGACGTAGGAGAGACCAGCGGCGTCAGTATATAGCTTGTGGAGGCGCTCTCCAGGCTCAGGAAGGCCAGCAGCTCGCTGCCGAGGCAGAAAGGGTGGTGGCGGAGGTTGAACAAGCCCAGGCTACTCAAGGACGTCAGCGCGCACCACCAACGTGTACAGAGTGCCACTCCCAAGGACACTCAAGGACTCAATGCAGAAGTATATAGATTAGCTGTAGACAAATTTCTATTCTATTATCATATGTTGTTGTGAAGCAATGGTGCTAAGAGTTGCGTTGATTTTGGTGGGGTGGCCCGGTTATTACTGGTGTGGCCCACTTGGTGGTGGAACACGTTATCTGGCATGGTTTATAAGCTGGTAATACGACCAGCATTACAGAACGTTAGTCGAAGGGGAGATGATTGGCGTACCTGGGAGGTCGAATGCGTGCATTACGTGCCGTGAGCGAAGAATAAAAGTACGTGAGCCCCGTTTTTACACAATTAGGCGCCTGAAAGAGTGCATATCGTCAGAAAACTGTTGCTGGTTGTACTCTAGTACGGAGTGCGATGGCGGAACACGTCGGAGCTATGAGCAACCACGTGTGTTCGTCAACCAGTTTCTCTCCGACAATATCTCGACCAGGTCGTGCACTACTCCGCGCATCATCTCTGTGAGGGACGTTTCTCGCTCATATGGGATGAAGAACAATAATACAGGCTTGCTGCCGTTGTAATCATAGATTTGTCGGTGTCGGACGGCTGTTATCCCCAACCGCATTCCGACCATATCGAGTAGGGATGTATGGCGCAGAAAAGCCATATCCTTCCCTTCCACTAGACTTCTTGCTCACACTACTTCTATTCCATCCTTGACAAGGGACCACTACGGCAATGCCAGACCCAAAACTAGACGTATCACTCCTCAGGCCTGAAGAGGCAGAACAGTACATGAGAATACGACACGAAACCTTCAAGGACACCTTCAACGAGATTTTATACTCTCGCGGCGAAGCTTCACAGAAGACACTCAGTCGAGTGACGCCAGAGATCCACGACGACATCGCTACAAAAGGCGTCCTCTTCATCAAATGCGTCGACACAACGACTGGCGAAATGATCGCAGAAGCCCGCTGGGTTTACGTCAAGCCGAAGGATGAGGGCGCAAAGCAGCGAACATGGGATGAAGTTGACGCTGGTTTCCAAGTTCTGGAACCCTTCGAGGAGAGCGATCCGGGTACGAAAACCCATTGTTTGAACCAATGTGAGATGTACACTAATGTTGTATCTACATGAAGAGAAAATAAGCAGCCTATATAATCTCTTCAATACCAACAAGCGAAAGATTCTCGGCACCAGACCGTATTACGTCCTCGATACGCTGGTCGCGTTACCTAAACATGAGAGAAGAGGCGCTGGCAGTATGCTGGTGCGCCGGGGCTGTGAGAGGGCGGACGCAGCTGGCGTGGTAGCATACCTAGAAGGATCGCCAGTCGGAGAGCCACTGTATGCAAGGCACTGCTTCAAGCGGGTAGGGGGGCTTGAGCTTGAGCTTGGCTTGAGAAGATGGGGAGATACGGAGGTCATGCGACTTATTGTAGGCGCTTCCACACATACACGGGCTGATATGGACTAATGTCTCATAGCCAATGTTGAGGCCTGCCAAAGGCCCGTGCTCTCCGTGAACCGTCCAACAACCATCAACACTAGACATCGTAACAAATCGTAATTGGCTTGAAGATATTGAGTTATTCAGTGTGTACATACTAACCAAGCACGTCCTGAAAAGTGACAATGTGAAGGTCTTTGCGCTGTTGTAGCGGTATGCTGATTAGGCTAGTATAGTATCTCTAGATTATTTGAGCTCTGAGACTCGTTTACTCGACACTGTCCGTTATTACTTCTTGTAGTCAGCGGCCAGCTTACCATTTATCATCGTTTCTTTCTCTACTTCGCACATCCCGAATACAATTCCTTGTCAGAACGCTCAGGCTCTACTCCATTTTAGCTCTCCGCAGCTCCCGTACGCATGCTTCCACAGCTAGCTTAGTATGTTCGCTTACATCAGATTCTGCCTCTTCATCTTTGTTGTAACATGGCTTGCGCGCTCAGGTTCGTCATCGGAGAGGGTAAACTGGTCTCGAGTTCACTGGCGGCAGCGAGCTTGACCACACAATGTACGGAGCTCATCATCCCATAATGCCGGGCACAGCATCGAGAGCCTCAAGATCGCCTTGTGTGTCCGGTAATCTAACATATACTGGAAAGCTTGAAGTAACTGCAACGTCGGTGGTTGTAGCCTCGCCCTCACCGTAAAGATGTTTAAACCTGGGGGGGTATCTTCGTCCGGTAATAGCAACATCTCCCAAGATTGCAAAGCGAAGTCTATCAACCCACACAGTGACTAAGCCATCATCGCCAATTCATACCAATTCATCAACCGCAATCCGCACGGCAACGTTCTCATCCGCAACAGTCCCAGCCAAACCCTCCATCTCTGGTTTGTCGGAAGCTGGGCCCTTTGCGGTCAAATCGAAACTACAGGTTTTGGCACTGGTGGAGACAACGATTGGCACAGGATTCAACCTGGAAGCTCACGTGAGGAACCATACCATACCACGTGCCCGCAGACGACTAACAACACTGTTGGGATTCGTATTGCAGACGAAAAGCTCGCTGGCCAGGGTACCACGATGAAGATCTGGGAAGCGAGAGCTTTAATAGGCACATCTTGTAGTCTAAGTACGCACTGATCAATAGCCCGAACAAGAACTATGAATCTTGTGATGTGGATACTATGTCTCGCTAATGAGTTGTGCGGTGCCGGATATGTATCTGGCGATGCACCATGTCACCCATCCTACTAAATAATCGCTCATTATCTGCCTCGGCCAGTGAGATGCCATAGATGTCGAGTGCCATCCGCACAAACCGAGGCCAACGAGCTTGTTATGTACTCAAGATGACATCAGATCACTCTAACTCGCGAGGGATATATCAACTGTGTCTTATAAACTCGTCCATCTCGTCCAGCGGCGGCGGTTGGGCCTGCTTCGTACCAAGTGAGCCATGGGCCCAAGTGGATCCTCTTCGGAAGGAACTGAGTTGAGTTGAGAATCTGCTCCAAGATATCATTCTTTGCTTCCTGTTGAGATTGCTCCAGAAGTGGCATAATTTTGTGTTGCTGCCAGAGGTCATGGAGTTGCTGTCTTATCCTACAGATCCATCCATCATCTGCTCCATCGGCCCATAGTTGCTTGATCTTCGTCAGCCGGAGTTGGGGGTGGAGGGCCACAGCGGTTACATCGACTTCAGTGTCTTTGAGCTCCGTATAATACTCTTTCAACTTCTGTCATCCGAGCTGGATGTTCAGCTTTAAGTCCTCGTCCGTATCATGTTTATACTGCTCCATCAGGCGCTCAGGGTGATCCAAGAGAAACTCTTAGCAAGGCACCACCTCCCAACAAGGCCATTGCGGCCCTGCCGTGGATACCCTTTAAAATTATTTGTGGCCAGCATCAACGGTTTTAACATCTCCATATATCCTGTGATCGTGTCCCAGTCCTCAGCCAACATCTTATCCTACACAATCAATGCTTTGGTAGGAAGCTTGATATGCTTATCTGTCTCTAG
>JAESFQ010000787.1_pt1 | contig 11692 bp, 13 predicted proteins | sample 9269431 | NCBI WGS metagenome assembly JAESFQ01 (sample SAMN14502588, study PRJNA617103) | algae metagenome | isolation source: Plectolyngbya sp. WJT66-NPBG17 and co-occurring heterotrophs from well... | place: USA: Mojave Desert, Joshua Tree National Park, California | collected 2006-08-06
TAAGGAGTATTCTCGAATGGGAGTAGATGGTCCAGAACAAGGCGATCGTAAGAACCTGGAAGGGAAGAATGATTGGCGAGATGATAGCGTAGAGGAGTCCTGTCTGTCTCAGCGTATGTTGCACTAGCGCTTCTGGCGCTTGCCGTGTTTGCAACTTACCGATGCAGGAGAGGTTTGTGAAGACGGGTACGAAGGCGCCCCATTGGAGATCCGGACCTTTCCTACGTATCATCATCTGCGTAACTGACTTGTCAAAAATTGGGCCAAGTATGAACTTTCCGAGGAGACGGTCCGTCCGCAACAAAGAGCTAGCGCTTACGGACAGAGCTTGCAAGAGAAGGTAGGAAAGGAAGTAGTTGCTTGCTTTCGGCAGGTTTTTAGCCAGCGTCGCAGCGAGCGAAGCTCCACTTGCCATTTCGTTCGCGATGGCGGTAAGTCCCGCAGACAATGATACTACGAGAGTGACTTGAACAAAGAGGAAGTAAAAGTAATAGTCTTGGATCTTGAGATCGATCTGACTCTTGGAGGAGATTCCCTGCTTTCGAATAAGGGAATCTAGTATGGAGACAAACCCTTTCATCAGAACGGCTACTAGCACAGGAGGTAGTACACCTTGCAGCAGACCTATGATGGGTTCTGGAAGTTCGTTGATCCAGCTCAGCCAAGACACCGCCTGGGTGATGTAGATAATCTGAGAGAGGAGCCCTGCTAGAGCTACCGGTACCACGCAAGCTGTCGCTGTCGCCGCAATAAGCATGTTCGAAAGCACAGTACGTATATTCCTGTCCCGCCACGTGATATTGACGTTGCTCCACACCACGTCATCTACGGATAGAGGCATTGTGCGAGGTGTCATACAGCCCGAGGTGGTATGGATTACCGTTTGGCACGCCATGTGGGCGGCGATTGGATTGGCGAAAGTGACGAAGGCAGACCGCAGCAACGGGAACGTCTCTCGCGTTTTGCGATAGAATTCCATCTTCTTACCAGTCTCACGAAGCTCCTCCCGATAGAACGGGATGGTGTCGACCTTTTCGAGTCTCAGCCAGGCAAGAAGGGTCACTAAGCTCTGCGACTGATAGCTCGAGCCCCCACGCTTTTTGACAATATTTGACCTTCTAGCTCGTTTCTGTACGCCTGCTCTGCAAGCCTTCCTTATATTGGCAGTCTCAGCCGTCTCGAGGGCTCCAGCCAGGCGCTTCCGCCTCGCTGCCAGCTGGGAAACTGCGCTATAGTCGCGGTTGAAAGAAACGGCAGTGACTTCACCAGGGAAGACTTGGAGTTGAGATATGAGTACCTCCTCAGACATCCAGTTGTCTGGTATAGAGTCAATGAGCACTGTGCGCAACCTCGCGTTGGGTGCGCTTTGCCGAGTGGCAACGTAAAAGCTAAGCTCGCTCCAGATCACCCAGCAGACATGTCCAGTAAAGAGCAAACTTAGGATAAGATGAACCCAGTACCGGTCTGCTTGGTCAAGGCCGACATTAGACCACCCCAGGGCATCGAGCCCACTCACTCCACGCATAGCCGTCTTCCCGTCGGTGCAGTTCAAGGGGACGAGGATTGGTGTTATGAGGAGCGAAGCGGGAGTGAATATCAGAATCAGCGACCGTAGGTACCGGCGAAAGAAGTATCTATCGAGATGTCCGTGGCGGCGGTCGAATCGAAGAAGGTTCGGCGCAATGTATCTTCTCCAGGGTGTGCGGGTGGTGTCTAGATGATCTGTAACAGCAGAACTGCGATTGTTAGCACACGACCGGGTGGAATACCGTGAGCTTACTAGAGGTCGGGGAAGCGTTTGCGGATGATAAGAAACACAAGGACTTCTACAGTGAATATAAGTGCGGAGAGGGAGACAGAAGCTATGAATGAGCTCAAAGAGACACCATGAAGCTGCTGAGCTTTGGCAAATGATTTCCCAAACGTCTCGTCCATAGCTGTGTTCTGATTTCCCATCTGCACGATGTGAGTTCCAGCATATAGTGGACAGATTTAAAGCGGCGGAGGCCCCTTCAAACAGGTCTTATTCAACATCATGCTCTAGAAAGGGGCTAGCGTGACCAGCAAGAGAGCTTTGAAGTCTTGTGCTGGCCACGCTAGGCCGGATGGATTGTGTGTTGGAGAAAGCGGAGGTCACCAGCCGATGAGCAGGCGCATCCGCTACGGACCGCACTAGCGTGACGGAAGGCAGGCTGTAAATTTGGCAAGGAGTGCATACCTGAGGCAGACTGCTTAACTGTAGAAAGCCTCCTACTACGTCTGCTGGAGACATTTGCCTGTTCAGCCTGCCGACATGGCGGCGCCAAGCGGTTCCTTGTCCTCTGCCCTAGACTTGATCAAGGTGAGTGAATGCCAGCCAATTAGAGGCCATAGTTGACGCGTCTAACCAACCAAAGCGTTTGGTAGACAATTGGTTGCAAGCAAGCGATGCGATCGACTGCGACGACCTTGTAGCCCTAGTGGATGCGCTCGATTGCCTGAAGAAAGACGCCCAACACAAACTCTCCCTCAGAAAAGCCACTCGAGCAGGCATCACTCCATACCGGCGGTCTGTAGGCACAAGTGGCGCTAACCAGGGGTTGCGAAGATCATCCCGCCGCATTGCGTCCGCTGCTCAGCTTGCTTCCTCAGCCTCGCTGTTCGTCGATGAACACGATGCAGAGTCGGAGTCTGGTGATGGGGATCATGAAACACTTCCTGCTATACTTGATAAGGCAAGCTCTTGTGGCCACACGATGGCGATGACATCGTCGAGCGAAGTGCCGATAGAAAACGTTCATGAGATTGAGGTAGTGCGAAGGAGACTCGCCGCAGAGCAAGAGTCACCCTCGTACATGGTCTACGAGACAATACCCGCAGATAACGAGCAAGAGAACTGTAGAGGTATACAGCCAGCTCGAGTCTTCAGCCAGGCTTCAAATACTCTATCTCACCAATCCACCTGCGCCAATACCCAGTCTGGAGTCGACACGCCGCATCAAGCAGCCGAAGACTCAAGATACAGCGGGCTTCAGTCATTAGCCGAATCTTTACATCATGCCCCGTTCAATCAGCTATGTTCACCTGTCGCGCCGACCTATCCGACGGAAGTTGACAACAGCGATGAGGAAGAGATGGTAATGCATGATGCACCTACTCCACGGTTCTTCGACGAAGCATTCGAAGATCTGTATGGCAGTCCCGTGCAGCATGGGTTGCAAAAAGAGGTCGAAGAGGCCATGACCGACTGCGACAAGCAACATCCAACTGACCAAAATCACACGCAAAACTTTGGCGATGACCCGATGTTCCAAAGCTATTTGGATCTTGCCTGTCGTTCGAGCTTTCGTCTTCCACACGAACCTGTAGAAGACACAGATGTTGTAGAAGTCCGGGAGCTTCTTTCACCTCTAGTGGAAGGGAAGCCTCTTACGCCGCGACTCCTTCACGGCCTGATCTACTCATTGGTTCCTGGCCCGCTTCGTATACTGGAAGTTGATTCGGGTGCAAGCGGTGGAGAACCGTCGCTAGACGAGAGCCTAGTCGAAAACTTTGCGGTGATCCTATGTCAAAGTGAAGGGGCTTTACCACAACTTTTACTTGGAGCAGCGAAGAGAAAGACGCTGTTCACTGTTGGTAGCTTCGCCGTGGATCTTCCGTTTCTAGACACCTTATGCCCTATGCTTCCTGAGTGGAAGAGAGAGTGTATTAATGTATGAAAATCGCTCCCCTCCATCTTCCTATCGACTGACTTTCTGCAGCCTCATGATGTTGGTCCGCACGTAGAAAGCACCCTTCTCTCTGTTTGGATAGCAGAGGCATGCTTCCAGCGGCAGCCGCTACGGAATGCTCCGTCCTCCCGAGAGTTGCGTCTACGTTTCTTAGCAGAGCTGTTGGCACCTTTTCAACGCGACTTTGTTCTTGAACAATACGGCATCTCCAGCAAACTAGCAGCTTCCGAACAGATCGACACCAGACTGGTTGGGGGATGCGCAGAGGCGCAAGCGCAAGCGCAAAGCATCGAGATGTTTGTGCCGAAGCTCGAGAACTTTGACTTTGACGCGCTGCATAGAGCGCTTCTCCACAAGCCAGCTGAGATCCCTCGTGGACGGTGTCTGAGAATCCTGCAGTGTGTGTACGAGATCGGGTCGCCCTACATCCTTGACTCGCTCAAACTGGCTTGCACTCGGAAACGCGAAGGCCAAACGCAACAAGCGATAGAGCCACCCGTTGTTGAGAAGCTGCTGCACATTCACCTCTTTTTGGATAGCCAGGAGAGCCAGAGCCACCTCCTGGTTGCCAGAAACCGATACGTGAAATACTGCTACTTTGAGACATACCTGCTAGCTGTTGCAGCGCTTCAAAGAGAGAAGCGCAATAGCAACCGAGAAAAGCGAAGAGTAGCAGCTCGAAAGCAGACCGCCAGCTTCAAGCAGGGTCTCTGTGATGAACTGCCACCTACGCCACACGATGATGGGATCCATCGCATCTACGAAGATCTCAGCCCCTCAGAAAAGAAACGGCGGGCTCAGGACATGATAAAGAACGAGATTTCGAGGAAAGTTGCAAATGTCCACAAGATGGACGAAACGCGCATTCGGCGCAACATCAATAAGTACATCAGGGAGGGTAGAGTACTGCACTGCATTCTGCAAGGTGGGCTGTCATTAAACCCAGGTCTGCTTATTCTATTTCCGAGCTTTGGGACTGATCCACCTACTTTGAGCACGGCTGAATTCGGGATCGAGCTCCAGGAGCCTGAGGAAAAAAGTCTCAGCCGACCCATTGAGATAAAAGAGTAAGACACAGCCTCCCTCTGTAGCCAGAATACTTCTGATAACAGCGAACAGCATAGATGGACTGACGCAAGCGGAGGCGGTTTGGTTTGGCAAGGTTTTGCAGGCTAGGCCGGGGCTGCTAGAACAGGTGCCAAAGACGGTCCTCGATCTCCTCTCAGATAGCCTCTCCGATGATTTAGACCTTCATGAGCGTGACTCTAGTAGTTTCAGGGACAAGCCACTTCGGTTCTTCACGTAGTGGTATGCAGCCTGGTACGCACTCGGGCTAACTTGCCATGTTGCCGAGGCCTACGACGCTAGCCAAACATATCGGCTGAGTTGTTTCGCTCCTTATAAACCGCTTCCGTCCTTGATCAGAGCCTAACAACAATACCCTCCTCTCATTCTATACAATCTTTCTTACTTTCTAGCCACGGCGCTGTCACGAAGCATGGTCCATACTACGATTACGAAGACGGAGTCTGAGAGCTGTGAGACTAGCGAGGATCTGTGGTCTTGCCTGGGCGCCATCCAGCTCGATCGCTTGAATCTGCTTGTGTTCTGGAAATGCTCGTGGCACTCGACACACGAGTATCATGCACTCCGCACAGACGGGAACAGAGGGTGGCTCATCCATGCGCGGGGCGAAGACCAGCTACTCATCGCCTGGGAACCCACAATCGAAAGGAAGTCAATCCAGCCTTCCCCACACGGTCTCCTCTATGAGCCTGTTGTAGAGGTCCGAAAGAACCGACCTGGACTCCTTGGGTACGTTGCGGCCAAGGGCTGGCGCGGCTCTCCAAACACAAGAAGCCGTCGCCTTGCTTTCTTAGCCTACTGGAGAGTCGCTCCAATGACCAGAGGGCTCTTTTTTCATCTGCAGAAAACGTTTTCCAGCCATCGAGGCTATATCGTGCACGCCGAGGAGGACAGAGTTTGGATACAATGGGAACCGACATGGGTGTTTTACAAAGATCTGGACGAGACAAAGAAGAAGCAGCTCCTGCCTATATGCTATGATCCCGAAGCGCTTTTGCGTCGCTTCCACAAGGCGGTTGTTCACTACTCTACGCGCTTAGCGGATGAGAAGCGGATTCGGTAGAGAGTAACCGGTCAAAAATAGAACTCGTCTTACGTCACTAGCCTTGTGTGTGTCTCTGTTTGTGGTAGTTGCTACTTGCAGGGAAACGTTAGACGTCTTTAGACAGATCGATTTTCTTGGGCCAACATAGTTTCGCCCGCTGCTTAGTTAATAGAAACAGCTCCTCTCCTTATACTCCTTCACTGCTTATCCCCTGCTACCTCAGTAAGATGCAACCTAGTAGGTGGACTACCTATAACTTTAACATCAATCCCTAGGCTCACTGCAACAGTTTCAACCTCTTCTAAGAAACGAGCTTTGTATGAAAGAGACGCTATCGAAACAGTCAGTAGTGTTCGTACGTGGTAATCATACATCATGGCCTGAAGCTTGCAGGACACAGCCGATGCTCTTGAGAGTGTTTTCAACAATAATCTTGACTTGCGAGCCCCAGACTCCAAGTTCGCAGCCATCTTCGCGAGACTCAAAACTAAAGAGGCGCTTTGGGTAATTCGGGTCCATGCGCCTAGTTTATTCGCGCTCTGCTGACGTTCTTGCCTAGGTCGGCTACGAGCCGGGAAAGGAGAATTGGCCTGTCGCACGCCTGGAGGTGAGAAAGTCAAAGCGGTATAAACAAGGAGCTCGGGGCTACTACTACGTTTTGAGATCTAAGCATGGAGACTTGAATCAAGACTTCTGGGTTGTTGCGCACGAGACCTACGTTAAGAATGACTGGCATCGACACGTCCGATACATATGCTCTAGCGGCTACAAGCAGGAAACCATGGCGACATGTTTCTTCCACGCAGTGTACTCGGAGAAAGAGGGGCGGTATGCCGTAAGAGAAGTCAGTGGCATTGGAAGCTGCAACGAGTATGTAACGATTAGACTCCTATAGATTGCAGACTACGCGCACAGTACATGGTCGTTCCACCACATGTTCCCTCTATTGCCTAACATCACGCACATCAGAGTGCCTACTCCGAGGTCGGATCTACTGAGCCAAGCAGCATTGTGCGCACGAATTTGCCTGTCACAACATGTGGAGAGATGCTAGCGGGCAGCTCTACGTAGTTACAAAAACCTCCATTGCTGTGGCTGCGATGGCTCAACCTCCGCCAGACAACGTCGGCGCCGGTATCAGGTAGACTGGCAAAACAGATGCCATGAGAATGTGTCCCCTGTGCTTTGCTAGTCTTCTTGTCTTTGGAGATGGCCTTGTGAACTTCGACACTGGTCTCTGAGAGAAGGTTGGTATGCGCTTGCGGGATTGTGCTCTTGACGACGATGATGCTGACCTTCGAGCCAAGTCCGCCTCGGGAGGATTCTTTGACATCAGTTAACGCCTGGAGTACGACATTGGTTAAGGCAATGCCGGTTCCCGCATCGTACGATGTTCTCATGAGGTTCTCGTAGTTGTGGAATGCAAAGTTAAGGGGAACAGGCTCCATGTAGCGTGGAAGGAGGTCTCTTGCCTTTTGGCTTATCCTCTCCTTCAGGGCTTCATTAGAGGATTCATGCACCGAGCTGTAGCCACCATAGGCATCTTCAATCGTCGCGGTCATCTCTTCGATGGCGCTTTTTCTATGTTGGCTTGGGCGCAGCTCCTGCGAGAACATCCTATTATCTCGACGGTGAACGTTACCCTCAGCGGGCAGCAAGTTGAACCGATAGCCCTCGCTTGTTGGCTTGAAGGCAGTGTGCCAGTCCGCCTCGTCAAGGCGCAGACTGCCGGTTTGCACCAAGTATTCAGTCCACAGTTGGAACCCTTCGTGCAGAGTCTTGATGCCGGTAAGGCTCAACAAAACTTCTGTGTCTCTGGTCGGATAACGGAGTGGCCGGTTTGGGAAGATCACAGTAGCTCCTCTCGGCTTGATGCGGTCGAAGACAAACTTCAAGACGACCAGGAGATCGAACTGCAGATTCCAGTAGTCCGGCAGGTCTTCGTGTAGGCTGACCTGGAAGGTTCTTTCCGTCACTTGCGCCTGAAATTCCCCGTCGTTGACCAAGTCCCACAAGGAATCGGTTGTTTGGCCCGTGACTGAAAGTTGAGTGCGCAACGGCACATCACTAGTTGATTTGTCTTCCATGGAAAAAAGGCTAGAGGTGACGCAACCCATCCTTGGGAGAACAGACTGGGGAGCTAGGGCTATGTACAAGAAGAGCGTAACAGTGATTCTCACGCCTTTTCAGCTAGAAAAGGACCAACAAGGTAGGCTAACGACTCATGCCTCACAAAGTTGTGCGCTAGATCACGAGCTCTATATGGTCCGTGGCCTCGCACTAACTGTCCTATGCTTGATTGAGCGCATCATATAAGAGAGGACGCACTATCTACAGTCTAAGCTCCGTCTGACACGTTCTTCTCCCACATTTCATGACATCGAGAATGCATCTGACATTTTCGTGGGCTCTGATCCCCATTACACTAGTCAGTCCGCATGTCTTTGTTGGCGATCCTGCACCCTTCCAGTGGGATCTCCCAATCGAAAAGCTGATCATGCCGATGAATGGCGATCCACACTACCAGGGCGCAGAATGGGGTCAGCAGCCCTTTCCGTGCAAAGGTCATCATAGAGGGTCAGTTCACACAGAGCCTCAGACGACCTGGCATGCTGGAAGTAGGGTCACATTCCAGTACGTCACATTGAACCCAAGTGCTCACTGGAAACGGCTCACAGCACACCCACAGGATGTACGATTCGACCAACACGACTGGCCCTAGCATGCACGACCCTGGTGCGGCTCATTCTGGGGGCTCTTGCCAGGCATCCTTGTCCTACGATGACGGAGAAACGTGGATTGTCGTCCAGAGTTGGGAAGGGAACTGCTTGCGCGTGCGAAAGGGGCAAGAAGGACAACTCACGAATTCCTATGACATCGATCAAAGCTACTCCTTTGATCTTCCCGATTCTCTTCCAGGGGCAGACTCGGTTATTTTTGCATGGTGGGATCAAGACCTCCAGTTACGATGCAGGACTGACTCAACAGGACCTGGCTAAATTCGTCCGGCAATCGAGAGTTCTACATGTCGTGCTCGCCTGTTAGGTTGATAGCAGCACGTTATCCGTCCAGCCTCCCATCGGGCTATCCGATGTACATTGCCAACCTTCAAGCGGATACAGCAGCACCGGGTTCACAGCATTCCATATGGTCGCAGTGCCACACTCCGCAGAATGTATGGTTCCGCTACCCCGAACGGTACAGAGGCATCAACCCACCTGTTGTAGCAGATTCGCTGCAACTCGACAGTCAGATTCAGCATTTCGAACTTGAAGATGACAGCGGGATATGCGGCTCGGACAACAAAGAAAGAGTCGAGGCTCTCAAACTCCGCTCTAGTTCAAGTATCCAAGAATCTAGTGCCCCATCATGTACCAGCCGACCCGGAACAGACGAGAAGCTCTTCACGAATAGCCAACCGCTGTCAGCCGCATCGCCTCGCACTACGCAAGCAATTACTGCTACTTCTCCGTCAGATGTATTATGGGCTGTGCCTTCTACGCAGAGATCGAGATAAGCTATGTGATCAAAGACACAATTCTGCGCATAGCATTGTTCTAGGCTACATGTGCTATCAGTTGAGGAAATAGAGACGTGGGTGTGTATCTTTGCATATTCGTTAGTATCTTGCCGTTAAGAAAGCTAGAGAGAGGTAAGCTAATTGCAGCATTTTGCTCTCTAGTGCTAGGCCAGCGGTGCAAAAACGGCACGAGGTGAATGTTCTGCGTGAGTGGAGTTGTGCAGTCTGAACATGCCTCTAGTATTGTTGGATGTACAAGTGCTTACTTTTAGACAAAAATAACAGCTTATCCTTTTACAGCTCGCTTCTGCTTAGGTAGTCTTTCTCTAAAATGTTGGCTTTCTGCTGTTTGTATGGTATACAATCATCTCCTCGAGAAAATCGGCCCAAGCGCGCCACCAAAGATTCGGTGCTTCGCTTGCCGGAGCTATCTGCACTGTACATGGAATACATATTTGCCCGCCTACACACAGCTGTTGGCTGACCTAGCGTTACCAGCAAGTTCTGCTTGCCCCCCTTCTAAACGCAGCTAAGCGTCCACTATTAACATTGTCCCGACCATTTTGTCAATCATCTAGAGAGATACAGTACATATAGCGTCGCTGCCTGTAAAGTGAAGCCAAGTTCCCTTGTGACTGTACTGTAGGTATGAAAACAGCTTACCCTGCTGCTTGTGGCGAATTGTTTTAACGTGCTTTTAGGAGTAGTTCATCCTTGCCAGCTTCAACTTAGCACCTACAGTAGGGCTTTCGAAGCAATTCTACAGCCTTTGTGCATCTACAACGCGAGCGTTCCGACAACATGGGCTGCGTTGACGAAGGGAGCCGCTGTTTGCTCTGTGGAAAATGCCGATCCGGCCGCGCCCAACATGATCGAGGATTTATGAAGCTGATCTGCTCAAGACGGACATGTGCCGAAGTTAAACGCATGCTGCAGGAAGCTCAAAGAACCAGTGGCAATGCTAGCAGCCTAACCGTCGAGGTTCACTACTACCACAACACTAATCGCCCAAACAAAGCTGGCTTGAACCGAACGCATATCTACAGCTCCGAGCTTCATTCTGAATCTCTTCCGAAGAACCGCAGGGTGCTGCCGGTTCGTGATAGACCTTCCTACATCGGAGCGTTTACCGAACTGTCCGGAGAAACTGGGGGACAGCGCCTCGACAAAACTGCTTCATAGGCCGCGACCATGGTGTTTAGGCGTAGATTAGCTGGGGTATTAGTCATGGAAATTGAATCGATTGTGTTACCACACCATCTCCACTCGATGAAGTGACCAAACCATTTCCAACTTGGTCACAACAGGCATATCAGTAGTGTGGCTTTATTCGAACGGGGTCTCCAGCAATACCCCAGTCGCTTTCTTAGCCGTCTAGACAGACTCGGTTGGTATTACCAAAGCGAAGCCGCCTGCGCTAGTAACGGAAAAGCCTGCTACTACTCCTTGGCCGTTACCATTAGAAAGCTATAGTCAGGGCTAGCGTTGGTGCATGTGCGCATATCCGCTTGCGATCCGCATCCAGCCCTGCCTAATTAGTGCTGTTCAGCGCTCCGGGGTATATATGCCTCGAGAGTCATAGCTTACAGAAAGCTGTAGTCCCTTTACCTTCAACGATGTCTCCGGTTCCAAGGACACTTTACATTGATCTTACCTCCGAAGCAGAAAACTGTGCCGTGTGCTCAACCGTTCTGGAAGAAGGGATTGGGAAAGCGAGCCACGTGTACGTGTTAAAAGATTGTCGCTGTGTAAGTTTAATCATTTGGATACCGTATCATACCATTGATCGTAAGAAGGTCATCTGCGGCCTCTGCGTACGGTTTCCCGGTGTTCCGCCGTTTCTTTCATGCCAACATGCCGACCACTTAGACTTGGGGTTGCAAAGGCCGCTGCGGCTCTACAATCTCAAGTGCACCATCTGCTTAAATTCAGAGAACGCTATACGCATTGCTCTGATCTGCGGTAAGTTTGCATCATACGCGAAAGTACTAGCTAACAGCCAAGGCCACGTGTATTGTCGGAAATGTATTCTTGGGTGGGCTACATTGAACCCAGGTTCACAGGAGGCTAATGTGGCTTGTCCGAGCTGTAGAAATAGCCGGACCAGGACATGGCGATTATCATCACAGGATCATATTGTGATGCCTGCTCAACGAGGCGTTGAGATGGCGTCGCCGTGTAACATTCCGTAGATGTGTGCCAAATGATTGCGATTCCAAGTTAGCAGCCCTTGTAGTAGCTTTGGTTGAGAAAGGCGCTTAGGTAGTGGGAAACGTTAGACTAAGATCGTATCGGCTGCAAGGAAGTACTAGTTTTGTTCTTGGAAACGAA
>JAESFQ010000788.1_pt1 | contig 11692 bp, 11 predicted proteins | sample 9269431 | NCBI WGS metagenome assembly JAESFQ01 (sample SAMN14502588, study PRJNA617103) | algae metagenome | isolation source: Plectolyngbya sp. WJT66-NPBG17 and co-occurring heterotrophs from well... | place: USA: Mojave Desert, Joshua Tree National Park, California | collected 2006-08-06
CATGCGTGACGGTGAGGGAACCTTGTGTTCTATTGGAGAGAAACGCATATCCTCTACAAATCACGGTACATAGTCTCAACCCCTCGAATCCTTACGAAGTCCAGGTCGATCCCCGTCGCCGTCCGTAACGAAAGATCTGTCCGTCAGCGCACTCCCATCTCTAACGTCCAAGATTTTGGTATCCAAGATGAAGACCCCCCACTCAACCAACTCTCGTTCCAGGACGTTGGTTGAACCCGGACGCAGCACGTTACTCATATATAGGAGCTGGCCAGACTGATTACGGCCATGCATAACTACCTGTCGATTATCGTCCTCGGCCGCATGAAGCTTCCACGTATTTGTTGCATTGCACTTCACAAGGAAAAACTTGCTAGTGGTGCTTTGGCTATTACCGAGTGTGTAGGTGCCTATAACCAAGGAACTATCTGGTAGAGACAATCATTGGCTGTCCAGCGTGAGATCGTCCCTGTGATGGACCATCAGCGTCTCAATCCTAAAAACCGAGTTTGAGCAGACGTACGACGGGGACCGCAGCCGATAGAACTGTGTACCCGGAGCGGGCGCATCCGGCTGGTCTCGTTGACCAACGACCCTGCTAAAACAACCCCAGACATGCCTATTGCAAGAGAGAGATATGACTTCATTCTAAGCTGATGAGCTAAGCAATTCCCTGCAACGGACATCAAGAGACTCCAGTCAAGTGCCGAAAACATACATGTATAGTTTTGCGGGGGTCGCAGGGGTCGGAATGAAGGACCCTTTCAGCCTACAACATATCAGATTCGCTTAGATTCAAGCCTCATCTATAAACGTCCTGCCATTCTTAATTTGTCTTGGCCCGTACTAAACATGTTGCAGAACACCTGCATGCCGATAGCATGACTGTAGTGGAGGTGGCGGACCACATCGTGTTGCGGTGGGGCCTTGATAATGTTATCTGACGACTATTCGCAGGAACGAGCCATCTTTAGACCCTTTGTTACTCAAATTTTCTACTGAGATTCTGTCAGGATGAAGTTCACCACTGTTGTATCCTCGCTGTTCGTGGTTGCGTCAGCCTCCGCGCAAACCACGCCCTCGGGCTTCACTCCAGTAGCCAATGCGACGCTTGATGTATACTATGGGACGCAGTATATCAGTCCCGGTATCGTCGTGAGGAAGTCGAGTATGAGCGGGAATTGAAGAAGGAAAGAACACACTGACAATAACCAGGCACACAGAGTGCTCCTGTCATCGGCCTCACCAACACGACACTCAGCGGAAAGTACCTGCTCGCAATGATTGGTATTTCTCCTCGTCATCTTACAAATGTTAGCATACTAACATCGTTTAGACATCGACGTGACCCAGAACGGTCGTGCCACAACAGTTCTACACGCTCTCCTGCAGGATTACACGCCATCTGGCAGAGTGCAGAATGGTACATCGGTCCTTACTACGACTGCCACAACCCCCTCATCGTACTTTGGTCCTGCACCTCCCGCTGGCGCACCCCCAACTCATCGTTACGTGTTCTTGCTCCATGAGCAGCCGGCAAACTTCGCGGTACCGGCTGCGCATAGGCAAGCCGTCAGCAGCCGGTTCGGCATTGACTGGCCAAAGTTTATGACAGATGCGAAATTGAAAGCGCCGATCGCGGGTAACTATTTGCAGGTGAAGAGTGGGGATAACACGAAGAGGTGGTATGCGTAGAAAGAACCTCATTCTCGATAAAGAGCCTTGCAACACATCCCCTATACTGCTAGTTTCTCATCCTAAAATGCAGTCAATTGCATCCACGCTGCATTCTCGCAGTAGATAGTACAAGAATGCAACTCAAAATCCCAACCCCCCTGAGTCCAGTCACTAACCATCCTCCCTTCTGCAAACCGCTTTCAACTCATGCCTTGCAATCCAAGTTGTTCGCCAAAGTAGTCCGAAACACATCCAATAGACACTGATGCGCACGATCTCCATCTTCACCCAGTACCTCATTGCTGTCAATCACATACGCGCCACCTGGTACGACATTGCCATTGTAATACACGACCGTATCTGCGGCACGGGCCTTACATGCTATCATACCCAAGAGTTAGCTCCAAATCATTCGCAAGCTACACTTCCTCCTTTCGTTCCAAAGAGCAACAGCAGCCATCATGTTCAGAGCTAGACAGTAGCAGTAAATGCGAGTTACACACCTTCCTTCTCATTCGACCACATCCACCCAATGCTATACAGCGTCTGATCGTAGTGCGCGACATTCTTCGTAGTATCGTACACGACGCGTCGTCTCCGCATATTGTTCTCCGTCCACACTTCGTCGGTAACGGCGTAGACGAAGCAGGTTTTGGTTGAGCGTGCGATTCTGTCAATGGCTGTTACGCCCGTGATGGCGGTCGTGAGGATGGTGATGATGCTTGTTGCGCGCATGATGGCGGCGTGTTGGTGTGTTGGATGGAGGGGGCTTGGGGAAAGGGAGAGAGGAGTGTGTTGTATGTCTTGTTGATATGGTGGTTTGGGTAAGGAGGCGGGTTGTTAGGCGTGCGGATTGGGGAACCGGGGTTGTACCGTGGTACTTGGGTAGGGGACTTGAGACTAATTCTGAAGTATTATCTCATCACTTCACGATGTACATGGTATATCTTCCAGATTGTTTTTCATACATGATCTGTCCCTGATGTTCGACATATGTGTTCGACGCTTGCACGTTCCGATCCCCTCTCCCTGCTGTTTCAGTCCGGTTCGTATTTCTACGCACACTAGGAGGTATACAGCAAAGTTTTGAACCTCGCGCAATCACTTATGAGATACTGTGGCGTGATGAAGCATGTGCTTGATGGTGTTGCGACTTGAAGCATTGTAATCTATTCGTCATGCCAAGCATGATCAAAACGTCTACACGAGGAGTACTCCACTTGCCAGCCCCCATATAATCCGTATCTGGAGCTACTTTCTCAGTGGCCGAAGGCTTGTGAGTTACCCGCATTAACTTTGGCGAACTCCTTGTTTTCCTTCTGCCACTTCCTCGCGTACCGAACACCAAATCCATGTTCGAAGACCTCACGGATGGCCTCAAGCGGCATTCCTTTGACTTCAGGGAAACAGAAGATGACGAAGAGCCAACCGAAGAAACATATGGCTGCGTAGAAGCCAAAGGCACCTGATGGTGTGATGCCTTTCATCATGGAAAGGAAGGTCGAGGCGATGATAATGTTGGTACTCCAGCAGGTGACCGTGTTTAACATCGTTCCAACAGCTCGGACCTCCATGGGGATCAATTCGGTGCCTATCCATGCCACGGTCGCGACTCCGCTCTATCGGATTAAGTTAGTCTCGACGTAGTGGTAGTGAAAGTGGTGGCAGAGGAAAAAGGTAGATAAATCGGGATAGGGTCAAAGACCCCAGAAGAGAAGAGGGTTCGTGTGCAACAGGAGAACTTACCGAGTAAAAGCCGACAAAGATGATGATTGTGGCAATGAGGACCTAACCCGGCCAGCCAATCTCCTCACTCTGGACCGCCAGTGTACGAAGGTCGATTGGAATATAAGAGAAGCTGACGGCAGCAATCACAAGGCAAACACTCATTCCCAGTATGGTTACTAGAAGTATGCGACGACGACCAAACTTGTCAACGATGACAAGATTGACAAGTGAGAAGATGAAGTTTGTAGCGGAAACGGTGATGGCGACGGCGGTTGCGTTGTTAAAACCAACAATCTTGAACAAGGTGGCTGAGTAGTACATGAGCGTGTTGAAGCCAGACAGCTGTGAGATCGCCATGATTGTGCATGCTGTAAACACAGCGCGGAATGTGGATGCAGTCGTGAAGATGCGGGCTAGAGTCTTGAACACCGAGTCATCCACCATGGTTTGTGTGGCCTCGTTGATGCTCATCTCAATGCTCAAGATCTTCGCGCGGCGCTGCTCTTCGGTCGATGTTGGGTAGATGCGAGTAAGAACGATACTGGCTTGGTCTACGTTTCCATGTGCGACTAGCTGACGAGGAGATTCGGGACAGAGAGTTAAAAGACCAGCGAGGATAATGGCAGGTGCCGCACCAATGCCAACTGTTGCTCTCCACGCCTGCGAGTTGGCGCCACCGACTTGTGCGAAGCCGGCACCGATGGATGACGCGAGGAATTGGCCAAATGTAACGCTCATGTTGTTGAAGGCTATCATGCGGCCGCGATACTTGGCTGGCGCTAGTTCGGAGATGTAAAGAGGAACTATCATAGCTGCCGAGCCGACACCCAGACCTACAACGAAGCGGCCTACAGCAAACTGCGGAAGGTGATACGCGGCTGTCTGGAGTACGGTACCAATGACGAAGACACCGCAGGCCAGGAAGATTGGAAGTTTGCGACCATATTTGTCGGCAATCATACCAGCGATAACAGCTCCCACGAGTGCTCCGCCCGAGGTGAGCGACGTAACGAGTTCCTGCTCGGAGGAAGTGAGTTCGTGGCCGAGAGATGAGCCAATAGTAACGAGCACCGAAGAGATGTAACCAGTATCGTAGCCTCGACAAAGTCAGTATGATAGATACATATGAATCTCACAAAGCGATAGAAGTACATACCGAACAGGAGGCCACCGAGAGAAACGGTCATGGAGATCAGCCAAGCAGCCTTCGAAGCGGCGGTGGCTTCGATACCAGAGAGGTTCGCAATCTGATCCGCATGTTCGCGCGCAGTTGTAATGTCTTCAATCTTGTCGATGCTAGAAGACCGTTCGTTGAAAACATCAACCTTCTTGATGTTCGAGGAGTCGTACGCCATTTTGAGGGTAGTTGACAGCGATGAGGTGTTCAGACAATGATGTAGAGTGATGCTCCGGAGCCAACAATGTAGTGATGACCAGCGAGGCTCGAGAGCTTGCGATGTTTCAATCCGTGCTTAAGGAGATTCGACGTCCTACTTATGTTGCTCGTATAGCTTCAAGTTCGCTCTCCGGCAAGGACCGGCGCGACGCGCGACCAAGCTCCATGCGAAAATCTCTCGCAACCTGACATGGATTGCCACGTTGGGACTCCATGTGCCATCATCGCAACGTCTTCCCCAGATTCTTTCTCGTACATCTCCGCAAAATCATCGGGTATGCGTCATCTTTCGCTTCGCATTTGCTGGGGTGCATAAGGAAACGCGGGGGTGGGCCTAGAGAACAGGGTAGACCAGAATGGAGGAACCGCTTGACGGTTTAATCGGATAGTGCACATTGGTTGAAGCGGGTGTGGCGGGTCGAGAACGCTGCTCGCGTGTGCGGCTGAGGACTGTCGAAGATGGGAAGTTTACGGCATAGACTGCTACGTTGAGCGCACCAAGCTCGGCGTTGAGAGCCCGTGTCCTGCGGAATTACCACTTCGAGTGATGTCGCTGGCTGGAAATCGCCCAACCCATCTACCGAGATTCTCTGGAAGTGCCTCAAAGCCGATGAAAGGTCACCGAAACCCATGCGGCTTTTGACATACTTGATGGAGACCAAGTTCCATGACATGTCGTGATAAAGCCGACCGGGTAACGTTAGCAATAGCTTAGTCTGACGAAGCTGGTGGTATTTTGTTTGGGTATGACACTGTGTGCATCGCCAAATTAAAGGGCGCAAATCAACAGGCAAGGTCTATAATTCGCCTTACTGATCATTGTTGGTCCACTGTGAACAGATCAGCCGCAAAAGTAGAGACCGACGGTGGTGTAGAGTACGCCCAGTGGTCAGAATTGGGCGCTCGTACTGCTATCAAATCGGCACATACCTTTCTAGATGAGATTCCGATGACTTCTGCGCGAGCGTCTTTTGTACATTACATTAACATTAGATATTGCTATATGGTTCTCGTTGTAACGAGGAAATCTATTCGTATCAGGACCACCCATTGCTCCAGACAATCAAGGGCATAAAAAGGTGCTTGGCTGTGACCGCAGCCAATAGCCTACCTTGCCTCGTCGTATCAAATCAAATCCATGAGACCCACTGGCTCCTGAGAGGAGTCAAGACATTACTCGTCTATTCGTTCTTAGGGTGTTTGATAGGGTTGCCCTGCTCATCCACTAGTCCTTTTGCACGCATCACCTTAAGGGCATCGTGAATAGGGTCCAGCGATGGCTCCGGTGCCCTGTGCGAGCCGAAGTAGGTATCGGCCCAGGTGAAGTATTGCCCGTAGTTGACCGTGAAGTACATGTGATGTAATGTGTGGTGCGCGGGACTGTTGATAAACTTCTCTGTCCAATGACCCGAAATCATATCGCCGTCGTGAATGAAGATGGTCCAGATTTGGACACCAACGAAGAGCACCATGTATAGATATCTCTGCATGGGGCAGATGAAAACAAAGATACTTTGGATTTTTAGAAATGTCGATTTAAGGGTGCAAGGGACGGGGTACTCACTGGTATGGCAATGACTGTATGAACCCATCAAGTGGATGAAAAGCCAGCGCAGCCCATGGTGTAGGAACTGTTGTTATTAGCATTGCTAGCAATATGTATGGAAGAGTAAGGCGATAGTAGAAGATGTTGTGAAAGACTTACCAATCCATTTGTGGTGTGGCTTGTGGACGTATTTGTACACGCTAGGGTGATGTTCCAAGCGATGAATCCAGTAGATGGCAAAATCATTGAAAGCCATGTACAGGACGGCCGAGATGACTAGCCAGGGCCAACCATAGTCGCTTGTGCTGGGGTAGAGCAAGCTCTTTCCACGGACCTCGGCCAGGAAGATAGGTAGTGTTAAAAGATTGATAAAAGGGATGGCAAAGAGCGATGACCTGATCTCTTGACGGACTTGATTCTTCAAGAAGCGAGGGTGGTACTCAAGCCGTCGATCGAATATACAGTAGTATGACAGCGAGCTGAAAAATAGGTATAGTGAAGTCGCGCCGACCTGAGTAATGAGGAGTATCGATAGAATCTGACGATAAATGTTGTCGCGTGGCCATTGCGACGTAGGCGCGGTGCTAGCGGGCGAAAAATGTGAATATGAGGAGTTCCCTAGGCTGAAGTCGGATGTGGAAGGCAACGCCCATGCGTAGGCCTTGTCGAACACAAGAGGATCCAGAAGTTCGAGAGCGACGTCCATTGTTAGCTGCTATGCAACGGCGGGCATGAAAATGGAGGTGTGAGCAGCGAAAGCGGCGGAATAATTATCGCACAAGCTGCCGCTAGGGTGCAGATAGCTGCTGCATCCGTGTTCCTTGGCTTGGCAGGGGTAAATTTGTTAAAAGTGGGGTCCCACGCTTCGTATGGCGAGACACGATAGATTGGAAATCAAACGAAATCACCCCCAGACATCCGCCTTCCATTTGCCCCTCTTCTTCAGCGCATCGGCCCACGCCTTGACTTCCATCTCTGCCATGCCCTTTTTGTCCTGTACAGCTTCTTCAAGCTTCATATCTACCTCACGTGCCATGCTTGCTTTGCCGCAAATGTACATGTTGGCCCCTGATTCCAACATTTCCAACACTTTGCCAGCCTGCTCCGCAACACGGTCCTGCACATACACCTTGCGCAGCCCTTGCATTCGCGAGAACGCTGTGACTATCTCTAGTTTCTCACCAAGCTGTTCCTGCGTCTTCGCCAGCTCGTCTTGGTAGATGTAGTCGTCCTGATTACGACAACCGAAGAACAACAACATCTTGCCAATGGGTTTACCGATCGCATGCAACTTTGCACGCTCTTGGAGAAACGCACGGAAAGGAGCGAAACCGGTACCAGCGCTGATCATGATCAACTGAGTCGAAGATGTGATGGGAAGTTTGAACCTCGACTTCCTCACGTGCGCGAGAACTGTCTGGCCCTGAACCTCTCCACTTCCGACCGAGTGATGGTACGAGGGAATTAGCGCGTCGCCAACCGATGGAAGGTTAGAGATCGACAAGAGGTAATTGGACGCCAGTCCATGAATCGTACTCGTTGACTGGTCTTCCGTCGTAATGGTTTTATTAACTACCAATGCGGTGATTGCGATACGCCGTGGTGATGTAACAGAGCTCGAAGAGATTGAGTAGTATCGTGGCTGCAGTGGTAGCAAGTTCTCCATAATAAAGGCGAGCGGCATCGAGCTCCATAGAGCGTCAGGGCTGACGAGCTTGAGCAATCGAGCGAACGTGATGTGCATGGAAGCTGTGAACCGCTCGTAACGCTCACGGTCCTGAGCAATATCGAGGAGCCTCGATTTGGCTTCAGGTGTCGGCGCAAACTGAGCGACTTCGAGCACCGCCTTGCGGGCTATTGGCGCACAGATCTCGAGATGGTTGCGGAAAGCTCTCTCAAGCGTTGAGGGTGAGGGTATCTTTGGCTTGTTGGAACCACTCTTCGGTATGATGGTGAGGCGCTCATGCCTGCGGTCTTGCAAGCCGAGGACGTCTAGCAGTCGATTGACCTCCTCTTCGGGGTTAACTGGCCAGATGCCGATATGGTCCCCAGTCTTGTACACAATGTCCATGTTCGCTAGGTCCACCTCGAGATGTACGCAGTTGCGATCCCCCGACGTGAATAACTCACGAGCATGCTTGATGGCCAAGGGGGCTATGGCTGAGTTGGTGGCCGACCGTTGGTGTTGTACAGACATGGCAGAGTAGTCTTCGTGGCCAGAGCTCACGGTGGTGAGATTAACCTCAATGGTTGGCTTGTAACTGACAGCTTTCTTTTGGAAACCCATCTGGGCAAGCAGAGCAAAGACACTATCCTTCCATGCTTCGTAGTCTTCCTCTGTCCCTCCATTGGCATCGTCGGCTCTCTGACGTGGCATGAGCGCAGTAGCGCCTGCACCGTCGAGGGCGTCTGCAACAACGTCGACGACCCGGTTGTAGTATTTGTAGTTACTATTACCGAGCCCCAAAGCCATATATCGCAAGTTCTCAAGCCGAATACTGTCGTCACAGACTCGCTTGATCCACTCCCAAAGGCCAGCAGTGTTGTCGCTAGGATCGCCTTCGCCGTATGTGCTCACGATGAAAATGGCGAAGTACTTCCTTTGAATCTTGGCAATGCTTTCGGCGTCGTAATCGGATAGGTCTGCGACCAAGGCGTTCAATCCAAAGCGTGCAGCACATTCTCGACCCAGGCTTCCGGCGAGGCGCTCCGCTGTACCGGACTGTGAGCCCCAGAAGATGACGCAATGGTAATCACCCTCAATGAGGCGTTGGCAAACGTCCCGGGTAGTAGTAGTCTTTCCGTTTGAAGAGTCGTCTTCAACTTGCGGTCTCTCAAAATATACCTGAAATGACAGCACGGTCAGTAATGCTACTATATCAAGCATGCAAGTTCGCGTAGAAGCAGTTCTCTTACGTGATAGTTTGGATCTGGCTTATCCCAAATGCGACCCCGAGTAAGATAACCAAGTGAGGCGAGAAGAAAGACAAATGCAGCTAGGCCATCTGCTGTAGTCGAGGGCTTGAGACTGTTGAACACCTGTGCTGTACCTAACGCTTGCAAAAGAGGATTGAGCTGCGATTTCAACTCTGACATATCGACTGGTATACTGAGTGATTCCATAGCAGTGGAAGAAAGCAAGATGTCACCAAAACTTGCAATGGGCAGAGGATAGATTATACTCGGGTAGAAGAGAATGGTTCCCGTAGTCACCTTCGTGCATGCGTGCCATTGGAGACGGCTGCACTGGCACTTGCATCGGCCAAGCGCTGGAAACGGGCATGATTGCTAAACTTGACTTGTTAGTGTATCCCGACAAGAATCTCGAAATTCTATGGAGATAATCAAGGCGTCAAGGTGTGATCGCGTCAGAGGAATGTTGGATGCATCATGAGGTGAGTTATCGGCAGGACCCCGCGTTATTACCCCACACTTTAGCTTCAGCAATCGTTGGTGTCCACGAGTGGTTCCCCAGCCTGACTATGTAAGCGCACACATTCCGCTCGTAGCAATGCATGCCGCAATAGGCTGTCATTCTCCGAAGCCTGCCCTTCTGGGTTCTCCGGGACCTACCGTCGTCTGCTCTGTAAGGCTGCGTTAACGGTCAAAGAGGTGCCGCAACCAACACTTAAGTAAACGTCAGAGTGCACCCTCAGAATCACCACTATGAACAGTCGCCGATGAGAGCATCTTCAAATTAGCTGTTGTGTTCATTACATTCCATAATGTCGACTACGGTTCTCTCAATCCCATATGCTGCTGCGCTAGGCGCGTGCGCTTTTTTCTACTTCGTTCTATACCCTGTAGTTGTTTATTTCCGCGATGTGAACGGTAAGTCATTCGCAATGTACAAGAAAGCGTTTCGACTAACGTCTCAGGCCTTCGACGCTATCCGAACATGCACCCGCTCTCGGGTATATCTTCAATACCGTTCATGGTGCTCGCACATGGCGGAGCACGGTCTACATATCTTGAGAAGCTACACCGCAAACATCCAGTCATCCGTGTGGGCCCCAATTTTTTGTCGTACGGAGATCTTAGGGCTGTAAAAGACATATATGGTCACAATACCCCTTGTACCAAGGACGGCTCGTACGTGGTCACCGCGGGCTCCCATTACCATCTCGCCGATGTCATCGACAAGCATGATCATGCGCGAAAGAGGAAGTTGATGAGCTCCGCGTATGCGATCAAGAACTTGGAGGGTTGGGAGCACAAAGTAGCCGACAAGACGCAGAAGCTTGTGAAGCACTTTGATAAGTGTTGCACCGCACCATTGGCTCTAGGACAACTACCGGAGTCTGAGGACGTCAATCTCGACTATCGGAAGTGGACTAACTTCTTCACATTGGACGCCATCGCCGATATTGGACTCTCTGACAAGCTTGGATTCCTCGATCGAGGACACGACAGGGTGACTGGACGGAGAACAGATGGCTCAACGTATGAGTGTGACTTCAGGCCGGCCCTTTACAACACGGCTCGAAAACAGTCGCTGTTAATCTGGCCATATGACTGGTATCCTCTCATAAACACACTTTCGAACGTCGTCCCGTTCTACAAGCGTATGAGCGACTATGCGAACGAATGGGAGGGCGTACCAGCTCAGCTTGCCCACAAGCGCTTGGAACGGTATAGGGCAGGAGAAAAGCTCGACGACTTTTTCCAAACGCTGATGGAGGACAAGAACGGTCATCCAAACAAACTGGAATGGGGCGAGATTGTCGCAGAAGTGAGCATCATGATGAACGCCGGATCAGCGACGACAGCGATTGCAATGGCCAACGTGATGTATCAACTGATCAAGCACCCGGAGATCAAGAAGAAGTTAGTACAAGAGATCGACTCGGCCTTACTGGACGACGAAGAGGAAGGCGACGGAGTCGTTGCTTACGATAGAGTGAAACATTTACCCTACCTCCGTGCGTGCCTCGACGAATCGCTCCGCCTCTTCCCACCAACCCCTCATGGACTTCCGCGACAAACGCCGGCGGAGGGCACGAACATTCTGGGGGACTATATTCCAGGCGGTGTCTCCGTGGCTATGTCGGCATACGTTGCACATCGACAAGAGTCAATGTTCCCGCAAGCCGATAAGTTCATTCCCGAGCGCTGGTTAGGCGAAGAGGGTAAGGCGTTACAGCCCTACTTCCTGGCCTTTTCGGCAGGCGCAAGAGGCTGCATTGGACGCAACATCTCGTACCTCGAGCAGACTGTGGTACTGGCAAGCGTTTTGAGGCGTTATGATTTTGCGCTGAGCAGTCCAAACTGGGAGCTAAAACGGTTGGAGACGATGAATTGGATCTTGGGGGAGATGCCCGTGAAGATTTGGCGACGAGAGCGAG
>JAESFQ010000789.1_pt1 | contig 11688 bp, 3 predicted proteins | sample 9269431 | NCBI WGS metagenome assembly JAESFQ01 (sample SAMN14502588, study PRJNA617103) | algae metagenome | isolation source: Plectolyngbya sp. WJT66-NPBG17 and co-occurring heterotrophs from well... | place: USA: Mojave Desert, Joshua Tree National Park, California | collected 2006-08-06
CCCAAACCCCCCATCGACGTCCCCCCAAACGGCGGCTACGGCTGGATATGCGTAGCAGCCGTAGCCACCATCAACGGGCACACCTGGGGCCTCAACTCGGCCTACGCCGTCTTCCTCGCGCACTACCTCTCCAAATCAACATTCCCAGGCGCCACACCCTTGCAATACGCTTTCATCGGCGGTCTCTCCATCTCGCAAGCCCTAATCGTCTCACCCATCGCCACGCTAACAACGCGACGCTACGGCACCCGAACAACGCTCTTCATCGGCGTCGCCCTCGAAACTGCGAGTTTCATCGGCGCCAGCTTCGCCACGTCTATCTGGCACTTGTTTCTTAGCCAGGGCGTGTGTTTCGGCTGGGGCATGGGTTTCCTATTCGTTGGTTCCGTAGGTATTGCCGCGCAGTGGTTTACTACACATCGGTCCCTCGCAAACGGGTGTTGTGCCGCGGGATCTGGTCTCGGAGGCCTTGTCTACTCGCTTGCTGCGCAGGCCATGATTCGCGATATCGGGCTCCCGTGGGCGTTTCGCACGCTGGCGTTTATCGCTTTCGTGGTTAATTCCGCGTGTGCGTTGGTGATACGTGACCGGAATAAAGAGGTTGGGGCGAGGCAGTTGGGCTTTGATTATCGCCTTTTTGGCAAGTGGCAGTTTGTGGGACTGTTGGGCTGGGGCGTGTTGAGTATGTTGGGGTATATTGTACTGCTTTTTAGTCTGCCGAGTTATGCTAGGTCCGTTGGGTTGAGTGCGCAGCAGGGTAGTGTTATTGCGGCTGTTTTTAACTTGGGCCAGGCGTTGGGGAGGCCACCTATTGGGTATTTTTCGGATTCTATCGGCAGGTTGAATATGGCGGGTAGTATGACGTTCCTTGTGGGCGTGTTTTGTTTGCTCATTTGGACTTTTGCCAAGGGGTTTGGGGTGTTGGTTTTCTTCAGTTTGGTCGGAGGGATGGTGGCCGGCACGTTTTGGGCGACGGCTGCGCCCGTCACAACGGAGGTTATGGGGTTGAGAGACTTGCCCAGTGCGTTGAGTATTACTTGGTTGGTGTTGGTCTTGCCTACTACTTGTAAGTCTGTTTTGTTCTTTCCTCCTCTATCAAACCAGTGAGTTCATCGGTATCAAAAAAAATTGCTAACACGAAGAACAGTCTCTGAGCCCATCGGTCTCGAGATTGTAGCATTCAACGGAGGTAGCTACACGGGAGCTATCCTATTCACGGGGTGGATGTACATTGGCGCTGCAGTCTGTCTGTGGATGGTGAGGGCATGGAAAATTGGTGAGGACGAAGAGAACGCTGCGGCAGCTGCAAAGGCCGATATTGACCCGACTTCAGCTGAGACTGAGACCTTTCAACGGAGTCCGTTCGTGAAGAGGATGTTCATGCTTCGGATAGTTTGAGTTGTCGTAACACGGAATATATGCACTCTAGTGTAATAGAATGTAGTCGGATGTGGCATTGACAATGTATATTTCAATGTTTCATCTGAGCTGGTACAAGTGATATCTGCTGCGCCTAACACCAGGTAATGGTGTCCAGAACGTGCAGATAAATTGCGAGCTCACCAGTGCTATTCTCCAAGCCGATACGTCATACTTGTGCTTTCAGAAACAACATCCTGTCCTCCCAAAACCCTATTCTGGGAGCACTTTCTCGGCGTCTTCTTCTACAGCACTGTTACGCACTATAATAACCCAGTATCTTTACTGCAATCTCCTCGTCATTTGCGAGATCTGGTCCCTGCTTCTAGTGCTCCGTGCCCGCGGATACGAGATTCGGATACCGCGGATACGAAGAGGGGAATATGAACTAGTTCGCATAGCCTCTAAGAGCTGATCCGTGGTATATAGATATGAACTGGTTACTTAATGTTCTTTGCTATCTTGTATCTCATTTGTAAACGCCTCGCTTATCCCATTACAGGAGCTGGATCAGGAGGCAAGGCAGCACTGTGCCGGTGTGCATGCACACCGTTTGCGGAGAAATAGAATGAAGACGTCTAGAAAGCAGACGTATACACGCTCTCACTCGTAAAGCCGACTAAACCGACAACGTCCATCACCACATCAAGGCCCGTCACCTCAACTCACTTTAACGTCAAAACCACCAAGTACTTGAAAAGACAGTATATTAACAATTTGATAAAGCTAATTCTAGTCCCAATCACCCCTTCCGTCCTCCATCCCAGGTCCCCTTTCATCCCAAGAGAAAAAGAGGCCAAACATACATAGGAACTTTATAACTAGGAGATATATGTTGTATACAATTTGAGGTAACCAGAAAATAGTTGCGGAAACACGGTCTTGCGGGGGTATATATTCCATGCCAACCTGAATCGCTATAGAGACAGAACGCAAGCAGCAGAAGCAAGCATTAGGTACGACAGAAACTAATGAAAACCATGGACACGGCAGAGACAGGATCGCTCATATAAGAGCTAAAGCAGAACAAAAAGGAAATTGTTACAAAGGAAAAGGTGATTTGCTGTTTGCAATCTGCGAGTAGAGAATCTACCGTGGCAGTTCACGACCAAAGTTCAGAGCTAGTGGCGTCAGTTCGCCATCAACAGTACTCTCGTCGTCGTAGAAGCCGCTCTCACTGAAAGGCTCAATTTCGGCGTCCTGGTCGTAGGCCTGCTTCCTCATCAGAGGTGGCGTACGAGGTTGCTTGCCCAGGGCTGGGAAACCAACTTCAGTTGACGCGCGCGAACTGTTAGAGTTTGAGCGCATGGCCTGAGGACGCTGCGATGATGAAGACGAGACTTCAGATGTGCGGCGTGCGTTGGAGGTTGGCGGTGTCATCAGACCGGAGAGAAAGGACTGTGCGGTGTGGGGTTGGGCGCGGGAAGGCGTCTGGGTGCGCGTGTTGGTTGAGGTGCCGGCCAGAGATGATGTGGCTTCACCACGGCCCTTGCGCCAGTTGCCAATGGCAGCAGCGAGCTGGACTGCCTTGGGTGACGCGAAGTTGGAGAGCGAGCTCAGAGTCGGGAAGGATTGTTGTCCGCCTGAAATGAGACGCTCTTTCTCACTTTGTTCCATCTGCAAGTTGGTGCGGATGCGGATTGCGGCATCACGAACAGTCTCGCGGTCGAAGGTTGGCTGAGCGAGAGCGTTGATGAGGTCGTTCAGGTCGTCGACACGTACACCGAGTAGCTCACGCAGCCAGTTGATCTCAGTGTCGCGCTCCTTCAGCTTGGCCGGAGCCTCGGTGTCAACGTCTTCGAGCTGACGCTCAAGAGATTCGATACGTCCCTCACGCTCTTGTAGCTGCTCCTGGAGAACACCAATAGACTCGCGCAACGCTTGAGGGGAAATCTTCTCCGCGCCGCTAGGAGCGAACGAAGAGGCAGACGGAGATTTGGATGCTGCTGCGACGGCGGCATTGGCGGCTTCCTTCGCGACCTGGAGCTTCTCCTCTAGTAGCGCAATCTTGTCCTTGAAGTGGTCAAGCTTCGAGTCGGCCAGCGCAAGCTTGTCGTTGTGGAAGGCATCGGCACGCTCCTTGTCTTCACGCGCGAATTCGAGAGCGCGGGCGTGCTCATGCTTGATGTGCTCAAGTTGGCGTTCAAAAGTGCGCTGCTGCTCGTGTAGGCTGTGCCTGTTGTTCTCCATCGCTTCTTGCACGGCTTGCTTCTTGAGGTCGGAAGCCGCCTCCAAGTCCAGCTCGTGCTTCTCCTTGGCTGTATCAGCATCCAGACGAACCTGGTCAAGCTCGGCGCGGACACGCGCGATCTCGCTCTCAAGCTCGTGGCGAACAATGTTGACTTGGTTGTTGGCTGCATCAACATCGGCCTCCATGAGCACGCGAGTGCGGCGGATCTCGACGTGCGCAGCATCCCTGGCCTCTCGCATATCCCTCTCATAACGTTGAGCGTTCTTCTGGTGCTCCATAGACTCCCTCCTCAGCTCTTCAATAGTCTCCTCAAGTCTAGCGTTGTGCTTTTGCGTTTGCTCGAGATTGATCCTGAGTCTCATACCCTCCCGTTCTTGGGTTTCCAAGCGCTCAAGCTCTCTCTCTAGACGCTCTCGTGTGCGACCCTCAGCTTCGATGCGTGCGCTGAGCACCTCATACTTTGTCGCAGACACCTCCTCGTTCTTCTGCCATTGGGCACGCTCAGACGCAACTTGCTGTGAAGCGGCAACCATATCTTGTTGAAGCTTCTCGAACTTGGTACGCATCGACTCTCGTACACGAGTAGCCTCCTCGGCCTGGAAACGTGCCTCGCCGATAGCTTTACGTAGTTTCTCTCCTTCCTCATGAGCGTCCTGAAGGTCGCCACGCCACTTGTTGGCAGAGAGACGGTGCTCATCGAGTGTGAAAGTGAGAGCCTCATTCTCTGCGGTGACAGAATCGAGCCTCTTCTTGAGGTCCTCCTCTGAGCTCTCCAAGGCAATGTTTGTAAGCTTGAGCTGCTCGTTTTCAATATCCAGAGTAGACAGTCTGTCGCGCATTTCGGATGCATCGGCTTGATATGATTCGAGACTACGACGGAGAGCGTCTCGCTCCTCGGTCAAAGTACCAATCTTATGCTCATCATCACGGGCAGCCTGCTGGAGGAGGGTAAGCTCTTCCTCGGTGACCTTGAGTAGGCGCGCAGAGTCCACTTCGCGAGCCTCAATAGCTTGGCGAGCCTCAGCTTCGGCGTTGAAACGGAGAGTGGCTTCTTTGAGCATTTCCTCAAGGTCTTCAATGCGGACGTCCCTCTCCTTGACGGCCTGGGAGTCCTCACGCTTGGCAACCTCCATAGTATGGCGATTCAGGGCATCTTCAACAAGCACACGGACGTCTTCGGCCTGGAGATGGTGACTAGTGGTCTGCGCAATCGAGGCCTTGAGACTACCGATGATCTGGTAGAGCTCAGACATGTCAAGCTGTGGCTGCGGGATATCGACAGGAGCCTCGAGAGTAGCAGGCTTGTGGTTCGCCAGGGCTTCAGCAACGATGGAGCGAATCATGTCTGGCTGCACATTGTCGGCGGTTGGCACAGTAGGAGCTTGCGGCTGGTGAGACGCAAGTGCTTCAGCGACAATGGATCGGATGGTCTCTGGTTGCACCTGTTCCACGGCTGGCATTTGTTGCTGGTGCGACGTGAGAGCTTCGGCAACAATTGCTTTCAGGTCGTCAGGCCAAATTTGCTCAGGCACTGGAGGTGGCAAGGGCTGGGGAGCGTGCGTTTCGAACGCCTCCAACACGATGGATCGGATATCATCAGTCTTGACCGACTCGACAGGCTGAGGAACATGGGTCGCGAGCATGTCAGCAAGGATAGAGCGGATGTCTTCAGGCTTGAGAGGCTCAGCGACATTTTCTTGCACAGAGGGCTGGTGTTGCGCAAGCGCATCGGTGACGATCTCCCGGATCTTCTCTGGGATCATTGGCTCGGGTACAGGTACGGGAATAGACGTGATCTGTGATTGGTGCATCTCAAGCGCGTCCTTGATGATGGATCGGATCTTCTCCAACTTCCTGTCTTTGCCTCGAGATCGGTTACGGTAGTCGACGTCGGTGCCGGCATCGTCATCTTCGTCGTCGGCATCGCTGTCCAGGCGTGCGCTAGTCGACATGCTACGGCGGCCCCGTCCCGGACGTTGCGACATCATTGCCAGCGCTTCTTGAATGCCTTGCAGGTTTTGCTCTAGCGGGCCAAGGCGGTCCTGCAGGAGACGGCCCATGAGGTCATCAACATGCTTGTCGAAGAAGCCACTGCGCGTCTGGACCTTGGACTCGTCCTCGGTAAGGAGGCCTTCGTCCCAGTCGCTCATGGGCCCAGCGTCAGCATTGTTCAGGCGATGCACAGGCGAATCGAAGGGAAGCGCAGCCCGCTCATCGTCAAATGGATCCTGCACCGATGTTGCAGAGCCCTGTATCGGCCGTCCAGGGAAGAATCCCCGTCGGGGACTTGGGCTGGGCGCGTCACTGCGCATCTTGAAGTTGGGCTGCAGGTCATTGCGCTCGAACACATTCGGTGTTCTCTGGGGGGAAGACTGGTCCCAGGAAGCCTCGTCGCGTTCTACTCCAAAGTCCGAGCCTGCACCGTCCATATGCTTCATGACAGCATCAATGTCGTTGAAGGAAGCATCACCAAGGTTGTCGAAATCCGCGCTTTCACTTTCAGGGTAACTCTTATGCTTGCCTGATTCCATGGCAGTCTTGAACGAGCCGTCGTCGCTGGGCCTGTACGTAGTTGCTGGGCTCCTGCTGGCGTATCTTGGCGGGGATACTTGGGACTTCTCCGGGTCTTCAACCTGAGATGGCTTCGTAACGTGGAAGCCGAAATCGTAACCGGCACTGTTGAACTGTGGTCGGAACTCGAACGGTTTGGCATTGGCCGAGAGAGTGCTCTTGTGAGAATGTTTATTGCCCAATGGCTCGGGTTCCTCGGTGGTTGGTGTAGGCACATCACTTGCATGAGGTGTGTCGTCATCTGCACCTAAATCACTCTCTGGAGCAGGAGAAATAGGGTCCATGATGATCTCTTCCTTCGGCTGCGACAAAGGCTCTGGGCTCTTCGATTTAGCCTTGATCTGCTCGCGTTGAGGCGACAGGTTCTCCTTGTCTTCGCCAACGTCCTCCCTTTCAACATTCGATTGCTGCCTTGAAGTGTTGGGCTGCTTGACTTCGGCCAAAGGCTGCGATGGAAGAACGGGTTGAAGTGCAAACTTCGGTACGTCATCAAACTCCGCGCGGTCACGTCGGACTCGCTTCTCTGGGCCGTGAGCTTGCTTGGGTCGGCCAGACTCGTCCTCATGATCCTCACGGCCTTCCGTCTCCGGAGTCTGCGATCGCGTGTTGTCAGGACGAATAATCGGCACCGCCTTGGAGCGTGTAGCTGGCTTGACAATGTCGCTTTGAGACAAATTGACATCTCCGAAGATCTTCGATGAGAAGCTTGTTGGGGCGGGAGCCGGCTTGTGAGGGTTGAAAGTTGACACACCAGGGTTGAACGCAGGCGCATCTGGCTTGAAAGAGGGCGGGCTTGAGAAGTTGAAGCCGCCAGAGGGGAACGGAGAGCTTTCTGCTGCAACAGGCTTGAAGGCAGGAGCTTCAGCCACAGGCTTGAATGCCGGGGCGTCAGGTTTGAACACGGGTGCGTCTGGCTTGAAGGCAGGAGCCGCCACGTTGAAGTTCGCCAATCCATCGATATTAGGCTTGTTGGAGCCTGGGGCAGCAACTCCTGTAGGTGGCTTGACTGCGGGTGCGAAGCTGAAGCCCGAGGAGAAGGATCCCGGGCTGAACGACGCTGCAGGGTTGAACTTGAACTCCTTAGCCTCAACATTGAGCTTCGAGATAGACGAACGCGAGGCGTGCTTGCTGTGAACCGCCGATGTAGGCTTGCTGAAAGCAAACTTGCTGTCCTTCCAAGAGTTGCTGACTTGAGATGGCGCCTTGGAGTGCTGCTCAGAACTCTGTGCAGGGTTGCGGACCTCTCCCTCTTCCAGGCTGGGGTTTGTGTTCTCTGAGATGTTCGTTCGCGCACCTTCGCTGTCGGAGCGGGGATTCTGCTGGGCGGGGAACGAGAAGGAGACAGGCTTCTGAGATTTGGCGAGTGAGTGCGCTCTGCTGTGTGGCTGAGGTTGGTGCAAGACGGTTCGCGAGTCCTCCCACGTAGGGTTAGCCACAGCGTTGGAGGGCTTATAGGATACGTTAGTCTCTGGCTCCGTACTGAAGTCTCCTCCTTCCGCAAACTGCTTGTCGATAGCTTCTTCCAAGTGATACTCTTCGTTCGCTGCCTCGCGTTCAAGGTTCTCGCTAATGTTATGACGATGACCGCGAGGAGTCGGTACAGCGATCTCCGGTGCAGATTTAGTGGCATGCTTCATCGCCGGAACCTCATCCTCTTCGTCTTCATCTTCGGGTACTTCAGCCAGTGTGGAGGATGGGCGCAAGCCAAGGACTTGCTGCTGTTGCTGCTGTAGAAGCTGGTTCTGTAGCTGCTGCTGTTGCAGTTGCATCTGCAGTTGGAAGTCGTCCCTCTGCGTCGGCGTAATGGGGAACTGCTGGTTGGGTCTCATGCCGAATGGAGAATGTGGCGATATCATTCCGGAAAGATCAGGGCGGCTCAAAGCAAGAGCAGGGGAGCCGCTGCGACCATCTTGGGAGTTGAAGTAACCAGCAGGTGACCATGTGCCTGAGGGTGAGTAACCGTGTTGAGCAAAGTTCGCAGGCGATCCAAAAGTCGAATGGCGATGCATGTGCATGCTGGGGCGCTGGTTTGCGAATGCAGCTGGAGACGCGATCGATTGCCGGGACATGTGCCCTGGCGAAGGTCCAAACGGAAAGGCGCCAGATACAATGCTGCCTTGCCTTGCCATGCGAAGACTGCCAGCCGACGAAGTGGGGATTGGTGGAGAAAACACCTGCCCCGGATGGTGTTGCGACGATGCTTGCCGGGACATAGGAAGAGGAATGTTTTCCTCGCCACCAATACTGACACCGAGTGCTGCCAGCTTGGCCTCAAGCAAAGAGTTCTGGTAGTCCTTCCATTCTGATTCCTTCGATACGCGGACAGTGTATCGTGACCCCGAATTGGCGCGTTCTGCTAGGACGTCGGCCTCTACCGGCCAAATGGCTCGGTTGTGAGTTTCTTGACCTCCAGTACTGAAGCCACGAGTGTCGTAGCCCTGCTGCTCAAGCTGTTGCAGCTTGGCGTTGACAGCCTCCGCAGTCATCGGCTTCGGAGGGAATCCCGGACTGCCCCTAGGAATGTCGCGCGGTATAGAGATGATGCACCCCTTGCCTTTGACAATGACCTTCTTGCGCATCCGTGGTTGCGCGGGCGCTGCGCCTGGAGGAGCCAGAAACGACTTGCTTGGAGTGTCGGGGAGTGGCTTGCTCGACAAGTCCTGAGTTGACTGAGATGCATCGTTGTTCGCTACCTTGCTGGGAGTTTCATCTGCCAGCTTAGCTGCTTTTGAAGGTGTCGGTACTGGCGTCTTCTCAGCCGATGCACTGTGCCCGTCCATCTGCTGAGCGGTACTGGGACCTGATGCTGAGTTTTGCCTGGCCGTCACCGGCTCAGGATCCGCGTACTTTGAGGCCATCATCTTGCCGAGTGCTTCTTTCTGATCTTTGCTAAAGTGGCGCCAAAAGTCCTGCTGGTTCAGAGTCTTGTTGTTGTTCCTTTGCTTGTGTCCCCTTTTCGGCGGAGGAGCAATCGGTATATCTTGATCTCCACCTGATCCCTCTGTATCGCTATTATTACTCCGCCAATCGTTTGTCTCGCGGTTCCAACGTTCTTCTAGAAATCGTTCAACCCACTCTTGCGATGTAGGGTTCGTGTCGGACGCGCGTGGAGTAGTACCAGAAGCTCGCGGTTCTTTGGTCGGTGTTACTAGATTTGGCAACCGAGACCGGATTAGATGTTCGAGCGTGAACTGGTTCGGTGAGGCGTTTCTTTCTAGACGAGGTATAAGATGCTCGAGATTGAACTGGTTCGGCGACTCTTCCTGAAGATCTAACCGCGAAGGGAGTAGATGTCCAAGACCGAACTGAAGCCCAGAACCTTCCTCTTCAAAGTCGTCGCTGCCGAAGTTTGTCGAGACTTGACGCGAAGGATTGAATACCGGAGGAGGGTGTCGATACGGACTGCCCCAGCTTGCCGTGTAGTAGGAAGTGTCGGTTCGGTCGTGTCTTGCAGCGTTGGACGGGGTCCGCGGATGGTTTCCCAATACGGAGAAGGACGGAAGCAAAGGGAGCTCTGGACTCGAATGCCCAAGGGTGCGAGCCGGCGAGGGAGCCGTCCAGGTGGGAGAGGCTTCTTCACGCGCCTCGGGCGGAGTGGTCGCTTCGCCAAAATGCTCTGGAGCAAAGGGAGGCGATGAGGGCGGCGGCAGCGAGGGCGAGATGGACCGTCGAGCTTGCATTCAAGGGTTTGCCCACGCTGGCACAACTCGACGAGCTGCCACTCTTCTTTTTCCGTCTCGGATCTTTCGCGTGTAGATGATGCGACAAATATTCCGACGAAGCTGCAGTCAGTGCTCGGGCAAAGGAACGCGTATCGAGGTGCGCAGTAGGATTACAAGGTAATATAAGAAGGAAAGGCTGTTGGCAAGTAGCTAAAAGAGCGACATAAGGTGGGATAGCACGGTTCTGGAGACGACAGGACGAGCGAACATCCCGAGGCAGCAGCAGCAACAGCGGATGAAGAAGTGGCAGTCAAAGGCGTGCCAGTGTCGTCGACAAAATGTGGACACGGACAGGAGAGCAGGCGAGGCTAAAGTCAGCCATGCGTGCTGCTAGCGGGATGCTGCCAGTTGGCGTCAGGGGCCCTGACGCCGAGGCCACATGGGAACAAAGGGACGCTGCACGCCAACTGCACCTTGACGACATGTGTCAACCACATGCACTCAGTGATATGATGGGTTTTACCTTGGTTTTTTATTGAGTTTTCACATGTTTCGAAGGTCATACGCGGTTTCTGTCCTCTCAGCATCGTGCCACGACGCGTCTCCAGTCATTTGCTAATAACAACCACGACATTTAGACATGACATGGGTGTCTCATTGCCGGGACTGGCCCTCACAGCCAATCACGTACCGGCACGTCATGTTTGAATGCGTCACTAGGAGCTGGTAACGACTGGACGACAGATCTTGATACCCCGCTGCAGAGCTACCGGACATCCCAACACTCCAACCCTGGACATTTCCCACCTTTCACACGCGTTGAGTATCCTCACAACGTCTTCTTGGATGCGACGAGGATGATGCAGCGATGCTGGGAAAGGGGACCTGACTAGTGGTTAGACAACGGGAGCTAATGCTGCGGTGCAAGGATAACGATGTCTCGACAAGCCTGTCTCGTGTTCTTCTGGAAACTCTACATGCACTTGACTGCCGCAATGCTAAGAGCGTGAGTTTTCTGTCGCATGTCTGAACAACGCACAAGTGTGCCATAAAATGTGCGCAGTGTTGTTGTGTGGTAAAGTCTGCCTTTGTATGGCAGCATGTTTCCGCGGACGTTTGTCAGTCAAGGCTGGACTAATTTGACCAAGCTGAGAATGACTACCTAGGTGCCATATTAAACAGAACCTCCGCTACCATCACGTTTGCCACATGAGCATACCGCTACCAGAGGAATCCTAGGAGACACACTGGCACTGACCGCCTTCGCCAGCGGTTCCGCCCACGAAAACGACTTGCACGGAGGCAAACCTAGATCTGTTAGCATAAGGGCCCACATTACAGGACGGAAGACATACGCTGCTGTCGCTGCAAAGATTTCCACAGGACGGGCTGTTGTGAAGATGGCCAAGACGGAGGCGAATACTCCTGAGAAGGCTGCGACAACCGCAATCCTGTACGGAAGATTGTCGACCATATACAGTGCGAGAATTGCTGCAGATGGTATGATGGCGGAAAGCACGACATTCAGTGCTCCAGCGAAACGATGTAGGATCCCGAGCTTGATACGCCATATCTCCGTCTTCTCTGACCCGACCATTGGCTCCTGTTACGAGATGGTAAGTACGCTGGAGCTAAATGTGGATGCGATACCTACTAGCAGCCGATTGCGTAAAAAGGCAGGAAGACGCGGTACCAGGCTCATCTCCAACCACCGCGCGAACCTGTCATTGGAAGATCTGCTGCACACAGAGATCAGATCTGGGTGCTCCATTTTGTCGTACGCTCGATATTCGCAGCCATCAAGGAAGCTTTTGCCTCCTTCCTTGTGCTGCAACCAGACCCTTA
>JAESFQ010000790.1_pt1 | contig 11686 bp, 13 predicted proteins | sample 9269431 | NCBI WGS metagenome assembly JAESFQ01 (sample SAMN14502588, study PRJNA617103) | algae metagenome | isolation source: Plectolyngbya sp. WJT66-NPBG17 and co-occurring heterotrophs from well... | place: USA: Mojave Desert, Joshua Tree National Park, California | collected 2006-08-06
AGGCGCATGTGGTAGAAACCTTCAAGGGGAAGGGTGAATTGGTTCCAATCAAGGAGAGCGATCCCTTGTTTTGAGTAGCATACCATATATGACGTACTGTCAATCAAGATGTCATCGCTACATACCAACCATCTCGCCTGATGCTCCAATTCCTTTACTATCATAGAAGTGATGTAGAGGGGCTCTGTGTTGATGTGTTCAGTAGGATTCTAACTTGTCGGAACCATAGTACCGGTAATGGAGTCAAAGCGACGTGCCTTGCATTGCAGCTTGACAGTGCGACGATCCATGCGATGTTGTGTACCACCGAGTCGGTGCTACAACGCAACCGAAGCGGTTCGCCATCGTGCCACAGTTCGGCGTCCTGTTCGGCGTCCTGGCGCTATTACACATTCTGCTTCGCGTTCATCTGCGATCCGCGTGTCTCCGTCGAAGCCGGTGTTCTGTATGTATCGCCGAAAACCAGTGACACATAGCATTTATCCAGAAGGACTCAGTCAGATGTTCCTCAAGCACTTCTCGTCTGAGCACAGAACACGTGTTACACCGAGACAGCGGGAGGTGAAGGAATGATGGGGGAATGCCAGGACGCATTACCGGCCTAGTGGTCCTCCATTCCCGTGGCAGCCTTGACGCTCGTGGTGATGTCAGTTTCTGACGAGGTTTCTTCGGTACGACCAACGCTGAGCAAAAGAGATGTTGAGCATTCGAGGCGCGTGCCGATGCGTGTCGCGAATGAGTGGATGAATTTCTTGAAGCTATTTTGTGCCGGGGTCCAAATGACAGTTGCAACCGGTCCTGCCTATGCCTTCGATGTTTGGCGTCGTCTGTTCCAAGCGCGCATGTGAGTTTTGGCCGCTCCCTATAGGGACTGAAATCAGTGCGATATTGCACATGTAGTTGTGCTTGACAGAATCAGAGACGGATCTTCTACCTTCCGTACGGCGAGCCGAAGGCGCTGCACCACCGAATAACGGCGTGGCGTAAGCCTGTCAGCAGCCAAGTCCCAGCGCGCTTAACAGCATTCGTTCACCGCGAGACCCTTTAATCCTGCGTGAGCAGTAGGTAAGGTTGATACAGAACGTCTCAAACGCTTCTCGAAGACGCTCCAGATTCAGGGATGGTGAAGGCGGCGCAAGCCATCGCTTCTAGCAGTATGTTGGGAGTGGTGTGGGCTGGGTGGGCTGGTGTGGGCAGAGAACAGACCGCATGTTCGGAGTCCGATGCCTGCTAAGCGCCCGCCGTCTGCTGCTGTCAGGACGGTGAGACTCGTCATGCAGCATGCTCTGGTCTTACGCTAAGACCAGACATGCACGAGTTGGAGCAGACCCAAGGACGAATTGACAATTTCCACTCAGGCCATGGTGGACGAGGAAGGACAGCATGGCGGCATCTCCACGCTATCACGCGAGAGGCATAACAGCTCATCGGGACCGCCGAGGGAATGCGACCAACCGCGCTGCAACGCTGCTGACAAGGGAAAGGTTAATGTATCGAGCTAATCTTCCGATCCTACGCCCCCAGCCCTGCGACATGGCGTTTCAATCTCGCACTACCCCATTCAGCCAGACAAGCGCAGCCGCGAACCCCCATCCATGCCACCGCAACTTGGCCCCATAACGCCATGTGCCACAACAGCAGAAGGTCGGTATGACAAGACGCGGCGGGCGCGACGGGGATCCAGCGCGACCCTGCTCGCGCATCAATCCTCATGGTGCTTCATCAGCTGGTGTCAGGTTGCCCGTTGTGATTACCTGATTCAGCCCGACGTCCCTCATTCCCGCTGGGCTTCTATATTCCTTTTCCTTCTTCGCGACGCCAGGCTGAACCACAACCCCGTTTCATTTCGACTTGCTTTTTACTCTTCCGTCTGGAACAAATCGCCTTTGAATCCTCGCCCGCCTGGTCTCAACAACCACATAAAGTCCAACCATGGGTCGCCCAACACTCACATCACGGGAGCATTTGGAGCTTCTGAGGAGCTCTGCATTCGAATCCGAACACGCCTGGCTCTACGATACTTCCTATCTACAACATGAGGCCGCAGCGTTGGCGCTGGAGCAAGAAATTGAGCAATCACATGCCAGTATATCGCCCGACGACAACACAGACGAACAAGTGCGCATCATCAAGACACAAATCACCATTCACAGGGAGAGACAGAGGGCTTTGAGACCGCATCTTGAAAGTGGGAGCGATCAGATTGACGAAGAGGGGAACGAGTGCGTATTCGTACCAGCACCAAATCAATGGGGAGCGAATGGAGACTTGGACGAGGAAAGCGAAAGCCTATCCGCAGTGAGTAGCCATCTCTGTTGGCACTACCTGGTTGCGACTAACATACTTTAGATCCACAATCTCCTCTCATGCCAAACATCATACTCGCCCGTCTCACATGCCCCATATGACGAGCTTCTCTCACTCAGCATCCCATACCACTCGTTACTCGATCCTACCCAGCCCACTACAACATACAATCTCCATCGCACACGAGAATGGACGGGGTCCTCAGGCTCCAGGAAATACATCTATAGCGCGCGGGACTACTCGGACAAATACGCTCTATACATGCTCGAAGCCACCCATCGCGACGACAGCCAAGTCAACGCTGCAGAGTTCTTCCGCGTCGCCGAGTTCCCACAACCATGCATATCCATCCTGCTCTCCGGCATCGACAAGAAGCGCATGGCGAGCAAAGACGCAGCCTACAAATCGCGGTACATACATCTGCGTGGTCCATTCCCGCAAGCGGTCAAAGAATACCCGGATAGGCAGCAGAAGATTCCGTGGTCGCCACGAAGATTTACATACGGTGGACGGCGTTTCGTGTGGAAGCAGGGAGACCCGAATGACGATGCAATGCCCGAGACTTTGTACGAATACCAGCACGACTGGATGAAACCGGGAAGCCGGACAGGCAAGCGATGCGACGACGCGAAGCCGGTGAAACTTGTGTGGGGGGCAAAAAGAAGGAAAGGGAAAGTGGACAGCTATACGATCCATTTTAGGGGCGGTATGGACCAAGTGTTCAGGGAAATGCTGCTTGCAAGTCAGATGGCGCGGCAGGTATGCCTCTTTACCGCGATGGACTGAGGCAGGTGTTGTCCGTCAGAAAGGGATGAAATCCTAATTGTATAACCACACAGCGAGAGGCGTTCAATGGGGCCGTAATACACGGCATGGATACCAGGAAACAGCATTTTGTCATCTGGCTCATAGCGGAGCCTTCTGCCATTACCATTTACAACATCTTAGATGTGGACAGTAGGCTTCTCTACTACCTAGGAAACAATACAGTCCCAAGGGCAATATTGATCAATCTCAAAACCTCGATGCTTTCACATGGCAACTGCTTACCCGCAAATGATCGCAAAACAATTGCCAGGGCCAAATGACATTCAGTCCACGCGCTGCATCTGACCCACTTCAATACCTCCATTGAACACAACAGAGGGGGGTTTCCGCAGGGGGCGTTGCATGGCGTTATGTAAACCGCATACAATTAGGTGACAGCCTCGCCGACGTCCGCCTTCACGGCACGCCTGTGCCGGGTACTGGCGAGTCAGGCCCCACGATAATTGCATCGTTTATTTTTCAAGAATGCAAAATCATGCGCCATGGGGTTGTGGCTGGGGTTGGCGGTACGCTGGGCGTTGGATTAGGCGACCTGGAATTACGCGAACAGTACAGGAGGCATGCCGTTTCCTTGGATACCCCGAGCATGAAAAACAATTTTAGACCACGTGCACGGAAAGGCGGGATATCATTATGCGCCGGTGAAACATTGTCCTTTGATATGGCTCTGCTCCAATATGACTTGTAAATGCAATTGCTATGGGCAAATATCACGATGACTTCATCGCCCGTCATTCGTGCATGCCATCCAAACCGTCATCAATCACATGCACTTTCCTACACTCATCTCTCATGACTGCCGCGGCGCACATCCCACCTGTATTAGTATCTCGTTGACGTTCCAAGCCCCCAAAACTAAAGTCTTACTCGCGTCTTCGGCTGACGCCCACCGCTTCGCAAAAGAACCGGCAACGCGTTAGCTCGCCCGTCCACTCGGAACAACCGGTACGCAAGCCACTGTATTGGTACATCGAATCAGACATCGGAGCATGCGAAATTGCAGATAGACGCACCGATCAGTTCCACGTACATCGCTTACGGCGAGGGCTTTCAACACCAATACATCCACTTCACCGTCTCCGAAAGTCCTTTGCGGAGAAAGGCGCACAAACCATGTTGTCGACACGCAACACTACACTACGGGAGACAACGCACGCCTTCTGCTGCGCGCTGATCTCGCCTCCTCCCCCCTCAGACCTCCTGTCGCAGTACTTTAGCAGCGCGCCCAAGATCACAGAACACGGCCCCGAGTGGTCACGCTCGCGGCTACCGTTTTTAGCAAAGACCTTTTCTGGCCAAGACGGGTGCGAGGAGTATTTCAAGGTGATGACTGATGTACTGGATATGTCGTTGCCGGATGATGCATTCCCGGGGAAAGAGGGGTTCATTGTGGATGCAGAGGCTGGAATGGTGAGTGTGGTTGGTAAGGGACGGTTTACAAGTAAGAAGACGGGGAAGGGGTGGGATGAGCAGTTCATCTATAGGTTTAGTGGGTTTGACGAAGAGGGCAAGATAGGGCATTGGGAGATTTGGGCGGATCCTTTGAGTGCTTGGGAGGCTGTTGGGGAGTGAGTTCATCTCAGCTCATCCTTGCGAATAGAGGACCGCAAGAGAGTGATTAGGACAGTTCAATAGCAAAGTCCGCGAATGCATCAATCAATCCTAAAGCTAGAGACGTCAAGTTCACAGTGAACATGTTGCACATGTCCATGGATATCCTACTAGGTGAATGCCGTTAGCGCCTCGCTTGACGTGGGTCCTTGTCGGCGGCTTCTGCAGCTTCGTCCGAACCCTTCAACTTTTCTTCCTCTGCTCCCACGCCTCGCTGACAACTTTTCCAACACCATGGCGCATGGTCTGCGAAGCTCCACGGGACAGCGGCACGTATCGCCAATGTCACACGCACCATGATTGGCTAACCTATAGCGACTGCTCACAGTTGCATCTCCCACATGGTACGTTTGAAATCTCGTTCATTCTACAGCCACCCGCATACTTGCGACGGGCGCACAAAGCTCAAAAGATGATATGTACATCGACCATTAAACACTTTAGGAAGAGCCGGAAAAGGTATGGCTAGCATCGACATATGCTACGCCGTCGCTGCTTATAACTTGGTCTCTGAAGAGCATCTTCACTTCTACTTTATGGAATCTAGTTTTCGAACGGCTGCTGACGATGTAAAGAATAGGTTGCGCTGTTGTTTGACAGTATCTGAAGCGATCGCTGCACCCACTGCTTGACGTATAAACGAATCGCGATGTCAGCTCGCTGACCCATGACGGATACGTGGGGCTGGTCTATGGATATCACGTCGCAGTTGCATAAGCATACACAGGGGCGGAATGTTACACATTGCGAGATGAGCAGAGCACTTTGTGTTCGATTATGCAAAGACTATGTCTGCAGAGTACTTGCTGCGCTATCGCTGTTAAGTAACGCCGCAACATCCAGCTCAAATGTCGATACGGATGGCATTGTCTTGTCGTAAAAGTTCGTGGTACATGGCAATCCCACGAAGGGGTTGGACGGGTTGTCGCAGTCGGCAGGCCACGGGACAGGTTGGTCAAACGTATAGCTGTCGCTCCAAGACTGTAGAAAGTTCGGAATGTCAAAGCCGAGTTCGGGATCGATTGTAGACAGGTGCCCTTCGAGCACTGTGAGGCCGTCTACGTTGAGCGGACTTGGATCTGTGTCCAAGCTGACTAGATCGTTGAAATCGAACGTATCCCAATCCCAAGACTGATTACTTTTATCCGCTGTTGTCGCCGATGTAGATATTGTGCTTGGGCTGCTGCGCTCCGTTGCTTTTCTCTTCGCGTACCCCTTCGGTGTCAAACCTGTTTTATCCTTGAAGATTTTGTGGAAGTATCGCGGCGTGAGGTTGACCTTCTTAGCCAGGTCTTGCAACCTTAATGAGCTCGTATCTTCATTTTTCAGGGCTTCATCGATCAACAAACACGCTTTCTCCACGGCTCGCTCCTGTGGATCTTCAAGAACAGTATTGGGCTTGCATCTTTTGCAGGCCCTGGACCCAGCTGCCTCAGCCTCGAGCGGTGTCGCATAGAAGTCGACATTTGCTCTACGCGCCAGTCGTCCTGGACATGTTGGTCGACAGTAGATTCGGGTGGACTTGACCGAGTAGATGAAGTGGCCATTTGCGTCTGCATCTCGTACCGTAAGGGCTCGCCATCGTGCAGCATCCGTTGAATAGGCCATTGTGCAGACTTGGTACAGAGAGGCTATGTAGTTAGCATGAATTCAAGTTTTGCGGTGGTTGTGGACAAAGCATACCTTTTGCGCGTGGTAGATCACCTTTGGGATGTTTCTGGGTAGCGAAGAAGTATGAAGCTTAGCAATGCGACTGCTCACGATCAACCTTGGATATGTCCTGCGCAAAACTCGACTGGCAGAGAGCAAACACTGGGCTAAATATGCATAGCGGCAATGATCGCGGCAACGATCGTGGCAACGGGCCTTCTTAAGAGCCATGGGGGTCTTCCCGAGCCCTTAGGCTATCCACGCTGTGATTGGATAATTTGAGAGCCAGTTTGAGGTTACAGTGCCCGTGCGCGCTTCGATCTTCTGAGGAACATCAAAACTCAACCTTCACCTTCGCAGCAGGATATCTTAACAATGAGAGCAGTTATTAAGAAATTGAGTGCACTGTTGAAATCCCATGGTAATTTTGCACAAAATGGCTTCTTCAAAATGACCGATACCACTTCAGATGGCTAACATCAAGTACCTCGGTCCCATTCCCCAATTCCACTCCCTGTTTTTTTTTATCGCGTCTTGTCGCCCTCACCAAAACAGCCCAAGTCCAGTGGAACCCGATGCAGTCGCTTGGAGGTAGGTAGGGTCTGTAATCTCAATGTCCGCTCGCGCCGTAGACAATATTGATACCCAGGCATATCACCATAACCAGTAATCCATAGGTTGCAAGAAAAAGCGCCGCATTGCGCAACAGTTCACATCTCCAATCACACCTATTACTGCCGTCTCCACTCGTACCGCCCTCAACACCCACCATAAATCTACTCTCATCGTGTTCATGCTCGACCAATCTCCGATGATGCGCGCTTTTAGGGTCAGAAATCTTGTAATAAAAAAGTCCAGGCAGAATGAAGGAGATGGTCGTTGAACCTGTGCTGCCGACGAACGCGAGCACAAGATTCAAACTGCGGACAATCATAGCTGTGATGAAACTAAGCACAACAAGGACCATAGTCAAGACAACGAAGCGCATATCGCTCATATCCCTCCTCGGCTTCGCTGCTCCATTACTCACAAGAGAGTATCGTGTCAGACTGGTTTTCTGGGAGCGCGAGCGCCAACTTGGGCGCCATTTCATACACGCGTCGATGCTCTCCCGGCACGGGTGGATCTGCAACGGGTAGCTGAACATGGCCAGAACCACGATAGCGAAGCGGGCAATTGTCGTGGCGGCCGCGGTGGGATACATGCTGACGATGTTTCCCTTGATGTTATCCCCGTAGCTCAGATAGCCGGCAGTTCCTGTAAGAACGTAGAGCGCACATGCGCCTCCAATTGATGCGAAGATAATAGTGGTGGTGTGGAAGTGGCCGTTGTTTACAACCTCGTTCAGGACACTGAACATATTCTGGTGGCACGTGTATGCGAAAATTATCACAGGGAGGGCGGTGAGCGCGCTGACAGGCCCAGCCCATTCCAAGACTCGCACTGTGCCGCGGGTGTCGAGCGTATCGCCTTTGATATAGTGCGCGAGCACTAGGATAACGAGGTAGGCAATGGAGAAGAGGGCGATCACGGATGTATATTTTAGGGAGTCGAGACGTCGGAGAAAGGAGAGCGGGACGACGATGAACCTAGACGAATCAGTATACAGATGAATGTGAGGGAGGTGGGATGTACATGAACGCTGTAATCCAGGACTCCCTGTTGGCTAGGAAAGTGATGTTTGATGCGCTGGGCACGAAGCCAACGACAACGCCTGGCATCAAGTCGCCGATAATGATAAGGTAGCTAACTGCCACACCAAAGCATTTAATAGCAATCGCTGCGTCGAATAGAATCGAGGCATTCGGGTATGTGAGCTGTGAGAGCGCCGCGAAGGAGACATGGCCGCGATCGATATATTGTGCGCATTGCGTCTGAAGATACAAGCCGAAGCCTGCTGTGCAGCCTGCCCATGCGATAACGAAGATGCCAAGGGATATGCCCATTTTTGAGAGGACAGAGGGCATAGCGAGGAGGCCCGCACCGAGGACTGTCCATTGTCAGTGTCGCCATTCTTGTTGCTGCCGTTGGAGGTCCGTACCGGTGTTAGCCAGGTTGATAACACTAGATATCCACGATGCATGCCCCTGTTGTACTACATGCTTCTTGCCACATCCGTGCCTATACTTGTCAGCTACTGTAACATGTCCTCCAGGTGTTCGCAGTCCCACCACATCCCGCGCAGTGATCTGGTACTCGCAGACATGAGATCGTGGTCGTGTGGTTTGAAGGTGATTTCGAAATGATCAGGCATACTTCCAGTACTGCACCCTTGATCGCACGACTATGCGGTAAGCAGGAGAGCGACCGCCAAACCCATGATATACGGAGTATATCGGTGAGTGCAACGGCCAACAACGACGACGTTGGAATCCTTAGTCTCGCTGACGTTGAGCCCTCAGAACTACAGCGGACGGCCAAGCCAAACGGATCCATGTTTGCCAGTACTTGGGGAACACACGCATCTACTTGCCGCGTACGCAACCTTGTAGAGTGGGTCCACAACACAAGACGAAGGAAAGAGCTGTAAGGTTACTAATAGTGTCGCAGGCCAAGCGCTGTCGGGAACCTCATTACTAATAGTGCCGTGCGATGACCTTCCTATAAGCTGTGCTAGGATGCTGAAAGTAATGCAACATACACTCTCTTCTAACTATTCTGTCTACAATACCCTCACCCAACCGTGCGACAAGCGGTTTCTTAGGATCGAACAATCAATACAACGACTAGCGCATATAACGCAGCTGCTAGGCAAGTTGCGTATGTCGCAATCACAATATAGCAAAGTTGATGTGATGGGGCTGGTCGCCTTAGTGGCAATGCACAACCCTACCACCCAGGGTCTTTTCCTCGTAGTCAAGCACGCACAGGCTTGCGCATAATGCCTCTGAACTGGACTGGGCGTGACAATGCTTTCGAATTGAACTTGGCACGGCAATGCTTTTGAACTGGACTTGGCACGATGATGCTTTTGAACTGGACTTGGCGCTATGATACGCCCTGCCAAGCCTACAGAACATCAGGATAACATTAACTCACACAAACACTGCTAGACATGTGCCAGTGACACCAGTTGATAAAAACGTAAAAGAACAACGATCTAGGACGTCTAAAACGTGTCGCGCTGATAATGTAATAGAAAACTTATTGGTGCTTGTGTTGCACATGTGGTTATATCTTAGCTAAGGAGCTAAACGGCTTACCGTGGATCACTGTCTTGGCGGCTCAGCGACAGGGGCCAATACAGCACGACTCCACGACAATCCATATATCCCGCCACATCCATCAGTCAATGCTCTCTCATACGATGTGTTATGGTTTTAGAGTACTTAATTTTGCCGTTTGTATTACGCATTTTATGTGTCACATGTGGGTCCTTTGCTGTTCCGCATGCCCGACGGTAGGAACTCATGACCAACCTGATCCTAATCAGAGCGTGTGGCAATGTACAGCCCTTCACTTACTACTTTGTGCTAAACCGATCCTGTTTTTCATCATGCGATCTTGCTACCCATCCCACAAAAACAATGTACTTTGTTCCGGCTACAATGTTCCAAAACGTCTCGAATCCACACGACAACCCGTCAGATCGTTACGATATCAACAACAATTTCGCGCAGATCATGTCAGTGGTTGGGTTCTGTGCGTTAGTTCTTCTGTGCGGGTCAGTTCAATTCACGAGTGAAGTATAAGACCTTTAGTGTGCTGATTGATCAATAGGGTCGTGAGTCATTTCACGCTTCAGAGGGAGCCAGAAGGTGTTAATACTTACTCGACTCGATTGCAGCGGCTCGAAAAGTTGCATCCATCAACAGTATTTATTAAGTGGTACAAGTCGGACAAGAGCAACCACTCACAAGGAAGGCGAATTAGCAGAGAACATCAAGTTTGGTGAGTTGTACAGTTCTATTTTCCTCAAGGGCGCTTGCTGACCATGATCAAAGCGTAATCTGCTTAGATATCATCAAAGCAAGCCATCTAGTACGGGCGTTGAGTTGCCTTCATATCTACCACAAGCGGTGCTTCGATCGGTGGTTTGTAGAGTTCTATAAGGAGTACTGTCCATTGTGTTTGGGCTTAGTGTCTGCTGTATAAACCTCTGTTACGCAGTGCTTAGCAGTTCTGTACTATAGACTGGTGTCAATACACTGCTATGCCGTGCTGACGGCCGATGAGTTTCCTTGATGCGTTCTACTGCCCTGTTACTACTTACCTTGGGATTTTCTCTTAAGCTGCGTTAACTATTCTAGAGAGCAAAAGTGGAGAAATTTTCTATTCGACTACATGTTTTGATACATTTTCTAGATCTGATGTAACGACATAGAATACAGGCATTGCTATTGCGGCTAATAGAAGTTCCCAAGTGCCGGACATCTGCTCAAAGTTGGACAGGGTTACAAAGCCCCATATACTGCAACTATAGCTCCAAAATGCGTCTTGACTCCGTCCTTCAACACTTTTCTCATTTTCTGCCTGAGTCTGTTTCTGGGAAACCGAGATCGATAGTGGCCTGATGACGGTATGGTAGAACAATGATTTGGTCGATACGGTTGGAGCTTAGTGTAAGGATTGAAATGATCGGAGACCGAGGCCCTTGCTTTTGGTGGCAGAAAGGAAACAACTTGAGCGTGTAAAGTCGACATGCTGGTAATCGACGGCAGGCGCATTGACTGTTGGAATTTGTCTGTAGATTGAAGTCGAACGGATGTCACTCATTTCTGGGCTGTCAATCCAATTTAACACACTTTATTATGTAACATGATCTTGCTCTGAGTCACATGCTGCAAGCCACTGTTGAACATCGTGCCACGAGCTACTTCCCATGTAGACATGGTTCCTGTAGGATAATTACGTAAAAGTAAGCCTGCCCACAAATCTAGGCTATCATGGATAGTACACAAGTCTGAGTCGTTTCAGGAATGGAGATAAATGGTTACTGATTTTCATTGTTGTCACTAACACTTGGGCTGGCCTTACAAGATTATTAAAATATGAGTGCGTGTCCATAACAGACCAACGGTGCAATAAAAGCTTGTTGTTTCACTCCCAGTCATATTTATAACGTGTATCGAAAAGCGTATGGTGCACTCAAGGTTCATGGCGTGCAGCATGGCTCGGGTTTCCAAGTTCGATTGTGGATGGACGCATTTGTTCTTACTGCCTCCATTTCAAAGACGAGTACAAGGCGTATGCAATGATTTGACGCACAGACCGAGTCTCGATCTCTCCGTCCCTGTAATAGCCGTATGGTGGAGGAACTTGCGGCAGAACGGAGTGTGACTCAACTGGC
>JAESFQ010000791.1_pt1 | contig 11681 bp, 10 predicted proteins | sample 9269431 | NCBI WGS metagenome assembly JAESFQ01 (sample SAMN14502588, study PRJNA617103) | algae metagenome | isolation source: Plectolyngbya sp. WJT66-NPBG17 and co-occurring heterotrophs from well... | place: USA: Mojave Desert, Joshua Tree National Park, California | collected 2006-08-06
TCCTTTGTATCCCATCTCCAACTCTGATGCGACAACATGAGCCTGAGTTAAATGCACTGCTCTGCTGTCAAGCCATGGCGTCTGGATTCTCGCTGGCAATGTCTCGTTATGTTCCCAAGTCGGAAGCCTGGCAGGGTGAATAGTGATGGTGTCATGTTTCACATCCTCACGTCGCGCGGGAGGCACTTGCGAAAACTGTCATCATTAGCTCCATCACCATACCTTTTCCTCCGCCTTGTAATGGCCAAATCGGGCCTTTTTAGGTGCCCAGCATGTATCGAATCCAAATGCTGACAATACCTAGGCGTCTTCTGCGTCGAATTCAACAACATCGCGCAGCAGACATATTGACGAGCTCAAGACTATCATTGCTACACAGGATCAGACCATCTCAATACTCCAATCTCAGTTTACCAGCTTACGATCGTCGCACGAGGCACAAGTTGCGAGCCTCGTAGACTCGCACTCTGCGGAAGTTGCATCCTTGAAAAACTGCATACGGGTACTTGAAGAGCAAAGTAGCAAGCACGGCCTGCATCACAGTAAGTACCAATGCAAGCTATCCTATCCAATCCGCCAACGCACTTCCCTGCTCTCTGAAAATGCTGCGTCCCAACGCGGTGGGATCAGTTCTTACGTGCTTTATGCCGTGCGCCTGTGACACTATCTGCCAGTTCAGTCTACTAAACGTGTGTAGCGTTGAGCAATAACATCCTGTTTGTCTCGGACACCGCCGAATCGCCGCACACACCAATTTGCGAAACTGTGCAGATCACGGTGGATCCAGAATCTGTCAATTCGACCGAATCTGAATGCAAACAGCGATCACCTGAACGTCTAGGAAGCAGCCCCGAGATGGTAAAGACATACTTGTACTGCGTGTGAGACCTTTCACTAATTTGGATTACCAGGAGAGTCTGAAACGGAAGCTTAGTACCACACGTCGATCGGAATCGACAACTCGGAATCTGCTTCCCGAGCTCAATCTGTACAAGCAAAACAATGTTGCTCTTCAAAAGCAGATCGAATCCTTGATGGCGAAGTTAGCTGACTCGAAGAAAAGCGAGCGCGAACTTCGTAGCACTCTGGGGATGACCGAGATGAAGTGCGCCGAGTTCGAGGATAAGGCGGCGCATGCTGACAAGCTTGCCAAATCCATGCAGGCCCTGCAGAACACCATCGACCATCTTGAGAGCCGTCTCGAGATCGCCAACACTGAGCGGCTAGATGCAGAAGAACAACTTTCCAACTTGATGAACGATAAATCACCCTTTGACTTTGCTCCTCCAAAGTCTCAGACACTGCCAAGCGCGAACCGAGCAGCGTCCGGTGGACGTATGAATATGAGCACCATCTTCTCGAGCCCTTCATCTGCCAGTCCAGAGCTCGATTCTCAAGAGAACGCAACGCTGGCTGCCTCTGTTGCGTACATGGAGCGCCTACAAGACCAAGTCAGGGAGAAGGATAGTCGGATTGCGAACCTGGAGAAAGAGCGAGAATGTTTACTGGAATTACGCCAAACAGATACACACATGGAACGACTTCGAGTCGCAATTCTGAATCGCGAATCCGTAATTGAGGAAAAGGACAAGGTCATTCATGCAGTGCAAAGACAACTAGAGCACCACAAACTATTATTGCAAGCGGAAATAAGACGACATGCGGCAATGAAGCTTCACGTGGCCACGCAGGAGGAAGATTCATGGCCGGAGCTCACTTCGCTCGCCAGACGGGAAGATGTCGATAGATGGATGGATAGGCTCCATGAACGCTTAAGAAGGGAGCAGTCTAAAGAGAAGAGAAAGGCTCTCGCTAACACATCGGATGTGCAGATCGACAGCTTGCGACAGGAGATTGACTTCTACGTCAGGGAGATCATTCTCTTCAAGCTCGACATCAAGGGTTACAAGAGCGACATTCGGAAGTTGAGGACGATCACTGCGCATATGGAGGCTTTCGGTCGGACGAGCGATCTGGAATCCGAGGTGTGTTCTCTTAGGCCAACAGCTACACCTGTTCACTCACATTTTGCGCCGACCACGCCAGACCTTGGAACTACCAACACCGCTTCGCCTGTCATAGACGACGGACATACCACAACTACTGCACGTACCTTGAGAGAACCCTCACTCGCTCACTCTCCAGCGGCCCCCATGTGCGATCTGGACTGCAACAATATCGCGCCAAGGAACTCGCACGAGCTTGACATACCAACCACATTGCATGAGATGGCACATAAGGATGAATACGCAACGGAAGCTGATCTTATGAATCCTGAGGCCTCCCCGCACTCACTCGTACCGAGATCAATCCAGTGCCAGAAATCTACGGCATGTGCGCTGACGGTGTGATAGCCCAGCGTCTAACTCCTTCAGTGAGGCGAGCTCATCACAAGCTTTCTATCGTCTAATTCAACTATACCATGGAGACGCCTTGCGCATAAGCGCAGCATGAGTGAGCACTTGCTTGGGTCGTACCAGGCTTTCTGTACATACGATGGACCGGTCACAACACGAAAGGAAAACGTAAAAGGAAGCGGTCTGAAGGTACTAGTGAACCGAGGAAGTTCGGCGTCCGCCTCAGATGTGGCAAATAAGAGAGCTGAAGATACTCGTCACCCACGATAGTGGCTTGCTGGGCTGCTTGGTGGCTTCATATCCAGCGCACGTATTACGCCCGTGTCGTCAGCGATTGAACCCAGCTCTTATGCCTCCGTTGGCTGCCACGCTGCCAATAAGCTGTTCGGTCATCCGCAACGCGCCACTCAACATTATGTTGCCAGCATCGCGAATAGGTATCGGCGGGACTATGGCATCGTCAACGCCCATGACCTCACTAGTTCCACACATCACTGCGACATGCCTGACTCCAACTCGCACAAATAGCCTCACAGCTACGAAGCAGCAAGACCAGGTCCTCAGTCTACCTTGAACGCCTTCAGAGTCGCGCAATGTGGGCGGGAGCAGTATCCGTACCGCAATCCGTATCTAGAGTTCAGCGAGCAGTAAGAGAGGAGAACCCAATGTGCATGATACGGGGTTGGGTGACATTAGTATAACGAGAGGAAAATACGAATAGTCTGTGAATTTAACATCGATCAATGTCTCCGATACTTGGAAGTTAGGTTGCGACAGTTGATGTACCCGTCTGGTCTTTAGGTGTCCCCTCAGTCTACCTAGGCAGGCTTCATACGATTATTAGCCACGCTAGCTTGAAATGAAGTACCGCTCCATTGGCATGTGGATGACATTGCATACATCCACATCTTGTTACCGGTCGTTATGGTGTCGCGAATATACTGAGTACGGTGATGATGGTTGCGCGAAGCTGCCTCTTACGCAAGACAGTGCATTTAGCGTAGCAAAACGTGGAAAATTCGGTATTGTTTGAGAGGAAGACGTGAGCACGACGCCTGAGTGTCCTTTCCTTGACTACTATGTCGTGCGTGTAGTAGGCACCACGTTCAAAACTTCCTTGGGAATGATTGACCACAAGTTAGACAGCTATCGGCAGGCAGGACTGAACATTAAATTCTTCCTCTTTCCATCATTCTAAACGTATCGTCGGCATTGTCAAAACGTGCATGACCCCCGTTTTCTCAGCCCGGTGTAAGGCCAACAATATCGGACGACTGCGCCATTTTCTACATTCACTTTCACCTTCACCACAACGTTTGATCTAAGAGGCTGCGCCTTGGTCGGTTCTGCGTGACGCGCCTGGCTAGGCGACTGGTATTCAGGAGTTCCAGCTTCTATATCCGCTCGCTAGACTGATCTGCTTCTCGTTCCTACCTGCGACTGTACTGCTCGCGCCAGTGTCGAAAACACCCTAACATCTTACATCAATACACCAGCTTCCATTACAACCAGCCAGTAACGGCATATTTCAGCATGTTTCGGGGTAAATTGGTACCAGAGAAGACGTGCGAGGAGCCCCGCCTCGATTCAGGCGCAGCGCTCTCGGATCCTGTTGTGCTTTCCGGTGTATCCGTGCCGAAACAGTAGGCATATATCCATACACTGTTCTAAAGACTCAGCTCACACATCGGCAGTGAACTTGCAATGCCCATTCTCCGAGGTACGAACTGGGACTACGGCACCCCGAAGGCTCGCTACCGTAAAGATGAGCTCCAGCTACGCCAACCGAAGGGCTTTCCCATCACACCACTGAAAATCACACTTGAGCGCGCTCGGAAAGAGTCAAGAATCGAGGCTGCGGCCAAGGAATATGCTGGTTCAAATTTCGAGATTTACGAGGACTTGGAGGGATTGGAGGAAAATGACTACGTTGAGGTAGAAGATGAGGATGATGTTGAAGAAGCAGAAGATACCGCGGATGAAGCTGCAGATGATTCCGCGTACAACAGTGCGGACAGCAGCGCAGATGATTCCGATGCTTCCGCCGATCTCACAGTCTTCAGAACCATCGCCGAGAAGCCTGCTCCGCTAGTTGACAGTCGTGGTCGAACTCGCGCGGCCACAAACAGACGCAAGAATCAGGAAGCGTCCGACTCTACTATGCCGACAATTGTCTCAAGCGAAGATGGGGAGACTGCGGCAGTAGGCCAGAAGGATCGCAAACGTTGCACTACGCAGGCGGTCAAGCAGCCGAGGAAGATATCCGCGAAGAAATCTACCTAAGATTCGATGCCAGACCTTGGGTGTTCCTCGCTTCGCAAAGACATTGCTTAGATTACGTTCGCAGAGGAACAAGTGCGCAGGCGATGTGGCTCGGATGCATCGCAGTACGTCAGCACCAGCGGACATCTTGGATAACCTTGGCATCTTAGCAGCTAGCGATGTTGTAGCACGAGTAGTTGCTACATTCATGTATCTCGTGAACATCTTATATCCAATGACGTGTATGTTCTGCAAACGCTATCCTAGGCACGAATGAATCGCAGTGCAGCCTCAAACGCTAACCGTATTCGGCTCTCAAGATTAGGTTCGCAACCACGTGTGAGCGCGTCTAAACCCGAGGGTTCAGCTCGAGCCCCTCACTCACCCACACAGCCGCTCCCCAACTGCTTTGAACATTCTCCGCAACCTTTCCTCTCCGTGTCACTTGCTGACTTTCGCCGAATCAAATCCCGCCATACTGCCAACAGCACGCTGAGAACATCGCAACACCAGCGCACAGTAGCTGTCGCGGACCATTATCTACTGTTGCTGCTGGGAATATGACACCCGAAACCCAGAAGTCATTTCTACAAGCATGGGCAGGCGAAACCAATCTTGTCGTTGATCCTAACAATTCACCCAAAGCCGAGTTCGCGCGCTTGGCGAAGGCGAAGGGATGGACCGGCGGAGATGTAGACTGGTGTCACCACTGGCAGATGTGCTTTAACGAGACGTACTCGTGGGGAGTCCGTAGTAAGTTGACCTCACTCCGACTTTTGCTACCTTTCTGATGCGAAGTGGAGTTGAAGAGTGAGTACCATTACTAATGTATAGCTTAGATAGAGCAACAACAACCAGCACGGCAGTAGGCGGCGATGTAACTGCTCAGACTAATGCGCTCAATCTCACAGATCGTATGCGAAGTCTCTCCATTGGTTCCGATGCATCCTCCTTCTCAGTCGTCTCACGTGCCTCAAGGGCGGACTCTTTCGACAGTGTGATATCGCTGGACAGTAAAAGGTCTTATAGAAGCGAAGGCCCTTCCGTCAGTCCTCTTCCTCTATCAAATGCACAATCTTGGGACAGCACAGACTTGGAGAACAGCGTACTGTCCCTTGACACAGTCAAGTCCCTCGACGAGCTTTCTGGCGGCGTCGAAATCCCCAATCACGACGGAAGCATTGCCACAGATACGGTTACAGAGGACAGTGATACCGAGTCCGACGTTTCGTCACAGGAAGTAGTTCCAAACCCAGCATGGAATGACTTCACCAATTTCGTTCACAACCCGAGCGCTTCCTTCAAAGCGGAATTCGAACGCCTTGCTCGCACCAAAGGCTGGGTCGGACGTACGAAACGCCAGGAGCTAATCAAGCTTCTCAGCACTGAAGTCGAGTTCTACTGTCCTACAGAGCACGTTGACAAACTAGAGTACTACCAGTACCTATGCCACGAAATGAGTATTGAGCATATTCCTTCAACTATTACCCAGGCCAGGAGGGTAAGCATATCAGTTCTGAATATCCAGCGGAATTAGGCTGCTGACGGTCAACAGGCTCTCCAACCCCTCAAGGTTAACCTCTATAGCGTTATCGATCACATGCGCAACCCGGATATCAAGGTAATCACATACAAGACTATTGGGGAGCTTCGTCGTAGCGTTAAGAAGATGGGCACGTTTCCGAGAGTGTGTGCAAAGGCAGGTGGAGGTTACATGGCCGCTTTGCTGTCTAAGTTGTAGCTATTATGCTTTTCTTGGGTTTACACGGATCATTGAAGTTATGGATGGGCTCCCGGAGTTACGGATTTCATTGTATACCTGAATTTGAATACAAACATGGTGCTCGCAGTGATATGCGGCCAAGTCAGCCTGGGATAGCAAACCCATTCGGTTAGATTACAACATGCAAGATCTTCCGGAACGCCTTTTCATTACGTCTTGAATCAAGATCAAACATGTCTCATGACCTCAAAGAGAGATTCAAAAACAAGTTTGTGTGTCATTATCAGGTTCTCACTGCTCACGTGAGCTATGGCTTGCTGCTAATTCCTTTCACGGTGAACACCTCCCGTTAGCGCGTTTGTAACAAGTAAGCGGCCACTCTTAAAGATGTGTGGGGCCCCTCATTCGTTCTGACCCCAACCACAACCCGTGACTTAAACCGTGATAACGATAAAGACACCCACTATGACGGCCGAAATAGTTGCGTCAGACACGCAGCAGGAGTTGTTTCGAAAATGGGCTCAGGACAGTGTCTTTATACTTGATGTCCACGACTCTCCAAAGCGACAGTTCTGTCTGCTAGCCAAGATGATGGGCTGGACTGGCGGGGAAGAACCTTGGAATGAGCACTGGAATGAGTGCTTTGGCGAAGTATACACCTGGCGCGCCTTCGGTAAGTGCTAGGCTAGTATCTCCCTAAGCATGACTGACAATTGCCAGATTCTGTGATAAATCGTCCTAACCCAGTCGCCGATGTTGTCCCCGAGAACGCTGCCGGCCCTCCAGATTTAAGTGTTACACAGACTTCAAGCGATGATGGTGGCGTCCGTTCCAGCGACATCTGGTACCAGTTCGAAGGCTTCATCCCCAATCCCACATCGCGCTTCAACAACGAGTTCTGGCGTCTGTCCAAACACATGCGCTGGGAGGATGAGGAGCGCCGCAAATTCAGGATCGAGATCTTCGACGCCGACTGGGAGGCGCATATAGGCAGCGAGCTTGGCAATCTGGCGCATTGGCAGGAGTTCTGTCGCCTGTGCAGCGTTGTACCGATTCCGAATAGTATTCCTGAGTGCATGGAGGTATGCGCAACCCCCACCAAATGAATTGTATTGGATCTAATGGATTTCTAGGCGCTGGAAGACGTCCTGGTTAACATATATGATCTCCTCGACTCACAACGCAATGGCGCGGTCGTCACACCGTTCGACAACTTTGACGAGTTTCGAGACTACACTGTACACGGTCACATGTATCCCATCGAGGAAGCGAGGGAGGACACATTCCTACCTGTCTTCCTGAAGAAACTCTTCCACAAGCGCAGCGGATAGGCGAGGCTACTGCGTTAGACCTAACTATCGCAGGTTGCGCTTCATCTTTCGCCTGAAGTTAGTGAAAGTTGGGTTATTTGGACATTATTCTACTTCGCCGCAGATCGCTAGGCGGATAAGCAAAGCACTAGATAATCATCAGCAAATACCCATAGTAATGCAATGATCACGTTCATCCTACCTGCCGGGCGCATACGCATGCACGCGGCACGGTGACTCCACCATGCAGCAGCCACTCAACGTAGTCAAGATCCATTCGATAATGACAGCTCACAGCCACCACCCCTCCATGAAGTTTCATGCAACCATGCCTGGTGGAACAGCCAACTGTTCCAGTTCATTGCCGACGTGGCGTCAGGGATCGCGAGTTTCTCACATCTCTACTGGTCTGATTGTTTGTTTGTTTCGGCTTGCTGCAGCTTTCCATATGCACCCCACGCATTCATTTAAGCAGCCTTGGGTCACTGCCACTACGCCAGATCTCCACACAGCCTGGAAGACTCTCAATCATGCCTCATCGCAATGGCCATGCCCGTGAGTATAACTCCCGCACTCTCTAGAACGCATATTCTAATCATTCTGTTTAGAGCCCGCAGCCTCTGCTGCGACCCCAAACGATGCCAATCCCCAGAATACAGGTCAAGCTGTCGTATGGTTCCAACAGTTTGCGCCCTTCGTATACGACCCAATCGCCAGCACCAGGAGCAATTTTGACCGTCTAGCTTCACAGCGCAAATGGGGCGAGAAGCTTCGAAGGAAACACTGGGCTAGTTGCCAGGCTGCGTCAGCAGCCCCAAACAATGTTCAGACGAGCTCCAACGCCCAAACCGAGACCTCAAATCAGGCTGGCACGTGGTTCAAAAAGTTCCCACCTTTTGTATACGATCCGACCACTGGGATCAGGAACAATTTCGACCGTCTTGCAGCACAGCATAAATGGAGTGAGAAGATCAAGAGAAGGCGCTGGGCTGAATGCCAGGAGGAAGAGTTCGGCTACGCATATGGGACGAATACGACGAAGCTGGACACTTGGCAGAACCTCTGTCGTGAAATACACATCAATGATCCACCAGACAGTATTTCCCAGTGCAAGAAGGTAGACGAGTCGCAAACAATCGAGAATCTGCTGCTAACTGTGGGCAGGTGCTTGGCAGCCGGAACGTTCTAGTCAACCTGGTCAACCTCATTGATCACCGTAACATCGGCGTGGAGGTGATCCGATTCAAAAGCTACTACAAGTTTCGAGAGTATACATGGCCGGATAATATCTTTCCGTTGAAGAGGGCGAAAGAGGACGGCTTCATCAAAGCGTTGTTGAGGAAGTTGTGATGAGGGACACATGGATACATATAACTGCGTTTGCGATTTAGAAGAAATGACAGTGAATTGCAACACCAAAGTTTGTGCGCGTGAAACAGAACTAAAGGATAACTTACTTATCGTGTATGAGTCAGCGACAGCTTGGCGACGTGTAAACGTTTGTTTTACACTTTCTGGCTTTTCTTTGCACAACAAACTCAACGTCGCTCTTGGCCTAGGCTAGTTCAAACGCGACTGTTATAACACCTTTGTTGGCGACTGTACCGCTGTTTGACGCACACTTAACACCGCAAGATGGCTCGCGGAAGTCGCGCCAGTAAGTCGTATTATGAACCAAGCATTAGCGATGTACTCATATTGTGTAGAAGGAGGTGTTCCCATCGTACCTGAAGCTGCGACAACTACTTCTGCTTCCTCAAGCGACCGTAGCACTCCTCCTCCAAGCGACCATAGCTCTCCTCCTCCAAGGGACCACGATTCCTCCGATGAAGGCCATGACTATTTCGCACAGGAAGAGTTTGACGGATTCGTCCCGGACCCTGATGACGACCTTGTAGCCAAACTCAGCAAGCTTTCTATCCACCAAGGTTGGTCCAAGAGGGAGCAGAAGCGCCGCCGCGCAGAGGTCGTTGAGTTCGAAGTGCATCGACACTATGGCTCCGATAGGACGAACTTGGATAAGTGGCAGGAACTGTGTCGCGATGTCAAGATTGACCCTGTACCATCGTCTATCACACAGTGCAAGAAGGTATATCGGAACCCCTACCGTTCGATCTGCCTGCTGATATCTCCAGGCTCTTTCACGCGTCTATGTCAACATCTTTAATATCCTGGATCATCGAAACAACCCGGAGCGCTACGATATCATCATATTCAAGAACTACAAGCTCTTCCGTGCATATACCCTCAAGGGCCGGGTCTTCCCCTTGGACCAGGCCAAAGAGGAAGGGTTTGTCAAGGCTCTTCTTCGCCCACTCTTCATGAGATAGCGTCAGCCCCACTAGCGCGTTAGCGATCCTGGAAACAGTGAGCATTGGGATTCATGCTGGAGTGTTTGATGGCGTTCTGAATCTTCCTTGCTTGGCCCAGTTTTGTCTGCGTGCAGCAAGTGGTGGTGTAAGCAATGGCGCGGCTACGCGTAGAGCATGCAGGTGGCTTCACGTCTACCTTGCATAGATGCTACGTCCACGGAATAGTTAGGAGTACTATTGAATGAATCGATGCAGCAGAGCCGACGATCTGAACGATGTTGGTGTAATGACTTTCACGATGCATGTGAAGTCAGAACTAGTACGCGAGATGTTCGGGGCCCTTGCCCGTCATAGCCATAGTGCAACTTGGCGAAGCCAAACAAAGCTCACTCGTTGTGATCCCCCGCACACCTCACCGCATCGCTGCTTGTATATCCCTCAAAGGCAAACACCCTTCGCTATGCGTTGCCCGTCGCGCTTACCGCAGGCGGCGAAGGTGATGTGGCCTTGCGCCCTGCATCCTGCGTAGAAGTTGCAACACCAACCCAACCAGCGACCTCCGCGACTAGATACCACCTACAACGGATACGATGCAGCAGGAGCATGAGCGCATGAAGCTCCCGGATGGTCGTACCCTATCCTACGCAATATATGGCAGTCCAGTGCCACAGAGGACGATAGTCTACATGCATGGCTGCCAATCGTCGCGTTATGAAGGCAAGCTATGGCACTCGGCTTGCGCTCTACACAACGTCCGAATCGTCGCACCCGACCGTCCTGGCAGCGGCCACTCGACCTTCCAAATCAATCGTCGCATCCTCGATTGGCCTGCCGATGTGCTTGCCCTGACCGACCACCTCAAAGTCCATAACTTTTACGTACTGGGAGTATCAGGAGGCGCGCCTTACGTACTGGCTTGTGTGAAGGAGGTATCGAGGGACCGTCTGCTGGGCGCTAGTATAATCAGTGGCCTATACCCAGTCAAGTTTGGGACAGCTGGCATGATGCTCCCTTCGCGCATCGTCCTTTGGGCAGCGCCGTGGATGACCGGCCTGACCACCACCTTGTTCGACAGCACCATGGGTAAGGCGAGTCGTAACGACGATCCAAAAATTCTAGAAAGTCTGATTGCCAAGGAGATCCAGAATCGTCATCCCAGCGACCAAGAAGCCATCAAAGATACCACAAACTGGCCGATCTACGTAGCCATGACCAGAGAATCGTTTTATCGGGGGAGCGAAGGCGCAAGCTGGGAAGCAAAACTGAGCGGCAGCGATTGGGGCTTCGACCTCGGAAATCTGTACGTTGGCGAGAATGGAGTCTCTCTCACCTTGTGGCATGGTCAGGAGGACCAAAATTGCCCCGCTGCGATGGCCCAGAAGGCTAAGAGCCTAATGCCCGGCAGCGTGTTGCACTTGAAGGACGGGGAGGGTCCCATGAGCTACATATTCCGAGATGCTGATAATATTCTGGACGATCTTATGGACAAGACGGAGAGCGAGGAGTACATGATGGTGGGTGCTGTGTAACTGCGTTGGTAGCAGCTGTGCCTTTTTTGAACTTGTTTCGTTCTTATCAAGTCCGTCCAGTAAGATTTCGCTATGTATGCCAGCGCAACGACCATCAGATTCACAACCAACACTGCATACTTCCACGTGCAGTTTCCGACGACCAGCTCTCCTTGATGTATCCCAGTCCTGAACACTCTTCTTCTTAT
>JAESFQ010000792.1_pt1 | contig 11670 bp, 15 predicted proteins | sample 9269431 | NCBI WGS metagenome assembly JAESFQ01 (sample SAMN14502588, study PRJNA617103) | algae metagenome | isolation source: Plectolyngbya sp. WJT66-NPBG17 and co-occurring heterotrophs from well... | place: USA: Mojave Desert, Joshua Tree National Park, California | collected 2006-08-06
AGGATAAGCGTAAGCAGACGACGGTGTTCTTGTCGGAAGCGCGGTTGATGAGGATGTCGACGTAGCTGTGTGTGGCGTGGGGATTGGTGTGATGATGGCTGTTGTTGTAGATGGTGATGTAGGTGTAGATGTAGATGACGTTACTGAAGTCATTGGAGAAGGAGTAGGAGGAATAGGAGCAGGTTGAGGAGTAGATAATACCGACCCATCTAATGCCAGCGTAGCTCTAGGATCCGATACCTCCGTAACAGAACTTGTTATCAAGACATCAAGTCCAGTATCCAAAGCATCAGCAGTGTCGGAACTTGTTGTCGAGAAACCAAGTGTAGGCGGCGGTAAAGTCCCCGCGTGCAGGAACACTGGTACCCAGTCCCGAAGCCCAGGTTGATATATTTCATTCTTCGGAATCGCTGATGCCGGAGTGAATAGCGGGCGCGGATTCCACAGCATCGTATGGTACAGCCATGCTACTGTTTCACTCGTCGAGGTGGGATTCGTCAGGGCGAAGGAAGTCGTCTGGTCAGATCTTCTCGCTGCGGCGTACCTTATATACGGCCAGTTCTTTGGTAATTGCTGCAAATACGGCGTTGGTATCGCGTCGCCAGATGTAAGCGTAGTACTCGATAACGGGGCTTCTGTGGTTCCTGGCAGACTGACTGTTGTCGTAGCCTCGTTCATGCCACTTGCACTAGTGAAGCGGAGAGATAAGGTGGAGATGGAAGGTATGTTGCCCAACTGCGTGTTTTGCTTCACAGGTTTGTTCGTATACTTGAGCCATGTCAAGAACGTAGCGAGGAGGTCGTAAAGATTCGGTGTGACTGTGTTGCAGAAGCCGTGAATCTTCAGTTTCATCCTTTGACTAGTTTTGTTCATGTCGTCAATGTCGATGCCGGCTTGCTTCATGCATTCGTAGCATTGTGTGACGTTGTCTTTGTTTTGAGTCTTGGAATTTTCCAGGACGCTGCGTTCCGGGTTAGAGAAGAGGGGGCTAACATATTGGAGAGGACGCTCACTTTTTGTACATGGTACCTCTATCGTTGCAGAGACATCGTTGGTATATCTCGCTCCGCCCGTCGTCGCCATTGGGGCTGGTCAGGGTCCCCGTGAGGTTATAGCAGTATGCAAAGTCGGTGAGAATCGAGTCGCAAAAAGGTGTGGCCCAACACGCGACTGTTGGGGGCACACTGGCCGGCTGTGCGGATGGATTTGGCTGGAAGACATAGGACTGAGTGCTGACCGCATCGGCTATCATGTCCTGCTGTGGGCTTGAGGATGAAGATAGGGGAGTGGGTCTTTCGATCAAAGACTTTGTGGTATAGCGCCCACGAGGATCCTCAGTAACAGGCACATACGGCTGACGTTCCCTTAAAGCACCACCATATCCGCGAGCCGCAAAAGATGTGAGACCCAGCAGTATGTAGATACTCAACATTGTTATCTTCTAGGATCGAGATGAGGGTCGAAAGGCAGGTGACGGGCAGGAAATGAATGTAGGTAGCTCCTCAAACGAGGAGATGATCAAGGTCCGATCTGCGTCGTTACTCAAGGGAGAGTAGCCATGAACTACGATGTGATCAAACAATGTATTCCCTATGCTTGTGTCTGAGTGACAGGACATCCGTGATGCTCGTCCGCAGAGGTAGCATGTTTCTCGGAACTGTAAGATTGAAGATGAGCTTCATCGTTTGCGCGCGTCGTTCGCGGCTGCCATTCATGCCTTCAACACCCGTCTGTTACTATGGCCGCTCTTTGCCGTTAGTGCTGTAACTTGCTAACTCTACATCGCCTGTGGAGAGTACAGAAGTGACGTTCTGGTAACAAACGCGCCTGCTTCACATACTCGCGTTTACATAATCACCGTCACATAAACGGAAGGCACGTCCGGCTTACGCCAAGGCGCCAGGACCACTCCATGTCGGAGAGTTCGCTTTGCAGCATATACACACAGCTACCGAATAAATGTGTTATTATATAAAAAGAAAGATCCTAGATAGCAAACAAAAGCTGGCGTTGATGGCAAAACCGAGATTAGGATTGCACACCTGTGTTCATCATCATCAGTCATCTGAGACACTGATCAGCAATTACGATGACATGGACGCCATATGTATAAGAAAGGTTGCAGTGCAGGAGGTATCGCCACACTTGGATGCGACGTTACAAGGAGCTGATGGTGGCAAGCGCCGAAGCAACGTCACGAGCGGCGAAAAGCGAATAGATACACAGAACCGAAACTAGAAGCTGGTTATGACGCAAAGACAGAAACGACGTTAGAAGAAAGCGACATGATAGAGATGTGTGAAGCAAAGAGAAAAGCTGCTTGTGGTCCCGGGACCGCATAAATAGCTGATGGATGCGGCAACAAGCCGAAGAGAAACAGACGCGGTAATGGTGATGGCAACCAGGACTTGGCTGTCGTTCTCCTCATCAGGCAATCTCCAAATCATCGAACTCGACACATAGGTTTCGCGCTCCGCTATTGAATCCCACACCGTGGCTTTGGTCCCACATGGTAATGCCAAAGTCTGCAGGTCGACTCGCGTAGACACCAACGCGTACGGCCTTGTCTTCCACGCCCCAAAAGAACCAAGTGACTTCTCTTAGCTTTTTCCAGCCCACCAATTCGTCCTCGTACCACAACCACAGCGCGTATCCGATGCGCTCAATCTTGACACGCAGATCCATGCGCCGTTGCCGATGGGGCGGAAGTGCACTCAGCGACCAGTCTGCACCTTCGCCATTTGCAACTACTGCCGTGGCGTGGCAGGCGTTGCTGCAGAATTCAAGCCCAACTTTGACCCACTTGGATGCTGGCGCAGGAGCAACGTACGGTGGTGGGGGTCCGCGCTCTGGTTGGGGCCTGGAACCTGACTCCTCTGCCGGGCTCTGTGAAGCTCTCGCGTTCGCATCGTAGCTCTCAACATCTTCGATACTGGAGGTTGGTGAGGGTAAAGTGGCGGAACTCGGCGTCGCTCCGTCGTCCAGCGCAATGGTCGCAACATCTGGGACCTCCGATGTCGTTGTCGCGGTTGGTATCTGCCCTGGCAGCGCGCCCGCGAATATCACCAGTCCTCCTTGATCCCATTCGAGCTCCCAGTCTGCCGAAACCGTGACTTCTGCTGCTATAAAGGGATTGCGCAGGGCGGTGTAGAGGATGGGAGCCGTTGATGTGTCCCCCGACGGTGGCTTTCTCCATAGATCGGTGTTTGGGGGCGCAGACAGGGTGAAGGAAGCCAGCGATTCTGGTACGTCATCGTCTTGGATATTGAGGGGCGTGAAGGAGGAGCTTGCGGGCGGCATGGCCTCGGTGATGCACTCGACGCGCTCGCAGTCGGTAAGCGGAGATCAGCGCTCGGCGTTGATCTGGCCTGCTCTACGGGTGGTTTTGGATGGTGTCCGTATATGTAGTAGATCTCCGTAGCTCCGGCAAGATGCCGAGTCGTGTTGAGTGTTGTCTAGCTCTGTGTGACGGAGCCCGGAAGGTCATTCGCTTTGGCAAAAGCAAGGATCCGGCTTACGTCTGACTTCGGCAGGAGGTCAAATAGCCAGAGATCTGCAAGAGGGATCGTGAGAAGCGCGCGCGCGAGACTCGTCAAGTAAGCCTATCGCACAGTCAGCACGAAACGGTTTCACACCCCTAAGCGCCGTATACGAGGCCCGCTCGTTTACGCCTCAGCAGCTGTCGTGTGAAGAGCACACGTGCTGACGCATTGATGCTACGCGCGATTCTGGGCCTTACCTCGCTGGCGCAGACTGGAGAAGGAAATGGTTGTTTTTGTTCGGCTCAGGCTGGAGTTCCTGCGCAAGCTATGCTGCTTGAATCGTGGTCCGGTACACAGGTCAGGAGTGACGACAGATTGCCTGTGAGACCAACCTCGACGCTGCTCAATGGTTATATAGTCCGACTGGTGCAGTGCTTGGCTTCCCGCCTAGTTGCCAGTGGACGTCCGTCTTCGCTGAGCGGTGCCGGCACTGCAGAAGGTCCAGCAGCTACGCAGCATTGCCATGGCATTCCAGAGGCGGGCATCAGCCTGTCGCTAGCATCGTCTTGCGTCGGTCCCTGCGAAGCCCAGGGATGGTGAGAGAGAGCATTTGTTGAAGGTACAAAAGTCTCCGATGCGGCAAGGTGAGGTGGCCAGCAGCTATTTCTCAGCCCCGCGCACCGCCGACCCAGGGCGTCGAAACTGCTCTCTCGTCTGAACACGTCGAGGAAACGCGGGCAGCGGTTGTTTCGAGCTCCATGCAGCGCATGCCCTCCAACATACTGGCCGACATGGAGTTTGTGTTTCGGGGGGCAGGATGCAAGTGTTCGTGGCAAAGCAAAGCAAAGCAGGCCAGGCAAGAGCGATGTGCTGGACGGTGCCACGGCAGGAGCTATGTTCTGCATAGCCACTAGCAAATGCATCAACCCTCGCTATCATTGGGCTTGCCTGGCATACGTAATCAAGCCAGCTGCAAGACCTGCTCCGAAGACGGCCAGAGCAAACGGCGACACTCCACGACCATGACGAGCACGGAAGTAGAACTACATGAGAAGCCATGGCAATGACTCATGGTGGTATGCCCTACTCGACATGTGGACAGTTTACATGTGAAAGGCGGCGAACCAACCTTGTGGATATTTTATGACGGCATGTTGTTATCATCGGGGGTTTGCGTCGAGGAGATGAGTGCAGGGTGCAGGGCTTTGTTGTCACCCAGAGCCAGCTCACGACATGTTCTGGGCAGCATCACTTGTGCAAGGCGCTGCTGTGCGGTACGTGGTCCACGAAGCAGCTATCCGTCGATGCGTTGTCCTTAGTCGACCGCCCCATTAGGTCAACCTTCCTCCGCCGTCACAGTGTATAGTGCGTCCTCGATAGCGCTCAATCTTCCATCCACGATTGCTTGTCGTCTTGATGCAGTAGGCATGCCGACACTTTCAAGCACAACATGAAACAACATACTGTGATTTACCCTCTCGGCTAGAGACAAACTGCCGATGCATTTATCGGTGACCATATTGGCTGCCGTGCGACAGAGGAACTGGATCCCGATAGGCTCAGGCTTGCTGACGACAGTAGTTGCTGTACGGCCATGTGAATGCAGTAGAAACGGGATACCAACCCGACTGTGTTCCTAGTCACACATCCGGGTTTCGTACGGTTCGGCTCCAGCTGCGAGATCCAGCACTTCTCGAGATCTTTGGACTGTGTGGAATGGACCTAGCACTCTGGACGCGTTGACCACCAAGTCGCCAGTTCGCACCCAAACCATAACCCGGCAAGTCTGTTCATTTTGCAGAGTATGGAAGCCGTTCTCCAAACATGATCCTCGTATGACCACATCCACCAGCTGACGCATCATCCAGCACGGGTTCAGTGGGAACTCAGCCACTTTGTAAAGCTTTGTACTTGGTGCATCATAATCTCCCAACGAGCTCCTCAAATAACCAATCTTGTTCGAGACCTGCAAGCTACTCTGAATTGACTGCTGATGAGGAAGGTCAAGCGCTCCAGCCTTTGCGCTCGCCTCGAAGACCCAGGGAGAAAAGCATGGAACTTGAGAATTTTACCTCGTTAAATTGTGATGAGGGGCTACGTCGTTTATTTCCAATCAAGAAGGCGACATCATATCTCCACTTGCACAGCACCAGTAGTCATCTCATCAATGAGAGTTTGACAATTATGGATTCTGTGACAGTTCATAACCAGCCAGTGGCAGGCTAGGTTAAATCATAGAACTATCGATTCGCCGACCCTATGTTCCAGTCACCTAGAGTTTGTTACATCGTGTTAACCGGTGAGCGATTATTAGTTATCGAAACATCTGGAGCCGGCCATATGGAATGACGTTACAAGCAGGATAGCACGACTGGTAGTAGACATACTACATAGTAGTGTAAGCAAGAAACCTCGGCCTGCACGAGATCCGGGGTGAAATAAGGTTTGCGTTAGTGAACGACATGTGACCTAATGTCTGGAGAACCATAGGATGGGCATCCGGTATATGCCGAAAAGCTCCCGAGTCGCCATTGGTTAGCGCTGTGGGTTATGTAGTGACGCGGCTAATGCAAATGTCGCAACCTCAGACTGCTCCACTCCAGCCTGCCAGAGACGGTGTTAGGGGCCACCGCTATGATCAAGTTCAGGTTGTAGCTGCATATCTCGACATTGAGGCGAACAGCGAGGCCGCAAGCTTGAAAATTCTGTCATTTGGTCGATCTTTACTCACATGACTGCCGCCATCGTACGATGCATGGCTTGATAGAACCTGGAATGATGAAGAGGAAAGATCGGCAGACAGGGAACAGGTTCGGAAGGAACACCAAGAAAGTGGAGCGCAGACCAGTCGTTTGTGGTAAATAACCGCGGATTGGGATACTACTAAAGTCCCTTGATAGCGAGCTCAATCTAATCGATGGAACTTGATTAATCATATATCAGAGCCAGGTGCGGGACGTCCTACTGCGACAAGAGACGGGTAGTGGCCGCAGAGATACCACGCGCCAAAGTGTAAACATTCGAGGGGGGGTTGGATAATGTTGTGGATAACTTGGAACCTCACCCGAGCGAGATGAGATGATAAATCCCGGTACTGAATATTGGGCAACACTATGAAACGTGATTTCACTAGCAAAATGGTTAAACCCTACCGATATGTCCAGAGACTGCTCTTAGGCCTTTTGATAGACGTTGATGCGACGAGGGAGTGCATCCGAGGAAGCGCAAAGGTGCAGACCTTGGTCGGCAAGGATATTGTCAAACGACGTCTCTGGCCGTAATTGCAGTTTATTCAAGCTTTCTTGGAAATGCGGCGCATGGTTCGGGCGGACGGCCTTGTGATATGAATCCCAAGTCTGCAGTTCGATGACAAGGTAGCCCCCCGACTTCAACGACGAAGAGCATTTTGCAAAGAAAGTCGTTAGACCAGCGTCTAGATGCTCGAGGTGGATCCATTTAATGACGGATAATGCCAGAATGACATGGTACGACTCTGGCGCATCTTGGTCAGAGGGTACGGCCCAGTCTGCAGCATAGAAGGTTACACGCGGCCAGGCAGCCGACGTAGCGGGTGGACTGTGGGCAGCCTTGTTTTGCGGTTCAATCCGGTATCCATGAGTGAGCACGGCCGACATGGGAAAGTAGTCGACCACGGGTGCCTCGCAGGTCGTGGGGGGTCTCGCACGACAAGTGCGCAAGGCAAGCAGCTTCTCGGCCTGGACAATGAGCTTGGGATCGATATCGACGCCAGTGACGGATGCGGCTTGGAAATCGAAGGCTGCAAGTTGATCAATATCGACGAGATGGTGGTAATAGTCGGTTGCAGAAAGTAGCAGGGGTATCCTTCCTACACTTACATAGTTGGACTGAGACGCTACCAGCATTACAGCCGACGTCCAGACATTGCTTGGCGGCGAAGATTCCGGGGATCAGCGCAGCCAGGATTTGCAGACGTGGGTCAAGAACGTGAGTCGCTGAGGCAGGAGTTTTTGACACCCCACTGTAATCTGCATGCGAGTCAGCACGAATCAAGACTGGGCAGTAATTGCCGAGCAGACGCCGCTTTGAGCACCCGTCAAAACGCCCACAGCCCGTCTAGGAGACATGGCCCTCGCACGCACCCACATAGTTGCCAAAGGGAGTCGACATGGCGGGCTCGGTCGAGGCTGCGTGTCGATCGCGGCGCCGGGGGGTGGGAGTCTCTGGGCGGGCCTGTGATGGACGGGGGTGGCGAGGTGATGGATGCGCCGTCGAGCAGCAATGTGATGTAGGGTGTATGTTTTGGGCGACGGGCGGGCGGTGAGGGACGACGAGTGGTCAGCGGCTGCGAGGTTCGCGTAAAGCTTAGAGACGGCTGGTGTGCTTGGGCAGACAATTGGCTGCCACACGTGCCAGGTAGAGCAGCAAGTAAGTGGCGGACTCATTCACCGACGGCCATGTCGCGATGTGTGGTGAGGGGTAGGGAAAGGAGGAGAGAGTCAAAGTAGACATGCTCCCGCCTGAGGTAGCACAGAGCGGAGGCGGCTAGGCTAGGGGGCAGCGCAGTGCACACACACACGCAGGTACGCTGGGATCTGTGCGGGCAGCAATATGCAATGAACAGCAGAGTTTCGAGGCTATCTGAAGCCCTGGAGCCCTGGAAGCCCTGGAGGAGGCTGGACGAGTAGACGAGGCAATAAGAGTGGCGCTAGCGTTTTCCAGGGTGCCATTGCAACCTTGGAAGTCTGCAACTCTCCAACTCTGCTACTCTACCTAGGTACCTGGGTACTCTACTCGGGCCATGTCCACCGTCCGAGTCCCTCTGCATGCTCACTCTAGAGTCTATACTGTCTCGTCTGCAGGGGCTACACGTCTGGCAGAATGTGCTCATGTCTCATGGAACAACTGCCGCATACCATGGCCCCGTCACTCGTGAACAAACCCCATGACACTTCCAAGGTTATCGCAATCTCCTGCCACTCTGTCCAAACCACCATCGCGCTGCAAGCGAACGGCTGTGATTCGTAGCGCCGCCGTGCACGCCATGTAGCCGTCTCTTAATGTGTGCTGTTAACGACAACGGTCGCCCGCTGCGGTCAAGCGCAAGCCACCGACGAGCTTTGGGCGGCCGTGCCCGTTGGCCATCGAGTCCGATAGCCAGGTGCGGAGGCATTGTCTCATGTCACTGATGGATGCAGATGGGCGCGCATGAGACGGCAGCCCGTCTTCCAAAAGCCCGGTAGCCGTCCTGACTGGGTTCACCACACATGCCCTCCATGCCCTCCATGGCCAGCAGACCCCACCCGCCCCCAAGTGGATGCGCGGAGCCGGACAAGAAAGGCCTCGCAGCCCAGATGGCTTTTAGCCGCAATCCTCCAGCCTCGCCATTCGCCAAACTCTCTTTGACAGAAGGGCCCCGTCAAGCGTTTCCCAGGTTCGCGCTGCCGCCACTCTGACCTCTATCTGGACCCTCGCCGAATGCGTCTGCCGCTCGCGATGCTACCTCCGCGCCCGTCAGTGCAGAGTGTGCCCATGGACCGAGTTACGTGATATCTGGCATATTGCTCCATATTGGCTGCCGCCGGGTTACAGTGTGCGACGCCCTGGCCCGCCTTGATTCGAAACAGACGTGCCTGCGAAACCGGCACGCCGTTGTTTGTCTCTCTCTTTTACCCGGCCGCCAGCCAATTCGGTGACGCCCCACGAAAATACTGCGAAGCCAGTTTAGAGCTAGACGCTCAACCTGCGCCCGTCGCATCCCAAACTCTCCTGCTGCAGGTGCTGCGAACGTGCTGGGTAAGTGCTGGGAAGGTCGTGGTGGAGGCCGCAGAGACCACATGCACCAACTACTAGCCCAACAGCTTCATAAATCATGAATGCACGTATGAACATGACAACGCTCCCCACTCCGTCACCTGCAGTCACCTGCTCCTACGTGCCCATCTCCCGGCCTTCATATCGCTTGCACCAACCCAAGTCAGAAACCTGGGGACTAGCAGCTGTCCGCCAAGCTCGGATCCACGCACTCATCGCTGCACTTATCGCTGTCCTGGTCAGAATTTATGCTCCGAGCCGGCTACTCTTGACGGTTGGCGTGAGGCTTGCGAGTGAACAGGGTGCTGCGGGCCCACCCCCGTCTGCATCCTTTCCTCTTCCCGGGCGCCCGTTGTTTTAAGGCGTCTGAGCGCCTCCACTTCAACGTCGCCATTGCTGAATCCAAGCATCCGACCGTCGATCTGCCTGCTGGCGATCCAGATACGTACAGGGTCGCCTACAGGGAACGTCAAACTATAAACTACTCACGCCGCCACACTCGAGGCAGTGCCCCCATTCCTGACGTCCTGTCCAACACTGCACTACTCCCCGTTGCCCCCAAATCTGAAAAGAGCCTCCGAACTGAACACAAACCACATCCCAATGCGGCTTCGTGCATCGTCTCCTGGCCCGGCCAAAGAATAATACACGCATGTCCCAACCACCTCCACCTCCTCCGCCGCCGCCGACGCTCCCTCTGACAACCACTTCTCGTCCTGCTGCTCCAGATATGACCGAGACCCAGAAACTTCCCATCTTCTCGCCCCCCGGCTTTCTCGACTACTCCCATCGCCGACTGCCCCCGCTGGAGATCCCGCCAGACGCTGCACCACCACCACGCCCGGATCACCAGTTCCGCTCACCCATCAATCAACTACCCTCGATTCATGCTGGACTGCCTCCGCGACACGACTACCCTCAGCCGCCGACGTTACATAGATCAGCAGCGCCCGTCGATAAACTACTGCAACATTCCAATCCCTACACCCCACCCAGATCTGAGCCCCCATACTCTCCTCAGCAATATGGTCCCCCCATCTCACCACGTTCCGAGTTTGATAGCAGGGGACCGCGGAGACTAACAGAACACCGTTATCCGTACGAGGAGCCCCGGCACTATCACCACAGCCAACACCACGAGCAGCCATACTCGTCCCTCACTTCCCCAGTGGAAAACTCGCAGCAAAGGGCATACCCCCCACTTCCGTCACCAGGATACACACCAAGCTATGCATCGAGTAGCACTCCATTCCGCGGATCCGTGGGATCCCACCAACACTCACAATCACATCGAGGCTCCCTAACTGCCCCACTCGGATCAATCGCGTATTCAGACCCCCCCGCGACAGCCCCTCCACCTCAGAAACAGAATCGAGCAATTCCTTTACCAGGTTCGATACCACAGCCTGTGTACAACGAGCAACTGTACGAATACCCTCTTGCCTGACAAGACCAATCTTGACTGACACGAGTAGGAACTTGAACTATGAGCTACGTGTGCGGCAGCAACCCATCGCCGCGCGAGCATGTGGGTTTGGAGAACGCGACCGAAGAGTGATTGACCCTCCGCCAATCATCCAGCTACTGGTAACGGATCCGAAGACTGGCGCTGCCGAGCAAGAAGAGCTACGTTACTCGCTCAACGTAGTCCATTGCACACTCTGGAACGCAGAGGGGACGAATGAAGAGACGGCACTCATACAGCCCGACCGACGAACAACGCGACGACTAATGGGCCAGCTAGTAGCTTCCCCATCTGTAGCCAAGGACGAGCATGATGTCGAGGGCTGCTTTTTCTGCTTTCCAGACCTTTCTTGTCGTACCCATGGCAAATACCGACTTCGATTTGTCCTTATGCGTATCGATCCTATGAACCTCCATGTAGGAGGATTCTCGCCCATACTTACCGAGGTTCTGAGCGACGTCTTCACCGTCTATACAGCCAAAGACTTTCCCGGCATGCGGCCAAGCAGCGCTCTTACTCGGGCACTGAAATTGCAAGGATGTAATATTCAAGTGAAGAAGGGTAACGAAAAGGCGCTGGCGCGCAAACGACTCACCGCGAGTCAAGAACACGATAACACGGAGGAGGATGAACTGAAGCGACGGCGCAGGGAATGAACATTTCAACTTCTCCAAGGCATCTCTTTATCCACAAGCATCATCTACAGCGGGCGGTGTAGGTCGCTATTTGGGTTATCTGCAGCATCTTTCGCAGATACCGATTCGCATCTTGACGACCTGATGAACGAACTCGATTCCCTCGGACGGCTTATATTTAATTCTATGGTTGCCTGCGACAAGGTTGTTTGCACGGCGTTCGCGCAATACCAGACGGGTCTGAAGACGCGGTGCAACGGTCACATTGTAAATGCTTTTGATATTCGACGCACGG
>JAESFQ010000793.1_pt1 | contig 11667 bp, 12 predicted proteins | sample 9269431 | NCBI WGS metagenome assembly JAESFQ01 (sample SAMN14502588, study PRJNA617103) | algae metagenome | isolation source: Plectolyngbya sp. WJT66-NPBG17 and co-occurring heterotrophs from well... | place: USA: Mojave Desert, Joshua Tree National Park, California | collected 2006-08-06
GGGGCAGGTCCAGACCCTTGGCGGTCTGGACCTGCCCCAGGGTGGCCTCAGGCCATCATGTCGAAATCCAAACGGCCTCGTAAACCTGGGTGTCGCCTTACCTCGTAAAGCTGGGTGTCGCTTGACACATGGTCGGGTCGTGGTGCGGTTGCGGGCCGCCAGAGCACCGCAAGCCGCCCTTCTCAGTCAGCGAGGGCTGGATGCTAGTGGTCCGCTTCAGGATGTCGGGCGCGCCTGGCCGATGACCGGGATGGGCGCCCTCCAGCCTGACCTTCCCTGCTTCGGCAACTCGGGACGGGGATGCCGCCCCAAGCCGCTCGAAGCGTTTCGTAGAGGTAGTCAGATCTCCGTGGCCTCGGACAGGGTAAGGGCATCTTCAGTATCAACGCCGAGATACCTTACCGTGCTCTCTAGCTTCGTATGGCCGAGCAGGATCTGCACGGCCCGCAAGTTGCCGGTCCGCTTGTAGATAAGGGCGACCTTCGTTCGGCGCAGACTATGTGTGCCGTAGGCTGACCGCCCAAGCCCAATGGCTTCGACCCAGTCGCCAACGAGGCGAGCATATTGGCGGGTGCTAAGATGGTGGCTCATCCTGGATCGGCTCGGGAACACACTCGTCCAGCGCGCCGCCACGGATCTTCAGCCATGCCAGCAGGCTGTCGCGGGTTTGCTCCGTTAGCTCGAACTGCACTGCCTGCCCGGTCTTCCGCTGGATGACGGTCGCGCGGTGGCGGGCGGCGCCATTCACGACCAGCTGGCCAATCGTAAGCCTGACTACGTCGCAGCCCCTGAGTTTGCTGTCGATCGCCAAGTCGAACATGGCTAGGTAGCGAAGCCGCTGCTCCCGTTGGAGATTAAAACGGATAGCCCAGACCTGCTTGGGTTTATGGGGCGGCTTGGGACCAATGAAGCGTCCCTTGATCCAAGGTAAGACCCGCCTCGTATGAGAGAGTAGAGCACCAGCATTGGCTTGTTGCATAGCACGTCTCCTGAGCCGCAGGATTGCGGCTTAGGAGGAAGCGCCAAGGTAGCGTCTGGCCGAATGCGGACGGGCGGTTGTCAAGGGCTGTCCGGGCGACTGCTGGCGTTCGCCTTCGGGAGGTGTTTCGCGGAGTTGCTCCTAAGCGGTCTCCCCTGACCGAGCACAAAGCAGCTTCTTCGTCGGTTTGGCTGTCACTCAGGCAAGCCGGCCCTTCGCAAGGCGTCCAGCAAACGGGCCTTCTGCTCTCCCTGCCAGGGCGTTAACCTCGCCATCGTGCTGACCCGAAACTCGGGCGCGACCAAAAGCACTTGACGCGCGAGCGCCGCGGCTTCGTCGGCGCGGCCTAGGGCTACTGCCGCACCAATCATGGTCCGGAGGTTCGGAACATGAGACGGGTTCGAGATGGCAGCACGTGCCCCGAGCCGCAGTGCCGTCTCGTGATCGCCGAGCGCGTAGTGTGCCGTGGACAGGATATGCTCGTGGAAGAAGGTGAACGGGTCCGCCGGCGCAAGGCGCAGCGCATGCTCCGCCCAGAAGACCGCTTCCTCCGCGCGGTTCAGCCAGATCCGCAGCGCGGCACCGAAGCTCCAAGACAGCGCGCAACTCGGGCTGACGGATACGGCGCGGTCGAGCAACCGCCCGGCATTTGCGAAATCGTGCCGGAAATAGCCGAGCACGTTGCCGCGTATCGCCATCGCCAGCGCGTCGTTCGGGTCACGTTCCAGGGCCTCCAGCGCAAGGCCGGTGCTTGCCTCGGCGTCCCCTGCCGGGTCGGGCGACCATCCCTGCGCTGCGCAGAATACGTGCAACCAAGCGAGGTAGGTTCGTGCCAGGGCGAAGCCAGTATCAGCCGCGATGGCCTGATCGAACAGCGCGCGAGCCTCCTCGAAGCAGGCACGGTCAAGCCGGTGGAACCTGTCGAGGCCCCGCAGCACAAGGTCGTAGGCCGTGAGGTTTCCAGGTGGCTTACGCATGGCCCGCCGCAGTTCCTGGGCGCGCACCTCTGGCGCAATGGTGGCCACGGCCTCTGCTGCGACGCGGTCCTGCAGGGCGAAGAGGTCGGACGCCTCGCCCTCGTGGCGATCGCCACGGATGATCGCGCCCGTCTCGCAGTCCGAAAGCTCGGTGGTGATGCGCAGGCGCCTGGCGCTGCGCTGCACCCCTCCATGCAGCATGTAGCGCACGCCCAGCCTTCGGCCGACATCGCGCGGGTCCGTCGTGACCTCGGCAACCGAGAGAGCTGACCCGCGCGAGACAACGACGATGCGCTCGAGGCCGGAGAGCACGTGCACGATGCCCTCGACTATCCCATCCGCGAAGTATGCATCCGCTGGATCGAGAAGGTTTTTTCGGAATGGCAGCACAGCGATGGAGGGCCGGTCCTCGGACAACACCGCGGCTGGGTTCGCCGAGCGCGCCGGCTCGGCCTCGACCTCGGCCTCCAGCACGTAGCCGCGGCGCAGCAGGGTGCGCAGCAGCGCCTCATCGGCGCCGAGGGCGCGGCGGATCTCGGCCACGCACTGGGTCAGCCCGTTTTCGGTCACGTAGATGCCGGGCCAGACCGCCTCCATCAGGTGGTTGCGCGCGACCACCTCGCCGGCGCGTTCGGCCAGGTGCAGCAGCACCTGCGCGGTCTTCGGGCGGAGCACGATTTCGGCGCCGTCCAAGCGGCGGACGGCGCCACGGCCAGGCTCGAAGACGTGCTCGCCGATGGCGTAGCTCGAAAACCGCACGCGGCGCACCCCGCTCGATCGACGGAGCCCAAGGCCCCGCTCCGTTGCATAACCCGACCGGCAGCGGAAGCGCGAGGGTTGCGACGCGGTCATTGCGGCTGCGGATTTCACATTTGCATCGGCGCATTTTCACACCGGCTTCAGGTGGGCGCCGCGGCACCGCGGCACCGTCGCCGCACCGCACCCCAGCGGAGGAGCCGGGACAGCCATGCACCAACTCGCCGAGGCTTCGGGCTGGATCGCCAGCGGCTGCGTACTCGCCGCCTTCCTGATGCGGCGCATGCAGCCGCTGCGGCTCGCCGCGATCGCCAGCAACGCCGCCTTCATCGCCTACGCGGCGCAGCTGGAACTGCTGCCGATCCTGTTGCTGCACACCGCATTGCTGCCGATCAACCTTTGGCGGCTTTGGGAGCAGGGGCGGGCCGGCGGTGCGCCGCGGGGCCTGCCGCGTGCCGGCTGGGCGGTCGCCGCGCTGCTGCTCGCCATGCTGCTGGCGCCCGGCCCGGCGGCGGGGGGCGAGGCGTCGGCACCGCCGGTCGTCGAGGTCCGCTCCCTCGACGCGGGCGGGCTGGGCGGGACGCTGCTGGTGCCGGCGCGGCGGCCCCCCAACGGGCTGGTGCTGCTGCTGCCCGACGGCCCGGACGCCGACGCGCGCGGCGCGCCCTACGTCGAGCAGTTGCTCGGCGCCGGCTTTGCCGTCTTCGACGCGCTGCAAGGCGGGGAGGACGCCGCGGCCGCGCGGGCCGTCGCGGAGCTGCCCGCGGCGGCGGGGCTCGGCCCGCTGCCGGTCGCCGTGCTCGGCTTCGGGGCCGGGGCGCGCGTGGCCCTGCGGCTCGGGCCGGGCGTCGCGGCGCGCGTCCTGCTCTACCCCGGCTGCGCCAGCCCGGCGGAGGACGACGCCGGCGCCGACCCGCTGCTGCTGCTGCACGGCGCGGCCGAAGCGGGCGGTGGAGCCTGCGCGGCGCTTGCCGCTTGGCTGGCCCGGGACGGGCGCCCGGTGCGGCGCATCGCCTACGCCGGCGCGTATTACGCCTGGGACTATCCGGCCTACGGCCTCGGCCGCCGCATCTTGCTGCGGCGCCCGGACGGGGCGGAGGGCTTGGTTCCCGCCCTGCCCTGGCCGGAGCTCGCCGCGATGTCGGCGGCCCAGGCGGCGGGCTTCCTCGCCACGGCGCTCGGCAGGGCCGGCGCGCCGTGAGCGCAGCCGCGACGATGCCCCTGCCGCGGACGGCGGAACGCCTGCCGAAGCGCCGCCAGGCTTCGCCCGCGCGCCGGCCGCCGCGCGCCGCGCCGCCGCCGTTCCGCGGCTGGCGCGTGGTCGCGGGCGCTTTCCTCGTGCTGATGGCGGGCTACGGCGCCGCCTATTCCTACGCCGCAGTCGCCGCCGAGCTCGAGGCCGCCTTCGGCGCCTCCCGGACCTCGGTCAGCGTGGTCTACGGCCTCTGCGGCTGCACCGCCTTCCTGGTCAGCGCGGTGAGCGGGCCGCTCGCCGACCGCGTCGGCCCGCGGCCGCCGGCCGTCGCGGGGATGGCGCTGGTCGCGGTCGGGCTGCTCACCGCGGCGACGGCGCGGACCCTGGCTGAGATCTACCTCTGCTACGGGCTCGTCATCGGCCTCGGCATCGGCTTCGCCCACGTGCCCGCGTTCGCCGCCGTGCAGCGCTGGTTCGTCGCTTGGCGCGGCCTCGCCTCGGGCATCGCCGCGGCGGGCATCGGCGTCGGCACGGCGCTGGTGCCGCCGGCGGCCTGGGGCGCCGCGGCGCTCGGCGGCTGGCGCACGGCCTTCGCCGTCGCCGGCGTGGCCGTGGCGGCCGTCGGCATCGGCGGCGCGTTCTTGCTGGCCGCCTCCCCCGAGCGGTACGGCGAGCGCTGCGACGGGCGCGCCGGGGCGCCCGCGCCCGCGCCGCAGCGGGCCGCGGCGCTGCCGGGGACGGGCGCGGCCGCGACGCTGCGCGCCCGGGGCTTCTGGCTGCACTACGCGGGGACGCTGCTGGTTTCCGTGCCGGTATCCCTGCCCTTCGCCCACCTCGCGCAATCCGCCGTGGACGCCGGGCTGGCGCGGACGGAGGCGTCGCGCTGCTCAGCCTGCTCGGCGTCGGCTCGATCGCCGGCCGCTTCGCACTCGGCGCGCTGGCCGACGAACTCGGCCGGGGCGCCACCTTCCTCGGCTGCTGCGCCGCGGTCGCGGGGCTGACGGCGCTCTGGGCGGCGGCGGCCGACCACCTGCGCTTCGCGGCCTTCGCGGTCGGCTTCGGCGTTGCCTATGGCGGCTTCGTGGCGCTGCTGCCGGCGGTGACCGCCGACCGCTTCGGCCACCGCGACGCCGGCGCCGTCATCGGCGTACTCTACACCGGGCGCGGCATCGCCCTGCTGGCCGCCGCGCCGGCGCTCGCCCTCTTGTCGGAGTGGAGCGGGGGCTACGCCCTGCCGCTCGGCGCCATGGCGCTGGCAGCGCCGGCGGGGTGGCGCTGCTTGCGGCCGTGCCGCGGTCGTCTTAGGTCAACTTGCCGCCCGACCCGGCAGCGGAGCCGAACGACCTGATGCCCGCTCCTGGGCAAGGCGCGCAGCGACCTTGAGCGTCCGACATGGGCGCAAACTGGCCATGGACCCGCTGTGGCTTCTATGGCCGCTGTCCGCCCTCTGCTGATCTCGGGTGAATACAAAGCGCCTGGCGCGTACCGCCAGCGTGCCGATCGGCCTGGGGACAAGCCTCCATCAAAGTGGGCCACGGTGCCACAGGAGCAGGCGCTGAACGGGCCACCTCCAGCCTCTGACGGCCGGCGCGGTTCGTCCTTGCGCGGCAGCGGAAGCAAGGCCGACGGTCCCGTGGGGAACAGTGTAGCGCGGCAGCGCCGGACGCCAATAAGCTCCCGGCCGCATCGGAGGGGGTCAGCATGACGGCCACGACGGCGAGTTCCAGCACTCGCTTGGCGCCTGCCCTTCGCCGGCCGAGCAGGGCACTGCGCGCCCTGTGCTTGGCGGCACTTCTCCTAGGCGCACCTGCGGCCGCCAGCGAGAGCGCCACCTCTTCTTCTGCTGGAGCCGGGTCTCTCCCGGCGGGCTTTTCGCTGAACCCAAACTCGGTGACAGTGTCCGGCCTGTCTTCGGGCGGCTTCATCGCCCACCAGTTCCACATCGCCCACTCCGACCTGGTGCGTGGGGCTGGCATCGTTGCCGGAGGTCCCTTCGGCTGCGCCGAGCGCGTACCGAACCCCTGGGTGTTCGGGGCAGCGCCACTCCTGCGCGTCCAGGCCGCGACCCTCTCCTGCACCCATGTCGCGGGGTCGACCCTGCTCGGCCTGCCGGTCCCGCCTCCGCGCGTCGAAGTCAGCCTCGCGGTGGTCGCCGAGGCCCGGCGCACGGGCACCATCGCCGCGCCATCCCACCTGGCGAGCACGCGGGTCTGGCTGTTCCGCGGCGAAGCCGACGAGGTGGTGCCCAGGGAGACCTTCGACGTCCTCGTCTCGCTCTACCGGCGGCTCGGAGTGGCCGAACCGAACCTCCTGGTCAGGCCCAACAACGGCCCGAAAGCCGCGCACGGGATGCCGGTGTCCGACTTTCCCGAACGCGGCCCGCTCCCGGCCCGGGCCTGCGGCATCTACGGGCCGCCTTTCATCAATCGGTGCGGCTTTGATGCGGCAGGCGAAATCCTGGCGCACCTGTACGGCCCACTGAATGCCCCGGGCGACGCGATGGTTGGAGGCGAACTACGCTCCTTCGACCAGCGTCCCTTCGTCCCCCCCGCCCGTGAGGAGACGGGGATGGCTGCGGTTGGCTGGATCTATGTGCCGACGGAGTGCCGCCACCAACGTTGCAACCTGCACGTCGTGTTCCACGGTTGCCAGCAGGACGCGGGAACCCCGCCCGCCGCAGGCGGGATTGGTGCTGATTTCCTACTCGACGCCGGATATGGCCGCTGGGCCGTGTCCAATCGCGTGGTAGTCCTCTACCCGCAAGTAACGGGAACCGCCTTGAACCCGCGCCGCTGCTGGGACTGGTGGGGCTACAGCGGCGAGGGCTACCTTGGCCGCGGCGCCCCGCAGATCGCCGCCGTCAGAGCCATGGTGGCGCGCCTGCTCGACGCGCGGTGAGGCGCGGAACGGCGTCCTCCGCACATGGTCGGCCCGCCCATGTACTGGCCTGCCGTCGTGGAAGCGGTCCACCGGTGATGCAGTCCGGCGGGTTAGTGGTCCGCTTTCCGCCCTTCTCGGCCAGCAGGGGCGATCGATCCGATGTCCGCTCATGGAAACGGTGAGCAGCGACCCGGAGCGTCCGACATGGGCGCATAGCCATCCTGGCGGAATCTGGCCGGAAGCGGAACGGCAGCTCCAAGGTGCTTCGAGAGCAAAGCGGACATCGATGGTGTCTAGATAGTTTACTGGCCCTCAGCTCGAAGCGGTTTTGGACGGTGCATTGTCATGCTGCGGGAAGGTAGGTCACCGTTCCAATGCAAGTCTCGTCGGCACCGGCCTGCATGGCGTTCACCGGCTCTTCCCAAGTGGTCTCGATGGCGGCGCGGAACCGAGCCTGCTGCACCTCCATTGCCCATACCACGTCACCTGCTTCACCCGTGTGGGGTCTGGGTCCATCTAATCCGCCTTGCAGGTCTCGCACCACCCTCGTCGCGTTCGGGGCATCGCGGCTGGGCAGGGCGCTCGCTGCCGCAGCCCGATGTGCGCTTAAACAGGCGTCGACACTACGCAGGTTCAACCGGAACAGCATCACGGTTACTCGGCTGAGCCGTCCGCCGTCGAACCAGACCAGCGCGAAGTCACTGCGGCTTTGCCTCCCACTCCTTATGTGGCTTGGACCACGGTAGGTAGCGGGTCGGCCAGTTATCGAAGCACCGACGGCTGGTACTAGCTGGCCGCCCATCCGCAAAGCCGCGCGGTGCGCCTCGGCAGGAGCCATGCCGAAAGCGAAAGGCCCCCATGCTCGGGCCTGATCAGCCTGACCCGGAGCGCGGAATGCCACCGCGCGAGAGGCGATCTCTGCCGCCATGGCGGGGCCAGGGCTTGCTTGGAAGGCAATTACGAGCCCGGCGGCCATACCCAGCCACCTACGACGCAGGCTCGTCCTAGAGAGATGTCGGCGCATGATGCTTGCTCCTATGGCCAAGCATGGGGCGGTCAGCGGGCCTCGGCTAGCTGAACCGCTGCGGGTTGCCGGATTGCGACGCTGTCCGCGGTGTCGACAGTCAGTGAACGGGCGAGGTCCCGGTAGACCTCAAGCAAGCTCAAGGCGCGTCCACCGCGAACGAAGATGGACCTGTTCGCCCTCGCGGCCGTGCCCACAACAGCGCCAGCGGGTTGGTTTGGCGCACGTGCGAACTCGGCAAGAAAGCGTCGAGCCCCGGCCGGTCCCAGCAAGTGTACGAGGTAGAGGTCGGTCCCACTGGCCTTTCGTCCGAGCGTCTGCTCCAGCGCCCCGCGCCAGCCCTCTAGGCGCTCCGCAGCCAGCGCCGACGCAAAATGCGGGTCGTCGCGCAGGCGCAGCACCTCGGTGACGAGGCGGCGGTTGGCCGGCAGGCTGCCGCGAGGAACCGACGCAAGGGCAGCCGCATGCTGCGCCAGCCCGTGCCGGGAGCCATAGTCGCGCACCACCTCAAGCCAAGTGGCGCTGGTGAACTGCATCAGCCCGCGAGCGGAGGAGCCTCGGCTGTGCGCACCGGCGTCGAGGCCGCTCTCACGCCGAGCAATGGCGAAGAGCAGCCCCGCATTAACACCGGTTGCTGTCTCGGCCCGTTGCAGGGCTGCGAGCACCACGGGAGCAGGTTCCGCAGCGGAAATCCTGACGGCAGGCTCCGCCCGCCTTGCTGCTACCGTCGATGCTCTGTGCCGAGGCGCCGGCGCTTTGACATGCCGATCCGTAGTCTGAATCGATGCGGCGCGGGCCTGGTCCCGCTGGCCAGCCTCAGCTTGTTGGGTGGTCCCGATAAGCCCGAGAGGGGCAAACAGCAGAGCCAGCATGAGGCTGACGCGGCGGCGACGTCCAAAGTTGGGCACAAGGCTGAAACACGCACCGGCGACGCCGGCACGGAGGCTGATGTCGATCATAGGTTCGTCCGGGGTTGGCGAGCCGTGGCGCCCCTGGGACGCTCCCGGCGGCGCTGGGCCGCTTGCTCGCTCGAAAGGCAGTTACCGTGTCTGTCGGAGGACCGACGGGGCCGGTGGGGAAGCGCGCTCCGACTTGCCTGGAACGCGGTGGTGGTCCGCTAGGTCTCTGTGACGCCGATCGCTTGGCTCATCTTGGCTTCCGCTCCCGTCTTGTGCGGATGTCTTGCCAAAGCGCTTTGCGGCACTCCAATCGGAAGCACCGTCACTCCTCATCGGCAGCACCGGACGATGCGCATCCGCTTAAAGTTCTAGACGAAACGGAATTCCTCTAAATCCATGTTAAGTGGCCAGGATTGCTGCCTGGGCGCGCCTCGACGGCGGCGATGCGGCACGACAGACAGGAGTCTATCTCACGATTACGTGATACTCACTGCGCTTGCGTTCTAAACCATACGGAGAATTGCAGAGTATCACATTGCTCGGCTGGATATTTCTGGTCGCCGGACAGAATGCGTGCAGGCAGGTGCCGTACCCTCGAGGAAGCGTGCGAGGCGGCTGAAGGCGCTACTCCGCGGATCGGTCGCCCGCCAAACCAGGCCAATGGTGCGGCCGACGGTCCCACCTTCGAACTCGCGGTGGCGGACGAGGCCGTCGAGGTCGGCGCGCTCCCGCGTGGCCAGCAGCGGCAACAGCGTGAAGCCCTCACCGGCAGCAACCATGTGGCGCAGCATTTCCAGGCTGCTGGCTAGGCGGGAGCCTCGTCCGGCTCCGGTGGTACCGCACAGAGCCAAAGCCTGATCGCGCAGACAGTGCCCCTCCTCCAGCAACAGAAGGCCCTCACCGGCTAGGTCCGCGGCTGTGACCGTCGACTGCGCGGCTAGCGGGTGCTCGGCCGGAAAAGCGGCGAGGAAGGGCTCGAAGAACAACGGAGCGGTCGCCACGCCATCTGTGCCAACTGGCACAGCCAACAGGACAGCATCCAATTCGCCGGCCTGCAGGGCCTCCAGTAACCCGGCTGTGCGCCCCTCCTCTAACCGCAGTTCGAGTTGGGGAAAGGCGCTCCTCACCTCGCGGAGCAGGCCCGGCAGATAGTAAGGGCCGAGGGTGGCGATGGCGCCTAGCCGCAGTGGGCCGTCCAGCGGCCCAGAACGGCGCTGCGCTGTCTCCAACAACGTCCGGGCGCCGTCGAGCAGGTCGCGCGCCTGTTGGAGCAGCGGCTCGCCCTCTGTAGTAACTGCGATGCGGCGTGAAGTGCGCTCGAACAGTGCGACCCCGAGCAGGCCCTCGAGCTTGCGCACCTGCTCGCTCAAGCCAGCTTGGCTTACGCCGCAGCGCTCAGCAGCGCGTCCGAAGTGTCGGAGCTCGGCGACGGCCACCGCATATTCGAGGTCGCGCAGTGACAGACCGGCAAGGGAGAGCGAAGGCATGGCGTCCCTGGTACCAGCAAGGGTCGTCAAAATGAGATCGATTTGCAGTGAGTGAGATGACATGCATCCGGCGTGGCCAATCGGCTACGGTGACCACCGCACTGCCGCAGGAGGTACCCTTCTGCGCCTTGCAGTGCCATTACGGACAAAGTTTAGAAATCCACTGTCCACCTACCTCGGGCAGAAGTGCCGAATGACATGATGTCCGCTTTGGGGACGGTCGATAGCGATGCTAACCATCCAAACGGGCACACAACCGCCTATGCAGGCTGCCGGTCAACAACTCCACGCTGACATTGACAACGCATTTGCTGGTAGCAGGCACGCAGACCGCAGTCTGGTTAATCGATCGGCGGTTAACTCCGGACGCTCGACCTCGGCGCAGCCGTAGCGACCATTATCGCAATTCGCATGTTGCTGACCGTCTGGCGCCATCGGAACGGAAGACGGTTGTGACGTCGGCGCAGGAAGGTAGTTTGGTTGTCACGACGCGGACTGGTCCGGCTGGTTTGGACCTACCAGTAGTCACGTCTTCTAGACCAGATATCCGTCTGGAGCGGGCCGCCCCCACCTCGAACGAACATCTAGTCTAAGGCAGGAGAAATGAGACTTTCGAAGCTTGAACGGTTTAGTAGGCCAGCTTGGCAAGCGCCGCGTATAGTGCGCCAAAAAAACCAAAGAAGTAGGCGGAAGCGGCCACAGCTGCGACTATGTCGCTGACATTGTCTCGGGCGGCCCGTAGCAGGCGAGGCATGGTTGTCTCCATTGCATGGTCCGGCGTGGCGGGGCCGGCGTTACGCCGGCCGCAGTGGCGCGGCCGGCTTATGGCTGCTCTCGTGGCTTAGCATTCAGCGGAACCGGTCCTCGACCACCTGGGCGTCGTCGCCACCACCAATCAGCCTCACCGTGCGGCCGGAACTGGTCGCCGGAGCCGGGCCATAGGTCCAGGACGGGTCGCTACCGCTGTTGCCGGCGAAGGTGACGCTTCGGCCGATCTGCTCATAACGAGCGCCACCGCCCGCGCCAACGCTGTTATAGGTAATGCGCATGTCGTCGCCGCCGCCGGAGAGCATGGCATCACCGCCACCCACAACGTTGCCAACTTCGGCCCGGACGGCCTGTGGGGTTGTGGCGAGGGCAGCCAGAATGGCCAGGGAAGCGAATGCGATGCGGCGGGTCATAGGGCTCTCCTGTGTATTGCGCGTGAACCTTTGTGTTCGCTGTCATTGCGGAGGATCCTGGCTCTCTGAGAACCGCCGCCCCGCTGACAAAATCACGCTAGCCCTGCAACCGGTCCGGCCTCGTCGTACGAATGATATATGCTCGGTGAAAAAATCAGCTCGGGAGGCTGTTGCTGAATCACGGACCGCAATGATGTTGGCAAGCGGGAGCGGTGTGGTTGCGGCTTGAGTTGGGCCGCCTGGACTGATTCTCTGCTGGCTTCCAACGCGAGGCGCAGCATGGCCCACG
>JAESFQ010000794.1_pt1 | contig 11666 bp, 12 predicted proteins | sample 9269431 | NCBI WGS metagenome assembly JAESFQ01 (sample SAMN14502588, study PRJNA617103) | algae metagenome | isolation source: Plectolyngbya sp. WJT66-NPBG17 and co-occurring heterotrophs from well... | place: USA: Mojave Desert, Joshua Tree National Park, California | collected 2006-08-06
GATATATTTTGTGATACCCAAGGCAGCTTACATTCAGAGTCAAAAATGCCTAAAAACTTAGTCAGAAGTGCCGCATCGCATTATATGCCTTTTAAGATTATCTTCGCGCGTAAAGCTCTTTCCAGGTGCTTTACACCACTGATTCGGACACTTAAATCCTTCTCTTTCTGTGTGTGTCGCTTTGTGACGCTCGAAATTTGCTAGAAGACCGAATGTCTTTTGGCAGCCGTGATAGACACATTTGAACCGGTGGTTGTGCGTCTGAGTAACATGCTTGCTACTATTGTTTAGCGAAAGTAGACAGAGAAGGAGGATTGTTGCATACTTGAGTTCATGTCTTTTCTCAGCGACATAAGAGCATTGTGAGCATGCAAAAGAAGATAGATTGACGGACATCGTTGCTGGACCGGTGTGTCTGGGTGCACCGGGAGAATTCTGGTTGTTCTCGGAGGTGTCTTTGACGTCGGAATCGACAGCCATATCCGGGCAAAACCTTTCAGCTGCTCCAGCTGTGTCTTTGGGATCGCAGTTCGACGAATTATCGGTTACGGAAGGACCAGAATTTAGTGACTGGAAATGTTCGTCCCGCAGATGGCGAAAGATGACAGGATTAGGCTGGTACTCAAACGCCGACGGAGAGAAATAGGCTTCTCCTTCATCGTTGAGATCGTGCGCGTCCTTTTTGTTGTCACTTTCTTCATCAGAAGCTCCAGCGAATATCGCAAAGAAATTGGCAACATCAGCCTGCGTTTTACAATTCCTTCTTGCAGCCTTCAATTCATCTGATAAGCGATCTAAGGCGCGTTAGGCTGTCATCTCGAATCGTCTAGGCGATAGACTCACCAAACAATGGTCCTCTGCCAATATTAAAGCCGATAACATCAAGCAGAAACTTCAGGCACTCAAACGGAATGCGACAAGCGTCAAGCAATACCCCAAGCACACCTGCAGTCTTGAGCCCTTCGAATTTGTCATAGAGTCGTATAACATTAACACCCACTAGGATGCCCCATGCCTCCTCATGTTTGACCCCTTTGGCTTCCCAGTAGAGACGTATAGTTCGTTTAAGAAGCCAATATAGCGAGAAGAGACCACCCATTGTACAAGTCCAGTAAAAGAATGTCTGACAAGTAAGCATGATGACTTTGATCCAGTACTCTGCCACAAAACCCATGGTTGACAAACCAACAACGGCACAAAAGTTCGCCAGGATCCAATCTTCGAGGTCGGTGGTGTGTGTCCCAAGGTCCCGGTTCCCTGAACGCTTTTCGACTTCAATCTCTGATATACGCACTCTCGTTGTGGCAATGACAATTCGGAAGAACAACGCATTTTCAGATATGGTACCAAGGTATAGAACCACGATACATGCCCAGCGCAAAGAGAATGGCATAGCGGGAGTAGATGGGACGAATTCTATCCAGAACCAGAGCATCCCCACAAGGACGATAAGAACAGTAATGTTGCCAAGAGCCTCGATCGTGAGGTTTCCGAAATTCTTGATGCGTATATCGACATCGTGATTGATTGGAGGACGATTGGTTTCGTGCTTTGCGGTTGACATGTTGGAGGCATTTATGGGAATTACGGAGCATGTAGACGAGCAAAGCACACGGAGACATTTGTACTGTGTTCCAAGAATCTAGTATAGATGGGAGGAATCCCACTTTTCGGACGTCTGATTGGCTTCCGCTGCATCGGTAGCGTGCTTACATGCCCAGGTGCTTAGCTTCGATCCGCGCTTTACCTAACTTAGCTTAATTTCTTCGTTAGCGTTGGCGATGCGCGTCCACAGGTGTCTCTGCTACACGCAGAATCGATTTGATCAGCAGAGTCTAATGTGCTGCTCATGACAATGTGCAAAGGTTAAGGCTGAGGTTGAGTTTGAGAAATGCCTCTGACGCGGGGAACTTCTGAGTTGGGGACGGAAGGTTACTGAAGGGCAATTCAGCTTGTCTCAAACACATTGCAACGTGAAGAAAATTGGTCGAGTTCCCTCGATCTATACTTCCACCTGACCGACGTTAGGAGATGATGTCAGAGTTCACATCTGATCACAACGCTCAACCCACTTCCCGTTTCCTCCCAGATATTCGTAAGCACCACCCCTTTCCTTTTCATTCTTTCCTCTATCACGACAAACACGTCGACGGAGAAAATCCGCCTGATTCGCCATGCAGAGGGGCTGCAAAATTTCCTTGATGACACCTCCCTAACCGAACGAGTCTTCTACCATGCCGAAAACCCTGACAGCCAATTCACCGAAGCCAACTTCAACACCGTGGGCATTATTATCACATCTCCACTCCGCCGCACGATCCAAACCTCGCTCACTGTATTCATATCAATTGAATATTTATTTTGCATTGCCACTCCTCTTACCGCTTCTCACCGTCTACATCCCCTACCCCATCCAACCTCTCATTCTTCTTAGCACTCCCCTCCAACCCCGCCAAAATCGCCTTATCCTCACCCGGAATCCGCATTTCAAATGTCTCTCTCACAACTGCATACTCATAATACCCACATCTAGCAATCGGCTGCGTCTTGCTTACATCGATTTTGCCATCGGTTAGAACACGCTCGTCGATATGCACGCCCACTACTTTCCCAATCACCACATCTGCCGAGCCCATGGGCGGGTTTCCAGGAAGACGTAATGTAGTGTAGTACTCGCACTCGAACTTGACTGGACTTTTCTTCACCATCGGTATCATCATCTCTTTCCTTCCTTCTCCTTCTGTACCCACAACAATAACCCCGCTCAACCGACTATCCTCCTTCTCCACACCCGCTTTTTCAAACTCATCAACACCATACTCTTCCTGCACCGCACTCCTATTTACCTCTTCCCTTAGCTCATAAGTAGCAAGGTTCCAGATAAATTTCCCCGTGGCTTCAACGTTGCGGACAGTGTCTTTTTGCGTGTTGCTAGGCGTTTGGTTGGCGCTGAACATTACGTAGGGTGGGTCGAAGGTGAGGTTGTTGAATTGGGAGTAAGGAGCTAGGTTTGCGTGGCCGGCGGGGGAGAGGGTTGATATCCAGCCTATTGGGCGGGGGAGGACGCATGCCTGGGATGGAGTTAGTGGGTAGTCATGGGTTTGGGAGTATGAGTTTTGGCCGTGTAGGACTTTACATACTTTGAATGGATCATACGGTAAACCATGGTCTTCTTTTCCCGGTTGATAGAACATTCCAAGGTTGTGCTGTTGTTGATAGTTGATTGCAGCTACGTTTTGGAGAGATCATTTGAAATCAAACAATTTTTCTTGAAGTAATTGAATTTCAACGACCCGTATTACTGGCGTATCCCTATAATTATATGATATGTTCGTCCAGATCCGAAGCGCACGTTCGGCTCTTTGTCTGCCAGTTAACGGGTAGACTGCGGGGAACCATACTCATCTCCAGATCGGCAAACCTAGGCGACATGGACCCTGAAGCACTTTACCCCCGCTACTGCCGACGCCATCACTTGTTGCAGTATAGTTTCCTTTCAACAAGACTCGCCACATTGAGACATGGTACGTAGTACATCGACTATGCAAATATACGCCTTTTCTTGCTCGCCTATACACCTCAGCTTCCATACACGCCAGCCCCGCAAAACACTTCAAAACCCTCAACAATGAGCTCAGAAACTATCCTAGTAACGGGCGCATCCTCCGGTCTCGGGCTCGCTTTTGTACAACACTACGCCTCCCTATCACCACGACCCAACATAATAGCCATAGACAACAAGCCCTTTCCAGCCAACACCACCATTGAGCAAGAAACCCTGCACTTCCACCAAATCGACATAACATCATCCCAAAAGACCGAAGAACTTGCTTCAACCCTGGCATCAACCCCCATAACTCTCATCCTGCACTGCGCCGGCATCCGAGGTCTCGTCCCCGAAATCGTGGCCCGCGAGAAACAAAGCAGCGAAGTCGTCGCAGCAACCGAGACGCTAGAAGTCATGGACCATACGACAATGATGCGGACTTTTGAAATCAACACTTGGGGTACTTTCAACGTTGTGAAATCTTTCTTGCCGAACCTCCGGTTAGCTGCTGCTCAAAATTCAAATCCAAGCTCGAAGCCTAAAGTCGTTATTTTGTCTTCGCGCATGGGTTCGATATCGGCGAATACGGCGGGTGGCGGGTATGCATATCGAGCTAGTAAGGCGGCGCTGAATGCTGTGGTGAAGAGCTTTGCTATTGATGTGCCGGATGTGCAGTTTTTAATGTTGCATCCGGGGAGGGTGCAGACGGGGTTGGTGGAGTGGAAAGAAGAGGGGGCGATTGGCGTGGAAGAAAGTGTAAGGGACTGTATGCGGGTTTTGGGGAAGATGGAGGAAGAAGGGTGGGAGAGTGGGCGACTGGTGGACCGGTTTGGTATGGTGATACCATGGTAGATTGCCGGCGCAGTGAGGGGAGGTGAAGGATGTGGAAGAGGTTAGCAGAAGTGGAAGAAGAACAAAGGAAGACGATGTATTCGCGTGTGTATATCCGCGCCAGTATGGCATTGTATCTTGAACCGTGTTGCTGAATCTGTCTTCTCACCTCTACTCATCTAACCGTACATTGTTTCCCGACTCAGATCTTCATCCATGACGCCACTATCTCAACAAACGAAACTGAAATACTTGTCGCGCGTGACAAACCCCCCCATATTAACCGCACGCATGAGCCAAATTTGCCGATACGGCATCAACTGCAGCTGATGCAATTACTCATGAAGCGGTCGAAGACTGGGTCGCGGTCGTCTTCGAAGAAGTTCGGTAAGTCTGAACGGTGGTGTAGTTAGTCACACCTCCAATTTTGGTACCCGTAGGCTTGGTAGATGTCGCCGCTGGGTCATAAGGACCGTAGTTTGTGCCGCCAATCGTTGTACCTGTGGGCTTGGTGGATGTTGCTGATGGGTTGTGGGGATGGTAGTTCTCACCACCAGTCCTAGTCATAGGTAGCGTCATCGTTGATGTTGTTGCGTCTAACGCGAGAGACAGCTCTGGAGCCATCAGTGGTAGACGTTTGTTGTAGAAAGCAAAGAGAGTTGTGGAGGCTATAGTAGCGGCTGAAGGATCATATGGGCCGTAACTTCTGGCGCCAGTCATCGTTACAGGCAAAGGTATGACCTCCGTTGTCGTTATGATCAGTGTCGTTGTAACTACCGAGACAGCTGCTTCTGAAGCCAATGTAGAAAGACCTTTGCTGTAGAAAGAGACCAGAGTTGTTGGAACTGTAGCAGATGCTGAAGAATCATATGAGTCGTGGTCAGGCCCTGCAGTCATAGTTGAGAAGTGCTCTCCTACGAAAGAGGTGAGTGATGTCTGGGATACAGCGGATGTAAGACTGTTTCCTTGGTAGCCACCACCGGCGCCGTTCTGGTAGACTCTCACCGAGTTGATCCGATAGAACACTTCGCTAAGTTTGCCAGGATTAGCTGCAACGAAGTGATTGCAGGAATCTTCGCGAGTCTCTGCTGCGCAGCCTGTATAGCCTGACCAGGCATCTCCGCCGGCATTCTTGCCACAGAAAGTAATATTTATGATCTTTCCATGTTAGCGAGTACTCATACGTACGAATGTGAGTATACATACGATCTGCATCTTCTTGAATGTATTGCGGATGTCGCAACCGTCTCCAACGAAGTTCATCACAGGCATGCCCCAATTACTTGGATCGGGATGGTCCTTGTTCCAGCCTGATGGTTCACTACCCCTCGCGAAGAACCACGCCTTGATGCCGTTGTTCTCGACCTGTGCTGCCCAGACTCCACCTTGATGATCGTTAAAAGCTTGCCCGAAGGAACCATCAGGACCGTCGACGCCACAGTTGTTACCTTCCATACAATCGAGGTCTGGGCGCGTCTCTCCTGATCCGTGGTTGTCCCGTATCCTGCATGGTGTATGGCCGGTATGCAAGCTAAGCTCATTCCAGGTATTCTTGGACACCCCTTCGATGATGTCAAACTCAGAGTACCATTCCTCTTGATGGGCGGTATCGTGTAAGAGCCAGCTATACGTGATTAGCTTCTGCACATCTCTGACTCACCGTACGAACGAAAAGGAAAATAGCGCTCGAGTCGGCATGACTCTACTATTTGAGAAGATGACTGAGTCTAATACGCGCGGAGGATGAGACTCACAAAGCAGGCCACATCCCACAGCCACTAGGTAGATGATCAAAGTCGGCAACGAAGAGTCCGTTGTCGAAAGTTTGCACTCCTTCCAGTCGAATGCTCTTGCGGCCATGGCCCTCACCAGGCTCCTGTGAAGTGAGTACTTGAGTTGTATCGACTCCAAGATGGACCCTGCCGTCCTCGATGCGTGCAAGTCCAAGTGAAGTTGCTTCATCCTTGGAGACGTAGAGAGCAAGGCCATGGGTGAACTTGTCCCAGCCGCTGTGGAAACGGAAGGAGCCATCGTCGAAGAAGTTGCTCGCGTCGTAGTGTGCCTTGAGTTCGTAGCCCGTGGTGAGGGAAGCCACTGAGGCGAGAGCGAGGAGGGTACATAGGATAGCCATGCTTAGATACTCGACGATAGAGGCTAGGGAAAGAAAAGAAGAGGAGGAGAGTGACAAACAAAGCTTGACGCCGAGGATTTGGATCACATAGAGAACTGACCGTGCACATGCGGTCTCGCCGAGGGTGAGGGAAAGAAGTGGGAAGGAGCGACCGTTCAGGAAGTGATGGGTATTCCCGAAGCGGTGATTAAAGGGAGAGAAACTACACTGAACAGAACGACTACTCGTCTCTCACGTTTTAACACCGAATAGGAATTATACACGGTGCTTGACTGCGTACATAACCTTGCACTGTGCGATTTGCCGGTTGCGAAAGGTATAGGTATATGAGAGGACCAGGACACAGATTGCATCCTGCTATCAATTGTCAAACAGCGTATGTCGCGCTCCTGACATGACGAACCAGTCTTTTACAGAGCGCGCATGCCTGCTAGTTGGTATTGCGAGAACCCTGGAGGTGACCATTCAAGAACGCCACCAACTATGATTCGTCCCCGAGTCAACGCATGGTAGGAGATTAGAAGCACACGCTCAATTCGGATGCGCATTGGAAAGATGACTGTAACTTAGAGCCACCTGCGAAAGAGTCGAGGTCGCCAGTATTATGCTTCATCACCCACCGTCTTGTCTACGTCGTCCTCGCGGACATCTGCCAATGCGCCTTGCTCGCCTTCTCTTGATCTCGCGCCTGAAATCTTACCAGCAGTCTCCAGACCTCCTTCGATGCCCTGTACTAGCCCGTCCAGTGCGTCGAAGATGTCGCCTTGTTGTTCCCTTGCTTCAGTCAGTCTATCTTGCCCAACTTCACCCTTGCCTTTGCCCTTGCCCTTCCGCGGTATCTCGATGCCTTGTATCCGGAGCATGTACCCTTGATCTGGCGAGTCCTCATCGAAGGAGGGAGCTATCCGTACGTCCGTGTCCGTGATTTGCCACTCTGACGATAGTGACTGCGCATCTACGACTGTGCGTCCGTCTGACCCGACATCGATAATAAGGTAGTGTTCCTTGACACCCGGTATAGGCGGAGGCAGTGGTGACTCGACTGGTGAGTCTTGCTCATCTCCTTCTTCGCTTCCCTGGTTGTGCCGTCTCTCCCCGCCACCCGGCGCTTCTTGTGGAAGGTACTTTGTATCATCTAGCCCTAAGCCTCGCATCGATGCGGCAGTTATGATGGTCGGGTCGTCGTCGGCAAAGACATAGTGTGTATATGGGTGGTAGTGCTCGCCCGATGTTGTATCTTCGATGAGGGTAAAGAAGGGTTGGAAGTTTGGCGGCGGCAGCAGCGGTTGCTCGAAGCTCGGCTCAGGATAGGGTATGTCGTCCTCATCCCCGTCCTCGGGCGCATCGCCAGGCTGCTGTTGTTCGAGGAGCTTGTCGTCGGGAGGGTCTTCGATGCGATCTAACGGTGTAGATCGAGGCGAATATGGTGCGCGAGGATCTGAAGGCTGTTCTGTACTGTTAGGGTGGGTAGACATGTTGTGGAGATTGATGGAAGGCTGGAGTTAACGGAGTTCTGGAGCTCTAGAAGTGCATGATCGATAAGGGACATGGTCCATGCACACTACCCTACTAACAGCGAGGCAGCAAGTCAGGGTATCGGAACGCGGTGAAAGTCGTGTAGCTCCAAGGCTAAACCATGTAATGCAATCCTTAGGGTATCATCCAAATCCAAACGCCGATGGCATCATGTGTGTGTAATCCAAAGTATCGCTTCAGAGGTGAAGCGCCATTGCCCCAGCTGCAATCATATCACAGAGAGTCAAGGTGATGACACGCCTCAGGGATCGTCCGTAGTCAACAATACGATCTGAAGGCTACATCGGGCTTGTATCGGGTTCTTGGGTCTGTGCCGGGGTTTCGGTGGCTGTCGGCGCGTCTTGACTCTTCGACTTGAAAGCTAGAAATGCAAATCAGCCGATGCTGTATGAGCTTGAGGTTGTACATACGCTGCCGACACATTGGGCACTTCTCTAGAGAGCTCTCTTGCTTCAACCAGGAGAAGATGCAGTGCTGAGACATGTTAGTCGACGGCACACAAGGTGACTTTGTAGGATCAGAAGCGTACCATATGAAAGGAGTGATTGCACTCCCCCAGAACTATCTCAAGTCAGTCTATATCAAGACTCATCATCGCCAGACATACGCAGCGGACACTCATCGCCAGGGAACTTGCACTTGGAGCAAGTGCTATCGTAAGGGTTGCGACAGATACCGCAGACATCGTCGTCTGGCATGTCCCAGCGCCAGGCCGCGACAGCATTCCACTCCCGTATGGTGACCTTCATCGTATCTCTAGTCGCTTGCAAGGTAGATTTTAAGGTTGGCGCGCAGGTTGAAAGGAAAACAGATCAACAGCGCCAGAGCATGCCGAGGCGGCAGATTTACGGCGGTGAGGGGCGGCGATTGCGCTCTAATTCCGCCAGGGTCTGAGCTCAAGCTGGAGCTCTCAAGCTTCATGGCCATCACGCATCACAAACTCATGAACATGCGTATGCCGTTGTGCAAGTGCGTCATGTCACCATATTTTAGTTCGAATCAGGTGGAGACTAACACGGCATATGTTGTTATCCTGAGTCAATATTGCGAGCAAGCAGATCCGAACCTGTTCAAGTTTGCTGCAGTTCCCCGCACTAAGCTGGAGCTTGCTGCGGACCCTCTCATCTGCACGAGGAGTGTAGATTAGAGCAGCTTCACCTCGCCGTCTACTCCACATATATTCGCTCCTTCGTCTTTCCTCGCCGAGCAAATATCCTCTTCCATTCAGCGTGTCTACCGTTCAATTTCAACATGTTTATTTTACGCTTCCGCTGCTCTTTACGTCCGCTCTCTTCTACCCCTTCCATCCGCTTGCCCATAGCTGCAAGTAGCAGAAGGACAATGTCTTCACAACCCGCTTTCTCCTCTTATCTTGTCTCGCCATCGGAGCTTAACTCGGCTTTGAAGCATAACGCCAGCAAGCTTTCTACAGAGCCGCGCATTGTCCCACTTTGCGCTGCTTGGTTCCTGCCCAACGACGGCCGGAATGGCTACGATACCTTCCTTGAACAGCGCATCCCTCGCGCACGCTTCTTCGATCTCGATGCCGTCAAAGACGTTCATTCACCGTACCCGCATATGCTCCCCTCCGCAGAAGATTTCGCAATTGCAATGAGACGCCTCGGTATACGACGGGAAGACAGCGTAGTTGTCTACGATACCAAGGAGCTGGGCATCTTCTCTGCACCGAGAGTAGGTTGGACACTACAGGTCTTTGGGCATCCCAAAGTGCATGTGTTGAACAACTTCCGTAAGTGGGTTGAAGAGGGATTCCCAACGGAGAGTGGAGAGCCAAAAGAGGTCGAACCGACCAAATATGCGGTGCCGAAGCTGGAGGAAGAGAGAGTAGTCGCTTTTGAAGAGGTGAAGGAGATTGCCAAAGAACTGGGCAAAGAGGGGGCAGACGAGATACAGATACTGGACGCCAGGAGTCTCGGCCGTTGGAAGGGCGTCGATCCGGAGCCCAGAGAAGGTATGTTCATTATCGCGTGCGATACGTTCCAGCCTAGCTAACTGACTACATTAGGTCTTTCCTCAGGACACATTCCACACTCTACCTCCGTCCCAATCACGGACCTCCTCGACCCGAAAGACAAGACCCTCCTCCCTGCCTCTGAACTCCAGGCCATCTTCAAGTCGAAAGGCGTCGACCCTTCCAAGCCAATCATAAACACCTGCGGCACAGGAGTCACGGCGGCGGTTATCGATGCTGCGTTGACCGAGGCTGGGTTTCCCACACAACAAAGACGCTTGTACGACGGCAGTTGGACGGAGTGGGCTCAGCGCGTGAAGCCCAGCGAGCGTCTTATCCGCAAGTCCGAGTAGATTGGTGCATGAAGCACCAGTCTGTTCGGGAAGGCAACGGGTTTCCTTGAGAAGTTGATACCCCTTTGATTTTCGTGCATGTATTTCATATTGTCGAATGTATGATGCAATTTCATCTTTGTGATTATGAATAACACATACTCTTAAAAGAAACACAACCAGTGAACATATGTAAAGCTGTTTCTCTAGTAGTACAAACATGGTATCCAAGCACCTGGAATACATGGGGTATATCTATAGACATCTCGACCCTACCAAGAAAGTGATCGTCGTACTCAAACAGAAGATGTGACAACTTTTACTAATACACGATATGGAAACGATATGAAACGATTCAACATAAGAAAGACAGCTCTTTAAGCCTGCGAAGACTGGGAAGCCTGTGAAGCCTGTGATGCTTGAGGCATCTGGGATGCTGAACGTGGCGACCTCGGATCAAGGTACGTGTCGAAAAACTCCTTGACCTGTGGATTAGCACCACCGAGATGTCTTCTCGGAAGCGCCACGACCTCAAGACCCTTGAGCGAGCGTGCTCTACTGACTGTTCATCCTTTTAGCGTTTTTCTTTCGCAACCATGGGGACTCAGTATAACTTACGAGCGACATATAACTGGCTTGCCTCAAAGGCATCTCGGAGATTGACGATAACGCGGTCTAGCGTCATGCCCTGCGACTTGTGCACAGTAATGGCATAACCCGCAACAAGTGGGATCTGCGCTCTCGAAAGTAAACTGAGCTTGCTCTCATCTCCGTTCTCGCCAATATTGCCGAGTTCGTTACAAGTACAATCCGCGTAGATAGTCTTCTTTTGGCCGTTGTCAAATTGAACCACTGGCCATGACTGCCGATGGTTCAAATCGGAAAATCTCTTAGTCTGTCCTTGGGCGTAACGAGCATGGGTACCTCTAAGCTCACCGCGATCATCTTTGCCCTCTGCTGCGCGGGGGAGCCTATTAGGGTCAAATGGCTCAAAACCGACAATCAAGCCTTGGGAACCGTTCACAAGACCGGCCTCGGGTTCGAGGTTGGCCTGTAATACCACGCGCATGCCCTCCTTCAGATGCACAATGGCTTCGTAGCGGTGATCGTTCTATGAAACGGTTAGTGATGATCAGTTGTTCTTAAACAAAGGTGTCTTACTAGTTGCTTCAGAGTACCGTCTTCGTTCCGTACGTCATACTTCTCTAATGTCTTGTCCTCGTGATCATTCCATTGGAAGTTATCCAAGCATTTGAAGGTGCGTTGTTCTGAAGGAAGCCTGGCAATGTTCTGTTTGTTGACTTGGTCAACATCCCA
>JAESFQ010000795.1_pt1 | contig 11663 bp, 14 predicted proteins | sample 9269431 | NCBI WGS metagenome assembly JAESFQ01 (sample SAMN14502588, study PRJNA617103) | algae metagenome | isolation source: Plectolyngbya sp. WJT66-NPBG17 and co-occurring heterotrophs from well... | place: USA: Mojave Desert, Joshua Tree National Park, California | collected 2006-08-06
AGACTACGCATGGACAGCGGTGCCTCTTAGGGAAACATGATATCCTTCGAGGATCTGGAAGCAGCTTGTTACACGACGAGAAGCGTGACTAACGTCGAGGGCTAGCAGAACCCCGTAGGGTCAGGGCACAGGGATACGGTAGCTCGGGACGTGGGCCTACTACGAAGGAGAGACGGAGCGGGAATGGGCGAATCAGAGGGCTCTGGATCAGGTGTGCTGCATGGCCAGGGTGCCCTCTGCTCGAAAGCGAAGGGGAGCGAGCAGTGCGTGAACATGGTGGGCTGCAGGCCACATGCATAGACCAGGGCCCGTGTAGAAAAATGGCCGACGAGCAAGGAGTCGAACGTCGAGGCAGGCGGCGGTGGCATGATTGGCCAGATGCGATGCGGGAAGTCCAAGGAACCCGCAGCGAGAGAGGACAGGGATGCGACAGGGCTCGGCAACGCTTGCACGGCTTGTTGCGGGGTGTTGCTGTCAATGCTGCTTTAGTGTGGATTGGGAGCGGACGCGGTGGTGGTGGTGTGGTGGTGGTAGTGGCAGTGGTAGTGGTAGCGGTAGTGGTGGTGGGAAGCGTGTGCTCCATGCTACTGCTGTCGTCGAACCACGAGACTTCACACGACGATGTGCTTCTGGTGGCCGCGGCGGGTGGCCCGCCTTGGGCCGGTGGCTCGCAAGTTGCGTCTTCTGGCAGCTGTCAAATGTTACTGTCCACGGAGCGCAAATTGCGTATGCGTCAGGAACGCGCTGCATCAGCCTTGCCAGTGGTTTGAGCCGCCCATGGCGCCCGCTCCGATGCATGAACAACCAACCTCGGTCGCCTTCAGCCGTGACCCATGATGCTTGCCGGCGACCAAGGAAGCGCGTCTAGCTCCATGCGTGTGAGTTGCAGCTCGACACCTGCTGGATCCAGTGTGGTGACGGTGGGTGGTGAGCAGCAGTCGAGCGGCTAGCCATGATCATGATGGCGTATGCCGCCAATGAGCAGCATCAGATCTGGCTGGGCTGGCCACGATCCAACGGCCAAAAGCTCGGCCCGCGCCGGGAAAATGCTGAATGGGCGCTGTTTCTCGAAGCCTGCTGTCGCCGTAGTGCGACGGTGTGCTACACTGGCGGCTGACAGCCGTGGCCATCGCAACGTGTTTGGCAATGCGAGTCCAAGCCGGCGCCCTGAAACCATCGTGGAGCGCGCGAAATAGTCAGCATCACGACGAGGCTGCGTCGACTTTGGCTGTGTCTCTTCGGCCGCACTGCAGGGAAAAATGGGCGATGCGCAAGCCACCCATGCTGCGCCGTTCCGTGGCGATCGACATCGCCCGTGTCCAAAGCAGACGATGGACCTCTAGCCGATACCGCCATCAGCGCCCGTGACGAATGATGCACAGAGGCACGCGAATGATGCACAGAGTCCGCCTCGCGCCGTGGCATTTCCTGAACCGGATCGTGTTGTTTCTTTTTTTTCCCTTGGGCTGTCCGGCAGTGAAGCACGCGGGTAACGGCCAGCGTTTGGCATGTTTCGCAACGACAAAAAGCATACGTCTCCCCCCTACCACACAAACACACACACCCGCAATCTCCAAAACGCGATGCCGAGCAGGCCGTCGCGGTCCCATTTCCAAAACGACGCCAAGAATGCCCGGCTGGCGGACAAGGACGGCCCGTGGAAATGACAGGAGCAAGCGATAGCGAAACCGCGAGCTGCTCATTTTGGCGGGCCCATTGGTGGGGGGACGCAGCATTGGTATGGGTTTGATGAGCGCATGGGTGCCTGTCCTCTGTCGGCAGAAGATGCCTGCCTCTTTTCATCATGCTTCGGCCCATCTTTTGCGAACTTGATGCATTGAATAGAATTACGATCCGTTGCCAGCAGTCTGGGCCCATGGCCTGCATGTGGTTCGCAACTTGCCATGACATGACGACGTGGTCCCACCAGGTGCCAGACCACAGCAGCGAAGCTTGGAAGCCCAGGTCCGACTGCCTTGAACGGTCGTGTCAGGTCGTACAGGTCCCTTCATTTCGGAATGATGCGCCATCTCCCACGCAGGTGCATTGTGTGCTGACAACTCACTGAATGAGCCTGAAGACGGCCCCACTCCGGCGCACACCACGGCACATCTGTCATCAGAGCATTTCTCCAGACCGTCATGCTTGGCCAGGCACAAAGAGCCACAGACCACAGGCCACAGGCCTCAGGAGCCACAGTCTTGCATCGTGGTTACATCAGAATAAGTCCCGGGAATGGCGTCCATTACCACGCCATGCTATAGTGCAAAAGACTTGTATTCACCAAGACGGGCCCTTTCATCTCCACAGCCTACTGGCGCCGCACACAGCCTTCCGACGTCCAGTCGTGGCGCTGCAAATTGAGGGGCGCCGTTGGCGACCGGCTGTACCGTCGCTCAGACTTCGCGTGACCTCCGATCTATCGATACGCTGAGAGTGCCTCGGGGACAAGAACCCCATGTTCTCTTCGCTTGCAGAGAATAAATTCGATAGCAGAGCGCCACCATGCTCCCCATACTGCACAGTAGCGTTTGCGGAAACGCTTCATGTCCTTCTCCAGACCCGTCGATTTCACACCGAGCTTGGTGCAGGCTACACACCTGCCCCTGTCGCCATCGCTACCACTATGCCGCTGGCTCCGCAGTCACTTGACTGCGCTGCTCGGGCCGCTGCTCCTCGACGCTCTGATGCTCGTCTTGCGGAATACACCCCTGGTCATCCGAAGCAGTGGGTGCTGCGTCGACGCCTGTCGCCTCAATGCAAGACGTGGCCGGCTGAAGAGCCTCCAGACCTTTGCCATGCTCCATCCTATCGAACGAGCTTAGCTGCGTCTTCGAAGCCAGCCGAAGTCCTCGCCAGACGTAGCTAGATTTCTTCTCCCCCGCTTGCCGCTTCTCGTCTTCGGCGTCAGTCATTTCCAAATCCAACTCGGTCATCTTGACCTTTTTTGCATATGACTCTGCATTCGGTACATTGAACCTGACTGCACGTCAGAGGTTGATGTCTAGTGTCAGTCGGACGAGCGGAGCACCTACCTGTCGCTTTGCCGTAGTTGAGAGAGTCCTTTGTCTGCTTCATTGTTATAGAGGAAGTTCAAGCTGCTTGGAACTCCCATGGGCTTGGACGCCTTCTTCCCAACAACAGCCTTCTGTGCTCCAGACTTGGCTTGTTGGAAATCTGTTGTGGGCACTCGGTCTCTAGTGAAGGGTTGGCAGTTCTCCATCTTCCACCGTACCCAGTTTTTGTCGCGGGAAAGCACGGTGTCCACCATCCGGTAGTAGAATTTGCCATCTGGGCCTTCCTGCAGGTAATTTGCAATAGCCGTCTTGATGCCCAATGCCCACTCGGTCTGTGCTTTATGGTCAGCCGAGAAGATGATGATCGTGAAAAACGAAGCGAGCATGAGAGCGTGACTGAAAGCATGAGAAGGGGCAAATCATGGACACTTACGTCTTCCTCCCGAAGTGTGAAGCTGTACTGCATCGCTTTCTGCGCATTCTGGTAAAATGGCTTGCTCTTGGACCCCTCGGTCAGAGTCAACAAAAAATCAATCAGTATCAGTGCTTGAACAAGGATGTGGCGTTGGAAAGCGAGATCACTCAGCTAGAGATTGTCAGTCAAAGCGCAGGTTTGATAGTGGCAATCTTGCGTACCTCGAGCTTGAAGAGGTCACGGCTTGTGAGATACTTGGGATTAAAGGAGTTGGCGAATGCATCGTAGTCGTCATCCTCGCGCGACTTTTGTCCCTTCTTCCGCTCTGAATCTCCGGCCTGTATCACTTTTGGCACTTCTCTGAATTTGGCTAGCGTCGCCTCCAAGCTCTTCTGAAATTGCTTGAAATTGTCTTCTTCGAAAAGCCTGGGCGGGTTCGAGAAGGAGTGCTGTAGGGACCAGAATATTGGGTAGAGGGTCTCGGTGTCAAGCGTTGTAGGTTTCGCGTCTTTGGTCTTGTCAGAGTCCTCGGCTTGAATGACTGGTCCCTCTGACTTTGATTCTTCCTTGGGAGCAGGAGCAGACCCGTCATCATCGATTTGCATAGAGTCCTCGTCCACTCTCGATTCCTTCAAGAAGTCCTCGAATGTCGTAACGTTCTCCACATGGAAATTTCCCCGCAGATTTACTGAACTCTTGTCGCCTAGAGGAAAGCTCTGGAACATGAAGATGTAAACACGTCCACAGAATACCGGATCTTCCGCGCGAGACAGCCGGCGGAGCAGCTCGTTGCATAGTCGCAAGATAACCAGGTCCTTATTCTTGGAGTTGATCTACAACATGGTGAGATTGGTCACCAGTAGTACCGGGACAACATACTGCGATGATAGTTTCTCTCCGCGATTCGAGAAAGTTGAATACCATGCGACATCCTGAGATTGATTGACTATCAAGCAACTCTTCGATGAGCAACAGAACGAGCTGCGGATGGCAGAGATCTGTAATGATCAGTAGGAATTCAGACGGCTGGCGACAAGACCTACCTCGATCTCCACAATACTGAAGAATATCGAGCAGATTCCAGACGGTTACAAACGCCGGCTCCTCAATCCGAGTAGAACCCTACACATGTAAGCAAACGGGCGAGGCTGATATGGCAGCATAGCAACTGACAAGATTGGCATAGAACACACTTTTAGCAGCACTCTCGACCGCAAGCGTTCGCACCTCCTTCCCTCCTTCGATCTCGCCGAGAAGAGGCTCGCTCTCTGGTACAAGCTCGGAAACCTGAAGTGGAGGATCGATGGCAGTGCTCTGCTTGACGATACGGGCACGGCGCAATAAGTAGTCAAGTCGTGGAGCTACCGCGTCGGCGGGAAGTACGTTGGAGGTTGTCATTGTATGAGGTCTGGGGCGCACGTTGGGCTTCGATCACGAGCCGACAAGCCACTGGCGCAAAGATGATTGCACCACACTACGGTCGCAATATACGAAGTCCGGGCAAATAATGCGCAGTGGCAAGGAGGTAGTCTACCGCAGAGGCGGTAGTTGTTATAGTAAGTGCCTGGGGAGTGAAGGCGGTAGCTGAGTATGAAACTGTTCTCGAATGTCGAGTTGGAACCCTTACTTGCCTAGACAGAGATAAAGTTGCGCCACATGCGGCTAAGGTTTGAGGGGTCCGTGCATGTGGCTGAACGCGTCCAACGCGTCGCGCATTCTAAAGTAATGATCCACCAAGACACCGCCCTCACAACACCAATTGCGAGCCTCAGAATACATGCAATGGCACAAACACGCACACATGACTCCGACGACGATCTCGACGAAATTCTGAAAGACATCACAAACCCGGGGACCATTGTTCAATCGACCGAGGACCTGACACAGCCAAAGTACCGAAACAACAAGAAGAGCGACTCTGCTGGTGCCTTAGGCGTCGATGAAGAGATTGTAGTCACCAAAAAGCGCCAGCCTGCACCAAAGCTCGACGATCAAAGGCTGCTGTCCGATCCTGGTATTCCCCGCCTACGCAAGATCTCAAAGGATCGCCTTCGCTTTAAAGGGAAGGGTCACGAGGTACGGTTGTGTTACTACGGTATACTCACCGACTAATTCTTTCGCAGTATGGAGACATTGCCCGCATGCTGAACATGTACCAACTGTGGCTCGACGACCTCTACCCCCGCGCCAAATTTGCAGACGCCCTAGCCATTATCGAGAAGGTCGGACACACAAAACGCATGCAGATGATGCGAAAGGATTGGATAGACGAAGGCAAACCTCGCCGCAACACGGGGCAGGACGAAGACGGCGATGACGCGGTTCAAGAGCAGACTTTACCCCAACAAAGTACTGAAGATATGGATGGCGTAGAGAATGGCGGCCAAGTAGACTCAAATCACCAAACAGAACGGGAAGGGTCTACGCACAATCCAGCAGAAGATGCGACAGGACTAACAGCGAGCGGCGATCCTGACGACGACGAGCTAGATGCCTTACTTGCTGAAAGTGAACAACCTAGCCACACAGCACTGACAACACTTCCAACACGGCCGATGCCTACACAGGACGATCCTTTTGCGGACGACTTGGAGGCAATGGCAGATATGGACGACATGTGGGATTGAGCAGCTGCGTAATGTAGCATCCTGCTTTTGATTGTTTATAGCGCGGCGTTGGGGAGCAATCCATAAGGCTAGTGATTGCGATTGGTCATGATGGGACGATAAAATATTATTCGCGTTTCGAACTGGCTGCCATATAGCCCTCGCGTACGACGTAAACTTTATTTGCAGCGAAAGTGCAGATAGTATTTCTTCGTAGTCTTCAGCGTATCTTTTCATTTCTCGGGCCTACCACAAACTCTTACGAGATTCAAGTTCCTTATAATGGACATGCAGGTACAATGTGCTGGATCTTACACGGTGTAAGCCGATGCTGTGTATGGCGGGGGAAGTGGGTCTTTCTCGATACGGCTTGGCGGCCTAAACAACGTCATCCATTTTCTCACTCGGTCGCGCCACAATCCCACAGGCACTGTACTCTACCAGATTCGCACTCAACTCGCGAACATGGAAGCTTTATCTGGGGAGCTGGAAAGGCTGCGGCTATGCAGCAGTAGCCTTGGCGAAGATGGGATAGACTCCATAGCTGGCGAACAACGGCCACCGAAGCGACAGCGGAAAACCAAAGAGGCCATCAAGAAGGAATTGGAGCAAGAATTCCTAACACCCTCCAAGTCTTTCAACACACAGTGGTTGAACCAACTTCAACAGCGTTGGGATGCGCCCACCAATTATCGCAGTCTGTTCCAAATCGCCCCCACGCAGACCCGAACCATCATTCGTTTCACGCGCGAAGGCCTAGAAGGTCGCGTCACGGGATACAAAGAAGTCACAGTTCCAGCAAATTCAGCGACAGCCAAGAATTCAACTTCCCTTCTGAGGAAGCCTGCTAACAGAGCTGAATTCGTACGTGGTGCGGCGGGCTTCTTTCCTTTTGCACCTGGCGGCCTTGACGGTGTAGAAGCAGTTGCTGCTATCGAGGATGAAGCAATCCAACAGGAAGAGGCTGCGAATGGAAAAAGGGGTGGTGGTCTCGATAGAATCATCAACTTCAGTACTGAAGGTGGTCTATTGGAGGTACCACCTGGTTTTACACGTGGGCTCGACTTCCATAAGAAGCCAACCACAGACGCCAAGACTGCACAAGAGGTGGAAGACACCCTAGGAGAGGCATCTGCAACCACCAACGATATAGATACAGATGACGAGGAGACCACCGATAGGTCCGATGCAATGGGTGAAGCAACCGATGAAAATCAGGATGCTGGAGACGAAGAGATCGACGCCTTGTTACCAGTAGAGTTCCCTGCCTTGGCTCCCCATGGTCCCCTTGCCATGAGTGCTGGAAGGAAAGGCGGACGAGAGTGGGCTCACATGGTCGACATCAATCGCGACATTACCAACTTCCGGGAACTCGTGCCGGAAATGGCGCGCGAGTACCCATTCGAGCTCGATACTTTCCAAAAAGAGGCAGTATATCATCTTGAGAATGGCGATTCAGTTTTCGTAGCCGCACATACATCCGCCGGCAAGACAGTGGTTGCGGAATACGCGATCGCGCTTGCTGCGAAGCATATGACGAAAGCTATATACACTTCCCCCATCAAAGCTCTTAGCAACCAAAAGTTCCGCGACTTTCGCCAAACGTTTGATGATGTTGGTATTCTCACAGGAGATGTGCAGATTAGGCCCGAAGCTAGCTGTCTCATCATGACTACCGAGATTCTCCGAAGTATGCTGTACCGAGGAGCGGATCTCATCAGAGATGTAGAGTTCGTCATCTTTGATGAGGTACATTATGTCAATGATCTTGAGCGAGGTGTAGTCTGGGAAGAGGTCATTATCATGCTGCCGGAGCATGTGACGCTCATTCTACTATCCGCCACTGTCCCCAACACGTATGAGTTTGCATCGTGGGTGGGCCGCACAAAGAAAAAGGACATTTATGTCATCTCTACGCCGAAGCGTCCAATTCCTCTGGAGCATTACCTCTGGGCTGGGAAAGACATTCACAAGATCGTTACGGCAGACAAGAAGTTCATTGACAACGGCTGGAAAGATGCAAATGATATCTTGTCCGGCAAAGACAAGGTCAAGGCACCTCCTGCAAATGACGCTCAAGCTGGCAGAGGCGGTGGTGGCCGTGGAGGGCCACCCGCTAGGGGAGGTCAGAATCAACGGGGAAGAGGTCAACAAGGTGGGGGTCGAGGAGCGCCTCGTGGCGGAGGACCACCGGCTGTTAGGGGCCGCGGCAACATCGCAAGGACGGGCCGTGGTGGAGGCCGTACAACGGCTGCACAAGACCGTAACATCTGGGTCCACCTTATCCAGCACCTCCGGAACAAAGACCTTTTGCCTGCTTGTATATTCGTCTTCTCTAAGAAGCGCTGCGAGGAAAATGCCGAGGCACTCTCGAACATCGACTACTGCAATGCTGCAGAGAAGAGTGCGATACACATGACCATTGAGAAGTCGCTGGCTAGGCTGAGTAAGGAAGACCGTGATCTTCCCCAGATCAAGCGGCTAAGAGAGCTGCTTAGTCGAGGCATTGCTGTTCATCACGGTGGAATGTTACCTATCGTCAAAGAGGTCGTTGAGATTCTTTTTGCGAAAACACTTGTCAAGGTTCTTTTTGCTACGGAGACTTTCGCCATGGGTCTCAACCTCCCCACCAGGACTGTCGTGTTCTCTGGTTTCCGTAAACACGATGGACGCGAGTTTCGCGATTTGCTGCCTGGCGAGTACACCCAGATGGCTGGTCGTGCAGGACGACGAGGACTCGACACGGTCGGCACTGTAATCATCTGTGCGCCCGGGGCCGACGAGGCGCCACCAGCAGCCAGACTTCGTCAAATGATGTTGGGTGAACCAACGAAGCTCAGATCACAGTTCCGTCTTACATACAACATGATGCTTAACCTTCTACGTGTAGAAGCTCTGAAGATTGAAGAGATGATCAAGCGAAGTTTCAGCGAGAACGCCACCCAAGCGTTGCTACCTGAACATCAAGGCAAGGTCAAAATTTCGGAAGCTGAGTTGGAGAAGATCAAGCGCGAACCCTGTGAAATTTGCGACATCGACCTGGAGGCCTGCCATCAGTCTTGCGAAGACTACAAGCGACTTACTAACGAGATGCATCTGAGTCTACTCATCAACCCTATTGGACGGCGAGCTTTGTCGAAGAATAGGTTGATTGTGTACAAGAAGGTGCGCCGCTATTGTCAGCTCTTAGATTGACTCACTACTCACGTGAACAGGACAACAAACGAACAGCAGGCATGCTGATGCAAGACGGCACTAGCAGAGGCAATGAGCCTACGGTCAAAGTGTTGGAAGTTGCGCAGCACCAAGATCGTAAGCCTGACGACCTTCTGCCGTATCTCGGTCCTTTTGCGAAGCTGTTCCGCAAACTACCAAACAACCCCAAGGATTTGATCCTGAAGACAGCCTATGTTCCCCTGAACGACATCGAGTGCTTCACCAAGACCACTATCAATGTTCCCGACTCTGTACAAAACTTGAACCGGAAGAAGGGTGAGTGTGTGCGCTAAGGTTTGGATCCGGCGCTAACAGTTACGTCAGACACCTTGAAGTTGGCTCAAGACGAGTTCCTGCCATTATGTGGGTCCTGGGACTACGAAGACTGGGACGAGTACGATTACAGCCGCATCAAGAGCCTCAAGTTCCGCGAACTAGAGGAAGCCCGCAAGAAAGAGGGACAGAATGCGGTTAGCAAAGAGTGCCTGAAGTGTCCAAACTTCTTGAAACATGTACGTGTTAGCGCGTGGCAGTGTTCTCATGTTCTCAACCCATGCTAACCCTCGTAGTTCGCAATGGAGCACGATCAATGGCTAATTAAAGAAAACATCCTTGCTCTCCGCCAGCTCATGTCAGACCAGAACTTACAGCTACTCCCTGACTATGAACAGCGCATACAGGTGCTCAAGGATCTCGGCTTTATTGACGAAGGTTCTCGCGTGGAGCTGAAGGGCAAGGTAGCCTGCGAGGTATGCTTGTCGTCACAATCAGGCCACATCCATCCACTGACAATTTTTAGATCCATTCGGCCGACGAGCTGGTACTTACCGAACTTGTTTTAGAGAACGTCCTCGCCGAGTATGAACCGGAAGAAATTGTCGCACTACTCTCGGCATTCGTCTTCCAAGAGAAGACCGACGTAGAGCCTACGCTAACTGCGAATCTGGAACGCGGCATCGCCAAGATTGTTGAGATCTCTGAGAAGGTCAACAAGATCCAAACCCTGCACCAAGTCATCCTCTCTGCTGACGACTCGAATGACTTTGTCAGCAAACCCCGCTTCGGCATGGTCGAAGTGGTGTATGAGTGGGCAAGAGGCATGTCTTTCAATCGCATAACAGACTTGACAGATGTCATGGAAGGTACCATTGTCCGCGTCATCACCCGACTAGACGAGACATGCCGCGAAGTTAAGAATGCGGCCCGGATTATTGGCGACCCAACTTTGTTCCAAAAAATGGGGACGTGTCAGGAACTCATCAAACGGTACGTGCTTTTGGTTTCTTTCTCTTTGTTGTGTTCCGATTCCGCGCCGGCGGCTTCTACCTGGTGTTTGGGATTGCTGGGATGTGCGCTGACAAAATGTTTGAAACAGCGACATTTGCAACTGTGCAAGCTTGTACCTGTAATGGTGTGTTCCAGAACTCGACGAGCTTATCCTGGTCACTGGGCTCGGTGGGGTGATTGTGTTTCATGGCCTGGCTGGTTCTGACGGGAGGACGTGGGGCCTCGGCACATTTGTTGCGTGACTCGTGCAGCTGGACATTGGGATCGACCGGCTCTCGCTTATCGGTTTCATGCTCCGTCTTTTAGTCATGCGTTGGGTGCGGCTTCATGGTTCCGTGAGATGGGTAATCACATTGTTGGGCGCGACAGTATGTGGGGGAGAGATTGTGAATGTTGTTTCGATGGTGACAATTCATTGCTGTTGAGGAAACAGCGTCTTGATGACTACATTCTTGCGCATGCTCTCCTTACGGTATTTCGACTGCAGCTTCAAATATCAAAAGTATCTTCTCTCTTGGGAAAGCTATTCTTCTTTAACGCACATACTATCGGTATATCTCCAAAAATAACCGGGGCAGCTCGCCTTGTGCCCGTTCTCTGTGCTATTCCCAACTTCAAAATCTAAGAATACTTCTCCTATGTTTCCGTCTACCTAAATACCACCTCAAGATCTCAAGGAGAGCTTTCAATGTTCTTCCCGTGTGTTCAGAAGAAAGAAATAAATGCTAGTAGCTTAATACTACAAGTGCGTAGATGCTGTTTTTTATGTAGCGCGTAGTCTTGCTTTCTGCAGATATGTTGGATGTTGGAAAACATAAGTAGCCGGCAAGGATTCGCGATGTACGCGTCTGCTCTTAGTGCTTTTAGATTGAAATATTAAACTGCCTCGGGTAATATGTGTGTTTCTGTGAGTTAGACTGCTTAATAATAACTTTTTTCGACCTGTTAGACTACAGCTTGTGTAAAGCACCGAGTACCTAAGAACGAAAAAAGAACCACTTTATGTTTCTGTGCTTAAAAGCGATAGTAGAACCTATTAAGAACTATGTTTGTAGTCGCTCCCGCCTGACGAGCGATGAGTTTAAGATTGCCGGCATCTGCGTTGAAATCGTGTTCTCTATG
>JAESFQ010000796.1_pt1 | contig 11647 bp, 11 predicted proteins | sample 9269431 | NCBI WGS metagenome assembly JAESFQ01 (sample SAMN14502588, study PRJNA617103) | algae metagenome | isolation source: Plectolyngbya sp. WJT66-NPBG17 and co-occurring heterotrophs from well... | place: USA: Mojave Desert, Joshua Tree National Park, California | collected 2006-08-06
TTCAGATCCAGACATACGTACCCTGTGCACCGCCTCGCTAGTGGCGTACACCCTAGCAATTATTGCAGTTTATTCATTTTAATATGTATACGATACGATATGCTTCCTCGCTACGCGCCCCAGCCCATTGATCAATATGAATCATCATCGTCTATTCACTTCCCTTTCACCTCTCTGCCCCCATCTCTGTACAGGACCTTAGCTACGGCGATGTCCTCGAGAAGCTACGCGTACAGTACGAGTAAGCAAGCCTCCGCTATGAACGCCCGAAGAAGACGTGTGCGGATAACGTTCTGCGTATCAACTCTGAAGCGGAGAGGCCCCGAGAGGGACGTCCAAACTGTAGGTGAGGAGCGAAGTGGGTATCTCGAGCACCTCTGGGTGGTCAACGGGAAGATACGAGCCATCGAAGAGCAGCTTGCCAAAACGAAAGAGCAGCAAGCCGCTGATAAGCTTGAATGAAATGCACTTGATCAGCAGTACACAATCCGGATGGCCCAGCGCGACCTCGACGTAGAGGAAGTGAGAGCGAGCAGACTCAGGCAGGAGAAGGGGATTGATCCGGGGTATAAAAAAGATTGGAGAAAACTGGCCGCAAGGCTACTGCCCACTGAGCCTGTAAGTTGGTTCCTTTGCTCTTTCCTTTTCTGACCAATCTTAGCTCTCACCTCCGGCTGTCGTAGCCACTCACGCCCCAATACCGATGGGTCCCCCCGAGCACCGATAACCCACACCACTAGAGCGGACATTGCCTTCCAGTCAACATAAGAGAACGCTACTCCCAGCCAGGTCATCCGGGCAGGGGCCAACAGTGGTGAACTACCTCTTATCAATGCTATCGTCTCACTCCAGACACTGCTTATGTACGAAACTTGGTCTCCGACAGACCCTCTCCCAGTGAACGAGAACAGCAGCCCGACAGCATAAATCCAGGACTGTTAGGGAAGCCCATCCCCTGGTATCTCAACGCCCCGATGGAGTATGGGTCAAACTACTTTACAAAAGACTGCAATCCGCCATTCAATGCATGCGTACGGCCAGATAACAGAGAGGTGATATTCTTCAAAGGGGCATAGGGGCTGTTAGAACACCCGAGAAATGTTCACCATGAGCTGGGTCCAAAAATAGAACGGCAAATGGTATTTACTGCTGCGTTCACAAGACCCTCTCAAATGAGAAACATCGCAAACATCGGGAGCCCATTTATACGGATGGGTGCACCCCAAATTGCTAATTGACACCTCAGTACGCAAGCCGAAAGCTTCATCCACACCAAGGGGGAAGGTCTGCGTGACCAGGCGAGAGTCGTTCGAGGCAACGGGCGATGTTACGAGAGGGAGTAACAAGCGTCCACGAGTGGAGATGGTCCGGCCACCCGTGGGGGCCGGAATCGTAATGCCTGGTGCGTGAAAGTTGGATGTGCCCGTCCACAGGCAGGGCATAATATGCTCGAGTGTTTGTTTCTCTATCCGAATCCTCTCGCTTTTTCAACCAGACACGGTCGATAGCAACCCGTTCTATGACAGGAAACGATGCGAGAGCGAGGAGACATAGAGGCAGAAATACCTTGTCTAGCCCTATGGTATCTATCAGTTATGCAATCAAATCGATAGAGTCGGTTCGTACTCGGTCTCCATCGGTCTCCTATCTCTCGGTGCCTGTACGGCGGACAGCGCCGTAGGCCGTGGCTTCACCTACCCACTCTAGTCTGATGGTGACAGCATCAAAACAGCACTCCCAACGGAGTGCAATTGAAACAGAAACCGAGTCATAATCGGCCCACTTGTAGAGTAGAGTGGCGTGGCTGAAGTGGGCATGGACCGAGCGAGGGACTATTGAGAAAACGTGATTGGAGTACGTGCACAAATGACCAGGCAAGCACATGGGAAAAGAGAAGCAACCCTTGAGGAAGCCGGTGCAGGTTCGCAACAGTGTCAAGCTGAGCGACGCGATCAACAAAGCGTGAAAGAAGACAACCAAGGCAAACTCAACAGTCCAGCTATCTCATCGGCTTGTGTCATCGTGCGATGAGTTGTCCAGGGTGCATCAAAGAGAAACATCAAGCCGAATCGATTCAAGGACGGCACTTCTCGCCCTTTTCGAAGCACATCTCGACAACCTCGCGAGCACCGTTGTGGAAGCATCTCTTCTTGGTGCCGCAGGTGAACTGCCAGTCGCACATCTGGAACAGGTTAGTTAGCAAATTATATCAATGAAGACGATGTAAAAATGCAGTAAGCGAGTGAGCAAAGGAGTGACTTACGTCACAAGACTCATCACCAAGCTCGCACAGATAGCAATCCTCTTCTGCGAAGGAGAAGTTTGGCCTGGTACCGTTGGAGATTGCTGGTTGTAGATGGACGGCTGAACCGTTGGAAGAAAGGTCCTCATCGTCGTCGAGCACCAAAAGCATAGCAGTGGAACCGAGGAAATTGCCGGAAGCCATGGATGCCTCGTATGCCTTGGAAGCTTCGGCATCCTCTTCGACGCTTATGCAGACCTCCGCTTCGCTAAGAGGGTCTTTGCACAGGAGGTGCTCGCAGTCTTCATCGCAAGAGAAATCGCACCCCTGTTAGTAACGAAAGTCAACCGAAAGTTCTATGAGCACAATGTGGGACACTAGATCAACTTACATCACACTCCAGGTTGCCGTCGCAAGGCTCACAAATTGACCTTGCGGCAACTATATCGCGAGACAACTTCGACGCAGGAGTTTGAGCAGCACGAGCTGACCTGACTACCGTATGGGTCGCAGTTGTGATCAGGGTCATGGGCACCTCGATTACATGAGGGGAAGGCGAAGCGGTAACAGTTGGTGGCTGGAGCACGATGGTAGAAGCTGGTTGGTGGTAGACGATAGTAGAAGCCGGATTTTGTACAGTGACGGTATCCCTTTGAATGGTAACGGTTTCGATCGGAGACTGTTGAAGCAACGTCGTAGTGCTAAGCGGAAGAGGTTGAGTAACCACTGTCACGGTGCTGACCTGGGGACGCGGAGATTGGGAAACGATCGTCACGGTCGTGGTCTGGAGACGGGGAGGCTGAGCAACCACTGCCACAGTGCTAGTGGGAACTTGAGGTACTGAAACAATGGCCGTGGACACCTGAGGAACTACTACTACAGCAGTAGTACCAATAGCAGGGGCAGACACAGTGACTGTGACGACTGGCGAAGACGTGGGGAGCATGGGAAGAATGGTCACCATAGAAGCCGAGGAAGTGGGAATGGTCTGGACGATAGTTGAGACAACCACTGTCTGGGTTGTGGTTTTTGTTCCGGCCTGAGGTATGACGACAACAGTTGTGGTCTCGCTGGGTGCCGAAGCGGAGATGTTAAAGCTGGGAGGCTGCCATCTGGAACGTACACTCATGCATACGGTCAGGTGAGCAGCGATGTCGTTGCACATAAACTTCTCGCATTCATTGCAGTCGTCGTGGCATTCCTGCAAAAATGAGGTTAGCAACGTAGGAACACGGAGGGCTCAGATTGATCACCGTACCGGGCAAGTGAGCTCATTGCAAGGCACGCATTGCGATTGTCTGAAAGCAACGTTGCGACGAACAGGTGGCTGAGTGTCGGCGTCATTGGAAGCTGCTTGATCGCGAGGTGCCAGTCCACTGTATCTCGAGGGTATGGCTGTGCGAGCAAGTGTGATGGTAGTGGTGAACTCGGGAGTTGGTATAGGCATGATGGTGGTAGTGGCGAACTCGTCGACGGACGTAGATGTAACGGTAAGAGTGGAAACCTCAACACTGCTCATAGTTGCAATCGTGAAACTGGTCTCGACAGTGGTACTGGTGACGGTACCGACTGTGGTGACGGTAACTGTTGTGTTGCGGACGAGCTCGCCTAATGCAGGTGGAACATTAAAGCATTGTACGTTTGTCGTGAACTCGTTGTAGCATTGGTAGTGTTCACATTCATCGCATTCAAACTCAAATTTACATCTCTGTGATAGATTAACATCCAACCGACTGTGGACTCAAAGGTAGCTTACATCGCAGGGGCTTGAAACAGCGCACAGCTGACAAGACGTGTCGGAGAGAGCAACTAAGACGTCAGCCGCGCTTGTCGCAGAGGCGATGTCTTTCTGGACGTATGAACAGAGGTAGTTTTCGTTGCAGCTGATGTGCCAGTTGCCATCCGCAGGGGTGGGCTGAGCTGTAACAGCATGAACGGTGCCCTTGGTGGAAGTTGGCTTGACTGCTAGACTGGCTGGCGTGGCGGCACCGACGGCGATGAAGCCAGCGATGACGCTGGTGGTGAGACGCATAGCGTAGAGCGTGGTTGGAGAAGATTGAGCTCTGCTGGTTGGATGGGTCGATGGGGTGAGCTTGAGTATGGATACTTGATGGATGGTTTGGGTAGAAGAGTTGAAGGTAGAGTTGTTCGGATGAGTCGTGATGTGAGAGAGAAATGGAGGATGAGGATCAGCAAGTGGGATTATATACACTGAGGTGGGTGTGCACGGTAGCTGGATGGTGGGCAGCCGCAGTGAGGTGCTGCTGCTCCATCGTTTGTTTAATGTTTACTGCTACCCTGGGTCCAACAGGTAGGAGCAGGACTGAACGGTGTCGGTTCTGCGCCGAAGATAGCAACGTCTACTCCCACATGGGGTAATCAGCGAAGTAGCAATGATGGATCCTTGTAGCATAGTCAACCACGGCAGGGCATTCTGTCTTTACCAACTCTCTGCTCTCCGGGCTTGCATGCGCGACGAGGGCGCTGACGGCAAATCCAAGAATGTAGCGTCGGCTTCAGTGGGCTTGTGATGCCCAAGCACCGAGGAGAAGTTGCTATTACCGGCCAATTTTCGGCTGTCCTCCAGCAGCCCCTTCCCAGCTTCTCATGTGCACCTGCGGAAGTTTCGAATCTCGTGGTTGGAGAAGCGGCCAGTGCCTTAGTCTTGCAGCTTCCTCGCAATATTCAGCAAGGCCAGGTAGCCGAATATTTTATGCTGCGGAAAGGGCACTTTGGCTAAGGCGTAGTCGCGCATGGTGTTATAATTGCAGGTAGCTCGGATGCCGAGATGTTGGGCTACGTCCTTTGCAGGCAATGTCGCATTCATGTCGGATAGCAGGCCTCTGCCGACCAGCTCCTAGGACAGTTCGACATACGGAATCTTGCCCTTGGGCCCAGACAACGGACTGCCCGTACCGTGTTGGTATGAGATATTGGCTAGACGCAGGCGGAGTTCAAGTTTCGTGACAAAAGGCGACCAAGTGTAGTGGCCGGGATTGTTTGCACTATGTACACTCATGTTTCGCTCGAGGTGCATCAACATGGTAAGACATAAAGACACCACCAAGACGTTTGGGGGTGTGTTGACAAGTTGCGAGTTGCCGGGTAGTCCTTGGTGGCCACAGCCAATCAAGCGAGCGTGTGGAGTAGCGCGTCGATCTGTGGGGAAGACCCGTGGAACGCGACCGTGGGTCAACTGCGACTCCATAGCTACCAGCGACTGCGAAACGAAGCCTACAGCAGCGCCCTGTTTGTCACAATGCACTCCTCGACGCTAGGGCGCGCCCTTCTCCCGCGTTTCTCTCCTCCTGTACCTTGGACCCCGCACCGTACACGAGAGTTTCTGGCTACACAGACGCCTGCCCCGCGCAAGCCCACTGCCCTACTAGGCACCTGCAGGACCACCTTTACTTGAGCCCCCATCTCGCCCGCACTGCCACTCTGCCTCCTCAACGCTCGCGCTCGCAACCATCTGCCCTACGCCTCCCTACGCCGCTCAACCTCCACCCACCCACGACCAGCTGCCCGCCATGGCAAACGACAAGGCTGCACCCGCCTTCATGGACCTCCCGCTCGAAGTGCGACACACCATCTTCGAGCACGTGGCTGCCCGCGACGTCAACCCCAAGAAACTGCTCCGCTACTGGTTCGAGAAGAAAGAAATGAAGGAACTTGTTGCGCAAGAGGCCATTGACAACCCTAACGGTCCCACTCCGCGAGTCGTATATGGCAATGATGACTACGACGACTACGACGACGAGAGCGCCGTAGCCGACGATGATAGTGAGCATGACGGCGACGAAGAGAACGAGAATGCGGCCGAGGACAGTGAGAATGAAGACGAGGACGAGAACGAGGATGAGAATGGAAACCAAGGAGCAGAGCAGGAAGAGGACAGCGATGGCGACGAAGACGAGGCTGAAATCCACGGCGACGGCGGGGACGAAGAACCAGACGAGGCTGTCGACGGCGCACAGAACACCCAGTCAGCAACCACTGGCGTCCACGTCCCTACCCAAGCTACGGCTCAAGTCGGCCCCAGCCACCAACCCGCCGGCGACATGGAAGAGCACTCCGGAGAAGTAACGTCTGATGAAGGAGAAGGGAATGAGGGAGAAGGCGATGAAGGGGTGGAGGGTACCCAGACAAATACCGGAGCAGAAGTCGACGACGACAGCGAGGGCGAGGGTGAGGGTGACGATGCCAACACCGCTGCCACCGTCGCTGCGACTCAGCCTCTTCCTCCAGCACCCGTTTTCCGCCCCCAAAACAAATGGCGACATATCCCCAACTTCATGCGCCTCACCCACTGCCCTCCGCCCGTTCAACTCCTGTTGACCTCTAAGCAGCTCAACAACGAGGCCAAGAACTGGTTCTACGATGTAGCCATCCTACGCATCGATGCCACCGGTAGCTTCGCCCACACGTCCTTCTTCGAGGAAGCCTTCAGCCAGATCACCGACGCAGCATTCTCTCCTATGGAGAACATCCGAAAGGTTGATATCACTTTCGTCTGGGACTCGGCCTGGATCCGCGCAGACACCACAGATTGCATTGGAGCCGTTTTCCCCGCCCTTCTTCGTCAGCGCTCAAGCTTCGTGTATAGCATCCTGTTGCAGGCGCCCGACTTGCGCGAGGTCGTCATCCATTGGTAAGTAGCCCCAAATACCATCTGCCCCTGGGACTATCACTAACCTTGCACCTCTCAGGCACGACTCCGTCCAAGACGATGAGAGCGCTAACCTCATGCTCGACAACCTTGCGCCATTCCACACGTTGCCTGTTACCGTTAAGATCGTCGAGCACTATATCGCTGCGGACGCGAAGCCCAAGAGGCGTAGTATCGCTGGTAAGCGTCGCATCGAGTTCCAGAACATTCTCGACATGGGTCTCGATCGGCTTTTCTAGGCTGCGATGCCTTGCCTTGCTGTACAGCGAGCTCTTGGTCGGTATTTCTTCGCGTTTGGGGGAAAGGCGGTCGTACACCGACGTGGCCGGAGTTGGCTTTCTTCTTTCGTCAAGTCTTGCTTAAGCAAGCCGGGGCTTTGCGTCCTAGTGCCTCTGCCCCATGCATCCCATTGACCTTTGCGGCTACGGTGCACCAATCTGCGCAATGTTAGCGGGCTACAGGTTTACAAGTAGCCAGAAGTACGCTTTCATTAATCTAAGATCCCTCATTCCTCTCGTTCACACTCCTTTTCCATTCTCTAAGTTCTATGAATCGAGGTTTAACAGCATAACTAGCGATTCAAGACGCGAAGCAAATGCGCAACGTACTGTCTCAGCCTGCCCCCTCGTATGCCCTTTCTTTCATAATCGTGATTCGCGGTTCTTGGACAGTCGCAGGCGATTGACGTTACGAAAGCGGGGAAAGGACACATGATATACTAGTTACCACCCGCTATGTCCGATGGCGCAGATGCCACGCTGTCGTGAGTGGGTTCTATGGTGGATCGTTCAACTGAGGTTGAAACTAACAGGTCGCTGTCTCCCCTTAGGTCTTAGTGTCACCATCTAGATGCGCGGAAAAGGCCCGCTGGCAACACTAACGCCAAACCGAAAAGAGTAGAAGATGGGGTAGTACGGCACGCATGACCCTAGAGGACCTATAGCATCCCATAATTCGTGTCCGATGGACTCCAAGTGGCCGAGGTTCATTTTCAGGGGATGAAGAAATACCAACCATTTACTTAGGTACGTTGTCGGATTCTTAAAGCTCCTCCTTTACCACCGTCCCGTCTCTTCATATTGAGCATCGCATTCAAGGCCTCCCGATTCGAAGGAAATTGGCACCATGGGCATCTACAAAAAGCTTGCAGACGAAATTGATGAGGTAGACATCATCATAGCCGGAGGTACGCTCGTTCCTACGCTGTTCACCACCTATGCCCCCACTAACACTTTTTTTCATAGGCGGAACAGCGGGATGTATTATAGCCGGCCGACTCGCTGAAAACGACCCATCCCTCTCCATTCTCGTGATTGAGGGTGGTGCAAACAACAAAGATGTCGCTAGCATCGTCAATCCCGTTTTCTACCTGCAGAACCTCCTGCCTGCTACCAAGACCGCTCTTTTCTACAAGGGAAACAAGTCTAAGCAACTTGCAGATCGCGAACCCATCGTACCGTCCGGTGGTACACTGGGCGGAGGCAGTTCAATCAACTTTATGATGTACACACGAGCACAAAGATCAGACTTTGATAGTTGGGACACACCTGGATGGTCAACCGAGGAGATGTTGCCGCATCTAAAGAAGCTAGAGACCTACCATGGGCCTGGATCGAAGGAGCACCACGGTTACAATGGACCTATTCATGTCTCGGATGGAGGCTATCGTGCAAAGGTCGTGGAGGACGACTTTATAAGTGCCGCCGAGAAGGTCGGCTACCGCGAGATTGAAGACCTGCAGAGTCTAGACGACAACAATGGTATTGCGCGATGGCAACGCTACGTCTCACCAGAAGGCAAGCGCCAAGATACCGCACACGCATACCTCCACCCAAAACTTGAGGATGCACAGTATTCCAACCTGCATGTCCTCGTCGAATCGAAAGTGGTGCGCGTACTCTTTGATGAGGACAAACGTGCGACTGGTGTCGAATACACACCAAACCCCGAGTTCCAAGCCACCATTGGTTTGAGCATGCATCCTGTCAGGGCAGTTCGCGCTCGCAAGCTCGTGGTTGTCACATGTGGTGCCTGCGGCACACCACCCGTACTTGAGCGCTCAGGTGTGGGTTCCAAGGAAATTCTTGAGCGCGCTGGTGTCCCTCTCATAGAAGAGTTGCCTGGAGTAGGGAAGAACTACCAAGACCATCACCTCCTTCTCTACCCCTACAAGACCGCTCTTGCATCCGACCAAACGATCGACGGTATCCTAAGTGGACGCGCCGACGTCGCCGAGATGGTGAAGAACAAAGACCCCATGCTAGGCTGGAACGGCGTCGACGTATGCTCAAAGCTTCGCCCTACGGATGATGAAGTCGCCTCCCTCGGGCCAGAGTTCCAGGAAGCGTGGAACCACGATTTCAAAGACGTACCGAACCGTCCTTTGATGTTATGTGGCCTGGTAAGTTGCTTCCTCGGTGACCCGGCAAGCATACCGGTGGGGCAATACGTCACGGCAGGCAACTACACCGCATACCCATACTCGCGCGGACACATGCACATCACAGGCCCGAAGCACGACGACGCGCTGGACTTTGACGTTGGCTTCTTCAATGACAAAAACGATATCGACCTGAAGAAACAGATCTGGGCATACAAGAAGCAGCGTGAGATCTTGCGGCGGACAAAGTTTTACCGTGGCGAACTGGCTGCTGGCCATCCAAAATTTGCTTCCGACTCCGCGGTCGCTGTGCAAGAGGATGTTGATGCACCTCTGGGGGATGTCAAAGATCTAGTCTACAGCAAGGAAGACGATGCTGCCATCGAGCAATGGCTGCGAGAGAACGTCAATACGACATGGCATTCGCTTGGCACGTGTAAGATGGCACCAAGGGAGAAGGATGGTGTTGTTGATGCCTCCTTGAACGTGCACGGTATCAAGGGCTTGAAGGTTGCGGACTTGAGTATCCCTCCAGAGAATGTGGGCGGAAATACTAACAATACCGCCCTTGTCATTGGTGAGAAGGCGGCAGATATCATCATCAATGAGCTGAGGGGTAGTGCTAGTACACCATAGGAATGTGGCAGACTATATTGTTTTCTAGTTAGCATTAGCAGAACTATAAGGTTCATGCGTCTCATAGACTATGAACCAGGACTGTCGAGAACCCTGCAAGCAAGACAAGTGTTCATGTTAAACTGCCTTGCGCCTCCTCATTGGACGACGCGTTTGCCCTCTCAGCCCCGGCTGCGCCTCTCTGTCTCGACCGAACGACCTACAAACGCCCTGTTACCACCACCACCTCCTTCGCATACTGAATCTTCATCAATCTCTGATACATCTCACAGCATGTGTGCGAAGCCATGCCTACATTCACATTGTCTCCGAGCTAGCTTTCATCTGTCGGTCGTAAGCTTACGCTTCGATTAGTTCTCAGTTTCGGTTCCCAGCAAGAAGACGTATAGCATTCAGCAACGTACGCTAGAATTTAGCTTGCTTCATTGCGTCAATGCAAGCTCATTCTGCGCTTGCCTAGCAGATCTACATCCTACGCCTTGAGAACCTCAACCAGCTGCCTCAGCATGGATGTGGCTTCCAGTAGTAGTCCAATGGCCACATATTCAATGCACCCACTTCATTTCGGAGACAGCACAAACATCCGACTCGTTCAAGTGCTGGCTGATAGCTCACTGGACTACACAACACCGATATCCTGCAAGCTCCACGTCGTTCCGCTAGACCACCGCCCAGCCTACACTGCCCTCTCATACGTGTGGGACAATGCATCAGTCACTAAAACCATCTTACTAGACGGAGAGCAATTTGTCGTACGCGAGAACCTGTGGAAGTTTCTTAATCACTGGATGGCTACAAGAGCAGGCACTCGAGATAATGACTCATACCTCTGGGTCGATACTATTTCGATTGACCAAGGCTCCATCAAGGAGAGAAACCACCAGGTCGCCATTATGGGAAGAATTTACTCGGAAGCGAAGATGGTCATCGCGTGGCTTGGCAATAACCCACCCGCCCTTGTCGAAGCACTCCAGGCACTTCAACGCCAATTCTCCGATTCTCACCTCTGCACTGAGGATCTTTTCGACATGCACTACGAACATTTCAATACTTTACAAAAGAACGGATATTGGACACGCGTATGAATCATACAGGAGTGTACTCTGGCAAAGATATTCGAAGTATGGTCTGGCACCAACAAGATGACTTCTGGAGCACTGGTCAATGCCATACAAGTCTTTGAATATTTCAACTGTATCAACAGTCGCCCTCGGCACACTGACTTGATTCTATACAACATAATCAAGCTTTGAGGGGACTTCAAAAATCTTTCCCGTCCTTCATTGTCCCTATCTACGCTTTGCGGGACGTTTCCAGACATGGCATGTGCTGATATAAGAGATCGAGTGTATGCTCTGCTGTCCCTGGTATCGCCGCGGGAAATGAGCGAATTCCCTGTTCACGCTGATTATTCCAAGTCCGCTTCTGACTTGTTTCTAGAGTTATATCATAGAGCATGCCTTAAGGCAGGAGTATCGGCGACAACACCCCCTACTGCCCGAAAGCCGAACAAACGATCCACTCACAACTTCCGCCATTCATACAGCTTCCATACGAAAAGACACAAAAGAACGGGGATTACCTCAAACATAAGGAATCCGGATATGTCGGAGCGACGGGAGTTGCTGAATAAGACAATGTCTGATCTTGCGGAGCTGCTCGAGGTTGATGGTGCAGACGAAAACTATGTGCTAGCGGTAATTCTTCAGAAGAGTATATG
>JAESFQ010000797.1_pt1 | contig 11629 bp, 11 predicted proteins | sample 9269431 | NCBI WGS metagenome assembly JAESFQ01 (sample SAMN14502588, study PRJNA617103) | algae metagenome | isolation source: Plectolyngbya sp. WJT66-NPBG17 and co-occurring heterotrophs from well... | place: USA: Mojave Desert, Joshua Tree National Park, California | collected 2006-08-06
AGGAGTCACTTCCGGTCCTTTCTTTTCTCCTCTTACAGATTCCTTTTGGTCAGCATGCATATAGATGCGCTTTCATGGTAGCGATTAACGATAAAACTACTACATTTCATCTTTTCACGCGTTCAGTTATCATTTGGTGTCTTTGAGGCTGGGTGATAACTTCCATGCTTGTCCACGTACGCTACGTAACTAAGCACTTGCGACTGCCTTCTAGAGTGAGCTCCTCGGTGAGAGCCCCGAGGCGTCTCAACGCATCACTCTTTCTCAGACATTCATTCTTAACCAGTTCGGGCAAGGGAGCACCAAGAGTAAGACATAACTGACCTCTTCATAACGTCATTAAACAACAGCAGAGTGCGCAGACTGTAAAGAGTGCGACGCTTTGTCCTACTTTCCCAATGGCCCAGAACAAGGACTTTGTAACCTGTGGCGCCGTTCTATCCTCTCACGCTTTGTCTCACTGGCTTACAACGTCAGACTCGATATGTATGACCGACTCTATTGGAGATCTTATACGCAACTTTCTCCCGCTCGCGCGGAGCTTCTCGTTCCCACTCAGTCTACGTTACCAGCCTTGCACATCTGTTTCTCACCACATTAACAACACCAGCATCATATAAAAGGCGAGTCAATCCAAAAACTACTAAACGCCAAAACATAACCGATAGAATCACTCACGTTGCGATGGCTAACCCGCGAACAGTCATCAACCCATTTACCAAGAATGAACAACGCATGAGACGTAATACTGAGAGTACTAAATGGGTCACAGCTGGTCCTTCAGCAGTACGGAAGAGAGGCGTTGATCTAGAGACAAAAACTCCATGGTGTACCAGGAAGGAAACCTTCTTGCCTGGCGACTTTGAAGATGGTTCTTCCGGGATGCGTGCGCCTTTGTCAATGAAAGATGAGATGAAACCACTACAATCAAGGTCTTCTGCAGTGCGTAACAATGTCTCACATCGGAACAGTCCTGTAGCAGCACTGACACTGGTCGACTTCTCGAGACTTGAACAATCCTGGAAGGAATTCGACTCCACCGCCATCCCTCATTGCCCAGCTTCAATAGAGAAGCCTGAGTCGAAGACCGAGCGCACGTGGCGAAGGCAGGATCTGGATGAACGATCTAGTACAAATCAGACTACAACTCCAAAGCAAACACATGTTCAGGAACAAGCTGTCTACAGTTCAACCCCGTGGTACCGCACTGCCAAGCATATCTACAACGCAGGCCCAAAAGGCGAGGGGCAGAAGGTGTGGGAAGCGTATCAGCAGGCAATCATTCCTAGACAAGCTGACAAAAAGCTGCTCCAGGATACATCTTCTGAATCAATGGTAGAGGAAAGGACTGAAAGGCAACTACCTACTCCACTCCCGACAAGCCCTGATGGGGTGCTCTTCCCACCACTTCGACTACGGCCACCTCCAACTCAGAGTGTTGAGAAAGGCAAGGAACCTGACAAGCAGCATTTGAGGAGGGACTCCTGCTTCTCTAGTTCGAGCTATGAGGCGGCGATGGCCGTTGACAGAACGGTTATGAGTAACGTTGATGCGAACAAGCCCCTTCCTCCTGTTCCACTACTAGACGCAGCACCGAAGGTACAACAGACCGAGAACAGACCACCAGGGAAATATCGGCAGCATGCTGAGAGAGAAGAAACCCACCCATGGTGGAAGCACTCGCCTTCCAGAGCGCCTCAATCCCTAAAGTCCAAGATTTCTCATCCCAGTCCACTAACGGTATCAAACAAAGGCACCACAGTTAACGTCGCCGCTGATTGCGGTGGTGTTGGTGGGCCTGCAGCGGCGATTTCACTTCCTGTGACGCGCACTGGTGCTCCCTTGCCTCGACCACCTAGCATTCACGTAAAGAAAAAAGAAGCTAGTCGGCCGTCACCTCGAGCCTTCCATCTCCCCACATTTCATCGCAGTCCCTCGAAGAGCAAAGGTAACGTTTACGAGAAAGCAAAGGTAGACGAGAGCGAAGACACTCACCCACCACACTGGCGCGATCGGCTCGTCGGCCCTGCATACGAAGCTGGTAAGTCGCTGAAGCAATCTGCAATGGAGACGTTGGACGGTGTGCATGTAGGAAGGAAGAGGAGGACTTCGGATGCTAGTTTTGCATGTCAGGGTATAGTGGATAGTAAGCTGGATGGGTACCAGGTTAGTGAACCGTCGTCAAGCGATGACGAGAAGGGTATGGTTCCTGATCCGTTATTCTACGTTAAGAGGACGGGACCAGACGCAAGATTCCATTAGCCTTATGTCGAGGTTGGAAGGGAGCGATGAGACCCTCTTCGCAAGGAAGTTTGTCGGCAGAGTCAGAGGATGCCTCTACTGCACAGTTTCTTCTTCTCCATTTTTGTCTCTTTCATTGTATTTATAATTTGAGCAAGCGTTACTGTGCGCTTTTTTTCCATTTCGGATCCTCGATAGCATGGGTTTTTTCTTGGTACCGTGTACCGCTGTCAGCATAAAGTCTCTACTTTTATCGCGTCTCTTGCCCCTCCAATATACATTCTGTATCGCCTGATGCAGTCTCCGTCACATCTTGCTATTAATATCGCCGTTCCTGGAGTAGTAGCGAAAGGAAAGGCAGAGGATGCAAAAGTGTCGTACGACCACGTAGCTCCTCAGCCGTAATGACGACAAATATATCAAATACTAACACGGCTTCCTGCACGAACAATATCAAAGCGACAAGGAAGAAACGCACCCGAAGGAGGTATACCCAGCTAAGAGGGAAGCGAGGCTAAAAGAAGGTAAAATTGTTTCGAAACGGGTGGCACGGCCGGTTTGGCCCCGGCTGATCTTCTCCCGTGGATCCGGTGCAGAACGGATGGTCCCAGTGTAGTGAAATTATGGGCATGGGAATGGGAAGATGCATGAGATGGGATATTATTAGGTCGATGAAGATGCGTCGCTGGTAAGAACCGGTGTGGTGGGGTGGGAGTGGCAAATTCAGCCGCAGGCGGGCAGGCAGAAGCACGAAGCAGCGAAGGAAGATGGGACTGGTTTTGGGCTGTGGGGATTGCGAATGCTGCAAAGGTTTGGCTTCGACTTGTACTCCCCGGATCTTCGCGGGAGGGTGAGCTGAGACCGATGACTGCCAACACCATCGGCGTCGTGTGCACGATGGGCCGGCCATGGGGCGTAGCTGCTGAGGCGGAACGGGCGAAACGCATCATAAGTTTCCTTCCTGCCAACACCACAGCCACGCGACGACTCCACGGACCAAGATCAACGTGTCCTCATGGTATATCGGTATGCGCCAACGCAAGAGACAATAGTTCCCCGTTGGAAGCCTGCCGTATCATTGCCGTGGTATCGTCCTACGTACCCCACGATGCAGCTATGTACCAAAATAACCAGTGGAGCAAGAAACGAAACAAAACTACCTCAAGACAGCTAGAGGGCCAACGATATCCAGGCAAATGCCTTGATCGGATGCTAGCGAGTCGATCCGACAAGATTTAGCACACGTTGTGCCTGGTCGCGCAGGCTCTAGCTTGGGTGACGGCTCCAAGAGGCGCAGAAGACCCTGGCGCGCGATGCAGCAGCGCTCACATCACCACGAACCGGCATAGATAGCTGCTTACTGCCAAGGCTCCTTGGATTGATCCAGACAGGCTGCTGATGAATTGCCAGCGGGGCTTGGGGATCCTTTATGATACTCCGGCTCGCTGGCGTCACCGAGATTGCGACAGTGCGGATGGGAGAGACTTGCAGGCCCCCGGTCAGGTGTTTCTGGTTGTCTTGGATGGACTCGAAGTTGCCTTTGGACTCGACGACGAGTGGGCCGCTATCAAAGCGGGGCGGCGCCTTCCCTTTCGTCTTGGAGGCTCCTTCCCGCCGCCATTGGCCGTCTTGCAAACCTGCGCGCTTCCCGCAAGTTTAATCCGCCTTAGTGCGCACTCTTCGCAATGCACTGTCCCTGCACCCTCCGACCACTCACCGGCGACAACCACCATGTCGCGTTTTGCAGGCGTCAAACGTCTGGCACTTATTGGATGTCAGCGAATCTATGCCCTGCCCACCGCGACGCCAAACCTGCTGGGCAAACTTCGCTCCCGAGGCACGAGGCGTGGTAGCATGGCCCCCGTCGCTCAGTGTCCTATACCTCTGGCCGTCCTCGCAACGCCTGGACGCGCAAGAGACTACCCGCACAACTGACCCATCTGACGGACGGCTGTGGGAGGAAAACTGCCATCGCCACGCTGACAGACAGCATAAGCACCTTGTCAGATTTGCTCATAAACCAAGCTCTTCGCGCTGCACTCTTCGGGTCTGGATGCGCATCGTTTGTAAATCGTCTATCGACTTCACCCGGGCGTCTATTTCTGGGCCGCCACTCCCCTCCTCCCTCTGCGCGCGCCATTGGCATCCAGCTCGTCTCCCCAGTCAGCCTATCAGACGGGGACCTGCAGCTCTCCCAGCAGCCTTCTCCTAGGCGCCATACATTTAGAACGTTGTAAGTACCCGCCCGCTTTCCCATCGCAACCTTCTCCACCTGCTGCCATCCGTGCTCCCCACTATCCAATCCTCGACCGTTCCCTCGTCGAAGCGCCCTGAGTCTAAAAGCCCAGCGCTTCGCCCATTGCTAGACCTTTTCTTTTCTCCAGCAGGTCTCTTATTGTAATACGTCGTGCGTCTTTTATCAAGTGTCTCTCTTAACCTCTTGCGACTGGTCTAAGCTGGGCTGGATTCAAGTCGTCGTCGTTTTGTCACACGTTTCTACCCGTCTCTCTCTCCCATCCCCATTACATGAAAGCCTCCGACTTCCTCGAGTGAACCTTGGATTGTTTTAGAATGGCCGCCAACGATAAGAAGGTTACTCAGATTACGATTGAACGACGAAGCTCCAAAGACTCCGTCAGTCTCAGGACACCACGCGCAGCACGCTTCGCCGAAGCAACATCAGTCTACTCGCCCGTTGATCCTCCTCGATCACCCATCGAGTATCCTACAAACCACTACAAGCCACAACCTCAGATCGCAGACACAGGCTTCGGCTACATGCAATCTGTCGAGATGGAGGAAACCGACCGGAGGTACCTTCCTCCACCAACACCAAAGACCCCACTCAAGAGTGCGTTGAAGTCGCCTGGCGCTCCCCCACGGACACCAGCTGGCGCCATGTCAATCATGAGCCCTACCTTCCGGGAAGAGCATCAGCTCGAGAAGCGGGAAGCAATGACCGACAAGGAGCAAGCAAAGGACTTGGTATGTCTCTAATCAATACTTGAGTTATCTCTCCTTACTGACAATACCTAGAAAATCAAAGTTCGCGTTCGAGTAGCCAAGATCTTCCTACGAGGCATCAACTTTGCCTGCTCGCTCATCGTTCTTGCCATGGTCGCAAGTGTATTCGCCATCTTCAACGCCACAAAGAATCTCGCACCAAGGAACAACCTTCCACCCTGGGCCGAGAACACCAAAATCTGGCCTCAAGTTCTTCTGCTCTCCATCGCTTGCCTGTCCCTGGTCATTTCCATCTTTGTTATCGTCGCCTACTGGAGAGGAGGTCATCATCGAGCTGAAAAGGTTGCCGCATATTACACTGTCTTTGCTGTTGGATTCTTCATCTTCAGCATTGTAATGTGGGGTGCCGGTGCAGCCGCTTTCAACCAAAGCAAAGCGCAGAACAACAACAAGGATATGTGGGGTTGGTCTTGCGTCGACAACAAGCGACGACATCTCTTCGAGGACGATATCGCCTATGGCCTTGTCTGCCGTCTTCAGGTAAGCAAATCGTCTTCATTGCGGCGACGAGAAACACATGCTAACGCTTTATTAGAACTGGGCGCTCGTTTGCTGCATCATCGAAATCGTAGTCGAGGTTCTTGTCATCGCCATCTACGGCATCGTCTTTTACCGTTTCTGGTCTAAGCGCAAGCTCCGCAAGTCCATGGCCATGCGCGACCGCGCCCGCTCTGATCTCTACCTTGCCCAGCTTCGCTCGCAATCTGCACCCAACACTCCTGGCTTCGGTCCCATGTCCCCTCGCTCCGGCGGCTGGCGCCCACCTCCAGGTCACCCCATGTACGTTGACCCGCATTCCGCAGCTGAAGCTGGTGAGAGCGACAAGGTCCAATACGCATATGCTCGTGAGATTGCCCAGCCCCAGCCATTCACTCTCCAGGCGCCACCCATCAAGGTCACTGGTGCGACACCGAAGATCGAACAAGACGGCTTCGACTCCGCACCCGTACGGACAGGCACCGTATCGCCACCACTGCCGTCTCCAGGCTTCCAAGAAAGGATAAACGACCACGTTGGTGCTGCGCCGGGTGAACAGCAATACGCTGCTGTTCCCATTCCCGGTGCTTACACACCGCTCGCATCACCCTCATACCCACCACAACAGCAACAACCCACTGGCTTTGACTTTGGCTCCTCAGTGACCGGTCAACGATAAAGTGGTTTAGTTGTTGTTTGCGTGTGTGTTGTATAGTGGATTTAGCGCGCATCGTTTCCCCTCCTTTCTCTTCTCAATCAAACTGGAATCTGGTTGCATGGTTTTATTCGCGCAACGATATCAGGAAATGTACATTCTTCCGAGACTTTGAAGCAAGGCTTTGGCCGTGCTGTTGTCTTTCTTTCTTTCTTTTCATTTGTTCATCTTTTTGTCAATCGCTAATCGGTGTTTTGGGGATTGGGAATGTTCTAAGATACCTTTGAAGTAAAAACGCCTCATTACTACGCCTCTCGTTGTACATGACTATGGGGATTTGTGGGAACTACTACAACAGAACTCGAATCAGATCGATTGTGATCTTTGAGAATGTCAGAATCAATATAAAGATATTATCTTCTAAAAAACGAAGACTTCTTACATGCTTGTGCTCCTCAGTTGATAATGCCACACGTACCTTTGAGATACAAATAGCGAAACTTCAACTTCTCGATCATTTCCCTCTACGCAACCACCATTAAACGCTGTACATCTACAAACGATTTGTGCACCCGTCGCACCACTCTCCCACCCATCCCCCCTCAAACCCCAAACCCACGCCTCACAATCCACAACGTCAGCCACCACGCCACGCAATACACCCCGAGCGTCTCGCCAAACCGCCCCACCGTGACCCAGGGCCGCAGAAAAGGTCCCACCTGGTCCACAGGGGGGTCTCGCAGCCGCCGACCTTTTTCTTGTTATTTCGCTTTCCCTTTCTCTTTCCGTTTGTATTTACCGCTCGGGAATGCTCGGGAATGCTGGGCGCTGGCACGGCGCGTGAATATATAGTTTTGTACATGTATACGTATACGCGTCATGGTGGCTGGGCGGGCTTTGAGGGGAAGTGGAGATAGTGAATGAGTGAATGAGGGAAGATACGGAGGATAGTGGTTTGGGATGGTTATTTGATTCAACGGCGATTACCATAGCTAACAACATGTCTAATCATTTTGTTTCTTGAATTTTTCTTACCATTTTTATCCAACGAAATGTGAAAAGCAGGGCTTTTCTATGTGTGCCATTTGCAAACCTGAACAACCGGAAGACAGCATGTAGTTTGCGACTTAATTGTTTTAGCACATTTGCGTGTACAAATAAGCTCATTTTTCTTTCGTCATAAGCTCGACGTAATGCATGCCCTAATAGCACACACAATGTTCTACATTGCAGATTTCATAAATAAAATCTTGTGTATACCTTTCGGGTGTAGTACAGCTGCGGCACAACCTGGGGAAAAACGAGCATCCTCGTATACGAACAATCAAACAGACACACATCGGTAAGACTCCGTATTGCGAGGTCAGCCCTTTTCAAGTCTGCATAACGACGATGTGAGGGGCACAAGGTTTTGAATGTGTCTCAAACTTACACAGCCATCATCACACTCGTCCAGCACAGGTATCTAGATCAAGTGTTGATGACATTGACGTATCTTGGTGTACTAGTCGATCCTGTAATGTCAGTACAACAAAAGAAGCAGACACATCACATGCGACGACATTGAGCATAGACGTGATCGTACAATGGTTATGCGGAACATTCACCCAAGTGAAGCCTCCATTGTGTTTGTGATCATAGACCTGCTCGTTAGAGACGAGGTCGCTCCATTGATGGGCCGCAAGTTCAATGCTTGCTCTTTTGTAAGATACATTCCAGGACTCCGTAGGACCGAACCCCCCGAGACCGAAAATGCTGGTGATCGTGCAAAATCTTCACTTCGTTCCTTTCCCCCAAATCGACGATACGCTTATCGGACGATGCCCTCGAATCGGTTCTTGTACCACTTGATGGTCTCCTGTTGGTTGACCTTGTGGGAGGCGCCGATCTTGCTCTGGCACCGCCTGCGCTTGGCAACGCGCTCGCCGGGGCGGGTCATGCAGACGTAGAAGTCCATACCGTAGATACTGCTCCAGTCAGCCAATGTCTCCCTCTCTCTCAGGATCCAGATTCCACATACCCAATGCTGGGGTCGTACTTGATACCCAAGTCGATGTGCTCGCTGATACCGAAACCGAAGTTACCAGACTCTGAGAAGTTGCGCTTGCGGAGCTCGTACTCCTTGACCTTGAGACCACGCTCGAGGATCTCCTCGGCCTTGGGGCCACGGACGGTAACGTGGACAGCGATCTTTTCGTTCCTTCGGATACCGAAAGTACGGACAGTGTAGCGGGCCTTGGAGTAGACGGGGGTTTGACCAGACAACTGCTCGAGCACCTTGGCGGCACGAGTGAGACGATCACCAGACTCGCCGACGGAGATGTTGAGGACGAGCTTCTGGATGCGGAGCTCCCGCATGGGGTTGGAGGCCTTGGAGTCGGACTGTCATGATTGTTAGTTTGCGCAGAGCAATTGGCGGTCGATAATCGGTGCGTACCATGGTGATGACTGCGGAGGTTAGTAGTCGTTGGGTGGCTGTCGGGTCGCTGGTGTTGAAGTCGCGATTTTGCAGCGGGTGTGGTGTAGGTTAAGCGAGCCAAGCCGCGACGCACGTGCCAGGCTCCCTCCCAGAAGCTACGAACTTTGTATCGCGAACAGACAGCTCCATACGCCCCGCCTATCGCCAACTTCAAGGGGATAACCTTTCAATACTTTCACATACCCCTCTTCCGAGCTTCAAGTCGTCCTCGGACGCGCAATTACAATCATGTCTGGCGCCGCAAACCGACAGGGAAAGATGGTAAGTAAATCTGCCTAGCAGCTCGAGTCCTTGACCTGAGAGAAGACGCGTATAGAAACTGACTGACGCCTGGTGATATAGCAAAATCTAGTAAGCGCTCCAGATTCCGCTCATAGTCGCATGCAACTTACAAGATCAGATCAACTACCGCATGAAAGTTACTCTGCAAGATGGTAGACAAATGGTCGGGCAGATGCTCGCATTCGACAAGGTCAGTCGCGTACCCTCCCTCTGCCTTCTCTGCTAATCAGCCCTCTGCAGCACATGAATCTCGTTCTCGCCGACACAGAAGAGTTCCGACGCACACGAAGAAGGGGCAAAGCCGCGCCCGGCGCAGCCCAGCAAGTCACCGAGACTGAAGAGCGACGCGCGATTGGACTTACTATCATTCGTGGCGCGCACGTAATCTCGCTATCTGTCGACGGACCACCGCCTGCAGACCCCGCTGCGCGACTTGGTGCGAACGCTGGAGGACCAACTACTGCTGCAGCGCTGGCTGCAGGACCCGGTGTTGCTCGTCCTGCTGGACGCGGTCTCCCAGTCGGTCTTACTGGCCCAGCTCCTGGTGTTGGAGGTCCCGGTCCTGGTTTCGGAGGTGGATTCCCAGGCGCACCTGGAGGCTTCGGAGGCCCTCCTGGCTTTCCTGGTCGTGGCGGTCCTCCTGGCGGGCCACGTACGTTGCCCTTGAGCGTAACACGAGATGCACATGCTAACATTTTCGCAGCTGGATTCCCTCCTGCTGGTGGGCCTCCTGGATTCGGAGCACCACCAGGCTTCGGAGGACCGCCCGGCTTCCCTGGTCGTGGTGGACCTCCCGGTTTCGGTGGCAGGTAGACGAAGGACAACGGAGGGTCATGATGAAACATTGCTAGAAAGATTTGGCTTAGGACGATCGAACACGGCGCGTACCCATATCGCAGATCTCTGGAAATGCCTTGGAAAAGGAATACATGCACGTCCGACACTTCGAAAGGAAGCAGGTGTTCCAATTGGGCTATGATTAGGGATTGCAAAGAGCACCAACAGGGCGGAATACCAAGTTGAAGTGGACAGAAGTTTGGTCGGAGGAGTTTGCGGTATACCAACGGCTTGAATGCATCCACAAAAACCAGTCGCACCAATCTAACCATGAGATACGACCGTACCTCCAATGATCCAAGTCTAAACGTGCCTGTAACTTGAATGTTAGCCCTAGTCGGTGACAATGTCAATTGCTCCATCCTCATCTCACGCGACAGTGTAGAACAAATGACGTGCGATTCGCCGGCCCTACCCAATCTACCCACTTGCAAACCCTCTCCATTACCTAGTCTATTTCCTGGTATTTCCGGCTGTACCATGACACACGTGACGTCTTTCCCGTTGTCGGATGCAGTTTGCGGTTCCCGGTCCCTGTTCGTTCGGCCCCAATTATCGCTTGGCACCACCGTCCGTCCTGCGTCCGCATCTCGCAAACTGCGACCGACCGGACCCACGAGCTTCACGTCAAGCTACACGCAACCCGGTCCTCCGTCTTCCCCTCGGTAAATCAGTCAAGATGGCCGCCGCGATCAAAGCCCTCAATGCGAAGATTCGCTCCAACAAGTACACGGATTACTTTTGCTCGACTCGTATGTACACACACGCATTCACACACGTCTCATTGGGAATTGCGCACTGGAAGAGCTTGAGAGGAAGGCACGGCGAAGACAATCTCTCCGGAGGGTACAACGAAGGAGTTGTCGAGAGAGAAGAGAAATAAATACTAGAGAGCTAACACAAAGATAGATTTCTGGGGCCCGGCGAGTAACTTTGGTATCCCAATTGCGGCTATTGCGGACATGAGCAAAGATCCTGAGATGTACGTCCTACCTCCTCCCTCTATTCCCCTACTCAACCCTCAAAACCACACGCGACATATCCTACCCCCTCTCCCATCTACACAACCCCTCCTCTACGACTTCCCAGCTAACCCCTCTTCCTCCCCCCAGCATCTCGGGCCGCATGACAGGCGCACTCACCCTCTACTCTGCCACATTTATGCGCTACGCCATGGCCGTCACGCCAGCCAACTACCTGCTCTTCGGATGCCACGCCATCAACTTCTCCTCGCAGCTCGTCCAAGGGTACCGGTACCTCAACTACTGGAATTTCGGCGGCCGGGAAGCTAGTCTGGCGGGTAAAGCGGACAAGGCCAAGGACCAGGCGATGGGCATGGTCGGCAAGGCGGAGCAGAAGCTTGACAAGATTGCGCAGGATGTCAAGGGTGCGGTTTCGAAATAGAAAAGTCGCACGGGTTGGAGGGGGGAGGAAGGAAGGGCAAGTGGTGTGTGTGTGGAGATATATATACCAGCTTGGGAACGAATGCATGTAGGATTTGTGCGGGTATACTAAAGACTATATACCTACTCTCGCAAACCTACCATGATCCAGCTTTTGATTATCTTGAACAAGGTCTGTACCCACTACTACACACCCACTCAATTACATAAGACTACTCCTCCCCCCAATCT
>JAESFQ010000798.1_pt1 | contig 11623 bp, 15 predicted proteins | sample 9269431 | NCBI WGS metagenome assembly JAESFQ01 (sample SAMN14502588, study PRJNA617103) | algae metagenome | isolation source: Plectolyngbya sp. WJT66-NPBG17 and co-occurring heterotrophs from well... | place: USA: Mojave Desert, Joshua Tree National Park, California | collected 2006-08-06
TCTGCCTGCATGGCGGCGGGGTCAACGCCGCTATATTCAAAGCGCAATCACGATCCCTCATCCGCCATCTCCAACACTCCTTTCGCCTCGTATGGGCTGACGGCCCTTTTTTTTGCGATCCGCATTCAGATATTGTTGGCGTGTATAGCGACTACGCACCCTTCCGACGCTGGCTACGATGGCTTCCCGAGCATCCGGAGATCGATGCGGACACATGCATCGAAGAGATTGGATATGCGATGCGAACAGCCATGGAAGACGATGATCGGGAAGGTGGCACAGGCGAGTGGGTAGGCCTAATGGGCTTCAGTCAAGGGGCGAAACTATCCGCAAGCCTACTGCTCGAACAACAAGCTAGAGAAACCCATGCGCGCAAAGAAGGCACTACGATCGCTACTGGTATCACGGGAATCCCAGGGATAAGGTGGAGGTTTGGCGTACTAATGGCCGGCCGGGCGCCTTTGAGCAATCTGAACCCATCCCTCATGAAGAGCGAGGCACTTGTGAGTGCGGGTGACATCTCAGAAGGGTTCCAATTCTGTAAGGAGGTAGACGAGGAGGCCACGCTGCACAAACCAACACTGCATGTTCATGGCATGGCGGACCCAGGACTACATCTTCATAAGAAACTGCTACATGAGTATTGCGAAGATTGTACGGTGACTTTGGTGGAATGGGAAGGCGCGCATCGGATACCGCTTAAGAGTATGGACGTTGATCGGGTGGTTGATGCGATGTATGACATGGCTGAGATGACTGGAGTAAAGGTCTTGAGGACTGTTTAAGACGGTGAGATGGCAGACAACAAATGGATTTACTGAAGATGAGCAGTGATGCCAACGACTTACGCGGTGCATGGACGCTTCTGTTAATCGTGCTGGTTATGTTACTCTGTACAGCGACTTTGAGATATCCTCCCTGTGATCTAAAAACCCATGTTATCTCCACGCTGTTCTGTCACAAGCTGGAACGTTCCACCTGTGCTACCAAACCCTCTGGCATTTCCAAGTATGTAAAGCTCACGGTAGTCAGCCTCAACTCCTCAACTTCGCCCCATCCAACTATGAACACCAATACTTCATCAATCACCTCTTTCATCTCGGACTCTTCCGATATTCCGCTAGCACAGTCGCAATCACTATGCCCCATGTACAGCCGTGCTACTACTAGCTTCTACAAAACATGTCGCTACATTCGTTACTACTCAACGATGTGTCAAAAAGATGATTGGCCCATTCATAAGCTGTTGTGTAAGACCTTGATCGAGTTTCAAAATAATGACAGGACTGGGCCTCACTACTATCGTGCTATTTATTTTCCCGTCGACAAGAGCAAACCCTCGGTTTGTTTGGCTATATCTGCAGCTGTTACCGTATTCTGTGGATGGGAAAGAGAAACATGCTCTGGTTATAGGCGAAGAGGAGTTTGTTAGGTTAGGGGATGACCGACCTTTAGTGTTCATAAGACACCAAGAACGAAATGAGGTACTGAAGCGATCACACCAATGCATCTGCCATGTCGGTGCTCTCGAAGACAAGAAAGGCGCCCTTGTGTATGTCGGCAAGTATAACAAGAGTCTTGGGAAAATCGATGCAGAGCTTCCCGAGGCCCTAAAGGGACCACACCTCTACCACGGCTGGATGGCAGATCTAGATATGATAGATTTCCGGCATATTGTCGACTGCATGCGCACAGATTTCTCTAACTACTAACGTAAACAACAGCAACAACAGCAGCAGCAGCAGCAGCAGCAGCACAGGACTAGCATCGACAGCGTCCGCATCAACTGCCACGGCGACATTCACATCAGCGAGCGCCCCGACTTTGAGCCCTGGTCCTTCGAAAACGACCACTTTGTGCCCAGCCCAAATCCGGAACCAGGAGTAGTAATTCTCGATATACCAGTAGCAGCGAAACTCGCTTTCCCATTCATCATCCATTCCTTGTAGCGTAACCTTTCATGGCGAGACCGACGCATGGTGGCGCATGGCCCAGACGCTGAATTCACCGAAGAACATAATTACAGCCTCCAGTCAATGAACCCAGCGACCTGGAGGGCCATGGCTTCGTCGCTGGCAGTAGCTCGCCAAGACCGCAAACCGCTACATGTCGCGCACATGCATGCGTTGACGCTATACTGCATAGTACTGGGCAATAGCTGGAGTGGCAAGTTTCCAACGAGAAACGTCGGGGGAAGACCCACTGCGCGATGTGACGGCTGAGGCGGATCTGTTGTTCCATGCGAAAGCAGCCTTTGTGTTAGAGAAAGCGAACAAGGAGGAGTTTGTGGTGTTTTGGAACATATGGATGCTGGATTTTGGGAAGGACAGGTACGGCAATGTGGCTTCGCCATACGATGTCTGAGCACCTATAGTCTACTTCCTACTCCGCCTGCTCGCGGGTGACTATAGGCCAAGTGTAACAGGCTACTTGACTAAAATCTAGGTGGACAAGATTTCTCTGCACTATTGGAAACTCGTCATCTAAAGAGAATATGAAAGCAGCTGGGAGAGAGCTCGGAATAGAAGTCCAACTGTATGCAAAGCCATTTCATTTCAAGATCGGGTATCGATAGGGACGATTAGTAAATAGATGGTTGATGTCATACTGCAGTTTCTTCTTGTTCTGCCTTCTCCTCTTTCTCTCTTTTCATCCTCCTCTTGTCCGCTAGCTCTTGTCTCCACTTCATTCCATCTCTCATAATCCAAAACACGACGCCAAGCAAAACCGCCATTATCAATGCTATAAACGTAAATGCCCATCCCGGGTTCATGGCATGGCACATTGGAAGGATTGCCGCCGTACCACCAGCACTCATGAGACACCGGGCGAAGTTGACTGCCGCAGTCGCAGCTGCGGGTTTGTCGCGATGTAGATCGAGGAGCAAGCCATTGGTGATGTTAAACGCACCAGTGACACCAAAGCCCATGATGAACAAGGCGACTTCAGGGCCAGCAATGTGTGTTCGATATTTGAGTGTCCAGCCAAAGATGATCAGTCCAAACATGCCAATGATATGGCATGGAACTAGGACTTGTAGGCGAACGCGCTCGATAGGAAAGTTGCTAAGATCTTGCTGTTTGCCCTTGGATATGGTCATACCAACAGCTTTAGCATAGCGGCGGAAGTTCCAGTCGACAACTCGGCCCATGGTGAGCGACGCGATGAGGGAAGCTACACCGTTAGAGATGTAGCAGAGACCAATGTGCAATTCGTCAAGGCCATATGCGTCGTAGAACAAGTCCGGTATCGCAGAAACGGTGACCATCATACCGGTGAAGAAGAGGCCATTGTAGAGCAAAAGAATCCCAGACTCCTTCTCGGCTAGAATGCTGAATGTCGCGAGCGGATTAGGCCAAGCGACCTTTTTCCTCTCGCGCTTAGGAGTGATCTCGTTGGGCGACAGCTTTGCAAGCTTGCGCGCTTGTATACAACTGATGACTGAGCGGTTGACGCCTTGAGGAGGAATTGAGCCATTGCCAACGACTTTTCGACAAGTCTCGGGGAATAGGAATACGAACAACACGAGCAACACTCCAGAGAAAATTGCCAGAAACCAGAAGATGGATCGCCAACCCAAATACCGCGCTAGCAGCCCCCCTATCGTCGGACCGAATGCAGGGCCCATTAATACGCCAGCTTGGGCATAACCCATGTAGGTGCCTCGCTCAGCCGACGTAGAAATATCCGCGACAACCGCCATTGTCAGTGCTATAGCAGCGGTGCCACCGACTGCTTGCACCATACGTAAGATGAGAAGTGCGATGTAGTTTGTCTGAAGTGCGAGACCGATATTTCCGATGCTGTAGATGATGAAGCATATGATGAAGGTCAATCTTCGTCCACTATTGTCAGATAGAGTTCCAAGAAAAGCGGGAGCTATGGCTTGTGCGATCTAAGAAAGTCAGTTACAGCTACAGATATCAGTGAGGCGCACGATGTCAGTAGCACTAGATAGCGGCGGGCCATGGTAGTAGGGGCTCGTCTAGCTCATCCCATATTAGACTCTTCGGCTAGACGTACCATGTATGTTGTAATCGAGATGTTAACCTGCGTAGGTGTGATATCCAGCACGTTGGAGAGCACATTGAGCGCCGGAAGGAACATGGACGCGCCAAACGGTGATATCAGAGCAGAGATGGACACTAAGAATATAATCCATGTCTTCATGCCTTTACTAAAGACAGAGTAGGGAGGCTCAGAGACCTGTCGTTGCAGGTCGGCTGGCAGTCCACCTTTCTCGAAAGCCACCTCCTGGCATCTTCTTTCTTTATCAGTAGTGACGTCCACGTTGTCATCGCTCGCTGTATCTTTCGTAGTAGCCATGAGAAGTTGTTATGAACAAATCATATGGTGCGGTGCGATGTTCAGTGGTGTATTGGGTAGAGGAACGGTTCAACGGGGCGATAGTGTACAGTGTTGTGAAATTGGTATCTGAGTCTGAGGAATGCGAAGCTGGAAGAGCCATCAACCAGGTCATGAGGGGTGCGCCCACCCTTGATCCGTCTGGTCGCCTATCGAACATGACGTTAGCGCCGGGACGTGGAGACGATGCCGTGCCCCGTTGAATCTCGCTCCGCAGCATCATTAACTCCAGGGTTTGAATGCGTGTGAACGAAGTGCTGTATGAAAGCTGGCGAGCGGTTGGCCGATGTTGACCGACCGTTATGCAGGGTGAGAATATTGATTGAGACCCTTGGTAAACAAATGTGGTATCATTGTATTGTTGGTTCATCTCTGTATCTATTGTACACCTCTGTGGAGCGATGACGCACTTGCAAAGGTCTTGAAAGAGGCAGGTGGATTGTTTTCGGGGGGCGTACTCCGGGGATAAGACTTCGGAAGCTATTACCCGCACGCGATCGGGCGTGTCCATGCCGAGGGGCGTCTTACCCCCAATGTTCGATTTGCTCTAACGGGTCGACGTATATTGAGGTTGAGACAAGCTTCTGTAGCAGATTCTTGTATCTGGTCGCGGGCTGCCGTGTTGATAAGGATGCGCTTTGTCTTCGCTACGTTGCGGATGGTCTTACTCAACGCTTCGAACGTGAAGCAGCGTAGATCACTGCAATAACGGCAAATACGCCCTTGAGACTGGTCAAATATCTATAATATTATTTTATACATATCAGCCCCCATCCATTTTCGTGACCGCTGTAGATACCCAATTTACTGAACGCCGATGATATGCTCTTTCTCGTATCGTCGTGGAGGAAACCTATGGAGCCTCGGTCAATTCCGGTCACTATGTGTACATGTCATCGTCCCCATGGAAGAATCTTAATACTGCCTTCGCGACGAGAAGGCCATCGTGCGTCCAACCGGCTCTCTCAACAGCTTGGTCTGCATCCTCCTTACTAACACTTCCACTTTCAACTCTCATCTCCAGCTGCCTCTTAACAAGAGGCTCGTCAAACTCCATGTGGCCTTGCGTAGTGAACAATCTCTTATGGATGTACACGCCCTGGACGCCAGTATGTTGACTAGTACCCCAAACGTGTACCTCCGTGTCCTTTGGTATCAAATCGGTAGTCTCAGTCGAAGGAGGATTGACGACGTGGTCGAGATGCATTTGGTGAAGATGGATCTTAGACTCAGTTTCGGGCAGGTTGAAGAGGTTGCGGCCGAGTTCGGAGAGCTGGATTGGTTGGTGGGATAGTTCCCATTCGCCATCCTTCTGGGGCTCAATAGTTGCGCCAAGAGTTCTGCATAAGATTTGGTGTCCAAAACATATTCCTGTGAAGCGAATGTCTGGGCGATGCTGCCAGACGTCTATTAGGTGATTAGTTATTGACAAGCACAAACTGACGATAGCGGCGGAAATGTACCTTTCACGAACTCCATAAGCTTGAGGATCCAAGGATCATCGCCATGTGCGTCCCAGCAACTTCCTGTAATAAGAATCGCATGGATGTCGTCGCCAATCTCCTCCAACTTCGGTATGGCGCCACCTTCCGGCTCGACCACATATTGCATGGTGGTCTCGATACCTAGACTCGGCTTGTGCTCGTCTCCAGCCTTTTTGAGAAGTTCGCCCAAGACAACCCCGAAGGAGCCGATCTCTTTTTGTGTATCAGGATGTGTCTCATCTGTCTCAAGGACCAGCATGCGGACTTTTTCCGGATGATCAGACAGAAGCGTCCGGTTTTGTGCAATCGGTGGTACCATCTTTGCTGTGGTTGTATGGAGTTGGCGTGGTGTGGAGAGTAAGAATTTGTGTGAGGCACTTGGTCTGCAAGAAGTACTTTTGCGTATACAAGGTCCAACAGCATTTTTATGTACAAGTGACGTCTGTCGCAGAAAGTTTTGCCCAGAAGTGACGACACGTGCGGGCTTGTACATATTGAGGCCAAGTCCGGGAGTCAAGTGCGAATGGCCAGCACCGCCGCGCCGTCCAGAGCAGGCGCATGTAGTAGTATACTTCGGTTTCCATCTTGGCAGTGTCGTGGTTGAGGGTTCGATGACGACTTCGCCTCGACGTCGGGTGCCGTGGAGAAATTCTAAGGCCTAAAGCTGAAAAAGTAACGTAATGGCAAAGTCTTCAAGTCTTGGGAGCTCTGGTAGATTCCAATATCCCGGCCATTCCGGAACGAGACAGACGCTAGACATGCAGGTACTGAGGATCGATGTGGCTGCATGGCTGGGGGGACTGATGTGATTCGTCTGTTGATTTGGCCGATTAATGTGATGCTGTGGCTGACATTTCTACTCTACGCCCTTGCCCTTCATTTTGAGGTCTTCGGGGTCATGCGGGGCTTCGGCTTTCTTGCCTGCCGATTCTTTACCAGTCAACACTTCGGTGAAGACCTTCCGCAATGCTTCAATCGCTTCTTCGCCAATCTGGTAATGCACAACGAATCTACCACCACGCACCCTTACGCCATACTTCTCCGCTAGCTCGATGAAGTTGTTGATGTCAACATGATGCGCATCCAGATCTAGCCAAACCATGTTGGTATCTACGGGGTATTGTAGCTTGCCTCCCATATCAGTCCAGATGCTCGCAATCTTCTTTGCGTTCTCGTGAGACTGGGTGAGTTTGCCACCAAGGAAGGTCTCTTCAATAGCAACGCGCATTGGAGCTGCAACAACACCAGCTTGTCGCAAACCTCCACCAATGGACTTACGAATCCAGCGACTGCGCTTGATGAAATCCTTTCTGCCAACGATGATGCTGCCGATGGGCGCTCCGAGACCCTTGCTGATGCACAGGCTTATGCTATCAAACTCGGCGCAGTAGTCTTTGAGAGTACCGGCACCTGCAGCCACAGCTTCCCACAGACGTGCACCGTCCAAATGCATTATGATGTCGTGTTTGCGCGCCCAAGCCGATATCCGCTTCACTTCGGCCAGGGGCATGATGGCGCCATTGAGCGTGTTTTCGAGTGAGATGACGCGTGTAGGACAGGCGTGGACATCATCAGAAATGACAGCGTACTTCTGAATATCCTCCAGTGTGAGATATGTCCCATTCTTCGCATCGAGAGGTTGCACCATGGCTTGGCTCAAGGTTGCTACACCTCCTGCCTCGTAGTTTATGATATGGCCTCGTCTGTCACAGATGACGGCGTGTGGAGGCGTGGTAAGGTGCGCTCGGAGCGAAACCTGGTTGCCCATAGTCCCTGACAGCACCAGAAGTGCTTCCTCCTTCCCACTCAGATCGGCGACGAATCGCTCGAGAGAAAGGGTGGTCGGGTCTTCCATGGTGACATCGTCGAGTAGGGTACACTCCTGGATCGCTTTCAGCATCGACATGGTTGGCGTAGTGTGCACGTCGGAGCGGAAGTCAAAGGCGGCTGGATTCTTTTCGCCGCCCCAAGCAGTGCCATTGTAGCTTGTGCCATTTGTTGTGCTCTTGCTGCTCTTCGCAGCGTACTGGGAAAATTCCGACATGGCCGAATACGTTCGCGAAGTGTGTAGCTGGCGCGGGGGGTGAGACGCGGGGTGAACGAGGGGCGCGGCGAAGGCTCGATTACCTGCTTTCAGGGTTTTTTCTGGATGAAGGTAAGGTCAATCGCACAGTATGTGGACGGGACCACGTACTGGAGAGGCGAGCGAGCGGATATAAACGCGGTGGCGGCATTGCGGCGGCATGTTCAGAGGAAGGGCGCAAGGCGTGAAGCAAGCCGAAGATAGGCGAGGCAGCTGGCAACGCGGAAAAGACACTACTCCGATTCGCTCAACCTCCCCTCTACCACCATCACAATAGGAAGGCGACAACCCAGATGGACCGTTATTCCTGCATTGCAATCCATCACCTGGAAGAGACCACTAGCACCCAAGAAACGGCATCGCTGAAGACATGTTAATGATACGGGTGACTTGGCAGACTCGCACATTTCAGAAGAGCATACTACACTTGCGTGTTTTTCGTTAGAGTTGGATTGTCGATTTCCCATATGGACATCGTTTGCATTGCGCAACTTGTGAGTGGGTCGTCGCAGCCAATAACTTACCCTGCAGGATTTCAGCATCGCATGATCTTAGTGAGTAAGCTTACAGCATAGTGAACACCTTTAGGATATGGGTTGACACGGGGTGAACCATTCAGAACAAACAAGCTGCTCCACACGAACATCGATTCCGAATCCCGTGCTCAAAGGAGATCACCCTTACGTTGCACATCCAGGGTGGAAGATCTACTGCGACAGGGACGTAATGAACGGCTCTGTCCTGATCAATACGAACAGTCTTTGGACATGGAACCAGCATGTATCAGAACACGGCTCTCTGTAAAAACCTTGAAATATTCTCCCTCCTATGTGCAAACGTTTCACTGCAGAGATACTAATCAGTAGTAGTGTGGCGCACAAGACAGCACCTGGTGTCGTTCCTGATCACCTCAACTACTTCCATCAACCGCCCTCACGAGATCCCCGAACATTGCGCTAAAACTATGGTAATAGTTATCAGCAATGTCCGTCAAGAAAACCCAATCAGCCGTATTCTCAGCTTGCTGCACCATAAATTCCAGCACTTCTTCGTTGAGGTTCGGCAAAGAATGCAGTATGACAGCCAGCTTCGAACGCCGTATCTTGTGTGCTTGCAACGGAACCATAACGTCTCTGTTGAGCCACTTGTCGAATTTCTCTTCGAATACGACGGTGAGATCGGTAAGGTTGAGGTAGGATTCTTGGAGGACAGTGGGCGATGTGAGGATAGACGTGGGTATTAGACCGGGGTTGTGGGCTACGAAGCGGTCCCTGAATGTTGTACTGTTTTTGATTGCTTGATTCGCCGTCTTTAAGTACGCAAAGTGGTCTTCGTCATATGTACTCGGCGTCTCGTCCAGGAAGATTCCATCCACGCGCATCTTGGTGGTGTTTGTTACTTTGGGCCAGCGCGCGTAGGTGTCGATTTCTGCTAGTACGCTCTCGATAGGCTTTTTTGCGTAGTGTGTAGCAACGTACCCCAATGTGCGGATATTCCGGTAGGTTCGTAGTTTGGGAACTTCGTCGAGGTACACTTGATCGGGGAGTGATCCCATGCAGGGGCCGGAGCAGGGGTTAATGATAACGGTGAAGTCCACATCTCTATACGCTTTTGCTCTAGAGCTTCATCAGTATGTAACGAAGATTAGGGGAAGGAATAAATACGCTGCGTACAGCGGATCCCAAGCGCCCGCCGTTGGGTACACGTAAAGCGGAAGAAGTATAGACATGGTGGGGCAGTGTCTCGAGCAATGGCTACAGGAAAGGTGGCAATCTACAGTATAAGACCTTTACTTATCAGAAGGGGCTTCCAGAAGTCAGGATGCGCTACGCCGACACTGCATTGATTCAGCAAATATTGTACCTGCAGCGGGTGGTGGCCCTATCCGCAACTGCGGCCACGGTCTCCAAATGACATGTCACATTGCATATAGACAGGTTCGCGTGGCGTGTGCTACTCATGTTATTCAAGTGTCGTGTTCGGCTCAATGGCATTTGATTGGGGCAGAAAGGCTGGGTAAAGTGGATACATATATTGCGAGCCAGGATCGCCAAATAACCGGGGAGATGAAGGCGATAGGGAACCAACCAGCTACCCGAGTTTACTCAACAACATCGAAAATCATGTATAGGCTCCCTCAAGATGTAATCATGCGAATTTAGAGTTTGGCCGCGTATAACATTTGCAGTTTGTGAGAGAGATCTTAGATCCGCTATGTGCCTGCCACATCGCTGCACGATCCGTCTAATCGGAACCGAGTTGTACTGACTTCTTGATAAACCCCTGTGCTCGGTATCGAGCGATATTAGAAGGCTAGACCGTCTTCTAGAGGGGACATGTGCTTTCCTCTTGAGAAATTTGAACGATGTATGAGACCATACTGCCAAGACGCATCGTCACTCTGACCGATTCAGACTCAGAAATTTGCAACAACTGAGAGGGTGACTCCGGCCGCATCTGCGTAGGATATCCTTCAGGTACCCGACATACACTACGCCAATGCGCTTCCAAGGGTGAAGCATTTGCACTCAAAAGCCTGAACCACGTTTGTCCGGTAAAGAAGTCATGACCGAGGACAATCGAACAGACCAAGGGAGACCTTTGATCTTGGTATTGTAACCAGATCATGCCATAGAATACGGGTGTGAGCGACGATTTGCCTGTACCGCTCGAGTTTGGATTACCATCGTCAAGAACTTCGGATCTGATCCAAAGGTCGGTACGGAGTGAGTCCCACAGTTTCTCTGGTTGCGCACTCCGAATTCCATATACTGTTGGGTCAAAATTGAACCGAAAAAAATGTGTCGATCGGCTCTGAAAATCTTCTGGAATTTGTGGTGTGTGTTCGACGTATAGTGTCTCAAGTTCAGTACGCATGCTACCACCACCCCAACGGTCGAAGGTATCGGTAGCGACTCTGGCGTAGTGCGGTAGCTCCAGTCTTCGGACAAGCAAAGCAATTGGTCTTCCATTCCTCTTCGCATTCAGTACAAGTGCTAAGATCGAGTCGTGGCCTGTTTTACTAGATTTACTGTACCGCCATGGACGTATCAACGCCTCAATTCTGAGACCTAAATTCGATGCTGCGAATTTGCCACGACCCTGTTCGATGAACTGTGAGCTCTTGAAATCGTTAGGCGACCGTGCTAACAGGCCAGAGTAGCTGAAGATGGACCCCTCAGCCGTCCTCCACGCAAAGATCGAGTCATCGGGAGTAGTCCTTATTATCTCTTCTTGTAAGCGTCTGAACGCATTATCGCCTTCGCCGTACAGCATGGGCATATGTATACCAAACAGACCCATCAGACTATATGCACGGTCCTCCGCTCGGGTTGTTTTACGAACAGCTGCCCATGACATCTTCTGTGCGACTGAAGCTTGACTCAGGTCACCAGTAAGTAATACAGGAAGAGGGATACCTGTCACTTCAGCCACCGTGGAACAGAGCATACTCTTGGAGCCGATGAGTACCCAGTTTTGGTCATAGAATGCCAAATCTCTTGGGGCAATAAGCTCTTGTAAGGTCCAGCCTCTAGTAATCCATCGAGATGTACGTAGTATTGTCTCGATATCATAGTGGCGCAGCAATCCGGATTCTGGGTCTCGCTCAAGATCGGCGTTCTCTAGGTGTACGACACAGGAGCAAGATTGCTCATACCATCGGTACATAGAGTTGATTGCTTCCTGCAGT
>JAESFQ010000799.1_pt1 | contig 11582 bp, 5 predicted proteins | sample 9269431 | NCBI WGS metagenome assembly JAESFQ01 (sample SAMN14502588, study PRJNA617103) | algae metagenome | isolation source: Plectolyngbya sp. WJT66-NPBG17 and co-occurring heterotrophs from well... | place: USA: Mojave Desert, Joshua Tree National Park, California | collected 2006-08-06
AGAATCACAATCTGGGATCTTGCAAGGTTGAACAGAGGTAGTGTCTCGACAGTAATAAAACATGTTCGGGTCAAGGTCGGACCTCCGATCTCGCCGCAAAACGCCACTTTCTGGTCGTCGGATTTCAAAGCGCGCTCCACCACCCTCAATCACCTCACATCATGCGCCATCTGCGATACCGTCTACGCCACCCTTTCTCCCGCCCGTCCGAAGACGCTCCAGATTAATACGATAAACCAGGGGATTTAAGCTGGCATACATCTCCACCAAACAAACTACCTCCCATCGATATCCGTTGACGCATACCCCACCAATCCACCCCGCCGCTCGTGCCAATCCAGGCTGGTTAGAGCCTTCTTGTCCGCGATGCCTGTTGAAAACATCCGCAATATCGTTCTCGTCCTTTCCGGCAAAGGCGGAGTGGGAAAATCGAGCGTGACCACGCAACTCGCCCTCACATTATCGCTACAAGGACATTCGGTTGGTGTCTTGGACATCGATCTGACGGGCCCGAGTATACCTCGCTTCTTCGGCATTGAGGATGCGAAAGTAAGGCAGGCGCCAGGTGGCTGGATACCGGTAGATGTGCATGATGCGCAGACGTTGGCTGTGCATGAGAAAGTGAATGGGGAGGATGGGAGTACAACGGACCAGAGAGAGGGGCAACAGGCACATGCAGATGTTCAACGGATCGGCTCGTTATCGTGCATGTCTCTAGGCTTCATCTTGGCTTCGCGCTCCGACGCTGTGATCTGGCGCGGCCCGAAGAAGACCGCCATGGTCCGCCAATTCTTGACCGACGTCCTCTGGCCACCACTTGATTATCTACTCATCGACACGCCGCCCGGTACCTCTGATGAACACATCTCCCTACTCGAAACTCTCCTGAAGAACACCACGCCATCTCCTGCTCTCAATCCGCATGTGCCGTTCTTGGCCGGCGCCGTCGTAGTCACAACTCCTCAGGCTATTAGTGTCAGCGACGTGAAGAAGGAGTTGAATTTCTGCAAGAAGACAGGTATCAGGGTTCTTGGTGTGGTAGAGAACATGGCTGGCTTCGTATGTCCAAATTGTTCCGAGTGTACAAACGTCTTTAGCAAAGGCGGTGGAGCGGTTATGGCAACCGAATTTCAAGTACCATTCCTCGGCTCTGTACCGATTGATCCAGCGTTCGTAGAACTGGTAGAGACCGGAACGAGGCCTGTTTATCCCAAAGGAACGGTTATGCAAGGCAAGGAGATGGATACTGAAGAAATCGCGGCACTGAAGACTAAAGACGGACTGCTCGTAGATAAGTATCGGGATTGCTCGTTGGCGCCACTTTTCGACCAGTTCGTCACGAGGTTGAAGGGAGACATTGGAAGGATTGTATAGAGGACCAAAAGTAGTCGACACTGAATAGCGCGGATGATATAGAGACGAAAGATACCTTGGAAGATGTAGAGAAGAATTGATACCCGTCCGTATCTCATTGCCCTCACAGTGTCGGTGAGTCTTCGCCTCGACTGATCGCGAAGGGATGCTAATCTTGTCATAGTCCTCAAATTCCACGCTCGTACATCGCGTGGTACTTGTGTGTTCGTGTTGTCTTCCATTCCAATTCTCTATGGCGTCATTCCATCTGAGATGAATAAAGTATACCCAGCTAACACCTACGAAACTGCTCTGTTACAGCCAACGAAGAGTGCAGTGTCTTGCTCGCGGGGGAGTATTATTCACCGACATCGGCCATCTGTCCCTGTGACCCGTCAGGCTCCAGTCGCAGTTATCTATACCGGCCTTGTACCTGATACTCCATCTCTGATTGGTACCTTTGGCTCTGGACCTATACCGCAAACGCACAGCTCCGGCGTAGAGGTGAGAGAGCGCTTAATTATGCTTTCAGGTAAAGTTGAGTGCATTTAATTACTGGCCAGTTTTGAGTGTGTGGCCTCTATATAAAGCCACTACTGCCCACCCAATCAAGAGTCCTACGCCTTTCGTTCTACTTACTACACCCACTGAATTTCAACAGCTTGCAAATTGGTAAAGAAATACCAGAACACGGCTGGGGAGCAATAGCTGCGACTTCTGATTTAACCACATACACGGTTTGCAGCGCGTAAAGACGACCACACTTGCGCGACACTGACCTCGCACGTTGCGAAACCCGGACATCAGGGACACTGTGAGCGATCATAACCCTCCAGATTCTCGACTTCCCGTCTGAGATCTGCGGCAAACACCGCCAGCCCTCGCTAAAGTACGTGATAAGATGAAGAAGTCTGAGAACAAGGCGTGCCGGAACGATCCCTTCGCCCAAGGACCTGAGGATGACGCAAATCAGGCGCACGATATGGATGCAAACGAAAATCTACAACGCAAATCCGTCACCATAGCCGACAACGACGACGAGACCCATATTCCTGGAGAAGCGTCTAGTATCGTCGGAAAAGAGCAGCTCATTGTCAAGCTGAAGTACAGAACCAATGTCTCCGCGACTTCTCCACAAGGCCAACGTAACTCCGCCGGTTCCTCTCCCACTGGCTCGAAACGGACCGTGAAATCAAGCCGAATCTTTCCCAACAAAGTTAGCGTCGTCAAGCAGAACGCTGAAGATCTTCAAGACGCCTCATCGAATAACTCCAAATCGCCCGGCCCTCAAATCAAGATCGAGAAGAATGGCGATGATTCAACTTTAGCTCTGGAGCCCCTGAATGAGCATAAAGAAGGATTGGGTCCGGTTACCGGTATCAAGTACGAGTCTGAGCATGATGTACACCATCAGGAAGATTATCCTAGCCAAGATCTGACCAGAGATGAAATGAATATTGATGTTCATCGCGATGACGATGCGACAAATCCTCCGGCCAACGACAACCTCCCGAACAAGCACTCGGATGCCTTTGGCATTCGGGCGGCTGTATCTGAGCTGGGGAAGATGCAACAGACTGCGGCCGTTGAAGAGCGTGGTGCTGATGATGTCAGCGGTGATTATGAGCAGAGTGAAATCCACTCACCACCGACTACTCACGGTGAAAACACCTCATTCAACAACGACGACGATATGTCTCATGACTTCGATATTGATGATTGGGCCTCGACCATGTATCAACCTGATGCGGACGTACCCAGCAGATTCCAGCAACACCAAGATCATCGAGCGATCGACCATCAAATCATGCCGTCAAATTATACACATGACACGATGAGGGTGCAGCAAGAAGGGCAAAGTGATCAACAATCTCAAGCTTTTGATACTGATCAATCAAAGTTTGAGGCTCGAAATATCCAGCGTCACCACGTATCTGCGGATCCAATTTACCTTACCAACAAGTCTACTTCACCCTCTTATGGAAGCTCGCGTATCTTCAACCCAGCTGTCATGTTGAAAGGCTTTTCGCAATACGGAACGCTTGCACCCCATTGTATCTCGCAACCGCCCTCTGATCAACACAATCAACTCGATCTTAATTCTAGCTTCGACCGTCAACATCAGCTTCAGGCACAGGTCGACGAGAAGAAGAGGCAATTGGACCAAGTTAAGAAGCTGCATGAGGAGCGTCAGAAACAGGGTCGACAGGTACCTTACGATTTCGGCTATCCTCACAACCAGCTAGCTGTTCCGTCTTCGATTCTCACAGGCCCAATGAGCTATCAACGCGCTCCTCAAAGCGGTTTTCAGCAGAAGAACGACGGTCGGATACGCTTGAAATTATCGCGTCGAACTCTGCCTCCTGTACCTCACGTTCAGGGACTACCTAATGTGACGAAGTTCTTTCCATTCGCAGCGGGGCCTACAGTACCGCCCAACTCGGACAACTGGATGACGGGACCAAACGTCTTGCAAGGTTCTCAGAAAGTACATAAGCAAGTCGTTGATGAAGATAAATGCAATGACGAACGCAATGTTACTGACGACGACGAACCGCTTCAGACGCGGGTAAAGCGACATTCATCGGTCATCAGCCTGGACTCTGGCATTAGCAGCTCCTCCCAAATCATGACGACCAAGCATGTTGCTCGCCTCCCGCGGCAAGATGATGACCCCGAAGTCGAATACGTCGCGAGCAAACATGTTGCACCCAAGGTCGGCCAGAACCCAGTGCGCATGCGACGCCCGCTCCCTCAGTCCGAATCATCCTCTCCCATACCCATCGAAATCATCCCATCTTCTTCCGACAACAACGAACAGATTGATTGGACGCTACCTCGATACGATATTCAACGCCAAACCCTCGGAAAAGGCGAAGAAATTCCCAGCGCCAAGGTCTCCCTCCCAGGTTTGGTGCGCGAAGAAGTCCTCCTATCACCTGACCACGCGGACGAAGAAGTCCACCTACTGATCAACGTCTTCATCCCCAGTCAACAAGCTCTCCCAACCCCAGATCCAGAGCCCGCCGTCGCCCTATTAAACTTCCACACCATCGCCGTAATGATTATAGAAGCATATGTTCAGTTCGAGATCGGCGACGAGTTTGGCATGGGGCGCGGCCACTTTCACCAAGACCACGACCGCGGCGAGGAAGAGTACGAGCGCATGCGCGATGCCGCCGATGCAGATACAAACGAAATCTTCTTTGCCGTCGTGGACCGATACCGCGCGGGCTTGGAGAGTAAGAAGAAGCCACTACAGCTCATCCGCGGTACGCAGGAGTTCTGTGATGTGGCACTTGATGTGATTTATTACATCAAGGACCATGGGCTACTGAGGCCGGAACCTAAGGCTAAGCGTGCGAGGGCTGATAAGGGTGTTAAGAGAGGACCTAGGGCCAAGACTGCGGCTGAAGCTGCTGCTGCTGCTGCGAAGGGTAAGAGTAAGGGGGTTAAGAGGGGTACGGCGGCGAAGCCGAATGAGGTGCAGCCCAGGAAGAAGGCAAAGACTGCGCCGGCAGTTGAGGTCGTCAAGAAAAAGAGGAGTAAGCCAAAGGCATCGGGAGTCACGGTCGTGAGGAAGTGAAGGGTTGGATTGAGAGGATGGTGAGTGGTGATCGATGGTTCGAGCGCTTGGATTAGGGAGGACATGAGAGATGGAAACGAAGTCTTGTTTACGGGCCTTGACCACATGTATGAAATAGTGCTTTGGTCTATGGATTTGATGAACGAGTTCCTCCCATCTCAGATTTTCTACAAACGAGTCTTTTGTCATACAAATCTCAGCTTTTCATGTATTGTTCTTTGCTTGCGAGGAGATAAGAAGAAGCCAAACAGAAGCACGTGTGAGACTACTTCCGCATCTTCGTCCGTTCCTGTCGCCTTCCCAAACGACTAACTTCGCCATCTCTTGCTACATCTTCAGAAAGCCCTCTTGATGAGGAGCAATAATCCTCTCGAGGGATAGTTCTGTAGACCACAACCAACCCCGCTGATAACCTCGATACGAATCATCTTCCCAATCCATCAACAACTTATATTCCCCCTTACCACTTCTCAATTCATCGAAGAATGGAGCGCTTTCCAATGCCAGGCAGTATCCACGAATCTCAGCTGCCATAGTACAAGATTGACAGTATTCCCAAATAATAATCGTGCGTAGCGCTTGAGGATTAGAGAACTTAATCGAACACATGAAGGGACGCAGAAATGCCCTAGTCGAGGATCCTTTTGTGGTCAAGACTGCTGAGGATATGTCAAACGTACGGTGCTGGAGCTGTAGCGTAAGCAGCGGAATCTGTGTGAATAAATCTATGGGATCGTCTGCAACAGCAAATGGCTGTAAGATGGCGATGGTGACTTTGGAGGGGTTGATGACGGGCTTTATCTGGATACCAAAGCCGCTTTTGTGAAGCCATTTCGATTTCTGAGCGCGATAGTACTTGTCGGAGGTTTTTTTTTGTGGATCTCCTCCTGGAAACATGATAACGTAGAGCTAGATTGTTCGCAGGAAAGGTGTAGTGCTCCGCTGCTCGACCTTCCTTTCTTTCAAGTAGACATAGGCATGTACAACTGAGCGATAGCATCGGAGTCAGCTCCACTGATGCGGTACTAAAGGTAGGAAACGGTGGGCGGCATAGCGAGGTGAAGATGCACTACATCTATATTTGATTATATCATTAAGCTAATTCCAAATTCGCTCATATCATCATCATCTACTGCTTCTTCATACTGTGGTAGTTATCAATAGGCGCAACCTCCTTGATGCTCTCCCAAATCTGATCAATACCCTTGACCGCCTCATCGCTAAGCTTACCCTTCTTCAAGCTCTGCGCAGTCTGCTCAGCCTGGGCAAGTTTACTAGCACCGAAAATAACACCATCTTCGTCACCCTGAAGCGCGCTGTGGTAGGCCACCCAGCGGTATGCGAGCTCCGCCTTGGTAATACCCTCTTTCTCGGCAATCTCAGCCCACTTGACGAGCGCCTTGCGCATGGTCGCGTTGTCGTATAGCTTTCCGTACAGGTTACCCAGGGCTTGTTCGTTGAAGCGTCCAGCACCTGCGTCGAGGTCCGCGGCAGTCTTTACAAGGAAGCCACCGGCGAGGGGCGAGTATGCGTAAAAGTGCATACCGAGCTTGCGGAGGGTGGGGAAGAGCAGAGTCTCCAAGTGGCGGGCAACGGGATTGTAGTTACCCTGGTACACCTGCGGGAGTGGGTAACCCTTGGCCTTTGCAATGTCGTAAACTTGCTGAACTTGCTCGGCTGAGAAGTTGCTGAGGCCGAATCGGCGGAAGATGCCCTTCTTGTACGCCTCGTTTATGCCCTCGAGGGTGTCCTCAAAGGGGACGGTTGGGTCTGGAGCATGGATGTAGAGGATGTCGAATTGATCGATTTTGGCGCGCTCGAGGGAGTCCTGGCAGTCCTTGATCACACCTTCCTTTGTGACTGCACCGGGGGGACCGAAACCTCCAGCAAGCTTGGTATCGATGATGAAGTCCTTGCGCTTCTCGAGCTCGCCGATGGCCTCTTCAGACCCAGCGTAGATGCGGGCAGAATCGATATTCTTGACGTCATTGGCGATCAGGACATCGATGAGTTTGGCACGGGCTTCTGGTGTGTTGAAGTAGGCAGAGTTTGAGAGGGCAGCTCCCCCAAAGATTGACTTGACCATCGTGTTGGCGGGCAGTTTTGGATTGTAGTTTTGGAAAGGCTTTGTGGGAGATTGAACGTCAGTTGCTGGGTTTGATGTAGATTTAATAAATAGTGGGGGAAACACGAGCGATGGTGTTATTCATGCAGTTGGTAACGCCGAGTTCGAACTGTTGATGATGTCTTCCTAACGCGCATCTTTCGTTTACTTATATACGCGTTCGAGCAGGCACCCTAGTCAACGTCTTTTATGCACTCATCCGAGCGGACCAAATTCATTACCAAAAATAATCAGGTAGTAGCAGTCCGTTGATACAACACGTACCCTTTGGCCACGCTAGCTCCACTAATCCCCGCGTGCCTACCTCGGCAAGTATCGCACGATCAACTTAAGTAGGTCTTACGCTAAGCCCAATTAATGCTACAAGCGGCCACACATGGAACGGCGGAGGAATGGTAAACTCCGAGAAGCCAAGCTGACCTGATGCTCAAAACGAAACAATATCGCAGAACCATCTAGAAAAGTGTCCGTAGCCATGATTTGTAATCTTCACGCAAGTTCTCAAGAAATTTGAATGCAGCTTTCTAGAGCCACAGCTTGGCCTCAAGAGCCCGTTCTGGCAGCGCAAGGAGGACTACATACATCGCAGAAACTTGGACAATACCCAAAACGCAGAATCGACACTGAGGTCCGGTTGCTTGGGCCGTGTTGGCCTCATTTTCCGCTTAATAATGTCTTCTTCGGAGAAGGAGGCCTCTCAGTGCAAGTGCTTGATCTTATCAAACGGACGAAAAGGTTAGACTGTGCTGGATGCAAAAGAGAGCGATAAAGCAAACACGTTGTTGCATATGCCTTCACGGGGACAAATGGTGAGCCGAAGGAGGAATGAGTAATCCGTTGGCTTACGATGGGCTAGGATGCCTGATGATTGCCAAGCTATCCTTCTTCTGGTTGAAGATGCGACGCAACGCGACGCAATGTGATGCGATGCTCAACAAGACTCGTAGATTCTTTGCGGGCATCACGATGGCCCGGGAGCCATCTCCGTCCAACCACCATCCGCTCGCCAAACTCCAGCTTTGGTGTAATCACCCCTTCCACCGCCTCTCAAGTATCCAAATCGAAAGTACTCATTCACGCCTTCCATGTGCCTAGTCCACGTCCAGCTTTCCTCCATACGGTCAACGTATTCGTGGTACCTTTCCACGTCATTGACCAGGATGCTCATCCCGTCATAGGGCTCGGGAAAAGGGAAGTGCCAATCAAAGGTGATATTAGGTCTTAAATGGTGAATGTTCAGGTTGTTGTGAATGATTGGCGCAGTGATTATAGGGAGCAAAGAGCCAATGGGTGCGTCGCCGCGCAGTGCTCCGGGCGTCTCGAGGATGCTGGCGAAGCCCCAGCGTGCGGTACCGTTGATAAAGAGACCAATGAGGATGCCTTGGAAGAGCAATGAGGGGCGTGTTTGCATGGATGTACCGGGGACAAGTAGAAGGCCGAGGATGTAATGGTGAATACGAACGTTCATCTTCGGTACAGCGACAAGCGCGAGAATGCCAGCCACCAGAATGCCATACAGGGCGAGATAACGCGGTAAGCGACCTTCGACGCGGAATGACCATGCTTGTCCTAGAGCGATGACGAATAGGGTAAGAACGATAATGATAAGCGCGGGGATAGCGCCTGGCTGATTCTTGATGTCGTGTGGTGTGAGACGCTCAATAGGAATCTTGTCAAATGTGTAGTTGTTCAGAGCACCGATCCAACATCCTCCAAGCCAGAGAATGGTCTTTTCGACCTGTGCGTGAAGGCCTTGCAGTTGGCGACGCACTGCGAACCGGTAGACTGCATACATGCAAAATGATGCAGGAAGGAAGCGTCCTAGAGCAATACTGATTATCGAGTAATAATCTGTCAGGTTGGGTGGATCTGACGCCAGCGCAACATGGAAGAATATACCGATGAAGATGGAGGAAAAGAAGACGGATGGTGACGTAGTAAACAAAGACAATAGGATGGTGAAGGTGAGCGATACGCCTAGCAATGGCCAACGCAGGTCGCGGCATTTGGCTGCCGTGCCGGGCAGGAAGGAGAAGGACCGCGGGAAATACGAATCGAAGCCAATGCTTTTGATGTGCCTCCTGTTCACGCTGGGGTAGTCAGTCTTCTCGCCGACCTGAGCAACAACTCCGCAACCACCAGATGCGTCATTGATAAAGCCAGCATGAATAGCTGCCCCGCATATGAAAGAGTCAGCGCGGTAGTATGTGTTCTCAAGCGTCTCTTCCTCGTCGGTGGGTCCACCGATGACCAATGGACGATAATTCACGTTCTTGTCACCAACAGCATGTGGATTCAGCAGTTGCACGCGCCTACAGTTTGCCGGGCAGCGGAAAGGCATGGTGCTGTTCTCAAAGGGTCGGCATAGATCCCCGTTAAGCCCGCAGCCATTGCCATCGTTCCAGAAGCGATCCGTACACCGTATCCGCACCGGGCTGCCATATCCTGGTATATCTGCTGCGAACGCGCTACGATGCAAAACCAATCCAAAGGTAAGGATCCAGCAGAAGTAGAAAAATACTAGCAGGGCAATCTTTTGTCGCCGTTTTGGAAAGTAGTTGTTTAGCAACTGAATTGGCGCAGTCTGTATCTTGGGAAAGAAGGGACGGATCTTCCAAGGTCGCGGTGGTTGCGGGCCCTTGACCCATACGACAACATTTCTCCATGCACTCTGTAACCGCGGTGGAATGTATTTACTGGCGTAGTAGGGTTCTTGTGGGCTGTAGTACTCCTCGCCGGATGTCTCGGGGTTCGCGGTGACGTCGGCTGACTCGGCAGCAGGTGTGTCTGCGTTCTCGTCGTCGCGGTAGGCTTGCGGAGGCGCACCCTCGTCGTCGAGGCTCTCCCGTGGTTCCATGTCGTACAGGGAGGCCAGCTCGTGGCGGGATCTCGTGGGGGACGACACTTTGGTAGTGGATAGGATGGATGACGATGCGCCGAGGTTTAACGGGAGCTTATCGATAGAAATGCGCGCAAAGGAGTACGATGGTGAACGACGGCTGGACTAGAAAGTATCAGATGATCATATGCAGGCGGATGTGAAGGTAGAAATGTATAACGGCAGAGGCGAGAGCATGGCAAGGAAAGAGCTCTAGGAAGCTCCGGGACCTGCATGATGCGGGCCTGTGGAGTTCCCACGTTCCGGCTTCACGGCGCTAACACGCCAAGATGGGCCCTCGAGTACAGCACTACAGAGCATTGATATCCGCGGGCAAGGGCAATACATGAAGCCCAGCCTTGCTATAGAACCGGCGATATCGCGCTTGATGTCGTCTCAAGTAGTTTGGGTTGGCTATGCCCAGATGCGCAGATAACAGCTCCCACGTGTGGCTCAACGTGGTCCAAGTGGCGCACGTCTGCGTGGCTTCCCGTTGGGTGATGAGGTCACTGTTAAACACCTGTGCTGGCATTTCTAATCAGCGCCTTATCGGTTCCTCGGACCATTTGCTTCGGGCGACTGAGCGACTCCATCTTTGCCCATTGCCTTTTACCTCGTTGGACGCGATTGTTCTGAGGGTTTTGTGAGAGTTGTTGCATTTGTTGCGTTCACATATACAGACCAAAAACCTCTTATCACATACGGCTACAGCCCAGCATGGCGCCGTATAGCTCTGACCCTAGCTCTTTCCCCGAGCCAGTGGATCTCACCCACTTCCTGTCACGCAGCACGAGAGCACGCGAGGCATCTTCCATCAAGCAGTTCTACAAGTACTTCCAGATTCCCGGCATTGCCCAATTGGCCGGAGGTAAGCCCGCAAAACACCGGCCGCTTCGCCTATCATTGCTGACGTCGTACAGGTCTACCCAACGACCACTACTTCCCATACGACACGCTCGAAGCCAAGGTCGCACACCCGAACCGATGGCAGCCAACGCCAAACAAGCCTGTAGACCCGCCAGCCGAAGACCCTCCGACCGCCCAGCGAGCAAAGACACCCATCTCAGCGCGTAAAGAGAAGGACCCACCTGCGTCGCGACTCATCGTTCCGAAATACTCCAACGTGCAAGATCCCCTTCGCATGATCGATCTGAAGTCTGCGCTACAATACGGCCAGGCTCTGGGATACCCCGCCTTGTACCAGTTCATCCGCCAGTTCACGAGGGAGAACCTACATCCATTTGTGCCTTATAAGAACGGCCCAGAGGTTATCTTGACCTGTGGCTCTACCGACGGTTTCTCCAAGACATTGACAGCGCTCAGCAATGAGTGGTCAGCCGATCATGACCCTGTCGATGAGAGGCCAGGTCTGCTGTGCGAGACATACTGTTACATGAACGCCATCCAGACCGCCAAACCACGAGGCTTCAACATCGCCCCAGTAGCCATCGACGACGAGGGAATGATGGCGCATGGAAAGGGAGGTCTGCAGGACGTTCTAGAAAACTGGGATTTTTCAAAGGGCCGCCGACCACACATTATGTACACTGTCACGATTGGCCAGAACCCTACATCAGGCACTTTGTCGGTACAACGAAGAACCGACATCTACGCCCTCTGCGTCAAGTACGACATCATCA
>JAESFQ010000800.1_pt1 | contig 11573 bp, 15 predicted proteins | sample 9269431 | NCBI WGS metagenome assembly JAESFQ01 (sample SAMN14502588, study PRJNA617103) | algae metagenome | isolation source: Plectolyngbya sp. WJT66-NPBG17 and co-occurring heterotrophs from well... | place: USA: Mojave Desert, Joshua Tree National Park, California | collected 2006-08-06
CTGCATATATCTTTAGGACATGATGTGATGTGCATCTCGGACCCTGGCTGACCTGGGTCATGTTCAGCCAGTTTAGTTGCCGGGGCGGATCGGGATATTACCAACGACGTTTCCACTTCCGCGCGGGAGCGGCCCAAGCACGCCTCACTGCATTGTTCATGGACAAACATAATGGTCGTGCGAGCTAATTGTTACTCTACCAATGGATGTCGAATTACCCGATCCGCGGCCGTTCCCAAGAAAATCGCCAAACTCCATCGTACAACGCCATATGAACCCTAGGATCGTACAGCCACCAGGCATCCGAGGGTTCAAACGCCCTAGAAAGAGTCTCTCCAGGGATACTTGCTCCTCGCTCCTAACCGTAAGCCTCGACCCGCTCGCCTCGGCCGTTGTCAGAGTTTATGTCTCCACATTCAATCTCCTCGTAATGAATCCTACGAGCCCATTTCGTGATGGCTGATCCCTTCTAACTGTCAGCGTCGACCCTCTCGCCTTGTGCGTCATCGTCTGGGTCGGTCTCTCCGTAGCGACCATAGCCCTGCGGATCACCGGCATTCGGGTCAGGTCCACGTTGGCCACCAACTGCATACATCTGCGGTTGCTGGCCGCCCACCTGATATCCGGTGTAGACGCTGGGGTCGAACATGGGCTGCTGAGCATAGGCGCGGGGATCGCCTTGCATCGGGCCTGGGTACATGGGCGGTTGCTGGTATTCCTCTTGTTGTGCAAGATGTTGAGGCATACCGTAGTCGGGAGGTGCCATTGAATGCTGGGCATGTACCGGCTGGGGCATACCACCAGGAGGGACTACTGCTGCTGATGACTGTACAGCTGCGTTCTGACCTGCACTTCGTTTGTGTGGATGAGCCTCTTCGCGGGGAACAATGTCTATGAGGAAGTCGAACATGTCCGACTTTGACAAAGCCGAGGCAATGTCGGAGCGCTGAAGAGTGCGACGCTTGTTCTCTTCTGCATGAATCCAAGCGCGCATTGTGAGCTCGGTGATGAAGATGTCACAACCTTTGGCAAACAGGATCGGAGCTTCGGCTGAGATCATCTTGACCTCGGGGTCGGCCTTCATGACCTTCTTGATGCGAGCGAGGGGGAGTTGGTGCAGCTTGTAGTCGTGTTCGTCCGTCTCGAGCTTCGTGACCTGTTGCTGCCAGTATGTATTGAGGATGTCACGGTAGTTACCCGTGAGTCCTTGGTTGACCTGAAGTCGTCAGCTTGTGCGATGGTGGCTATGACATATGCGAGCGCGTACATTCTGCCAGGAACCGGTGAACAGCTGCGGGTCAGGAGCGTGGTTCTGCGCGGCAATCTGGACCAAATATCAGCGGCTACAAGTCGACAATAGGCGCGGATGCGCAAAGAGAACATACGGCTGCAGATGCGCCTGCGATATAGAGTTAGCACAAGATGTCGTGGTGAATGCGACAGCCAGAGCCGCGTCGCGTGGGATGCAGCTCGGGATGGACAGACTTACCATAGTGGCCGCCGTTGGTGGGATCATAGAGAGGATTGCCTTGCTGGCCGTCGTATTTGCGAGGGGCGGCTTGCTGAGGCTGCTGGCGCATCTTCTGCTGGCCGTGGCCCTGGAGGTTGACCTGATCCATGGCTTAGGCGTGGTTGTGCAAGTGTTACGCGGTGGACAGGGTCTGCGTCAGTCCGGAGCGTGTCTGGATGGCAGTAAATATTCCTGGGTCGCGGAATGGTGCAGCAATATGCGCGCGATACCCAATGGCTGCTCAACGTCTCGTGGTGGGCGTGTTGTGAGAGGAGGGCGAGGTCGTGATTCGGTCAAAGGTGCGGTCTGAGTGGCCGGGGAGAGGTGGGCGGGGAAGGCGCAAGTACCTGTCTTTTGGGGCGCGAGGGCGTTGCTGAGTGCGGCCTGGCATTGTAGATGAGCATTACTCTCTTCTTCTCTGGCACCAACTCTCATGAGGTTGAACCAAAAGCGCGACTGACCTATGCTCCGGTTGGACGAATCAAATTCCAGCACGAGAAGATATTCGCGGAGTTGATGCTTGGTTGGTGGGTTTCTAACGAGTCAACGAACCACAGCTAAGCAAGGGCCCCAACGTTACTCAGAGACGCGGAGAATTATGTAGAAATGTGGGCGACGACGAGCTGCAGTATATGGCTGATGCAAGGTTAGCTCGATGTTCTGACGTCGTATTTCTCATGCTAGAGCCTCTCCCACTGAGGCAGATGCTGCGATCGTCACCTCAGCTGTGCTTATATGCGCGGGTCTGCACGTCGCACCAAATGTCTTTGCAAGGCCCGACAAGGTGACAGCACAGTAGCGATGCAATGTTCCTGCCGCCCTCGTCACAATTCAATCTCTATACGGCCCAAGACTCGAGCGCATCGTGACCCATGGCAGCACACTTCACATCGAGGCACCGCGCTAGCGAGGCGAACAGCATCCCGCCCCAGCTGGAGTCGCATGCGGCCTGTCAGCGCTATTGGTCGGAACTGCGCTATTTGATTGGCCTCGTAGACACCAGGCCATGCCAGCGATGAGTTGTCCATCATTCGATTCTCTCGAGCGCGCCAGAATATGCGAGCACGCGTCATAAGACAATACATCAAACGCTGACGGCACAGGAATGAAGCTGACTCTGGACCTTCATCGAACTACACTTGACGTGGCGAATGCCAACCATCGGAACAGGTTTAGCCCCTGGTGAAGGCGCCAAAACAGGATGACACTAGCATACCAGCTGCAGGTGAACAGATTCCAATTGAAACTGCCTTGAATTGCGCGTGGGCGTGCGAGACTGCATGTTTTCGGCACGAGCGCATCGGGACCAGAAAGGCTAGCGCTGCCGAAGTGGCTAGCGCGCCCGAGCCTCTCAAAAAGTTCCTTCTCTCCAAATTTTCGAACCTTCCCTGTCAACGTCAACATGGAGCTGCCAACGCACCAGCCGCTCCTCGCTGAGGATACCGATGAGGAGCTCTCGGATGAGCAAATACGGGAGCTGCTTAATGAAGCTGCTGTCCGTATGCGCGCAAAGGCAGCCACAGCGCAGCCAGCGAGCAAGTCGGATGCTCCCTTCAGGCTGCCGAAGCTGCAGCCCGGTCATATTGCCGATACTTACGAAAAGACTGACGGCAACATAACGCGCCTAGATCACTCGAAGCTCGTCGACAAGAAGCAACAGGCTTTGGCTAACGGCATCAAGAAGATTGAGGATCCACTCCAGATCAAGAAGCAGAAGCAAGAGGTACGTTCAGCCACACTGTATGCATTCGCATGCCTGTGATGATATCTATCCCAAATCTTTTAGCTGAGCAGACTGGGGCGCCGTCTTGGTTGCCCTCCTGCACCACTGAGGCTCCATTAGTTCATAGTTACACTGAGGCATTCCTTCACTCAAAGTTACACTTTTAAAGTTGTCAGTCACGATGCTAATAACTTTTCACAGGAGAAGAAGGCCACCGCTGGCTCACAATGGTTCAACATGCCCAAGACCGACCTCACCCCAGAACTGCGCCGAGACCTTCAGCTTCTCAAGATGAGAAACGTCCTTGACCCCAAGCGCCACTATAAGAAGGACAACAAGAAAAGTGATGTTCCCGCATTCTCTCAAGTTGGTACCATCATCGAAGGCGCCACCGACTTCTACAGCAGCCGTTTGAAGAACAAGGAACGCAAGCAGACCATGTTGGAGGAGGTCATTGCCCAGGAACAGGACAGTGGCCGTTTCAAGCGCAAATACGAGGATATCCAGACGTCCAAGGCAAGCGGCAAGAAGGCGCACTACAAGGCGATGATGGCAAAGCGAAAAAAGGGCAAGGTCGTCAAGCCTTGAAATCTGCTTCATTCCCGGCCTGGCCCAATGCCAGAGCTACTGGATACCAGACCTATTTTTTTTCTGGCCAACGTGGATGGCATATTCTATTCTGGATCTAGGCCCCGCTATCCTGGTGAAACCTCTGCCTGTATCACACGCAGACAAAAGGCACACTGGCGATGGGCATCATCGACCCGCCCATGACTGCAGCCCTTTGCTATTGGTCGTAAAGATCGGACAAGATCTGTTTGACCAAAGCTTGCATGTCCCTGGCTGCCTCCCGGCCAGCCTCCAGCACCTCCTCATGGTTTGCCTTGCCTCGGTTCAAATGCTCAGTCAGTTGCGTCCTGTTCATGGTCTGAATTTCCGCATCATTCCCACGGGCGCCTGCCTCGAGGACCGCGGCGTTTGTGACCAGACTGAATGCAAGAATACGCATTCCGGCGTGTCTGGCGACTATGATTTCCGGCACAGTCGACATACCCACCACGTCAGCTCCAAGCGTACTGAGCATTCGGCATTCCGCCCGAGTCTCATAGCTTGAACACAGTTAGCATTTGTTTGATGCCATAGCAAAGTAAATGGGAGGAGAAGGACTTGAATGACATACGTTGGTCCTGCCACAAACGCGTATACACCCTCGTGTAGCTGTCGTTGCTGTTTGTCAAGTCCTAGTTTTGCCCAGGCCTTGTGCGTCCGCACCCTCAGGTCGAGGTCGTACGCGTCTGACAGAGGTGGGAACCGCACGCCAAACTCCTCGATGTTGGGGCCGCGGAGAGGATGAATGCCGACAAGCCCAGCCATATTGAGATGCTAAGCAGAGTTAGATTGAGCTCAAAGTCTCCGAAATGGTGGACGTACGTCGTTCAAGCATACGATGTCTCCTACTCGGTAAGACCGGTTAAGGCCACCGGCTGCGTTTGTGACTGCATCCATGCTCAGCTAGATGACTCGATTCACGTTTTGGGTTCTGAACATACCAATCATGGTTTCGACACCAAGCACTTTGCATACGCGAGTAGCGAACGTGACCAGGTCCATTGAATGTCCTTCGTAGAAACTGAAAACATTAATATCATGATTCATGATCCAGAAGTTCCCCTTAATCTTTGGTGACTCACTGTGCCCGTCCAACAAGAAGCGCTACAGGTGTCTTCTGAGGCCCAATCTGACCGAACACAAACTTTCCAGCATGTCCCACAACTAAACAAAGATGTCAGTGCCCCGCATCATGTGCAATCCGAAGTTTCACATCTCCAGCCAAGTCATGTTTCATGTCCTACACTTACCAGTACTCTGGGGAAAGTTAGGGATCGTTCCATAAGCCAGTTCGACCTTCGGCTCCGATTCGATCGTCTCGGCAAGTCCACCCAACCCAGAGCCGCACACAATGGCTACTTTAGGGTATTGCAGCGCCTCTGGCAGTTGTGAGCGCACATACTTGGCCGTTTCCGTAGCGCGGGCATAGGCGTTCGGAGCAGCAGCCATGTCTGAAACAGTTTCCATCTTGGGCAGTCGGTGTGTTTTTGGAGACAGAGTGAAAACAAGAAACGTAAAAGTACAGTCTTGTATCTAAAGAAATAGTCTGCCTTGTACATGAGACATTTTCGGAGGGTACGACTAGGGTGCAGAGGGAAGGCGGCGGCCAATTCCGATGCCGCCAAGACAGTAAGCGGAATCGTCGCTAGCGCCATCGGCTTTCTGGAAGAAGTTCGATGTTGGACGTGGTTGAGTGCGACGATATCAAGCATGGCTGCGCCACGATGTATGCGCTCCTTCTTGGGGCCGGCAAAGAGGGCGAAGGTATGTTTACTCCAATTGTACCACTTGTGGAGGGTCATCGATTGCTGACACGCTGAACAGATTGCCCACGCCCCCCAACCATACACCCAGACTTTCTCGCGGGCGAAGAGCTCAAAATCAGAAGATGATAATGAAAGGGATTCGAGAGAAGACAAGGATGTCAAGCTTATGGACCAGTTGAAGATGGATCTGGAGAATAGTGCTATGCCACTTGACCAGCGGTTAGAAGATCTTGGGATAGCTCGGGAGGAATTCAAGACGTACGCTATGCCGAATCTACAAGGATAGGAAAAGAACAGGTTGCTAACAAGGCGGTAGTCTTTACGCAAGTCAACAAAAAGTCAACCAGCGCCAACAGGAATGGGAGCCCAAGACGCGCGAAGAGGCACAACAGAAGTGGAAAGAGTTACAAAACACACCCGACCATTTGGGACTATTGAAGGTGTACAAACGCGCTGGCTTAGAACCTATCAAGCTCGCAAAGTCAGTCTCCCTCTCCAATTTCCACTTGCAACCCGCAGTCCTCTAACAATCATCTCAGGGAAAACAAGATCACCCTCCCCACCGACCAACCGCCCCTCGACCCCAAGACCGCAGAAGCCCTCGAAGCCCTACGAACACCCATCAACGTCCGCGCCGTACACCTCCGCCCCCTACGCCGCACCCCCGAATACGGCGTACCAACCTGCGACCTACAACTACGCACCTACAACGTGCGCAACCTACTCCTCTTCGCCGACTTCGCCGTGCGCGCCGCATACTACATGGGACTCTGCGCGCGCGGCCCGATCCCGCTCCCTAGAATAACCGAGCGCTGGACCGTCCCACGCTCCAACTTCATCTTCAAGAAGTCGCAAGAGAACTTTGAGCGCATTACCATGCGGCGACTGATCCAGATCCAAGACGGACACCCAGATGTGGTCAAGACGTGGTTGGCGTTTTTGCAGAAACATCAGTACCATGGCGTGGGTATGAAGGCGAATATCTGGGAATATGAGAGTTTGGAGGATGCGACGAGGGCTGGGTATGAGGTCAAGGAGGGTGATTATAGTAGGAGGAGGGAGGGCAAGGTTATGGATAAGGTGGCGGAGATTTTGCAGAGGGATGGATTTAAGGAGGCGATGAAGGGGCATAAGGATACGGTGGAAATGAGACCATAGAAGAGTAGGTTTTGTATGATGTTATGTGGGAATGCATGGAGGGGTCACAGGCCACTGGGGTCTTGTACAAACATGTGTATAGAAACATATCCCGCATTCGATGAAGCAATTGCATATTCGTTTCTTCTATACATCATGTACGTTAGATTCAAAAAGATCTACTACCAATCTCACCATCCATCCTCCTCCTCCCCAGCATACCTCTCATCCGCAAGCAACAACTCCAGCATCGCATCCAACAAGCCCTTATTCATCCCTCTCCCCTGTAGCGCCCTCACTTTATTCAGCACCGGCTCCCCATTGTTGACGCAGTTCCAGTAGTCCCTTTTTTTTTCTAGCTCGATCCACGCCTTGTCGATGATATCCCAGAGCTTGGGATTCGGATCAATGACATCGAGTTGCGGGCCCGAAGCCGAGGAATGAGATGGAGAGCAGAGCAATTCGATCCGAATAGTATGCGAAGTAGGCACCGCGTCAAGCGTGATGAGCGTACCATTGCTTTCCTGCGTCACCTTGTGCGAAAGGGTCTTTGCATGATTCTTCGTGCTGGGCGAGGTAGTGATGCAGCGAATTTCTGAGTCCTTCTTGGGCGTATGAGCCAGTAGGCGGATCTTCCAGGACCGGCTCTTGGGGATGGCGTAGTTCTCGGGTGTTGTTGGACCAATCTTGATAACGCCTGTGGCTTGCCTGTAGGTAATGGGGGTGTGTGCGAAGCTCACGGTGTCGTCGGCTGATTCCTCGTGGCCTTCGTCGGAGATGATTGAGAAGCCGCCGTCGTCGACGAGGTGGCCGGTGCCGTCGTCTTCAATCAAAGTGAAGGAGCCGTCTGCGCCTACGACTAGCAGGATCTCGAGACCTTCTGGGTTAGGAGAACCAGACTTGGGACGATAGGCTGCGTCGAGGGGGATTATGGATCCTTCTTTTGCGAGCACGGGGACGAAGTGCAGGGGGCGGTGGACGGTGAGTTCGCCGGCGCGGTTGTATACGATGCCGGTGAAGATGTCGACGTAGCGACCTTCTGGAAGCCAGAGCTTCGCTGCGCCGAGATGCGTGGCCTGGTCGCGTGGCTGGGTGATGGGTGCAACGATCATTTCTGAGCCGAAGCGGAACTGGTTGGGCACGTTGTACGCTTCGTCCGATTCTGGGTAATCCCAGTACATGGGCTGGATGAGTGGCTCGTCGTCGGAAGCACTCCTCGCGTTCATCGTGTACAAGTATGGGATGAGACGGTGGCGGAAACGGAGTGTGTCTTCGACAATGACACGCGCCTCCTCGTTGTAACGCCAGGGCTCGCGAGTGTTGAAGGGGTTGTTGTCTGAGTGTAGGCGCAGGATAGGTGACCAGCAGCCTAATTGTACCCAGCGTGTGTAGAGCTCATCATTCTTGTAGCCATGCGTATGGCCACCGATGTCGTTGCTCCACCAGCCGTATCCGATATTCGATGCGGTGGCTGTAAACTCAGGCTGGAAGTGCAAGCTGTCCCATGTTATAATAGCGTCACCAGAAAAGCCAATCTGATAACGCTGTGCTCCTGGACCGCCGAATCGAGAGAGAATCAAGGGACGTTGAGATCCACGGCCACTGTCAAGGAAGTGGAAGTGGTTGAGCACCCAGAGAGGGTCTACTCCAGGGATTTTGGATGTGTTGCCTTGCTGCCAGTCCACCCACCAGAAGTTTACACCTCGCTCTTCGTGCTCGTGATGAACGACGTCAAAATATGCGTCCATGAACTTCTTGTCTGTACAATCGAAAGGAATGGTCTGTTTAGACTGTGGATCGATACCGAGGTACTTGGCGACTTTGGAGTACTGCTCTTCGTGAGGCCTGAAGCCATCCGCAGGGTGCAGGTTAAGCGTCAACTTCATCCCACGATCGTGCAGCTTCTTCATAAAAGCGTCTGGATCAGGAAAGAGTTTCTTGTTCCATGTGTATCCGGTCCAGCCATTGACACCACCAGGTATATCCCATACCAGATGCCAGTCCATGTCCACAACCGCCACGTTCATGGGTACATCGTCCTTGTCGAAATGATCGTGCAGATCGAGATATTCCTTCTCGTTATATGCGTGGTATCGACTCCACCAGTTGCCCATGGCGTACCGTGGTAGAAGAGGCTGGCTTCCTGAGACAGCGTAGAATGCGCGCATGGCTTCCCGGTAATCGCGACCATACATGAAGATGTACTGATCGGTCCTGTCGCCACCCCTGCGTCCCGCAATCCACCCATCGTCTTCGAAGAGCATAGAGTTGGTGTCATCCAAAGGTGTCATGCCCTCTCTTGACAGCACACCAGGACCCAGATTGGTCCTACCATTTACACCGTCTAGTGTGCGGGTTGTGCCACCCAAATTGGAGACCTGCTGCCCATATGTCCATGTGCCCGTCACATTGCCCTTGAGATGTATCTTGAAGCCTTCGGCGCTAAACTTCTTCTTGTCGTACACAACGTGGAAGCGCTTCGTGACAATCTCGATGCCGTGGCCGCGGTCCCAGACATAGAAGTCAGGTACAGCTAGTTTGCGATTGATGGCGAAGGTGCTCGCGCGGTCTTCGAATCGTCCATCTTCGGCCCACTCGAAGCGCAGTAAGCCATCTGTGAGGATGGTAAAGCGGTACTTGTCGCCTGCGACAATAGCGTCCGGGTGCGCCACCGGGCGCGTCTTGAAGTTGTAGCGCGCTTTCGACATGGCTTTTTGAGAATGAGACAACACAATGTCAGGTAACGCCTCTGGTGCACGCCTTCGAGGGATGTCGTGGCATTGCGGGGCGAAGCCGAACGTTGGCGGCGTCATTCATCTTAAGCAGGTCCGGGCAATGGAAGCTCGGACGGTGTGCCTGACTAAAGCACCATGGCTCCCACGCGCGTGACCTCGGCTGAGTGAAAGCGCGACCTGTCAAGCCAAAACCCTTCCTGCAAGGCAAGTCAGGCGACAGCTCAAAATCGGTCCTGCTGCCACTAGACAGTATGTTAGGGCCATGGCAAACGACTGAGGAAGAAGAGATGAAAAGACGGTGTTACGAAATCGAGGGGTGGAGTGGGCACGCGACGGCGTCATTTGAGCTCGGAGAGATAAATAGTCCAAGCCCATGCAGCTCGCTGCAGGGTGGCTGCAAGCAACCAGAACGGAGCTGCAATAACATCGCACCGCATACGAAGACACGCATGTGAAATACGAGCCTGCTGAATCACAGCGGCTTAACTCGAAGAACAATGGATAGTCGCACGCCATGACAACTAGGGTGGTGTATCAACGTTGCATTTCCCTATTCATGTTACGTTTCGAGGAAGGCTACTTAAGTCCATAGAAACAGATGTACCGGCTTTGGCGCCCCGAAAACCCCGTGAGTATGTTCTCAGTACGACTACCGTTCCCAGTCAGAGTTCAACATCTCGAGTGTACTGGCAATGTCCTCTGGTAAAGATTTGATTGCGACCACAAAGACAGCTTCCAAATCCTCTCGCATTTCTCATTTGTATCCAAACAAGCGATTTTGAGAAGCGTTCACTTCAGGCCCGATCCATGCTTCTATACTCCTCGTGCCTCCGGCGCTCTTGGTGTCTCCTCCCAGTCCTTCCTCCATTGCTCGGCATCCGGTCCGTCTGCGAGACGCAAATTGATCCTCTGATCGGCCGACGATAGAGCTGCGACTCTTTGCATTAACTGCCAATTGGCACCACATGTTCCCACTGCTGGCTCTTTGCGTAGTAGAGTGATACCATAATTATGTTGGAAAAAGACGAGGTAGCTGTAGGCAAACAAGCTAATGGATTCTTCGCGGCTTGGCCCTTCGCCGTCCGTCAGCATTATCTCAATATCGAAACGACTGCCGCTGGACCATGATTCCAAGCGAAGCGCTACGAAAGTCTTATTACAGCGGTTGATGAAAGCTTTAGCTGCCTCGCTCAATTCCGGGCTTGAGCCCTGGGCCCGAGGTTGCTGGCCAAGGCAAAGCGTGAGTGGATTATCCAAGCGCAACAAGGCTTCTGCAGATGCCGCGCTGGCGAGGAAGCGCATTGGCTGCTTCTCCAGTTGACGTAATCTAGGTAGGAGGATTTTCTTGGCCTCGGTGTTGATGAACTGGCATGTCGCTAGAATCTGGACTGGCAACTCTTTGGAGACGAGCGTTATCGTAGACGACTTGTCGGGTGCGTCGATACTGTCGAGTGTGTGATGCTTGGTCGTCACGGCGAGTTGCTCGTAAACCATGTACCGTAACTCTGCTGGAAGGTCAAGGAACCGGAAGTGTGAGTCTGACATCCTAATGACAGGAGTAGCTGTTGTTGAGGGATGCGATGATACAAGTCAAGTGCGTGGGCTGCAGGTGTGCTGGATCTCGGCAACCACGTGTCTCTGGCTGACGTAACCCTCTTAGGGACCGAGCGGATTGTACCATGTCGCAGGTGCGTTTTGTTTGCGCTGTATTATTTGAGTTATTACTTGCTTTAGGGTATACTACATCTTGTCGTTTTCCGCATTCAATGTGAACTAACCTGGGACGCGAGCTCCATGCCGCAAGCACGAACAGCTCTCGGTCAATCTTAACGTCGCGACAACACTAACGAAGAGCACAAGGGAGTGATTCATCCTGATAAAAGAAGCGGGAAAGAAGATTGAAGCCTGTAAAGAGTAGCAAAGAGAAGAAAGTACCACTTAGCCAAGTGTGTAAAGAATGTTCATAACCGAAAGGCGCCAAATTCAGCAACGGAAACAGAGAGAAGGCCGGACAAAGGGACGGTTGCCATAAGGGATATAGCTTGATAGGACGTCAAGCAAGCCAGGACTTTGCATCGATAATGAATTCGCTG
>JAESFQ010000801.1_pt1 | contig 11573 bp, 12 predicted proteins | sample 9269431 | NCBI WGS metagenome assembly JAESFQ01 (sample SAMN14502588, study PRJNA617103) | algae metagenome | isolation source: Plectolyngbya sp. WJT66-NPBG17 and co-occurring heterotrophs from well... | place: USA: Mojave Desert, Joshua Tree National Park, California | collected 2006-08-06
GCCTGAGGCCGGAATTTTCTACGGCGTGTGCTGGGTCGTTGTCATCATTCGACTTATATCACGAAGAATACATCGTGGATCATGGAAGTTATTGCAATTAGATGATTACTTAATACTTGTAGCCATGGTTTGTGACCCGCAGCGTCGAGCGATTACAAGTGCTGATTGAATTTACAAGGCTACGGATACAGTGCTCATTGCTGTCATGCATGAAATCACAAAGACTAGCAGTACGTACATTGGTGTGTAAACTGCGGATGAGACATATGCTGACTTCATTTCCTAAACGCTAGGCAACCTGATACCGCCTGGAGACGACGTCTCTAAATATTCGGAGGCAGAGATCCGGATGCGCGTATACGGATCCAAGCTCGTCTTGGTAGTAGAGCAGATGCAACTCCTCACGATATGGCTGGTCAAGGCCTGCCTGCTCATAATGTACAACCGTATGACGCTGGTTCTCCCACAACACAAGATCGTCATCGCCACCTCCATCTACGTCGCCGTCACGTTTGTGGTCATGGAAGTACTATATCTTGGGGTTTGGTGTAGACCATTCGCGCAATATTGGGCAGTGCCTCCAAACTCGAGTGAGTATTTTTGCAACCCCTAATCGCGCAATACTTACGATACTAGAACAATGCTCGGCAGCAACCAATCATCTTATCACCAACGCCGTCTTCAACATTTCCAGTGATTTGATCATCCTAAGCATACCTATGCCGCTGCTCTTCAAAGTACGCCTTCCGAAGAAGAATAAGACCATCTTGTTCGTGATTTTCTGCATAGGGGCATTCACCATCATCGCTGCAGTCCTCAACAAGTACTATTCGTTCACCAATCCATTTGGAACTGAGTGGACGATTTGGTATCTGCGGGAGTCGTATACAGCAATACTCTGCGCAAACCTCCCCTTAACCTACCCACTGATTCAGCGCGTCTTCGGCCTACGAAACTGGAACTCCCACACATATACCGCGGATAGTCCATATGAGCCCAGTTCTGTCACACGAGTGCAGCAAACCTCACATAGCCATGCCTATTGGCAAGAACCTCCACCACAACAGATACCTAGAGGCTTCCGGGACATCTTTAGGCGTACAGAAAGCCAAGAGGATATCAATGGCGGTCTAGGGAAACAGAGAGAAGATACTGATCCACAATTCATCACCAGTGCGATCGAAATGGAGGATGCCAGGTCACAACGAGCGTCGAGCCAGAGTGTTCCTGCGAGTTGGCGGACATCCGCAACGATCGAGGGTCATAAAGATCAAGAGACTTATCATACCCTATGAATGAATGCACGAGTTCTGATGAGCACAATAGGCCACACTTGCGCCCATAAATTCGAATAATCTAAAAGATGTACAAGGTTAGTGCCTGACTGACATGCAGTTCTCATGGGAAGATTACTAGCCGTTTCTTTTTGGACTAGTCATGATTGAAGATATGCTTGAATCAACCGGAGCCTCTGGCATCGGTCAGTGGTGTGAGTGAAGTCGCGTCTTCGTCATTGGGTACCTTTAGCACCATGATGGATGCGCCCGATTTGGAACACTAACCATCAGGTACTCACACGGGCACAAGACACCCGAAGTATTTTGAAGGTTCATAACACAAACACTCTTCAGTAACTTCTAAGCCAGTATTCCTGGACTGCGGCACGATGCATATCTACGACGTGCTCATTATTGGTGGAGGGCCAGCTGGCCTAGCAGTAGCAGCACGACTTCGTGAACAGACACCTTCGGCTACCTTCACAGACGATGAACACCAACGGTACCACTGGATTCGGAAACATGGCCGGAAAATGAACATCAAAAACTACCGAACGAATAAAGACTCACTTCCGACGCCGCCCTTAACCCCCGAAAGCTCAGACTGTGGTTGCGACCATGAGATACCACCCGAGGGGGCGATAGACATGCTGGTTCTCGATGCAGATGGAGCAGACTGGATGTCCAGATGGAAACGTCTCTTCAAGACTCTTCACATTGATTACCTTCGAAGTCCAATGTTCTTTCACGTCGATCCCGCTGATCGAGACGCACTGCTCGGGTATACGTACGAGAAAGAGAGGGAGAAGGATATTCAGGCCCTACCTGGCGTTGCTGGAAAAGAAGTCAGCAAGCATAAAAAGAAGAAGAATCTGAAGTCGCAAGGAAGATTTCTAGGTCGCACGCCAGATGTCGATGAAAGAGATCGGAAGGACTATTTTGTACCGCGTACCGATTTGTTTGATGCGCACTGTGAAGAGGTCATCAAGAGATATCGGCTTGGCAAAGATTTGTTGAGGAAGGAAAGCGTCGTGAACATTGAATACGACGAGGTTTCCAAGTTCGATGAAGCGGACCTTGACAGTGTCATCTCGGATGATGCAATGGTGGATGAGAGGAAAGTCTTCCGCATTTCCACAGACCAAGGCGTACGTTTCGCACACTTGGTCATTCTGGCTGTTGGACCGGGAAATGCGCCATCGATACCTCTTGTTCCTGGTCTACCCGCTCAACGTCCACATGAAGGCTTCGCCCATGCGATGCAGATCAAGCAGTTTCCACCACCTCATGTAACAGCTAAAGTCAAGGCCCACCAGTCGACTAGCATGCTCATTGTGGGCGGCGGGTTGACAAGTATTCAACTGGCAGATTTAGCAATCAAGCGGGGCGTCAATAAAGTATGGATGCTCATGCGTGGTCCGCTCAAGGTGAAGCACTTTGACGTCGACCTAGAGTGGGTTGGCAAGTTTCGAAACTTCAAGCAAGCTGAGTTCTGGACGGCAGATACTGACGAGGGTATGTCGTTACTCGTATCTGGTTGTTGCAGCTAACAACCGGGTACAGAACGCTTTGAGATGATAGTGCAAGCCCGTAACGGAGGCAGTATGACACCGCGGTACCGGAAGATCCTGGATGCACATGTCGCACACGGCAAGATCGAGCTTCATACTTATACCAAGCTTCAGTCCGTATCGTGGGACCAAACATCAAGAACGTGGGCCTGCAAAGCCGCTTCAACGGATTCAGAGCTCAAGCTTCCGCCTGTCGACTACATGGTCTTTGCAACTGGCATTCAGTCCGACATCCGCACCATCCCCTGCCTTCAAAACATCCAACAACAGTATCCCATCAAGTATGTCGGCGGTTTACCATGCCTAAACGAAGACTTGATGTGGGACGATGATGTTCCTCTGTTCGTGACAGGACGACTGGCCGGATTGAGACTGGGCCCTGGAGCACCGAATCTGGTGGGAGCAAGAGTAGGCGCTGAACGAATCGCTTGGAATATAGACGATGCGTTGAAGAAACTGGGAAAGCTGAGTAACAATGTGCAAGACGAGAGCGATGAAAACAGTGGCAATGAGAAGATGTCTGCTTATGCTGCAGCGAGAGATAACCGTTTCCATGGTCTGTTTGAGTTAGATGATGCGGCAACGTAGTCATAGCAGGCCAGTTAGTCTTACGATCAATGAAATACGAGTATTTAGAAAAGCGTTATGCTTACAGAGTCTATGCATCTGTAGAGCGATCAAGAACCCAGGCTCGCAGGTTTTCAAGAACTAATCGTAGTTTGTGACATCCTAGAGTATAATTGCTTGTCTCGCGTTGTTGGTTGCGCGCTGTTAGCTTTCGCTAGAGTCGGGTCCACTAGCTTCCATCCAGGAATTGCATGAAGAACCATTGACGTCATGCACTAGATAAGACACCTGTGGCAATCTTAGAAGCCTGAATATGTTCGATAGGTGTGCATGAAGCTGAATTCAGGCTTATGATATCTTCCCCCCATTGCTGTAATATCACCCAATTCGACGCGTCGCTTTCGCGTTGGTGCTGCTTAGAATATCCGGAACGGAACCGCTGGCTCGGCAATCGGTTGGCTGCATATTCTGCAACTTTCCCGTCAACCATCCCGAGGTCACTTCTTGTCATCACAACATCATCTTTTTCTGAATTTTCTTAGACGCAAATGGTTTCAGGCGGCGATGTAAGCTTGCGCACAGCCCCATATGGTGCAGTATTGACGATTTGAAGGACAAGAATACACCCGCGGTAGTGTCTTTGGTCGCCGGCGGCATAGCTGGCGGTGTCGAAGGTTTTCTTTCGGTACGTCCAAAGAGGCATTCCGGCCTAAGTCCCGTGACTCATACCATTTGCAGTATCCTCTAGAGTTTGCGAAAACGCGTGTACAGTTGAGAGCTGAGAAAGGCGTACCGACACCGCGGAATCCATTTCTCGTTGTGACCCAAGTCTATCAGAAGGAAGGCATTAAAGCGCTTTACAAAGGCTGTGGAGCCCTGGTCTTTGGCTCAGTGGGAAAAGATGCCGTCCGCTTTCTCTTCTTCGACCAGATCAAGTCATCTTTCGCTGACCCGGAGACTGGCACACTGTCCCCGCTGCGCAACCTACTGGCCGGCATGAGTGCGGGGGTAGTCGCATCGATTACTGCCGTTACTCCCACCGAGCGCATCAAGACTGCACTCATCGATGACGCTAGGAACGAAAAACGCTTTCGCTCCGGTTTTCATGCTACTGCTACGATTTGGAGAGAACACGGCATCCTTGGTCTATACCGTGGGTTCGCAGGCACAACCCTCAAACAAGCATCAGCGACAGCGTTCAGAATGGGAACCTATAACATCCTCAAAGATTACGAAAAGACTAAGAACATCGAACAAAGTACGGTTGTCAACTTTGCGAACGGATCGGTAGCAGGCGTTGTGACAACGCTTTCCACGCAGCCTTTTGATGTTATCAAGACGCGATCGCAGAGTGCCAAAGGGACGAGTACTGCCGAGGCTGTAAAGAGTGTTCTGTTGGATTACGGAATCAAAGGTTTCTGGAAAGGCACAACGATGAGATTGGGGCGCACAGTGTTTAGTGGTGGTATACTATTCACGAGCTACGAGGCTGCTGTGAAGATCATCATGCCGCTGTATCCTGGCACGAAGCAAGCCGAAGCATTATAGACGCAACGTACACCTAAGATATCGCAGTCTTTCCCGATATGTTCTGTCAATTTCCAAATCTGACGCTCATGCCTTTCCGTCATACTCGTCGATAACACTGACAGGCTTCACAAACTTGCCCAAAGGCTTGTACTCCAGATGGTCCAAGCCAAATGCCTTCGGACCACCAATCTCAATACCCTTCGGACTAGTCCAGCGTTCGCTAGCAGTGATACCTATCACCGAGACTAGCAGCCCGTACCGATACTCCGGCGTTCCGATGGCCTCGCCATTTTGCGCATCAATGACCGCGATAAGGTCGGGAACGATGGCAAGAACGTCTTCGTTCTTCTCCTCTCCAGTCTTGCTTTCTCCGCTATCCGGTATCCGAACTGCAGCAATATTTTCGTTCTTGAAGGGTATTTTGATCTTGCCTTGGTACTCGCTTCCGGTGCCTTCTATGATCACCTCGCCGTACACATGGCCCATGTACAACTTGCGCTCTACGCCAACGATCTTGCCTTTAAACAGCACGCGACCTGTCTCAGCGCCTCCAACCGCATCGATGATTGATTGCGCCACATCGTCAATTCGGTTCTCTTTGCGCGCGCGTGCCACCTCTCGCCCTATCCTCCATGACAGCGAGATGGTGTGTTCGACAGCCCATCGTCTAGTCTCGGCGCCTGTAACCGGAGCGTCGGCTGTTCCCACGGAGCTTCCCATCTGGCTCAATGCTGCTCTGATAACCTGTTCGACTTTCAGGTCACTGGTTGCAGTTGGCATATATAGCGTATTACCGTTGCCATCAGCCACTGCGACTGGTGCGAACACGATTTCCCGCTCGCCGAAGACGACAGGTGTTGTCTGCCATTTTGTTGGATATGCTCTGCCCATCCAGTCGCCGTCTACACATGGCACATTCATGTTAGTTGATGCACCCAAGACAAGACCCTGCAAGCCGTTCGAGCCGCCGATCTCGAGAGGTATGATGTGCGTTGCGTAGCCACACTTGATGAGATCGTAGAGGTGGTTTTGAGCATCCATCATCCTGCACCGGTGTTAGAAAAGGCAAGACGTCATGTCAATACAAGACTCACTCATCGGCAGACAGTTTCTCAATACCGACTGTGGGGCTACCAGCGCCGCCACCACTTCCCACTCGCGCATCATCTTTGAGGTCATCTGGACTGACGACGCGAACACTTCCACCAGACCGTAGGATACCACGTACTCGGAGCATAGTAGAGTACGGAGAACCTCCACCGCCGGTGCCTAGGATGTAGCAGCCAATTGTGATCCAGTCCAAATCAGTCTCCGATATCCACCACTCCCGGTTGGCCACTTGGGGTTTATACGCAGTGATATTAACTTCAAGTGCTGTGTCGATCTCGCTAGATGTCTCTTCGCTTACAGGCGCTGCGATAGCGTCGCCTGAATCTTCCGATCCAGTTTCCACACTGTCTCCGTCCTTGGTGACATTCAATTCTGTGAAATCTCCTGCTCTTGAGAAGTCAAAATCTCCTGCAGCTCTGACCATAAATCGCGTTTTGTTGGCGACGTATTGCAATGGAAGATCTTCCACTTCAACGATAGAAACCGTATCCGCTGAGGCGCCTGCTTCAATGGTCTTCTGTTTAGCCTCTTCGCAAATTTCAGCTAGTAGTTCTTTCTGCGTCTGCTTCTCGGTCGATTTGACAGTGTCGATAACGGCGCTGACCCGCGCCATCGCAGCGCCGATCGCATTGGCTACACCGGACCATTGAGGTTTAATGACCCTACTTGCTCCCTTCAGTTCGTCTGGAGCTATAACCGCACCACCACCGACGAGCAGGACCGGGAGATCATCAGGTGATGTCTTCATCTGGTCAATGATTTTCTCGAGCATGCTTGTCGTCTCAGCTTTGAAGGCTTGAATGTCATCGTCCTGCAGCGTCCCTCGCACATTTTCTGGTTGACCTATCGCAACATCAGATGAAGCCGCCACGGTATAGTCGGTTGCTGTCGGTACGTCGCCACCGAATACGAGCGCCTTTTCTGGTAGCTTGTATCCTACAGACTCAGGTCCTACTTGCATTTTCCCTCCAACTCTCCTTACCAAGCTACCACCCCCTAGGCCTATACTCTTCACATCGGGATATGAGAAGTTCATTCTCACACCAGAAAGTTCCGAATATGCGGCTTGTTGCCGCGGGAAGCCGTTTGCGAGTAACAAGCCTACATCGGTAGTAGTTCCACCGATGTCAATCACCATCATCGCTTCGCCGTTTTCCTGCCTTCCAACGAGAAAAGCAGCACCACGCATGCTATTCGTTGGGCCCGACGAGAAAGTTCGGATGGGTAGCCGGCTAGCTGCCTCGCCACTTAGTATTGTGCCATCGTTTTGGGTGATGAAGACAGGACACACTAATCCAAGTTCCTTGATCGGTGTCTGGAATGATGCTATCGTCTTCCTGGCGAAAGAAAGAATTGAGGCGTTCAGTATCGCAGCATTTTCTCGTTCCAAGAAACCGAGATTGGCCACTGTCTTGCTAAGAACGACATCGACCTTTGTTCCTAGCTCGCGCCTGATGATGTTGGCAGCACGCTCTTCTTGCTTCTCCACTGTATCAATGGGACTGAAGACGCCGTTCACTACTATGCTTTTGATTTGTTTTTCTTTTATCGCCTTGCACTGCTCCACAATTTCCTGCTCGTTGATGTCGGAGATCAGACTACCATCAACTTCCAGTCCTCCTTTAATGAGGGCGTAGTGGCCAAGCACAATGTTCCGCAGAGAAGCAGGCCAGTCGACACATGGCGATGCGTGTTTGCTGAATGGCCCAGAAAGACGAAGGACCGCGACTTGCGAGAGACGTGTCCGGTCACGGGTTACGACAGCGTTAACAAAATGAGTTGTCCCGATCGTCACACTCGCAACGGAAGATGGATCGACTGAGGCGGATTTGAACATGGTGGTAATGGCGTCGGCGATGCCATGACTTGGGTCGGTTGTGGTGGGTGCCTTGTGCCTGGAATCTGGTATGAGCTCTCATTCTTAATAGGATGTGGTCGACTTCAGGTAGGCATTGTTGCGGAGTTTCTTGACTCTTATGAGGAGGAGGGCTAAGCGAGAAAGTGTGGTGGTCAACGTGTGGGTATGGGCTCGTACCAAGCAATAATTCCCCGACCATCTTCACTTGATCTCGCAGGATCAATGATGACTCCGTCAGTGTTGGTACTATGTGTGATGTTAGCCTTATGGCTCTCGTAGCTCTTTTGCACAATACTTGCCCGCCGACGTCAACGCCAATTCGTAAATTCTTTAATGTGGTCATCGCAAATGGAGATACATCCAAGGAATAAACTGTTATCTCCTGGTCTTGGATAGTGGTCAGTCACTATACAACCAGCATCGATCTGATAAGATTTCGTTGGTGGGGCGGGTTCGGTCCGGCCGGACATCGGATGTTCACGCCCGAAGCCTCCTTCCTACTCCATCTATCTCGCACCCACACCCCACTCCCAGCGCTACCCCCTGCTATGATGCCTTACCCTATCATCTACAGTTTGTTCATTGATACCCGTGTCTTTGCCCGTGCCGATCACCACGCCTGGATGATCAGATAAGATAGGATTGAGCAGTACCCCTCTTTCTAACGGCTAAGATGTCACGGTATTCTTCTCGCGTGTGCTGCAACTCGTCGCCCCTGTAGACGCATTATCATCTTCACTAAACTTGAGTCGGCGTTAGGCCATCTTGAATGGGATGATATCGGGCGCATTGATTACAAGGGTAGCAACACTAAGATGGCGGAGAGCTTATCACCATCCTTCTTCTCAATTACCTCTCCTCACAGCCTTCTTGAATATCAACGCGTTTGTTCGCTTGTTTGAATTATGGCCTTAAAGCATCGATTACGGAAAATTGATCAGCAAGTACGTCTGCATGGAGACGACGAGAAGCATGAGCAAACAGATGCATGGAGTAACCGCGATCTAATCCCTCTTCCGCCAGAGCGGAGGACATGGGGCTGGTTCAACTTCTTCGGGTTTTGGGCAATTTCATCGCTGAACCTCGCGAATTGGCAGACCCCAAGCACCTTCTTGGGTAGGGTACAACAGATGACGTTTATTAGTCTTGATCGCTAACATCACGGAAGCGATGGGCTTGTCCGTTCGACAAGCCATCCTTATCATTGTTGTGAGCAGCATATTAATTGCTTCCTTCTCCACAGTTATTGCTTGGGTCGGATTGAAGTGGCACATTGGCTTCACAGTACAGAACAGGTATAGTTGGGGCATGCGGGGAAGCTTCATACCCTTGCTGCAAAGAATTCTGCTCAACTTTATATGGAACGCCGTTCAGTGTAAGCAAGAGTGGTTTATGGACAGCTTTGATATAACGGCGCTGATCTAGTGTAGGTTGGAATGGCGGTCGTCTGGTCGCCGTGTGCTTAACAGCCATCTGGCCTTCGTACGCACGCATGCCGAATACCTTCAGCCCCAACTTCCCTACTACGACCGACCAGTTTGTAGGATTTGTCGTTTTCTGGTTCCTGTCTACACCGTTCTTGTGGCTACGACCAGAGAAGTTCAAGATTCCCTTCCTCGTAGTCTGCATCTGGTGCGGCTTCGGCATGTTGGCATGGATGATCTGGGGAGTTGCAACTGCCAAAGGCGTAGGCCCTCTATGGAATGCTGGTCAAACCGTTCCTTCAGGTTCCGCTTGGGGTACATCATGGCTCATTATGGCTGGTATCAACCAGAGTATCGGCGGCCTTGCTGCGGGTATCACCAACGGCAGCGACTTCTCGCGCTATGCACGTAGAAGAAGATCCTATATATACGGGACCGTCGCTAGCTGTGTGATTACCAGCGTCGTTGTCTCTCTAGTCGGTCTTGTTACCACTGCGTCAGGACAAAAGATCTATGGCGAGATCTATTGGAACCCACCGGATCTCTTGATGCGAATGATGGACAATGGCAATGGCTCATCGCGGTCTCGCGCGGGTGTTTTCTTCCTGGCTGCAGGTTTCGCCTTTACTGCAATGTTCGAGAACATCTGTGGCAACGCTGTCTCTGGTGGAATTGACCTTGCTGGTCTCTTTCCACAATACATCAACATACGTCGTGGGGCCATCATTACGTTTGTTGCTGCATGGATCGTCCAGCCCTGGCAACTCATCAACCGTGCCACCACGTTCATCGCCGTTCTGTCGTCCTTCTCGGTGTTCTTGGCACCAATCATTGGTATCATGGCATGCGACTACTTTCTGCTCCGAAAGCAAAGGATTCGCTTAAGCCACTTATACCGAACGCAGGGCTCGTCATACTACTTCACCAAAGGTTTCAACTGGAGGGCGATTCCTTCCTGGCTCTGTGGCTGGGCTCCGACTATTGGAGGCCTTGTCGTGACAGTAAGAGGAGATATCAATCCATCGCGGCCTTTGGTACAACTCTATAATATGGCCTTCTTGATTGGTGAGTAATGCGTTGTGGGTTTAGACATACATGGTCACTTACGTTCCACTAGGGTTTTTCATCAGCGCTCTTGTCTTCTACGTTCTCAATCTAATCTTTCCCGTTCCTGATATGGATCAGATCGATCCGATCGATCTATATGGTACCTTCACAGAAGCGGAGGCAAAGCGAGCCGGTGTAGCTCAGCTAGACGATGGGTCTCTCCCAGGAGGGATATGTGGTCGACGAGCAACCGAACATGTTGTTATTCATGGAGACAAGAGTGTGTGAGTGGGGCAACATGTTAATTAGGTCCTACGTAGAGATGAAGAAGCGCTCGATGATTCGCATGCGCATGTAGCACAACCGCTGAACAATAACGCCGCGAAGATCAAATAAAGGGTTGATGCAAAGGAAGGCTTCGTACTTGGTGTGCGCCAGCGGGCTAGCGAACGGTTAAGTATCCGCATGGCTGAGCAAAACTGAGGCCAAAGCAGTCAATACTTAACGTACTTATGAACCCCGACAACACTGGTACATGTTATGTACACTCTCCATGCTCTTAGAAAGACAATTCAATTGTTGTCCAGTATAGATGCGTCCACTGATCAGCGCGAACAATATCAACCAAAGCAAACCCCATACACCTATTCGATCTCGGAGCCCCGCAAAACCGTTCCAAACATGTCATCGATCTCCGTCAAAGCAACCTTCTTGACCTGCGCAGCCGGAATATCCTTCATATCGCGCTGTCCAACACCATCTTCAACAACAAGAGTCTCATACCCCAACGTAGTCGCTTCGCGAGCGGTACTCGACACACAACCATGTGCCATGTATCCCGTGAGAACAAGTTTCTTGAGTCCAGTCTTCTTGATGACCTCTGCTAGGTCTGTCTCGGAAAACGATCCAGCGTGTTTCTTCCACACGACGGGTTCGCCGTCGATAGCCTCGACACCGTCCATTTCTTTGGTGAGCTTGCCGTTGGGCTTGAAAATTGGTGCTTCGTCGGCGCCCATGCTGTGCAGGACATGGACGACGTGGCCGTTCTGCTTTCGGTATTTGTCGAGGAGGTTGGAAATTACAACGTTGACCTCCTTGTAGTCTTGGGCGGGGAGACTACCATAGATGTATTCGTCTTGTGCGTCGATGATCACGAGAACGGAGTCTTTGGCCGATGCTGTTGAATTGG
>JAESFQ010000802.1_pt1 | contig 11564 bp, 6 predicted proteins | sample 9269431 | NCBI WGS metagenome assembly JAESFQ01 (sample SAMN14502588, study PRJNA617103) | algae metagenome | isolation source: Plectolyngbya sp. WJT66-NPBG17 and co-occurring heterotrophs from well... | place: USA: Mojave Desert, Joshua Tree National Park, California | collected 2006-08-06
ATCGACGATCAGATCCGCGCTCTCACCGATACACCCGAGAGAGAAGAGGAGGCCAAGGAGCACGAAGCTGAAGAGAAGGTTGCAAAGGAGCCTTCAGAAGCCGAGCTGCGGCTGTTGGAGAAGAAGCGCATGGTCGACAAATCGCCCATCCTGCTGCTTGTCGGGCCCCCAGGAACGGGAAAGACTTCGCTGGCAAAGTCAATTGCTACCGCGCTTGGTCGCAGATTCCACCGTATCTCACTCGGTGGCGTGCGTGATGAGGCAGAGATTCGCGGTCATCGTAGGACTTATGTCGCAGCTATGCCTGGTCTCATCGTCAACGGATTGAAGAAGGTCGGCGTTGCAAACCCAGTCTTCCTGCTCGACGAGATCGACAAGCTGGGCATGTCGAACCACAATGGCGACCCCGGCGCAGCCATGCTTGAGGTCCTCGACCCAGAGCAGAATCACACTTTTACAGACCACTACGTCAACATCCCCATCGATCTTTCCAAGGTCCTCTTCATCGCCACCGCAAACTCGCTCGACACCATCCCGCCGCCGCTACTCGACCGTATGGAGACTATCCAGCTCTCCGGCTACACCACACTCGAGAAGAGACATATCGCATCAAGACATTTGATCCCGAAGCAGATCACCAGCAATGGTCTTCACCACGAGAACGTCGATATACCGACCGACGTGCTCGACAAGATCATCACATCCTACACACGCGAATCCGGTGTACGAAACCTCGAACGCGAGATTGGCTCCGTCTGCCGCTCCAAAGCCGTCGAATATGCCACGGCAAAAGACACAAATACACTGGCAGCATACTCCCCTGTTGTCACCCTTGAAGACCTAGACACCACACTGGGCATTGAGAAGTTTGCCGAAGAACTCACCGAGCAATCGTCCCGCCCTGGTGTCATCACAGGCTTAGTCGCATATAGTACCGGTGGTCAAGGCTCCATCCTCTTCATCGAGATTGCAGACATGCCCGGCGCAGGTCGTGTCCAGCTGACTGGCAAACTGGGCGACGTTCTCAAAGAGAGTGTAGAAGTAGCTTTAACATGGGTCAAGGCCCACGCTTTCGATCTCGGCCTGAGCGCGAGCCACGATGAGGACATTATGAAGAGTCGTAGCATTCATGTTCACTGTCCCTCCGGAGCTATCCCCAAGGACGGCCCCAGTGCTGGCCTCGCTCACACCATCGGTCTCATCTCCCTCTTCTCCAATCAACCCGTTCCACCTACCCTGGCTATGACGGGTGAGATTTCCCTGCGCGGAAGGGTACTGCCTGTCGGTGGTATCAAAGAGAAGTTGATTGGCGCGCTGAGAGCGGGCGTCGAGAGAGTGCTTCTACCTGAGGGTAACAGAAAGGATGCCAGAGATTTACCGCTAGAGGTGACGCAAGGGCTCAAGATTGAGTTTGTCGGTCACATCTGGGAGGCGTTGGGCAAGGTCTGGCCTGAGAGGTGGGAGGGTGAAGACGGCAGGAGGGGCTGGGAGAGCAGATTGTAGATGGAATGAGTGATGGGTCTCGTACGGGGTCGGAGAGGAGTTTGTTTGGTGTTTTGTATTTAGCGTTGCATTCGTTACGGTTGAACTATGTATATTGTACTAGCTGCTCATAGCTCTGACATGGCCAAACCTCAATTCTGCCCGGGCAAACAACTGGGTCCCCGTGTCCTGTATTCTTTATTCCGAATCATGTCCGTAACTAGAACGTGAGCAGCAGTTCCACATTCCACCTAAAGTTGACTGCTGTTATGGAATGTCTAGGGGGTTTCTGCTGTGGCTGCATCTTGTCTAAGTCCCAATTTGGTCGAAATGTGGGGAGGGTTGTGTCTCCTCAGTGCTTGCCTGCAAAGCATATATTAACTTACATGAATCTTTTTGCCATGGCTTCGAAAAGTGTGCGCAATGTACGTGTACCAAGTTTGATCTGGCGACGAGTGCGATTGTCCGGCTGCTCCGTCACATCGCCCGAGAGCACTCCAATTATTACCCAGTCCTTCACGCCTCACATCGCGGATGCAGGCGGCGCCGGGCACGCGTCACCCTTCCGGTAGCTTCGGTCATAGAAACTTCCCTTTCGGGGGGATACGCCGGATGATCTCTCTACACGAGCTTCCGAAAGCAACCTAACACGAGCCGTTGCAACCCAAAATGCCGGGAAAAGGGTGGGGAGAGAGGCGGGACATGCGGAGGCGGCGGATGAGAACTGACTGAGTCCTGTGCGGCGCACGGGCAGGCCCTGACTTATTTCCACAGTCTGCAGTGGTGTTCTGGCCCTGGCGACTGAGTCAAGCATTGCTTCCGCGGAGGGAGTGCCGCCATCTCCACCAAGATGCTTGTTGGCGTGTCAAGGACCCTGTAATTATTCTTATGGACGTGGAGGAGCGAGACGATGCTGTTGGTGGATGTTGTGTCTCAGTGCTGAAATGCAACAATGATCAGACTTGACCAGACCTAGGCTTGATGGGTATGTTGCTAGCAGAGCAGAGCACTACTCTGTTGGCCAAATCACCTCCTCCTCCTGCCCAATGCAGTCACGTACGGCATCAAGCGGGGGTTGTTCGCGGTGGAGTCTCGTGGTGCATCGACGCTTGCATGTCAACATGTGAGACGTTATCCGCACGTAGTGAATCGAGTCGTAAAACACATTTACTAGAAGTTGCTAGTACAAGAACATGGCAGCATATCATAAAGCGTAGCTAGTAGACGAGAGCCGTAGTCTTGCCATCAGTGGGTGTTCTTGTTGTTGTCTTGACTCTTATGATATGTGGCATTGATGCCGGGCTATGCATCTTGAGCCAAACCTAACGGTATCAAGTCTAATGCCAGATAAAAGGCATATTAATCTCGCAAAGCGCCTACCTGTGATGCAATCTCGGCTGGGCGCACCGAGACGTGAAGCGGCCTCGACGTCGCATTGGAATGTCGCAGTCGTCTGGACTTAGTACGCGTTGCGAAAGGCCCGATGCGTCTTCATGCTGGGATACTGCCATCGATAAGGTAGTCGCTGCAATGCCCAACGGCAGCCAGCAGCGGTGATGCCGGTTCGGCCAGCGGAAGTTGCCGGCAGCAGCTTGCGCAGTACACGTCGGCATTTGCGTACCTGAAGGGAATCATCCGTCATTAATGGAGACACGCAGAAACCACCAGGGAGGTAAGGTTGGAGCTCGGTTTCACTACGAAAAGCTTGCTGATGGTGCCGGTTCCTCAGGCGGATCAGGCGAAGAGGGCGTCGTCTCCACTCGTCCAGGTCATCGGGCCAGCCACGATTACATAACCTTCCTGGTGGGAACAATAGGTACCGATCGCCGCGGCACGTCCAAAGTTGTCGTGGTCAATGTCGACATGGCATTCCAACTGTCCGCCGTAAACCCGGAACCAGCCCATGGGTAGAGCTGCATATATGCCCAAAGCCCACCGACGGCGACAACTCCGGCGGTGCAGCACCTCTGGCAAGACCGATGACATGGTTGCTTGGCCCTCTTCATCTCATCGCGAAACGGCTGATGTGTGCCAGCGCAGCAAGCGGATTGCCCACGAATGCATTACCAATCGTAGCGTAGCCCGACAGCTGAAGTTGCTGCACTGTGCCTCCTGGCAGGCGCATGTGCGTTGTAACGGATGGAGCAATGTGACTGAACATGGATTTGCTGAGTTCAGCGCTGCAGATAAGTAAATGCAATATATGATGCGGAATGGAAGGCAGGCATAAATCGGGCAGCGGCTCATTTGCTGGATAAAGAATGTTGGGGTAGGCTGTCTGTACAGTGCAACGCCGCGCAATGTGGGGTACGGCCAGAAGTGGATTGGATATTCCAAGGTGAAGGGTCTGCAGAGGCAGAGTCTCCAACGTGGTGCCATATCGACGTGAGCTGGGTGGTTTCAGAGGCTCCTGAGCCCTGTCGACCCTTGGTGGGCGGCGGGCCCCATGGTGTGGACAAAATGCTCCGCGGAGCGGTGAAGGAGCTTGTTCGGTATTGGTGGCCGCTGGGAAGTAGACACATCAATGTCCAGAAGGGACACAGCTCCGCCGCGATCCCGCAGCAGATGTCGAGCCGTGGGCACCAAACAGCGACGCAGGCTCGGTTGCAGCCAGAATGCATGCAGCCGTGTGGTGTGTGCTACTGCTCCCCGTGCACGAGCTGAGTGCTGAGCTGCTCGCTGCTCGCTGCTATTCGTGTTCCCCGGTCATGGTCCCAGCGGTGAAAAGCCCTTCGCCGTAGTCAGCCGTAGTAGTGGCCTACATTCCGGCAGGCAGTGCCCTGTATTGTCCACATTCGTGACGAACGGCTCGCGCTGGCTGTCTTAGCGACGCTTGCGAGTAGTTCGGGGTCGAGATCCAGCGCAGTGGGAAGCTGGGTCATAGTCTCATGCGAAGCGCTCTGCACCTACATACATAACTTGTGGACCGCCACCTTTCGTCACATCGCCATCGCCAGGTCTCGCCGGGCAGCTTGGACGAACGGTTAAAACGACAAGTACGCCTTTTCACACTCCTCAGGGCAGTCCTTGGGTGTCGAATAGATTGCCGTCTACCAGCGCCTCGGTGTCCCGACAAGTTCCAGTGGCCAGACTCCAGGGATTTTTAGTTGAGCTGCATGCACGTCTGACGTTCAACGGCGCGACCTCAGCACCGGATCGTATATTCTTGGGACCAACCCAACTCCATCCATAAGTTAGCACTGCCCCTTTGTTGCATCGCGATTTTGCCGTTACATTCTTTGCGACGGCAACCATGACGACACCAGCCGATACGGGAGCGGCGGACAAGGGCAAGAGTGTGGAGCGCGGTACCCTGGGCAAGTATGTAAAACGAATGAGCACTGTGTTCAAAAGAGAAAAATCGAACAAAAATGTACCGACCGTGGCGCCCGAGGCATCTTCCACTCCTCAGGTCGAGCAACAACAGCCCGCCGCGAAGGATGGCGCACGTAAGGAGGAAGCCCGCCCGGAAATCATACCTGCCAAGTGAGTGTTCGGTGTGCAGCATCCTTCTACGTATTCACACTAATTTCCCAAGACCCATCACTCCAGGCGTGTCTGTACCATCAACCCCAATCACCAAGGAAATGGATCGCAACGCCATGCAGCACGAGAGAGCTCGCGCCCTATTCGCCAAGTACGGCCTCACTCTCGAGTCGCATGAGTGGATCGCTGCGCCAGCTCCCAAACTCCCGATCCAGCGTGTCGAGAAATCGATCCGTATGCGTGTCCACCGCAGCTGCCATCGCTGCGGAACCCTCTACGGCTCTGACAAGGTGTGTGTCCAATGTGAACACAAGCGGTGCAAAAAGTGTCCTCGTTATCCCAAGAAGAAGACTCCTGAGGAGAAGCAAGCCGAGAAAGAGGGCATGGAACAGCCCAAGCGAAAGAGAATGCTCACCATTCGGACTCGTGGTGGGGACGAATTGGTCTATCAGCCCGCAAGACAACGCATCAGACGTACCTGCCATGTGTGCGAGAAACTATTCGTTCCTGCAACGGCAACTGTCTGCGATCAATGCCAGCATGTACGCTGTACGAAGTGTCCGCGTGAACCCGCCAAGCTCAACAAATGGCCTGATGGTTATCCGGGTGATGCTGAGCCTGACAGCGAAACGGAGGAGGTGGAGAAGCAGCTGGACAAGTTTAGAAGGACATGGCGAAAGCCGAGGACTAGGGTCCGATGGCAGTGCGAGAAGTGCAACAGCCTCTTTTTAAACAATTCGCCGCAGTGTCCTGGCTGCGGACACGAGAGATGCGACAAGTGCACGAGATCACCGTGAGTATAGATCTTGAAAGAACTCACAGACAAGCATTGCTGACACATGACAGTGTGAGAAAACCCGAGAAGGAAGAACAGTTTGATTCTCAGGTCGTTGCGGCCGTAGAAGCCAAGTTGCGAGCGATGGATGTCGACGACTCGCCTGCGTCTGCAGCTGAGGCTACGTGAGTGTGCAATGCTGATCGCATGCGATCCTTTACACACGATAATATACGACAACCTGACTTGCGATTTCTTTGAAATCATTTTCCACATCCTTGCATCTGCACTCTGCTTTGCTTGACGGTGATAATAGCAGATTCTAACCACTTCTGCCTCCACGTTTGTATTCCCAGTGTGTTCCTCGCAGAATGCCGATCACAACACCATGCAGTCGGCATCACAGCGTCGTACATCCCCACCTTCTCGCTTGCCCTTCTTCACCCGCCACGGAAGTTCAGAAATGTAACACAGTACCTGTCTCGCCATGCCACACGTCTACCCTATCTGCCAGTGACTCTTTCACTGCATGTATCACGATTATATCGAGCCGAGCAACATAGTGCCATATTCGCGCATCCCATTGTATATGGCATCTGCACATCTCAGAGGAAATGTCTTCAGCGCAGCGTAACATCTCATGCGTATCTTTACCAACCAGGCTTACTGTCATCTAGCCTTGAGACGAAGTGGCGTTTCCAGCGCGCAGCATCGGGTTACCGTTTTACAGCTTTGCGTACTACCGTAGACGTATGTTGTGTTTGTAGAACGGGTACGGTTGATGTCAGATGCGTTGTTCGGGACGTTTGAGGCTGTGACATCGGTTGGGAAAGCTGTCGGCATATTGAAAGCAAGTCATCTTGTGCGAAAGCTCAGTGATGCGCCAATGTTGGTGTTCACCAAGTGGTTACAACCACAGTGATGCCGAAGCAATGTGTGCAGTCTCTCAGCGCTTTCGTGCTACTTTGAAACTTTATCTTGTGTTTCCTTACAGATGTCTGGCTACTTACCTAGCACTCTCGACCTCTAGACTTCACACGGAAGGTTCTGTTTATTAAATGGCGTACGGGGCATTCAAGCGAGGAAGCGGCGCAGACGTCCTCATCCGCGTGCTGAAACATCACAATCCTCCCCTCTGTCCTTCAGGTCAAGACATGGCGCTAGTCTCCACACGGGAAACGAGAGTCGGTGAATGTTTATGGCTCTTAGGACTCGTAAGATTTTCGCTTGCCGGCTGTAGTCACTGCCCACATAACACACACTCAGCCGGTTGAGATTGTTGGTTCACTAGCATATCCTCGCATACTACAAGCTTGGTACGTGGTCATCAGATCGACCTATTATTCATGCTTAACGAGGACATCATACCACCTAGCCCCCATGAAGCAATCCCATTGTCACAAGCGCTCCGAAACTCACAATGTAACCCCTGCTCAATCACAGCGTCGGCCCCCACTTCCAACATGTGCTCATCCAACCTAGCTCGATTTATCTTGATAATTGCATGAGAGCAGAATTTGTAGATTAATGTGGCGTTCTCAATTCTGAATCCGGGTGGTCGGTTATCAGCATCCTTGTTGATCGGTTACCGTTTGAGTAGATCGCTTTGGCAGATTGGGTGAGCGATCACTACTTGGGCAGGAAGATGCGGTTCTATATTGGCATGCATGGTGAGCTATGCAATGGTGTTTGGATGAGATGGGTGAGTGTTAGAACCGCAGCGGACTGCATACACCCGCGAGACCGATGCAATCCTCTTGGGTCCGGGCAAGAAGCTATACCTAGATGTACTCTTTGAGCACCTGTTTCGCTACACTGTAGAGCGGCGTTGCGTAGGTTAGAAGACGAGGACTACTCTACCATGTCCAAATAGCTGGTTTTGCAGCATCCACAACCATGGGCGTACGTGATGGGACGTGGCATCGTTGTCTGCGTAGCCCGATCGAACGGTCCTGGGGAATGTGCGCACCGGCATCACGTAGAAAATAGTAGAAAGCGCCAGGGTCAACCGACCAGTCCTTCGACCGATCCCTTGAGAACGACCTGTTATGACGTGACGTCTGAAAGCATCCGAAACGCTGTCATGTAGGCGCCGTTTCAGGAGCGTGGCTGTGCGCCAAACACAAAGGGACAACAGAGTCGTCGTTCTTGGCGCCAAGCGTCAGCTGAGGCTGGTGTCACTGCGCTACGCTGGGCTGCCCAATCAAACCGCCCCCGACCCCAGCACCGCAATTACGGGGTCAGCCGTTCGTGAATGATCATCAGCCAGTGTTTGCATAAAAATACACGGGGGGCTTGCCCTTGCTCTTGAATAATCTCACTCCTTCACACGGTCTCTACTGCCATCTTGACCTTTCTCTTTTGATATTCTTCTTTCTCCACCCTTCTGAACATTCAACTATAGTCACTCCCTCATACTATTTCACCAAACATGCGTTTCGTATCAGCGCTTGCCGTAGCAGCGGCCACGGTCAGCAGCGCCCTTGCGCAGGACCTCATCCTCGGCTTCAACTCTGGAGCCTCCGACGATACTGGCAAAGCGAAGACGCAGGAAGACTTTGAGAAGGAGTTTACTACTGCGCAGAACCTCGTGGGCGCGCCAGGCAACTTCACCGCTATCCGTCTTTACTCCAACATCCAGTGGGAGACGACTGACACACCCATCGCCGCCTTCCCTGCTGCCATCGCAACCAACTCCAAGCTCCTCCTTGGTATCTGGGCGTCAGGAACCGACAACATTGACAACGAGCTGAAGGCATTGAACTCTGCGATCGAAGAGTATGGCACACAGCTGACGGATCTTGTAATCGGACTATCGGTTGGTTCCGAGGATCTCTACCGCGTATCTGAACCTGGTATCCGGAATGAGGCTGGTGTTGGTAACAGTGCCGAGAAGATTGTCGAGTTCATCAAGACCGCGCGCGAGCGTCTTGCCGAAACACCTCTCAACGGTGTGAAGATCACCCACGTCGACACCTGGACTGCTTGGGTCAACGAGTCGAACAAGGCTGTCATTGATGAGATCGACTTCTTGGCTGTCAACGCTTTCCCCTTCTACGAATCTGAGCTAGACAACAGAATTGACAACGCTGGCAAGCTCTTGAGCAGCGCCCTCAGCGCAACCGAGGGTGTCGCAGGAGGCAAGGATGTCTGGATCACAGAGACAGGCTGGGCGTATAGTGGCCCAGACTTTGGCGCGGCGACCTCGACTGTTGACAACGCCGAGACATACTGGAAGGATGTTGGCTGCGCGCTGTTTGGCAGGAAGAACGTTTTCTGGTACACGCTCCGCGATGCCAATCCCGCAAACAAGGTCAAGTTTGCCATCACCGAGCAGCTCTCCACCACCCCGCGCTTCGATATCAGCTGCCCAGAGGAGCAGAAGGAGCTGCCATCGGCAGAGCCCGTCAACAACGGTACTTCGACTGGTGGCTCGTCGAGCAGCAACACAACGACTGGCGGTGGTAACAACAGCAACAACGACAGTAACAACAACGGCGGAAGCAACAATGGTGGAAGCAATAATGGAAACAACAATGCCCAGCAATCGGGTGCCGCCAACACACCTAGCGGAACTGGTGCTGGAGCCGCTACCTCGGTGTCGGTTGTGAACTCGATGGCGATGGGCTTGTCGGTCGTCTTTGCTATTGCTGCCTGGGCTTTGTAAGCGTGCGTGAAGACCTCATAGCTAGCTCCTGTGCTATATTTCCTTGTGTCAGTGTAAGATAGATGGTTGCGTTCACATGGTGTTGCGAGTGGGTGACACTTGCACCTAGTTTTGGCGGCCGGTTCGCAACACTATGGTCTTGTAATACATTGGGAGACTGGGTCGGTTTTGCGTAAATGTCGTTCTGCGTTTCATCTCAGTAAATCATAAAAGTGAAGTGTATGTGAATTGACAAGATAGAAAGGAGGTCACTGTTCACGCACTAGCCAAGTGAGACGCGTCATGCCCCCACATGCAACTGCACCAGCATTTTCTCCATTCTCCATTAGCTTTTCATCTCATTCAACGTTCCGAACATGTCTGTCGTCCAGGACCAAACAACGAAAAGGGTCACCTCTTGAGATTGTTGCCGAATACGCCATCACCAGCCAACGAATCATCCCCTCATCCCCTGCGTTCGATCCAACGTCTTCCCACCGTTTTTCAGCGAAAGCCGGCCGAACACATTGGACCTACTACAGCCATCAGACTCATCGGAATAGAAAAGCTGAGGGCTGCGAGTCTCGTACCGTTGCATTGAGCCCACCGTTGGGGCCATGTAGTGTGGAGGGCTCGGTTGCGGTGGAGACGATGGTGGAGTCGCGGGCGGTGTGGTAGCAGCATGCATCTCATTTTGACTTGGACGACCAAGAGTTGTAGAGACAGGGGTCTTGGGAGCTACAGAAACCGGAGTCGAGGTGGCCTGGGCAATCGGGTTGGAGCGGTGTTTGGCTGGTGTTTGCTCGGGGGTCACTGGTGTAGTGCTGGGCGCCTTCTTCGTCATGCTGAAGCTCCGAGGCTTAGTTTCGGGTGGTGATCGCTCAGACTTTGGCACTTTTGACCTTCGGAACGGACTCATGGAAGAGAGCATCGATTTTGCTCGCGGCCTAGGAGTGAACGCGGGTGGCTTTGCAATCGCTTCGACTGCTCCGGACGGCCCCTGAGGCTTTGGAGCTAGAGGTCTTCGAGGCGGCGTTATTGAGGTGAGTCCATATTTCTTCTTCAATTGTGAAGGTAGTTTCCCCTCTTTGCCTTGAAAGGAACTTCCTGCATTCACGGAAGGCTGGTCCACATGCTCTTGTTTTCTGATCTCTACCGGCCGAGTTTTCTCCTCCAATCTTGCCGCTTTCCCAAGCTCCAGGTCTGTTCTCGCCCTCTCTCTTTGTGATCTTTCTTGATCTTCACGAAGCTCCTGGAAATGGATTGCCTGCAGGATCAAGAGCCGAGCCTCAACATTGATGTCGTGCTCAAAGACCTCATGCGCATAGAGCGTAAAGTCGTTCCATGTCTGTATTTGTGCTGGTAACGGGAAGTCCAAGTTTGCCGACTGATAGACCCTTCGAAGTTCACTCGGTATCTGCTTTGCGCCCATGATAGTGGGCAACACGAGCATATGTTTTGCAATCAGCTCTTTTGCTTCAAAGATGAGCTTGCGCATACTACCATGCAAAGATGCATGTGCACGGTTGCTGAGTTTTGGGTCGAGAGCGCAACTCTGGGGTACTTCGAGTAAGTATCGATCGATCTCAGCATATCGAATTGGGCTCGAAGTTTGCTCCGACGGCCTGGAGCTACCAAGAGCTGCTCTGAACAGCCTCTTTGACGGCGTTGACGCGTGCTTCTCTGGTTGAGGCGCATCTGGAATACACAACTTATCACGAAGTTCCGGATCCATCTTGTATTCCTGGCTGTGGGAGTAATCGAGGATACACACATATTCGTACCCAGGTTCCAAGCAGCCAAACAACCACTCCCATGGCCCGACCACCCGTTGATTCATGCTGTATACGATCCGCTTCATTGCTTCCTCCGATGCAGCGTGGTCTACGAAGAATCTTGTGTTTGCGATCAGCTTTCCCGGTGACAACTTAGCATCGCGGATATAGCTGAGTGGCGCGGCGCTGACTATGGGCTCACATGCTGAACTAAGTAGCGGCGTATGACGGACGCGGTTGTTTTCCCAATCAGGCTTCGAAGGTAATACTTCAACACCACGACCGAAAACGCGCAGAAGGGTACAAATGGCATACGGGCTTGGAGTTACTATCCCGGTGAGATCCCTTCTGGTAGATTCGCCGATATCGTAATGCCTGGCCAGGGCTTGCAGCATCTACT
>JAESFQ010000803.1_pt1 | contig 11563 bp, 7 predicted proteins | sample 9269431 | NCBI WGS metagenome assembly JAESFQ01 (sample SAMN14502588, study PRJNA617103) | algae metagenome | isolation source: Plectolyngbya sp. WJT66-NPBG17 and co-occurring heterotrophs from well... | place: USA: Mojave Desert, Joshua Tree National Park, California | collected 2006-08-06
CGGGGTAGAGGCCCCGCTCGCGGCACCAGGCGCTGCGGGCGGCCTCGTCCATGGCCGCCGTGGTGATCACCGCCTCCAGCCGTGCCGCCGGCGTCCAGCGCTGGTTGTTCGTCAGCTCACCAGGTGCAGCCAGGGCCTGGGCCCGCCAGCGCTCCAGCGTGCCGACGCTGACCCCCACCTCGCGGGACACCACATCAATGGCCGCGCTCTCCGGCGGCAGCAGCCGCGCCACGATGCGGTCCCTGAACGCTTGTCCGTATCTCGCCATTCTCGATCACCCGCGCCCCCTCATTGCGCGATCCTATCCACGCGACAACTGCTTTGACACGGGGGGGCTCCCGCCGGTCTCTGACTGCACCGCCTGAGCGAGCTGCTCGACCTGGCCGCGGTCCTCGGCGTTGGCTGGGGTGACGTGCAGGGCCAGCAGGTGGCCGAGGGTGTCGACGGCCAGGTGCAGCTTGGAGCCGCGCTTGCGCTTGGCGCCATCGTAGCCGGCACGTTCGCCGCTCTCGGGCGTCGAGCGCAGGGTGAGGCTGACCCGCGGCGGGCCGCAGGAAACGGCCGGGCTGCTCGACACCCATTCGGCCGGTCCGGAGCGCCTGGCGGCCTGGCGGCAGGCGGCGGAGGAGATCCGCCGCTCCCCGACCTGGTACCGCGGCGGCCGGGCCAGCAAGCACCGGCGTGAGGGCAGGCGTCCGGTGCGGCCCGACCCGATGGGCGGCGGCACGCCGCAGTCCCCACCGCTGCCAAGCCATGCGCCCGGACCATCACGGCCCGTTCCGGGCAGGTCACCCCGCCTTGCGCTGACGCAGCCCCGCGTAGAAGGCGGTTTCGAATTCCATGTAGCCCCCGAAGGACACCGGATCCCCGAAGGGCAGGATCTGCGTCGCCCAGAAGCCGCCGAAGCCGTTGGCCCTGTCGATCCAGTAGAACAGGTTGGCGAGGCCAGCCCAGCCGAGCGCTCCCGCTGGGCGCCCGGTCGGCGCCTCCTCGTCGTTCACCATGAAGGTCAGGGCCCAGGACTTCGACAGGCCAGGGAAGAACTCGGCGTCATTGGAGAGCGACCGAATGACGCCCGGCAGCATGGTGATCTTCTTGCCGTTGAGCTGGTCTCGTTCCGCCATGCGGATCGTCTCGGGCCTCAGGACCTGGCCGTGCTCGGCCCGGCCGTCGTTCAGCCACATGCGGATGAAGCGCATGTAGTCGCCAACGGTCGCGTAGAGGCCGTGCCCGCCCATGTGCACGTCGGGCTCGGCGGGCAGCTCGAACTCGATGGGCGAGAGCGAGCCGTCATCGCCCCGAGCGTGCATTCCCGCCGCGCGGCGGCGCATGGCCGCTGTCATGAAGAAACCGGTGTCCTGCATCCCGAGCGGCCCGAAGATCCGGCTGCGGAAGACCTCGCCGAGACGCTGGCCGGTCACCCCCTCGACCACTTGGCCGGCCCAGTCGATGTTCGAACCGTACTCCCACCGCTCGCCGGGGTCGAAGAGCAGCGGGGTCATGAGGGACGCCTTTCTCGCGGTGACAACGCTCGGCTGGCCATGCTCCTGCGCCAGGCGGTTGTAGGTCTCGTTGAAGAAGTCGTAGCCGAAACCCGCGGTGTGCAGCAGCAGCATCCGCGTCGTCACCTCGCGCCTCGGCGGCCGCAGCCTCGGCGCTCCCTTTTCGTCGAACCCCTCAATCACCTGCAGCCGGCCGATGTCGGGGGCATAGGCTTTCGCCGGCGCGTCGAGGTCGAGCCTGCCGTCTTCGACCAGTTGCAGCACCGCGGTGCCGGTGATCGCCTTGGTTGTCGAGAAGATGGCGAAGACCGTATCCGTCGTCATCGGATCCGGCCGGTCGAGCCGCCTGACGCCGGCCGCGCCCTCGTAGATGGTGCGGTGTCGGTCGGTCGCCATCGCCACCACGCCGGGTACGCGGGGGCTGGAGGTGACGACGCGCTGCAGGATGGTGTCGGCGGCGGCCTTGAAATCGGCGCCCATGGCTGTTCCTCCCTCGGTGGCGTGACGCGGGCCGGCGTCAGCGCATGGCAAAGCCCTGATAGCCGCTCGCGGCCACCTCGGCGCATTTCTGGCGGTAGGTCCCGACGCCGCCCGTGTAGGACAGCACCCGGCGCGGCTTCCCCGCGACGTTGGAGCCGAGATACCAGGAGACCGTCTTCGCAATCAGGGTCGCGCCCGCCGTTTCGTCGTGATGCGCCACCCAGCGGTCCTCCATCTCCTGCGTCGGCTCGCAGACCGCGAGGCCGTGCTGCCGCATGTGGCGGATGCATTCGGTGATCCACTCGGTCTGCTGCTGCAGGCAGGTCGTCATGTTGCAGAGCGCGGCCGAGGGCGCCAGTGGCGTGGCGGTGGTGAACAGGTTGGGGTAGCCATGGATCTGCAGCCCCATCGTGGTGCGAATGTCGCGGCCCCACTCCTCCTTCAGCGACCGGCCGCCGCGGCCGCGGATGTCGATGCGGGTCAGTGCGCCGGTGCCGGCGTCGAAGCCGGTTGCGAGAATGATGACGTCGAGCGGGACGACCCGGCCATCCGCCAGCTGGATGCCGTCGGGCACCACGCGCTCGATCGGGTTGTCCCGCACGTTCACTGCCTCGACGTTTGGTCGCAGGTAGGTCTCGAGATAGCCCATCTCCAGTGGAACGCGATGCGTGCCGAAGCCGTAGTCCTGCGGCACCAGGACTTCGATGAGCTTCGGGTCCTTCAGCCGCGCGCGCATCTTCTCGCGCACGAACTCGGAGATTTCGTCATTCACCGCCGCGTCGAAGAACATCTCCCCGAACGAGGCGAGCCAGAGCTTCAGCGATCCGTCCTGCCAAGTATCCTCGAGCACACGACGGCGCTGCTCCGGCACCAGGTCGGCCCATTTGTGGACGAAGTCGTATTCGAAGCCGGTGAAGGTATTGGGGATGGTCCGCTTCAGCTCTTCGAATCTCGCCTTGTAGGCGGCGACCTCCTCCGGCCCGTACTTCGGGTTCTTCATCGCCACGATGTACTGCGGCGTACGGACGAAAACGGTCAGGTGCCCGACCTCGGGCGCGATGGTCTGGATCACCTGGATGCCCGTGGCGCCGATGCCGACCACGCCGACCCGCCTGCCGGCGAGCTCGATGCCTTCCTTCGGCCAGCGGCCGGTATGGACCAGCTGCCCCTTGAAGCTGTCCTGCCCAGGAAAGGCCTCCGTCAGTGGAGCCGACAGCATGCCGCAGCAGGTCACCAGGAACTGCGTGTCGATCGTCTCGCCGGCGGCGGTGCGCACGATCCAGCGTCCGATTGCCTCGTCGAACCGTGCCGAAGCGATGGTGGTGTTGAACTGGATGTCCTTGCGCAGGTCCAGTCGGTCGGCGACGTAGTTGAGCCAGCGCTCGATTTCCGGCTGGCCGGGAAACTTCTCGCTCCAGCTCCAGCCCTTGTAGAGATCTTCGGAGAACAGGTACTGGTAGATGTAGGCTTCTGAATCAAAGCGTGCGCCGGGATATCGGTTCCAGTACCAGGTGCCGCCGATGCCCGAGGCGGTGTCGTAGGCGCGGACCTTGAGGCCGAGCTGCCGAAGCTGGTGCAGCTGGTACAAGCCGGCCACGCCGACGCCGATGATCAGCGCGTCGAGTGTTGTCCGGTCCGTCGCGGTGTCGGCGGTGACGGGCTTGGCGAGCGTCGTCTCGGTCATGCGTCACTCCCTGGAGGTCTTTTTGACTGGAGGGCCGTGCTGGATGCCCCGCGACCATGCGGCTGGCACGGCGCGCCCGCATGCGCGCGGTGGCCCTCCGTCATGGTGAGGATGATGATATGCAGAACGCAATATGCCTGCCAGGCAAAACGCCATCGGCAATACGGCGGGGCAAGGCGTGCTGCGTGCCGGCAGCCCGGCTCGCGCGGCGCGGGTAGAGGAAGGCCGGAACGGCAATCATCCGGCGACAGCGCGCGTCTGAAACTCGACGGACGCGGTGCGGCATTGTCAACTTCGCGCTCTTTGGCCGGAACGAAGCGGCTGGGGCATGCTGGCGAGATGACGCCCGAGCCCGCTCCGCCGCCCTCGCCTCAAATGGCCAAAGTCGAGATAAGTGGATCGTACGACAGCCGATCCGCTTCCCGGATCTTTCAGAAATAGCGCCTCCTGGCAGGACTGTCGTTTGCGCTGGCATTTCCGCCTCTTGACGCCGCAGACTGCCAGGTGAACGGGCCACAGAGCCGTACCGGAGGAGACGAGGATGCCGCGTTCTTTCCTGCCCCGCCGTACGTTGATCGCCGCCGGCCTGGCCGCGCCAAGCCTGGCCCGGGCGCAGACCGACGACTGGCCCAGGCAGACGGTGCGCTACATCAACCTCTATGCCCCAGGCGGAGCGAACGACATCCTCTCTCGCGCCTGGTGCCAGGCCATGACGCAGATCACCGGCCAGCAGTTCGTGGTGGAGAACCGCACCGGCGCCGGCGGTACGGTGGGCAGCGACGCCATCGCCAAGTCTCGCCCGGACGGCTACACCGTGGGTCTTGGTGGTGTCGCCAACTTGGCCATTGCGCCCTCGCTCTTCCCGAACCTGCCTTACGATCCCTTCCGCGATTACAGTCTAATTTCGGGCTTGTACCGACAGCCCAACATCCTGATCGTCAACAACGAACTTCCCGTGCGCAGCGTGCCGGAGCTGATCGCGCTGCTGAAAGCGCATCCAGGGCGTTATCACTACGCAACAGGTGGTGCCGGCACCACGCCACACCTGTCGGCCGAGTTATTCAAGATGACGACCGGCACGGATATGCCCTTCGTGCAGTACCGCGGCGGCGCACCAGCGCTCGTTGACCTCATGGCTGGCCAGGTGCAGGTGATCTTTGACAACCTTGCTGGCCCGATCGGGGCAGTCCGGGACGGCAAGGTGCGGGCGCTGGCGGTCACCAGTCCGGAGCGAAGCCCAGTGCTCCCCGACCTGCCAGCTTTGGCGGAGTTCCTGCCAGGCTTCGACCTTACCAGTTGGAATGGGTTGATCGCTCCAGCCGGCCTGCCGCCGAGAATGATCCGGCACATGGCGGCGCTGGCGCATCGCGCTCTCACAAGTCCTGAATTGGCGAAGACCTACACCGACAATGGCGCAACACCTTGGGTGGTGGGACCGGAGGACTACGCGGCTTACGCCCGTACACAGGAGCCATTAATGCGCGAATTAGTGCGGCTCAGCGGCGCCTCGGCCGGATAGCGCTGTCTGTCTGATCTATGGCGTCACCTACTCCAGCTTCACCACGCTCTGCTCGAGCCCATGCATTTCCGATCTCATGAGACGGTTGATGGTGACGGTTCTTCGCTTCCGAAAATCATCGCTGGGCAGCAGGTACGCGGAGTTTGCTCAGTCTCAACTACCAGCGCGGTAGGAAGGCCCACCTCGATGTCGTGCGGTGCCGGTCCTTGTTGGATAAGGCGTGAGATGGAAGGAACTTGTCGGCTGTGAACTAAGGTCTGTGACCGGCCTCAGCGATGCACAGGTTGATCGTGGTGGCGGCGAGATGGGCGAAGCCCATCCAGCTGCGGCGTGTCTTGTCGCGTCGCAGGGCAATGCGGGCAAAGTCCTTGAGCCGCGAGAACAGGTTCTCGACGTGGTGCCGCCGGGTATACGGCACGGGATCCCATGCGGCTGGATCGATTATGCCCCGCTTGGGTGGGGTGTGGACAGTGCAGCCTTCGACGGCAAAGGCCGCACGGAGCGGCGCCGAGACGTAACCGCGGCCAAGCGCCGCGTCGCAGGCCGGGATGCCCGAAGCGGGCGCTGTGGCATAGCGCAGGTCCGAGCGGTGTCCGGGGCTGGCGATCAGCCGCAGGATGCAGCCTGCGCCATCGGCGCCGGCATGCAGCTTGGAGCAGAGCCCGCCACGGCTGCGGCCGAGCGCCTCGGCAGCTGCCGTGCTGTCCGCCGCCCCGCTCGCGGCCCGGTGGGCCTTGCAGGTGGTACTGTCCAGCAGCAGCAGCCCGTCAGCGGGCAGGCTTGGGCGAAGCGCCTCGAAGATCATCTCCCACCAGCCACGCAGGCACCAGCGCCGCCAGCGGTGATAGACGCTCGACCAGAGGCCCAAGCTCTCCGGCAAGTCACGCCATGGCGCGCCGGTCCGGCCTATCCAGAGCGCCGCCTCGACGGGCCGGCGCAGTGCCACGTCATCACGCTTCCAGACAAGGGGAATTTGCTGCATCACCAGCATCAGCGACACCCATTGGGCGTCGTCCAGGCTTGTCCTGGTCATGGCCGCATTTCCTTGAAAGCCTCGAGACCTTCCAAGGTGGCGCGGCCAGAGACCGGATCGGAGCCAGACCAGTTAGCCAGACAGTCCGGTCACCGACCCTAGGCGGAGAACGGCAGATCAAGCGCTTCAAGGCGCATCGGCAGGCACATCGCTTCCTTTCTGCTCACAACTCAATCGTTGACCTTTTCCATCTCCGCCGTGGCCACGTCACCGTCATCGGGTATCGGACCGCAAGGGCGCGGGCGTTCGAAATGTGGGCGGATGCCAGCGGGGCTCCGCCGCTGCCTAAACACCGCTGTGCGTCGCCTGCGGCATGCCAGCGTGGCAGCAGAAGGGTCGACAAATCGACGGTTCCTCATTTTCATCGGCGGCCCATCTGCCTACCGACGGTGCTTTCCGCGTTGGGCTTCGTGATCACACGCTCCGAGGCGGTCATTGCGTCATGCTAATTTTCGAAGTTCTGCTTGGCCTTCTGGCCGCTTCCGTTGTGTTGGCTCTCGTCGCACGTCACCTGCATATGCCATTGGCCGTGGTGCTTGTGATTGGTGGCATGGCGCTGGCCTTGGTGCCGGGCCTGCCAACCATTGACCTCGACCCTCAACTGGCGCTGGTCATGTTCCTGCCGCCGCTCCTGCAGGCAAGCGCCTACCGTACCGATTGGCCTGCATTCCGCTTTAACCTGCGGCCGATACTGCTGCTGGCCCTCGGCGCGGTCCTGTTTACCGCAGGCGCCGTGGCTGTGACCACTAAGCTTCTCTTGCCTGACCTGCCCTGGGCCGCTGCGGTCGCGCTTGGCGCTATCGTTGCTCCGCCCGATGCGGTGGCGGCGACCTCGGTGCTGAAGAACTTTCGGATCCCAAAGCGCCTTGTCACCGTGTTGGAAGGCGAGAGCCTACTCAACGATGCCTCTGCGCTGGTGCTCTATCGTTTCGCCGTTACCGCTACCATGGCGGGTAGCATCTCGCTCGGTGAAGCATCCATGTCCTTTGTGTTGGCAGCCGCTGGCGGTGCCGCTATGGGATACGGCGTCGGGCGGGTCGCCATGTGGATCTTCGCCCGTTTGGAGGACACGCTTCTCGATATTCTTGTGACCTTTTTGGCTGGCTTTGCCGCTTACATTGCGGCCGAACAGTTGCATGTCTCTGGCGTCCTCGCGGCTGTGACCTGCGGCCTCGTGCTTGGACGACAGCAGCACGCAGCCTTCACAGCACGCACGCGGCTGGAGTCAGGTGCAGTCTGGAGCTTCGTCGAGTTCGTCCTTACCGCTCTGGTGTTCATTCTGATCGGCTTGCAACTGCGCGACATCCTGGCTCGGCTCGAACAATACAATCCTTGGCAGCTTGCAGGTCTCGGCCTGGCTGTCTCGGCTGCGCTGATCGCCAGCCGCTTCGTCTGGATTTTCCCGGCGACTTGGTTGCCGCGGGTGCTGTCGCCAAAGCTACGAGAGCGCGATCCCATGCCGCCCTGGACCCATGTGACGGTGTTATCCTGGGCTGGAATGCGGGGGGTCGTGAGCCTCGCCGCGGCCTTGGCCCTTCCGGCGGAGTTTCCGGGACGCGACATCATTCTCTTTCTTGCCTTCTGCGCTATTTTGTCGACGCTCGTGCTTCAAGGAACGACGCTTGGGCCACTGATACGGCACCTGGGCGTGAGTGAACCGGAGAATGAACCCCTGAACCCGGCCGTCACGCCAGAAGCAATCACTGCACGCAGTGAGGCGACGGTGGCGGCTATGGATGCCGTGGGTGAAAAGCTTAACGACCCTGAGCAGGCGGCCGCTGCCGATGAACTCCTACGGGACCTCCGAATTCGCGCCAAACAGGCCGACCAAATGCGCCAGGACGCTGAGACGGGCTCGCAACGCGATGCCACACGGCTCGGCTTGCGGCTAACTGCTGTCGAGGCTGCGCGCGCCAAGCTCCTAGCGGAGCACAAGGAAGAACTCGACACCGAGGCTATGGCAGCATTGATTGCGGAACTTGACTTGGAGGAACAACAGATCAGGGTCGCTCTAGGTAAGCGCTGATTATTAGGATCTGCAAAGATGGGGTACGGGTGGGCATAGATCATGGCGGTCAGCTTCGGTCATGCACGCTGTGACGTTGTTGCAGCGGTCGCCCGCCTGAGCGGCTGCGGGTAGTGTGAGATCGGGGCGAGGCCTCTTCATCCTGCAGGGGCATACCTCTTGCCGTTCAAAGCGAACGCCGCTCGGCACCACCACATCCCGAAGCAGCGGCACCGGGTAACCAACTGGGCCATGTATGATGCGGGCCTGCGCGCCCGCGGCACCCTCACCGTGTGGTTCACGCCGGAGGCGGTCGAGGCATGGACCGCCGAACCGCGCACCGGCCGGGGCGGGCAGCCCGCCTACTCCGCGCTGGCCATCGCCACCGTCCTGACGCTGCGTGCCGTGTTCCGCCTGGCGCTGCGTCAGACCGAGGGCCTGATCTCGCTGCTTTGCGTAGGGCGCGGAGGAACACAAACGTGCCGGAACGGACCACTGCGGGCTCCGACCCACTGGCCGAGCGCCTCGCCCGGCAAGCCCGCGGCTGCACGACCAGCTCGACATCTCGCTACCGCGGCGGCATTAAATCCTTGTAGGGGTTTCTGAGTATAAATAATTCGCTCACTGATTGCATCATGACGCTGGACAAGCGGCACCCATGCCGATATCACGGAATCGTGAGTTAACGTAGGGCTGCCCATAAGGCCCGGCTCGGGAAGATTCCATGAACCTCCGGCCCTGGCGCCTCAAAGGCTGGCATCTCACCGCGGTTACCCTGACGGTGGCAGCAGCATTCTGCGGCCTCGTCACCGAAGCTCTGCTCGAAGCCCGCAGGGATACCTGGGATCGCGCCAGCCAGTCTGGTCGAAATCTCGCTCGCGCCATGGCGACAGAGATCGAGCGAACTGTGGAGAGCCTCGACCTCTCTCTCAAGGGCGCGGCGGACAATAGCCAGGTCTTGGGTGTCATGAGCCTCGAGCCGCAGCTGCGCAACATGGTGCTGTTCGACCGGGCCGCTGCTGCAAAGAATCTTGGCTACATGGTACTTTTGGACGCGCGCGGCGACATCGTGGCCTCGTCGCGGCTTGACGGGCCTCTGCAAGGCAACTTTGCTGACCGAGGCTATTTCCGAGCTCACCGGGACAACGCCGCGCTTGGACTGCACGTGAGCGAACCCTTTCGGAGCGGGTTGAGCAGCGACGCGAGCCTTGCCTTCAGCCGTCGTGTGCCTGCACCTGATGGTGGGTTTGGCGGTGTTGCGGTCGGAGCGGTCCGTCTTAACTCAGTCCGGGAACGCTTCGAGGCCATGGATCTTGGAGCAAAGGGATCCCTGACGCTGTTTCACGAGGACGGCACGATCGTGATGCGCGTGCCCTACCGCGATGCCTTTATCGGCAGCGATGTCAGCGCGACTGAAGTCTACCGGCGCGCCATGCAGAGCGAGAGCGGCCAGTTCGTCGCGGTTTCCAATTTCGACGGCGAGCGCCAGATGCACAGTTTCGCAAGCGTCGCAGGAGCGCCCCTCCGGGTTGCGGTCTCCTTCTCGATCAACGACATTGAGGCAGGTTGGCGACAGCATGCCATCCTCGTCAGTTTGGCCGCGCTCGTCCTGGTAAGCGTCCTGCTCCTAGCGTCGCTCGCCCTGGGGCGCACGATGCGGAAGCGCCAGGAGGCTGAGGCCGCCACATATGAGAGCGAAGCCAACTTCCGTCTGCTCGCAGAAAACTGTGCCGACATGGTGACGCGCATAGGCCCGGACGGTTTACGCCGATATGTCTCCCCCGCCTCGTTCCGCATCCTCGGCCGGGTGCCGGAAGAACTTGTTGGGCGCCGTCCACGAGATGAGATCCATGCCAACGATGCAGCAGCCGTGGCTGCAGCATCAGACCGATTGCAGCAAAGCGATGACGATACGGAGGCCACACTTTGCTACCGCAGTCGTCGGGCTGACGGCACCTGGATCTGGATGGAGTCTACCGTTCGCGCCGTCCGTGACCCATTAACAGGGAAGAAGGATGGGCTTGTGGTGGTATCGCGCGATGTGACTGAGCGCAAAAGGGTTGAGGTTGAGCTGGCGCGCTTGGCCACTCTTGACGGTCTTACTGGCATCGCCAACCGACGCAGCCTGGATGATGCGCTCGGACGGGAATGGCGGCGTTGCGCCCGGGCCGAGTTGCCACTTTCTGTGCTGCTGGTTGACGTGGATCGATTCAAGGCGATGAACGACTCCCAAGGCCACCAAAAGGGCGACGAGTGCTTGCGGCTGGTGGGAGCGGTGCTCGGCGGCACCGTGCGCCGGGCCAGTGACCTGTCAGCCCGCTATGGCGGTGAGGAGTTTGCGCTTTTGCTGCCAGAGACAGATGCCATGGGCGCTGCGGCCGTGGCTGAGCGGGTACGAGCTGAGGTCGAAGCTCTGGCCCTGCCACACGAGGCCAGTGGGCTGCCTGGGGGCGTTGTGACTGTGAGCGTAGGTGGTGCGACGATCTGGCCAGTGCCAGGCGAGGAGGCAACCGGACCGGCTGCGCTCATTGGGATGGCTGACCAATGCCTGTACGAGGCAAAGCGTACCGGGCGGAATAGAGCGGTGCACACTGCAATGCCTTGTCCCGGTTTGGCAGCATCGCTGGGGCGCGCCGCGCCGTCAGCTTCAAACTTCATCGTGCCGACGTAGCAGGTGTCCTGGGCGCCGCAGTAGCCCTGGCACTCGCTCTCGAACTCGCCGTGGGCTTCATTGTCCTGCCTGGCCGTTTCCAAGGCGGCGATCCGGGCCTCGGTGAGCATAAGCCCATCCTAGGCGCTCCTGGCATCGAGCGCCTTCAGCCGCTTCTTTATGGTCTCGAGGTCGTGCCGTTGCCAGACGCAGCGCACCCCGGCGGGGAAGATGGACAGGCCGCGGCGCTCCACCGCCTCGGCCACCCGCTGGCCTTCCCCCGCTTTCACGAACAGTGTTACGCGGCTCTGAAGCAGCCGCCTGGAACGCCGCCACCTTCTGCTCTGGTGTGATGTAGCTCAACGCAGCATGAAGGCGGTGCTTGTTGTACCATCCCTGCAGGAACCGAAAATGTCAGCCCTGGCTTCGGCGTGTGTTTCGGTGTGGCAGAATGGCTCTGTCGCAGTTTCCGTGCTCGTCGGGCGTTGGTGTCGCGTCCTTTCTCCGAGGGAGCGGCAGCGATGCATCTATTGGACCTACGCCCTCTGTTGCCGCCCGGTCTCGTCGTGGATGCCATCCAGCCGGCGGCGGATCGCGTCGTCATTCTCGTCCCTACGCCGGAGGCGCCACGCCCTTGCCCGAACTGCGGCGAGCCGACCAACCGGCTGCACAGCCGCTATGAGCGGCGGC
>JAESFQ010000804.1_pt1 | contig 11560 bp, 15 predicted proteins | sample 9269431 | NCBI WGS metagenome assembly JAESFQ01 (sample SAMN14502588, study PRJNA617103) | algae metagenome | isolation source: Plectolyngbya sp. WJT66-NPBG17 and co-occurring heterotrophs from well... | place: USA: Mojave Desert, Joshua Tree National Park, California | collected 2006-08-06
CTCGCCCCAACGTCTTTTCCGTTTGATCTGTGTGGCTGTCAATCGGCATATCTCTCCCACCTGGGCAACTGCGTGACTCAAGCGAGCACGATCTTTGCAATTGGTATCTCCACTTGTTTTTTTCAGTACCCGCTCTACATAAGATTTCTAAATTCTTCGAGTTTTTGTCGCTGTTGCAACGGTATACTGTGTAGGTGGTAGTCAAGATTGGTGCAGGCCCTCGGTGCCTGCTAGCGATTGAAAGGTTGTTGCTAGTGTTATAAATCAATGGTGGTAACTTTCCTTTAATGATAAGAGCATGGAGTATAATATTGGGCAGTTGACCGTGGTATGAAGTGTGAGAGTTTAGTGTCGTGAATTAATTACTAAATATCACCGTTCGTTGTCGGCTATAAAACTTTTGACTGCATCCTTATGCAGAGCAAACGGCTCCTCTCCGTCCGATGGAAATTCATCTGCGGCAACTTTCCTTTTGCTCGAGATTACCAAAACTTGTTTGATGCATGATAACTTTCAGTTGGCCGTAGGTCCAAATGGCCAGCCGTTGAGATCGAGGTTGAGAAGTCTTCCCAACTCAAGCTCTTTGGCGCGAGACTTGAGCTCTTCAATGTCCCAGTTGCACCACAGGAACTTGCCCTTGAGGAAGCGAGCCTCTGGCGTTGAGAGCCAGAGGTTAAAACTTGCTGGGAGAGTAACTACACGGTGAATGATTAGTCTCGTTGATGGCGTGCATGAGCATTGTACAACTTACCATCATCAGTCTTGACGTTTTTGAAGCTTTCTGCGCCACCGACGCTGAGGTTCATCTCAGTGAGGACAACGCCGGGCTGGGTGTGAAAGACGCTAAGGTTAGGCTGCGCAAGAAGCACAGTGTCCCACAAGCGGTAAACAGCCATCTTAGCAACGCAGTACGAGGCGAAGGCGTCGTTGAGACTCAAATGAGAACCCCATGAGTTGATAGCGACGACGTGCGCATCAGGTGCAGCAGTGCGGATAAAGGCCTTGGCAACCCACAAGGAGCCTTCGACATTGTCGGTGATGCCTTTAAGGAACTCGCGGGCGTCGACATCGGTAAAGTTCTCCTTAGGTCCAATTGCGGCAGCGGCGTGTATGAGGGTGTCGATCTTTCCATGCTTGGCGAAATTGTCGAAAGCGGAATTGACTGAGGCCTCATCGGTGACATCAGTGCTCTGAATGAAGACCTTTGTGCCAGGACATTCCTTTTCGATAGCGGCTTTGTTCTCGAGCAGAGGACCTTCACGACGTCCTAGAAGACCAATGCGCGCGGCACCTGCACGGGCAAAGAAACGTGCTGTCTCTCCTCCAATGCCAGTGTTGCCTCCACCAGTGACAAGAATTGATTTGCCTTTCTGAGACAGAGCTGGAAGGCTGGGGTCGCCGGCGGGTTGAGCCTTGTCGTGCCAGCGCTTAACGGGCGAGGGGAAGGGAGGGGCGTCGGACATGATTGATTGTTGCTGGAGAGGGAGTGATTGAGTTGAGATTGCGAAATTGGAGTGTCTCTGTAGTCGTTTGGGAACCAGAGGCTGAATGGAATGCGAATTACTCTGCAACCCTGGGCTTGATGGCACTTATATAGGATTTGAATTGTCTGAGCATTCCTTCATATCTTTCCTATTGTCTTTATGCATCTTTGAGAAGGAGGCGACATGCAATGATGCATGTCGGAGTCTCCAGGTACCGCGCCTTGGCGTACAATTTGTTCCGGCCGACACGTGTGAACTCGGACTACGCCACCACGCATCGTCGTACATGACAAATCATCTCCGGGGATTTACCGCTAGACTATGCCGAAGCAATCAGCAATGGAGAGGGTTCGACAGAGAACGTTCTCATGTTTACAATCTCCCCAGGGCCTAGATGACTTCGACAGCTTCTAGGTTCGCTTTCGTTAACAATGCTCAAGACTCTGTACCTTTGGAAATCGGCAGCAACTGTAATCACCTTCTCCATGGCGACCATCAAGAATGAGCACTCGGTCAAAGAAGCACATGAATCCAACAGAAACTCTTATCCCTCTCTGTCAGCCGCTGAAGAGGCAGTCGGGTCGAACAGTGACACAAGTGTATCCTACTCAACAAGATTTCGCATGTGGCTGATTGCTGGGGCATCCACCTTCGGAGTCTTCTTGGTTTCGCTGAATCAGGTTCGCTGCATCGCGAACCAACTCAATTACAAATGCTGATCGAATTTCTCAACAGACCATCCTGAGCACCGGGTTGATGACTACTTACGACATCAGACGCCTCTCCATTCTAAGCCCTCTTTTTCTTCAGCTTATTACCTTGATTGAGAAGGTCGAATGGGACATGTCTTCGACCAAGGGAAGCGAGAGCAGTGTTCATGGAGCGATCTTACTCACCAATCCATGACGCTAGGCCATAGAGGCCGCAAGCATGATCAGCCCCCCCATACTGTCCATGCCAGAGCACCATTCTGGCCACCAGGTTGCGCTGCTACTAGTCCTTCTTTCATGGTCCTGGGAAGCCGTCTCTTCATCGAACGGAGAATATGGTAGCCACGCATCGCGGCAAGACAACCGGCGCTGGTTCAGCTTGACGATCTCGCCATCTACGGCTAGCGCGTATGATACTTGTTCGCGTACCTCTTTCTGGCTTTGCAGCTTCCACTCTTCTGCATTTTTTGCCTCCCAGAGCTGCCGTTTTGCGGGTAAAGGCGCAATCACGAACTCAGCAGGCATATCACACATGGCTGCTGGACCGAAGAAGATGAGCTTGTTAAGAATGCGATAGATGACTGCGAGTCTGCAAAAGTTGTTAGTAGGCAAAGTGTCGAAGCAGTTGAATAGATGTTGATGTACCTTCGTCTAGACTCTTTATAGATCCAGTCTTGCCAGTTGCTCTCAGACTTGCTGCTACATGATACATGATGCGTGCGACAGTCAAAATCGTCGTGAGAAAGTTGCATTGCGATGAGCTGGAACGAAGATGGTTAGACAGGCCTTTAGGGAGCGCGGGTGTAAGGAACTCACAATGACAGCCTTCTCAAGAAGATGGTCGAAATTGTTGTGCTCAGTCTCGCCTTCGTCGAGACGGATTAGGACATAGATTGAAAGAGCCTGCATGGCGCCAAGAAGTTCCCATCTGTTGAGAGACTGGTTCTGGTCACAGATGCGTTCGCACTCTTGCCGCACATTTCGCCAAAATAACTTCCGGCTTCCTGGGACTCCACCTGCCATCATGTGCATCAACGTTATACAATTCTCAAGTGGCTCTGTTGTTGTACCTTCATCTGTGAAGGACACGTGGCTCGGGTGTATAAAGGGTGGAAGGGTATTTTGACGCAGCATCAGTGGGTAAGAATTCAATGTGAAGAAGATCAGGCTTGCCGCTCTGTCCGCTCCAGGGTGCATTTTCGGCCGTTGCACCATTGATCGGACGTTTGGACTGGGGGCCGGTGAGATGGAGAAGTCCAATAGCTGTGGACTGGGGCTTTTTTGCTGTGACGGACGAGTAAGTTGAGATTGTCGCTGAGATTCTGGATCTGTTGTATCCGGAAGCACAGCAGATGGTAAAATGGTCGTTGGGTCTGTTGCTGCGGGCGAAGACGATGCTGTAGTGGAAGGAAATGTCGATTGAGGTGTGGGATGCATGAAATCGCCAAAGGCCGTGATATCGCCAAAGCTCCACTCCATGTCAGTGAAGAGCATGGGAGATTCACTGGCCGGTGCAATCTGTGGAAGACTGTGAGCCGGCTCTGTCACTGCTGGCATGGTCGTGTTCGCCTGACCATGATGGAGATTGTGCAGGTCAGTGGAGACTGCACGACGCGGTTCTACAGCATCGCGTCGCTTAGCCGCAGACTTGGACGGGTAATAGCACGTAGAACCCTTTTGGGCGCAGCGTGAACACGCCGGCAGGGCGTTGTCACAGCCAGTCTTGGACTGTGCGCAGGCTGCACATGACCGCCGTCTCGGCACCGATGCTCTCGTGTTGGACCGGCAGTAGTATCCATGACGCTTCAGTGCCGAATCTGCGGGAAAGGTCAGTCTGATGTCTCTTAGTGCACTAGAACAGCACGTAGGCGAGGATACTGACGCTTAGTGAAGGGCTTATTGCACTGGCCGCACCAGAGCACCTGCACCTGCTCCGCCATCGGTTGATTTGCAAGCAGAAATAAGAGGTCGTTACTCCCGTACGACAGCTATTCTGCGACAACTTGAACGTGCCCGTGGCAGCGTCTTTATCTTCAAAGTGTGGGCTGCTGCGAGATGATTGGTGCAGTCGTGGTAAGAGTACAAAGGGCGGAACGCTGGCAACAACTGCGCAGTTCACGTGACAGGTCTTGGCAGACCATCACAGCTTGGAGTTGTTGTGCAGTCTCGGCATAGTCCTGATTCTACGTACGCATGGATGTTTGAGAGAGTGCATTAGCTATGACGAGGAAATTGAGTTGGCCGTGGGTCGGGAGCTTGGCCGTGACAAGCACAGAGTCACGACGCGGCAGGGCGCATCCTTCGGCCGGGACAAATTAGAGCGCCCGGGCAACTACTGCAGTTCCACACGCTATCGAGCCATCGCTTTAACCCGTGCGAGCCTGCTGATCATCGACAGGAGGGCTCGCATTGCAATGCGATTGTGTCTGCCACTCTCCACGCGTCGCGGGTCGTCCCTCCTCAACGTCACGTTACGTTACACCGAGATTCTTTGCTTGATGAACAGAACTACATGCACAGGAGAAGAAGCAAAAAGCAACTTGGATCAAGCGTGAACGCGAGGAAGAATGCCAAGGTAGTGAGATTACTCTGGTGGGTGATGATAAAGTTGAGTGGGTTGGAAGTCAGCCATCACGTCCGATTGTGAAGAAGATTCGTCGTGGTCCTTGTGCTGATGATGAAGTGGTGGCTCTGGATGATTGAAGGCTTCTTGCGCTTTGGCTGGCGATTTGGAGCATGCTCATGGTCTGGCTGGGTTGGATGCTTATGATTTCTTGCACCGGAGGCCAGCATTGTGATCCATACCAAATCGATGACCACAACGCCGGTGGCGTCGTTCATCGTCTGCCTAGTCATTTCTTCTCGATCCTCGTTATCTGTTTATCTATCTCGTCATTTTCTTCGTCGACAACCACTTCTTTCCGTACAACGCCGCCTCTATGTGAGGCGCTTAGCATTTGCGCCATGTCTGAGGTCACTGTTAGGGAAGGAGCGACGAACGCAGCAGCCACACCCTCACATCTCATCATCATGAGCGCGCGACTTTCGTGACGCGTCGCAGGCGAGAGCTCCCAGACTTCTCGTCTCTCACCCTTGAATACTTGCCTTCACCTCGGCTCTTACACTTCTACGCCAACATCTTCAGTCGAAGTGAAGGCTTCTTGTCAGGGCATACCTTCAACATATCCTCCGCATCATAATCCTACCGAAACTTCGTATTACCACCATTTTCCGTCTGTCTTATCTCTGCACCAACGTACCTTTCGCCATGGCAGTCATCGATGACGCGCCTGGGCTCGAAGTTCAGGTTCAAGTCGATGGCATCCCACTTCGGGAGTACATTGACCGTCATACCACTGTATCGGAAGCTACCTCGGAAAGCTACATCGAAGCCAGATCAGACTCAACCTTCGAAATCCACTACTTTTTCAAAGCGCCTTTCCCTAGCGATCGCCCCGTATCTATGATCGTCACCATCGACGGCAAGGACGTCGATGAGCCGCTTATCCGCCCCGACGAGCTGTACAACTCGGATGGTCATGTCAGTTCTGGACCAATTTCCAACGATGGCAGGAGTTGGTTCACACAGGCTTATCGTTTCTTGCCGCTTGATATCAGTAAAACATCCTCATCACTTGCCACATGACACCATACTGATACATATATAGGAGAGTACAGCGAAGGACCCATACCAGAAGATCTGCAGCACAAATTACAGCCTATTGGCATTATTACTTGCGAGTTCTACTTCCTCGACAACGCGAGACGTAATCCGAAGGTTAGTTTCGTACAAAAAGAGCTGGAGAAGCTGGACAAAGTGAACGAGAAGGCTATCAAGGGAGAGTCGCTATCGCATCAGGCAGTGTACGTATAATTTATACTAAACGATAGCACAATCTAACGCACTTGTAGTCTTGGAGAGACTGAGCCCACCGAGGAGATTGAATACTACGATGCAGATTACGCTGATGGCGGAGAACCGTTTGCAACATTCCACTTCTATTATCGATCGCTTGGTAAGTATTATAGACATGGCCAGTCTTCAGTGACTACTTACGGTTTGATGCATAGCTGCACTCAAAAATCTTCACATAATTGAACGTACGCCCGATCCGGTCGAGTTCCTCGACAGCGACGACACCATCCTCGGGCAACTGAACAGAGAACAGCTGGAGGCTATCGTCCGACGCTTCAGAGTAATTTATTTCTTAAGAAGATTATCAGTAAAAGATGACACTAACTCGAATCAGGATCAAGAAGAGACCCGTGTACGCATGAAGCGCGAGCTTTCCGATACCTCAACCGTGGCAGGTGACGACAACAACGTCGGTAGCCGTAGTGAAGGCGACAACGACTTTATCGAAATAGGTTCTGTTGATCTGCGCAAGAAGAGGAGATTGGAACGCGTCAGACAGATGCCGAGTGATGAAACTGAAGTCATTGAATTGGACTGAGGAACGTGAAGAAAGAGAGGGAAGGTCAATGTGGTAAGTATGTAAGCGCATTTGAAGAATCTGAGCTGCATTCTATGTTTAACTTCATGGATACAGATGTTAATATTGGCTCATTCAAGTTACCCAAACATGGGTGTTCGTGGTGAATGACTAGAGTCAACTTCTACACAGATCCCGCAACACTGTAGCATTACAAAGTAGAAAATACGACAAAAGGGCTATAAACAACCTCTAACACAGTCGTAGATCACACAGTGAGTGATCTAAACATACATACTTTCTCACCCCGTCATCAAAATCAAAATCCCTCGTACCACGAATAGACCCGCCAAACACCTCAGAAATGACAACACCCGACATCAAAATGCCAGCCAGCAGGCCTGCCAGCACATCCACCAACGCTGATCCAACAATCCCACCACTCGCCCAGCTCACGCTCCCCACGGTCCAAAACGCCTACCACACCCACCTCTTCACAGCCGTCGACCTAACCTCGGCCTACCTGACCCGAATCCGCGAAACAAACCCCACATTCCACGCCATCGCAGAAGTAAACCCAGACGCAACATCGCTCGCCCGCTTCCTCGATGCAGAACGCCTCGCAAAAGGCCCCCGCGGCCCCCTCCACGGCATACCCATCTTGCTAAAAGACAACATGCCCACAGCACTCGACACTACATCCACAACATGCGGCAGCATCGCGCTCCTAGACGCCCAACCATCCCGCGAAGCCGAAGTAGTCAAAGCAGTACGACAGGCAGGAATGGTGGTGCTGGGAAAAGGGAACATGGCCGAATGGGCGGGGTTCCGGTCTACGAGTGGATGTTCAGGGTGGAGTGGGCGCGGAGGTCAGACGACGGGGATTTTCTACCCGGGGATGAAAGCTAGTGGGAGTTCGGGGGGATGTGCGGTAGCGGTCTCGCTGGGAATGTGTTTTGCGGCGTTGGGGACGGAGGTATGTTTGTCTTTTGACATGGTGTGGTGTTGGAAAATGGGAACTAACGAGATATATACAGACGTGCTATTCCATTGTTTCTCCGGCAGAGAAATCAGGTATCGTGGGTTTTAAACCTAGCCGCGGTCTTCTGTCCTCAGAAAGATTGATACATGCTTCGAAAAGACTGGATACCGTTGGCGTACTGACTCGTACCGTTCCCGATGCATCGCTACTTCTCCTCGGTCTAATCCAGCAAAGCGACCACCTACCCTCACCCACGAAACAAAAACTCGTACAAGACCTCAGCAGCGCATGCTCAAGTAACCACCTACACGGCATCCGCATCGGCATCCCCAGCTCCCTCAGCGAACTGCAAAGCCTGCCTGCATGCAAGACAGAAGCGTTTGAGCGAAGCCTCGCTCTACTACAAGGCGCAGGCGCCACCATCATCCGCAATGTCTCGATCCCCGGTGCTCGAAGCTGGGAAGCTCTTCCACAGGAAGCCAAAGACGTTATTCTGTATACTGACATGAAGGTCGCGATAAATACGTACCTTTCTTCTCTCGCTACAAACCCACATAATGTACGCAATCTCGAAGACCTCATCGCTTTCACTAAAGCGCATCCAGCGGAGCAGTATCCACAGCGGAATGTCGAAGGGCTGGAGAGGGCGCAAGGCTCGGATGCAGATGGGCTGCTTTACAAGACTATGCTAGCGAGGGACGAGTACTATACAGGTGAGGGCGGTATCGAAGCAGCGTTGTGTAGGAAGTGTTGCGATGTTATGATTCTGCCGAGCCTAAGTGTTACTATGCAGACTTTTGCTGCGAAAGCGGGGAGTCCTGTCATGAGTATACCCATGGGTGTGTTTCCGGGAGATACGCCGGTGGAGAAGGACGCGCGGAATGGATTGATCAATGTGGCGCCTGGTATACCCTTTTCAGCCTACATCTTTGGACGAGCGGCTAAAGACGAGGACGTGCTTAAAGTGGGGCATGTGCTGGAGCAGTTGACAAAGGTTAGAGAAAAGCTGGTGTCGTATGTAGATGCGAAGATTGAGATCGTCGATGCCACGGGGTCTTGAGCTTTGATCATCAGATAGGACGACTTAAGAAGCGCGACGATCGCTGGAAGATCTTGCAGCAGACATGTGGACAATACGGGAGGACATCAAGAAGTATAGCACTGAGAAAGTGATGGTAGACTGGAGAATCGATTCAACAAGACACCTAAATATCTGGTGTTGTGCTAGTGAACATAAACCTGAGGGGTGAATGAGCCTGCTTGCAGCACACGATGCTATTCTAGTGAATGCCATGTATCTAGTGAGTGCTGCGTATCCAACAATTCGTTCGCTATCCTTGTTGTACAATGCCATTTCGTGACCCTGAAGTGCCCTCAGTCCAGCAAGATGACTATGTCGTTGCTGGTCGGGAAACACCGTCGTTTTGCGGGGCGCTCATCTACCATCTCCACGTCATCGTCGTCACCATCGTCATCGGGGCGATCTCGCTTGAGTGTCTGGCCCTCTTCGCGCTTCAGCTGTGATGTTCTGTGAGTTCTTGTCTACATGAATGCAACGAGAAAGACTTACATGGATCTTGTTCACCTCATCGCGCGACAGATCGGGCTTGGGAGGTTCTGGACTCGGTGTTCGGGGGATAATAGCGAGGGACTTCAAAGCAGCTGCAGAGCGGTATCTGAATTCGATCTCGGCAAATGGACGATGCGGACCATCAACATAGTCAGCCTCCATGAACTTGACAGGTGCAATGCGCTCTGGCGGATCAAGCCTACCGGAACTGTTAGCGTGTATTCAGAACTCAGCCTTGTGATACTTACGTGGTCTTGTGCGAAACGCTTGAGCCTTTCAATGCCTCCTCAGAAACCTGGTTATACTCTCGCATGGACGGCACAGTCTTCCATCCGCCCGCGAGGCGTACGTTGGTGACCCTGTGGAATGTGATCGAGATGTTTCCGGTCCACGCCAGTTGCCTCTGAAGCTCGCAGTCAATTACGTCGTTGTCATCGTATAGATTTGTTAGCCACATGGCATTGATGCTGACTGTCTAGCCTTACGAGTGTCGATCGAAGCGAAGCGGAAGCGCTGACCGACGTACTTGCGGCCAATCTGCGCGCTGCTGGCATAGACGTGCCTCGAGACGCCGTAGTAGTTGTACCTGTCCTTCTCGAATATGAACTTGCGCATGTCCACGCCGTCAATGTTGACTATGACCTTGATGCTGTGGTGCTCGAAGACGTAGCCGGGGATGAAGAATTGGACGCCGAACTGCTCGCCTGCTTGCGACTCGATGTAGACTATCTTGGTCTCGGCATTAGCATCTTCACGGTCAAAATGTTCCTCGATAGCACGACTGTCCACAAGGACGGACGCCTCGAGCTTGGGGAAGAGAGGATGCGGTGCCATGACAAAGAGGTTCGTGGCGGTGGAGGAGAGAAGCCAGAAGAAAAATTCTACTTGAATGTGTTCTCTCTCCAGTGGGAAGGAGCAGTGAGTACGTAAGTAGTCACGTGCTTCACGCCAAGGAGGTAGGCACGACGCAACAACCTCTTCACCACTCACATAACTTGTATCCAGCACTTTCGATTCATCATATGTTGCTCTTCATCCTCGCCGCTATCCGGCGATGCATTTTTCGGGCTGGTAGCGTATTGGGTAGATAACTCGGTGAAAGGCGTAGGCTGCACATGCCGCATTTTCTAGGTTGTACGTGATACCTGAGTAGGTCCTGGATGTATGCAATGGCCTATAATCTTTCGCATGAGAATGGGTGGCTTAGCGTATACTTTCAGGGTACATTTTCGATGTACATGACCCAAAGCGCACAAGTGTATGTATACCTAAACAACCGTTTCAAGAGTAGATGGTGCGAGATGCTAAAGCCATGTAGTCGCCTGCCCTGTCCGACCAATAGTAGCTGATGCGCTAGCGGTAGTGAGATGTCTGCTGATGTTGGCCAAGTACTTACTATGACGCCTGATCCGCAGCGAGCCGGTCCTCAAAAGCAAATACGGTTATTGTAATAACGGAACGAATTCGTATGACAAGAGAGCAACGAACTCGGACTTGGAGACAGTGATAGACTATGCAAGAATAAAGTGAAATTATTTCATGCGTGATGCGTGAAGTAGGCGCGATCAGAGCGCAGCCGCTCTCATTCTCATAACTGGGTCATGAATCTACCTAATCGTAATCGTTGTCCGCTACAAAGGATGAAGGCCATGGCCTAAACTCCAACGATGATGCACCGCTTTCAGTTGAAACTAATAGTAAATGAATGTGTCGTAAAGCTTCGTAATCATGTCGTAAGTACCGAATGGGTAGTAGGATATCGATCGCATCATATCTTTTCCTCTGGTAAGGGCTCTTTGAGTCCTGCTTGTCGTGACTTTCTTCGTAGGCGTGCTTGAAGAGAAAACATCACCAGTATTATCAGCGCATTGACGATCATCACGATCTGTATCCACTTGACAGTAACCTAAGACGATGTCAGTGAGTTGTACCATGGTCAGTTTCCCAGTAACGAACCGCCTCGCTGCATGCTATGCTGGCGTTTCCGCGGTCTCCCCTTGGCACGAAATCTGGTTGGTAATTGCAGGTTGCCATCTCACGCGTGCAGTACATATTCGTGTTCATTTTGCCGCTCATCATCAGTCTTTCAGAACTGCATCCCCACTGATCATCGCCTCGCTCGGTGTAGTGAAGCACGACGGCCGCGAGAGCCGTGGCAGATCCAGCAACAGTAGTGACCACGATGCTAAGCATCCAAAAGCGACGTGTACTCTACTGGACGTCAACATGAGTCCTTCATGTTGGCATCGGGATACGTACGATATTGTATTGCGAGTCCATGTCCGGTTTGCGCAACGTACTCCAAGCGATAAGAGCCACCACAGCGGCCGTCAAATTCAAGCACCCGGAGACGATGGTGGCATCTGTCGGCGCCTCTTTGA
>JAESFQ010000805.1_pt1 | contig 11558 bp, 10 predicted proteins | sample 9269431 | NCBI WGS metagenome assembly JAESFQ01 (sample SAMN14502588, study PRJNA617103) | algae metagenome | isolation source: Plectolyngbya sp. WJT66-NPBG17 and co-occurring heterotrophs from well... | place: USA: Mojave Desert, Joshua Tree National Park, California | collected 2006-08-06
ATGACACCGCGACCACCAATTCGTCTAAACTGAAAACTTCCTGCATGCGCTTCGATCGAACAATGCCCTCGTAGCAAAGCGCTCAGTATACCTTATCTCACCACAGGCTACTTTGGGTCGCAGCATTGGTCGCATTCTTTACTCCCACCACAAAGCCACGACCACATTTTAATTCACACGACGAGCGACAGCGGATTACAAAAGTGGAGAATATTTCAATTTGGTCATATATAACGTATAGTAGTCGTTAGAGCTGCAAATAACAGTTTGGAATGGCAGCGCGTTTCGTTAAGACCGGGTTCCTGAGATCTCGATCATTGTTTTGGTTGTTTAAGTCATGATATCGTAGGTTGACTGAAGAGTCTGACAATACACACCGTCGTATGGAAAGAAAATACTCCTGTTGAAGAAAAATTTGGAGACTGAAAATCCCAGTCATTTCACAATCAGGGTTGGCAAAAGATGCTGAGGACACGGCAATGTAAGATGCCATGCGACGAGCTCAACGAAAGCTTTGAGCTGGTCGTTGGGGCTGGTCTTCATCAAACCAGTACTGAAGAAGCCTGCCGATATGACTCGGTTGAACCTGGCCAATGTCTTTGACTTTGACATTCTGTTCAATAGGATAGGTCTTGCCGAATCGTATGCGAGAGTTTTGTCGGAGCCTGATCGTGCCGTCAACCGGCATAATCTCTATCGCGCGCTTGGTCATCCCCATTTCGTATTCCCCTGGACTAAAGCAGGAGGCTGGATCCGTCCCAGTGAGGTAGACAATTGCATGCTCTGAGGGCCTGCAACCGTGTTTGAGGGTTCCACGATTGGAATAAGTTCCAATGGCGCTGGGTTAGGTCAGTTCAGATGCATTTGCATTATTAAGAAAGAGATTACCAAGCTTTTACGAAACCCTCCCGGACCTCGAGTACCACGAACCGACGGATATTGGTGTGAACTATTCCGTTGAAGCGAACGACGGTGTAGGCATCGTCGTTTGGATCTACTTGTGCGGTTTCGCCTGCAGCCTCCGAGTATAGCATAGCAAAGACTTTCCCAACCACGAAGAATGCAAAAGCTTCGGGGCCAGTCCTCATTCGGTAGGCTGAGAGACACGGGATTAGTTTAGAAGCAGGGTGTCTCGGGATATGCTTACTCGAGTCCAGGAGATCGTACCAGCCTGTCTGTGGCGTGCCTTGAATGAAATCTTCCATTGCACGAACATCTTGTGGAGCTTGACGAACGAATTAGACGAAACGTCTACCAAATATCATGATTTGATGGCATACCAGGGTGAGGCATCTGCACCACGTTCGAGACATTGTTTTGTTGATTACCTGAGTCTTTTCTGTGAAGGACTTGGGTAGTGTTTGCTTCATCCTGTTTACGCCAGTGATACACTGGTCGTTCTATTGAAGTAGCAGAAGTTGATCAGCTTCAGACTTTACTAGACAGTGGAAACACGTACGATATTGGTCAAGAGTGATGTAGTAGAAGTCCTGATATCTATCGTCCCATACCCAGTTGCTGGTCGACATGTTGCACGGTGTTACTGGACACGAGTGCTGGCGTCCAAAGAGCTCTTACACGATGGCGACTGCACGCCCTGAACTGTTGGTGATACGTGTGCCGGTTGTATAAGCTCGATCGATGCGCTGGCGCAGAATACAATCTGGTCTCATGATCGTTAATTGAGCATGCCTTTATACAAGTAAGAGCTGGAAATTGTTGCATGATGCGGCTCTGCTGTTCTGTCGAAAGAGCCTGAAGAGGGTGTGGTGCGCAACATGGGAGAGATCGCCGTATCCACCTCCACACTTACCTGCATATGCGCTCCATCTGCTTGCATATTGTGCATGCGCGTGCTGGGCACGATGATTCTTCGTGAACCGTATAACTTGGCGTGATGATAATAGAGCGGTTATGCACTACGGGTATTGAAATGAGTGGAGGGGTCATCGGCCGACTAACTGCCAATAGAGAGCCGTCTGTGTCAGCCTAATGCCCGTCAACCCAACGTATCGTGCGACCCACGTATCGGGTGCTCACATGCGCCAATTTTCCGAAAAGATTGCTCAGCGGTACATCCAGATCAATGGGAATGATGAGCGACGGCACCATTTCAGCCCCTTCCCGTGCACGAGCGTTCATAGCTGACTTATGTCTCGGGCTCTCCCTGGTTGCCAGACAAAGACCACGTATGCCAGCATTCAGTGTCGAGTTGATTTTGTCGGGGCTTATGCTGAGTGTTCCAAGGGGTTTCTTTGTTCACTAGAAGGGCTGCTGCCACGTCACGCAAGCGAACCAGAATACTCAAGGACCACCTCTGCAGCAGTCTCTGCACCTACGACCTCATGACTCGATCTTTGAAGAATCATGGAATATCAACTTCCGGCTAGAAATGGAGCACAATCAACTACAGAACTCAAACTCCTATTTGATCTCATCCAGCAGCGCTTGGACGAACTCTCGGATTCCCAGAAAAAAATATCAACCGCCAGGAAAGAGCTGTTGATCGAACGCGAAAGAGTAAAGACAACTGGCCGCGAGGTTCAGCAAAAGCGGATAGATGCTGGCAATGCAGAAGCCGAGTTCATGAGTCGGCTGAGACAATTTGTCAACGATTGCCCGGGAGAACTCTCAGGAGCGCTCCTCGTCGCCTACGATAAGGTCAGGCAAACACGTGATGATTTGGGTGAGATAGAGGATGACTATATTCTGGCTGAAAACGATCTGGCCGGTGCCGAATGGACGTTCGTGGCCCGCGAGAACCGATTTTACCAATTCGACATCAACAACATTCTCTCGGGACTGAATAGTGACAAGCTTGCCTCTCGTGGCACTCAACATTTTGAGACTCCCAATCATTTACCGGCTTACCGAGTTCCACCTTGTCCGCCAGGATCATTATCCCTCAGTGAAGCTTTGAAGCTACCACCACCTCCTCCGCCGCCCCCAGGCCTGCGTCCTGCTCCCTGTAATGCAGCTACTCAATCTCCGCCCGTCCAAGGAGGTCAAGAATATCTCGCTATAATAGCAGAGGTAGAAACGCTGAAGAGGGAATTCGATCTCGTACGACAAGAACAAGCCCATGCCATTGAATGGGACGATGGTGATGACGTGTTCTTCCCAGACGGAGATGGGCTTCCTGACAGTAGCCTGTATGCCTCTTCAAACGAATTTGGTGACATGGTGTTCAGTATTTCCACTCGCGAGGCAGAAGCGCAGCAATATAAAATTGCAGACATGCGTCCAGCGCCGGACATCCCACTTATGGCGAGACGGTTTTCAGATCCAGCAAACTTGTACAGACCCGCACCTACAACTCCAATGAGACGAACACAAACCGAGAGCGCCGCTCTATCTATGCAAGAAGACGACAGATTAAAAGAGAAGATTCGAGCATGGTCTCTGACGTACCTCAAAGAGAGTGCTGTTCAAAAGCGTCTGTATATGAACATACTTGCACACTACGGGATAGCAGATCCAACTGAGAGTGATTGGAAGATTCGAGCGGCACAATTCTGGAGTCATGATAGCCTCGTGGAGAGCGGAAGTGGCAACAACTGTCATGCACCTTCCGCCAACGAAGTAGAATGTGGCCTTGGGACTAGCCACGATCAGAGCGTTACGCAAAAGACGATTGCCTCGCCTTCGACGCAGCATCGCCTAAAAAGAGACTTACGCCCCATCGCTCAAACAATTACTGATCTGGAATCTCGAGGGTCGGAGGAGATACTACAGGCAGACCGTAAAATCAATACATCGATACTATCTGCGACGCTACCACTGTCACAACTTGGTCGGACTATGGAGAACATGGACCCCAACAATAAAAGCGTGGTAGTACCTTCAGATGAGCCAGCCCTGGACAAAGAGCAACATGAAGACATCGATAATGTCTCAGGAGATGACGTTGTAGAACGCATCAAGTGTACTTGTCCTGCAGAATACGGGGATACCGCCCAACGAAAAGACAGCGTTCAAAGCACGAACATGAAGCACCGTGCCAGCTGCAGCATGCACAGTTTGGGAGCCAAAACACATTCTTCCATGCAATGTTCAAGGAATATCGAGACGATGATGACTACTCCAACCGCTCACGAGCATTGCAGCTTGACGCAGCAGAATCAATCTACGGCTCCACATCCATCAACCGCCTCAGGCCCTGAATGCATGCGCTACACGACACAGCCTGCTTCACCAAGCCCTTCTGTCCAAACCCCGATACCGTCCGCTTCCGATAGCACATTTCAATCACAATCTATCAACCCTCCGAACAAGCCTGACTCTCGGCCAATTGTTCAAGCACGGAGAAGCTCCGGCAGCCGGCTCTGGAGCTGGATTCCTGGAGTCAAGAGCAAGCGGAGTAAAAGCACTCCTACAATCGACGTACATCGTGCAGGAGTTTATGCACGTAAGCAATCCGTGGCGTGACGATATTTGCTTCTCTTCGTTTCTGAAAGCCCTTCGCGTTCTTTCTTGGCTCGACCGTACGTTTCATTCTTGCAGATAGCTTTTGCCGAAGATTGTGCTAATACTGTATATTCCGACAAATTATAGCCATGATTGTGCTCCTTTTCATCTCCGTATTTCACTTCAGGAAATGAATTTCCGGCTCCTCTTACTGGGCGGTAGTTGGTCGTTGTAATTTATTTTCCCATTATCTCAATGCATCCATCGGTTCATCACCATGCTTTGCCGCTCTATCCGACACCTCATGAACTACAGCTCCAGCACGTTGCTCGGCAGCTGAAGTGAACAAGCGTTTGATTGCTCCACTGGTTGCAAGCTTCATGCAGGCTCGCACATAGTCTACGTTGTGACCATTCCGTCGGAGCTGAACTTACGATGTTCCGCCCTAACGAGGATCACCAGGGCGGTCGCTTACAAGTGGGTGACATTTGACTGGCCAAAAGCAAGCAAATCAACCCTGAGCATAGGGCCTCCATGATTCTTGCGGCCCGGTCAAAAGTAGATTGTCAGCACGACGAATCAGACTGTCGCACTAACAGCCGTTACCGATGATCGATAACCGCGCGGTGAGCTCAATATGGAAGGAGTTAGTAAAGCTCACCAATGGGTATCGTATGTTAAGATGAGCTTCGGGGGTAATACCTGAAAGTTATTGGCATTGACATGCAATCGGATGGCACGGTAATTGAATCATTGATTTCCAATTGTCGCTTACTCCCTAACTCGGTTACTGAGCTAAGATAGGGTGAAGAATGACACGGTGTCGCTCGACCATGATGGGAGTTCCACTGTCGGGCCGGACCCCACTTGACCCACCTCGGGATGCAGGTATGCGCATACCTAGCTCCCGTCTCACACGCCGCTCTAGCGACTCCTTGAGCCTAGAACCAAAGCAGTGTTTACGGCTTGTTAAGGCTGGAAATGCCGTCCGACCCACTCACTGCGGAGGGACTTACTCTTCACAGTGCAGAGCTGAACGTCATGTAGGAAGAATTGTACGCATGACTATAGTCTGCAGCATACGCATGTTATTTGGCTAACCGCGCGGTGCGGTATTACCAAATGTCGCCCTCTAACCCCGCGCAACGTGGACACGGAAGCGCCTGATGCCTTGTTATCGGTTCGCTGCTACGTTGTATTATGACACTCGAGCACGGGTAAGTCTTACAACCAGGAATTTGCTTATCTTGCTGGGATTGGCCACGTAGGCTTGATTGCGTGGACGGACGAATGTCTCCGGCGTAGATGAGTGAAGCAACTGTCCCACCAATGAGAACAGAGTAACGATGTGTCTCTTCCTTGCGATCATTGGATGCCGTCTTTGTTGCTACAGGCATGTCGAAGTCGCCCATTTGTCTCTGCGCTACGCAATCTACATTGGTGAGCGGAGTGATACAGCTGAACATGCCCACGGTTGGACGTGTTGTGAAGCTTGTTTGCCGACAGCATAATAGCCAAGATTGATGTTGATCAACACTTGGATAAGAATCGCTAAAAAAAAAACGAAGTCTGGAATGTGGTGAGGGGGTAAACGAATTGATTCCAAATCGAGGAAATGGTCTGAGCGCGGCCGAAAGGCATGCGGCTCTACGATGCATCTGCTATTGGTAGACGATTATGACATGGGGATATGTGTGCGACGCATGCGTGACTCATGACCAGCTGCACTTCTAGGCAGGCTTGCATGAAATATGCACATTACCAGGATAAGTGCTTGTGCTTCCAACAGTAGCTTCATGCATCCATGTCGTGGCTGAACCATTATAAAGCCTTGAGGAAAGTTTCTACAGGGATTAGGTCTACCACAAAACACATAGGAGTGAAACTAATGGCTCCTAGCCATTAGATCGTCCAGCGCATCGTTGATAGTAAAACCTCAAGGCCTTCAGCATACTGTCCAAGTCGATATACGTCTCATCATGTTGTGAGTACCCTCTCGCTTTAGTATAGTCGAATCTCCCATGCATACGCGTGATGAATATATCATCTTTGCATACCCAATGATGAATAGAATCCCAGCGGTCTCAGTCATCGTACATGAGCGCCGTTGAAAGCTCATGCACTGTTGGCATATGCAACTCTGGTCCGAAATGTGTTGGTCGGGCTGGAGTAGTCTCTCCAGTAGAAAAATTGGACGACCTCGGCTCTACTAACCACATGTCATTGGTAGGCCAGTTATTTGTAGTGCGACATTCTGGATCACATGCTCCGTGATAACCAAGGACCTGAGGGTTCGGAATGCTCTCTTCGAGCTCGACTGACCCCTGGTCATACGGATCATCGGGACCAAAATTGTCGTGTGGCCAGTGCTTGAGTACCGACGTAGCCCAGTGAAATGGCTTTGATGTAAGTTTAGTGATTTGCCCGTGAAGCCTGTAGATTTCGCGAGGCGAAAGACGTAGGTGATGTAACATCCAGCGGTTCACTCGATCGGGCGTGCTTTCAAAATTTACGAGGTAGTCGCTCAGAATGGCTCGTGTCTCGTTGCCCTCGTCGAGCAAGAGTAGAGGGTTGCCTTCTTCGAGACCAGGATTGACCGGGAAGTCATCTGTCGCACCCGATAGAGCACTAGGTATCTCGATGTAGTTGCGGTTAGAGAATGTGCTTTCGTCCCCAAACCCGTGCCGAAGTATGGCATGAGCGTCGGCCAAATCTGTTGTCGTATCGGTGATCCAGATCCCGATAGATGCAAGCGTGCCGGTTAGATCACCAGAGTAGACACCTTCGTCTGCAAAGGTAGCGCTGCGAGGCCTGGGCACATCGGTTGATCCCAGCGACGCACTCCTTCTGTGCAAAACACCAGGCACCCAGCGTTCTTGAGATCTTGGATTGAGAACTCCAGCATGCCTTGGAAGCTGACCAATCCCGATATTCTCGCCGACGAGAGCGCCGTGAAGGTGCTCAGTATCTACGGGAGTGGCCTTATCATCATCAACTAAAGAAGCCACTGACGAAGCCTCATATTCAATTTCAAGTGGTTCCGTCGGCTTCTCAGTCGGGGTTATGTTGAGTTTGAACAGATGCTCGAAAGTTTCCTCTACCTTGGAGTACTTCTCTACCAGCTGATGCTCCTTCGACCCGAGCATGATCTCGAGTGGTTCGTATTCTGATTCGACAGGCCCAATCTCATCTCTTGCCGCTTGAGATGCTTCGAAGTACTCGAGTACGCCGAGTTTGTTGAAGGGAAGGACACTGTTCATTCGCTCACGCATACAGTTAATAAGCATTATATCGCGTTCTGAAACTTGTTCTCTCAACCTGTGCAGCTCTTTTCGCCTTTCCTGAACGAACAGTCGCGTCGCAATAACATCCTGTTGCAGAGCAACAAACTCAGAAAGTTCATCAATAAAGTTGGTGTATAGCCGACATGCTGCCGCATTAAGGTATTCATTCGCTTCGGTGGCCTTGTTAAATAGGGTAGGAAATTGAGGAGCATTCATTGGCGGCGGAGGAGGAGGAGGTGGTGGTGGTGGCGGCGCGGGTAACGGGAGAGCTGTAGGATGGAGAAGGTTACTGTCTGGTGTGTGAAGTGTCTTCTCGTTGAGGCCCCCTGCCACAGAACGAGTAGGTGTTGATGGATGCACAGGCACGTCTTGCTCCTGAAAGATCTCTTCCTTGACAGGCCCGCAAGCTTCATCGAAGCGCACCTTCTTGAGTATTCCTCTCCGAGATTCGCAGACTGGGCATGATGATGGGAGCTTCGGTGCGGGCCCTCTTGATGTATCATCGCTCATAAAGCCGATAAGATCATTACTAGGTAGGACAACATTCGCTGGACCAGCACATTCTCCATTGAACAGCTCATCGATGAGCTCTGGGCCCTCTAACTCCATGGGATGAGCCTGTGGATATTAATTTATATCCTTCCTCTCTCATGATGCATTAGTGTACCGTTCTGTTTTCGACAACATCCCGACAAGACGACATCCCGGCCGTTCGGTCAGCACACAAGTAGTGCCTTTACTGAGTGTGGCATGTACGGAACCACAAGTTCAGGGGTAAGGACCTGTGGTATTCTCTCAGCAACACGTCGATAGGGAAGCAGCGAAGCGTGATTTAGGATGATGGACCAAAAGCTGTGCTGGAGCGATGTTAGAGCGATTAAGCGAAGACGCGTTCCCCCGCCGTAGCTCGCCCCACCCAGTCCACCATTTCCCGGATGTAAGGCGCTAGCCGTGCATTGGCGACCTCTGGCATTCATATTGAATCGGTCACAAGCTTGTATCTGCAGAGGCGGCACACCAGAGTGATGCACCTTTCCTGGGCAAAGAGGCTCTCCCTCGAGCCCTACATGCCCCGCTCTGGTATTCCTAAGCTATTAAGACCTGCCGCTACCTACCCTGATCTTATGCTTTCCCGTCATCAGGTCGCGAACATGTAGCTATGCCGAGCTACGGGCCTTGGACATGGTCACCACCACATTCGCGCTATTATTCCTACTACCTAGCCGACGATGGCGTTACAGTAATACAAACTACTTGGGCGGACTCGGCGGCAAGCAATCTCGCGCAATCCACCACGGCAGCGCAGAATCCTGTCAACAATGCGAGGTCAGTACAGCGCTACAGATTCAACTTAAAGAAAGCTTTTCCTGATCAGTCAATAGCACACCGCGTACCGGGGTTGACCTACCGGTCGCCTTTTCACAGCACCAAGCTTCCATAGCATCTAGCTCATCTCAAGGGACCAGCATAGTGACGCCGCCATTGACAAGCGCATACACCCCTCAGTCATATGGATCGACACCGTCGAGCGGGCTGCTACAATCCACAGAGTCTGCATATGGCACAGGGAGGGCAGATGCCAATAGCTACGGACAACAGCAATTTGGACAGGTCTCGGGAATAGATGGCTTGAGAAATGAGACCAGTGGAGGAACGAACTACACGACAGTGCCGTACGGATTGCCGAGCCCCCAATCTTACCCTTCGGCTCAGGCTTCGACGACCACCGCCTCAGCAGGATCACCATACCCGCAAAATAGCTACCAAGAACATACTAGCTACCCATTCAATTCTTCTCCACCAAACCCATCCCAGCAGATAATGTCGGGTTGGGCGACAGGGCAGTCATCGGGGCACCCGGGGCCTCGTCGAGCAGTCACGTCTCTTCCCACTGACGTACAATCCACCATACAGAGTCTTGATCGAAGATACATTCAGACAAACATCAACGAGACCTCAGAGCATGAGCGGCTAGACATACGTAGGCAACTTACCGCATCCACTGCATGAAGGGTGCTAATCTTTCCTAGGCTATCGCAGGGTAGCTCAGCCATCCCGTGCCACTTTCTTTGTTCTTGGACGAGTAGGTTCAGCTCACCGCCTGGCATAGGCAACCTGCTAACCACATGCTCTTAGGTTTTTAAAATGCTGTGGACAGAGCCTGCGGGCCAAACGAACCCTGGAAAGACTCGCAATTCGACACACTTTAGCACTGTACAGTATGGTGAGCAAGCGTTTAGTGAGATTCGCAGGTTTATTGTCGTGCGGAATAAAGGCGACTTTAGCCAATGCATGTAGGTGGACTTGCAGAAGACGACCTTTTGTCAAAAGCTCACCCTATGTCTAGTCCTATTCAGACCTACAAAGGTCAAGGTGCCACGAAACGAGGCCTTGTGATGAGCGATCACGGCGTCATCCATACGACGCTTGCTGCACCCTCCCTACTTCCAGGAGAGCAATTGACGAAATTTTCGATACGTGTACAACCGGCAAACGGTGAATATCTTGAGCCAGCAAGCCGCGTCAACTATGGGAAGGCATATGCTGTAGAGCACAACGTAAAAGTACTCGATGTAGGAATGGTCCTTGAAGACCATAGATACCTCATCAAGGAGTACTTCGATAGTGCCATGCGAGGTCAGTGATGAGCCTGGAAGTGCTGCATCACATACAGTCTCGGCACCACTTCCTTTGTTACTCATATTCCTTATGTCATCTCCTAAGTGGACAGTACTGCAACATACGCAGGCTTCCACAATTCCCTTGTCCGCTCTGTGTTCTTCGATTTTCTTCTACTGATTCCCTTCTCCGAAAGCTGCAATATGCGCGGCTCTTCATCTGCTACCGGCTCGCCTTTACACCCAAGACATAGATGCTAATTCTCGTCTTCAATTGGGCGCCGACTTTACTCGTTGGAATTTGGTCAGCTATATTTCGGATCTGTTCATTAAATTGAATACTTGTTGCTGTTCTCTTTTCTAACGATGGACCTGCTGTGTGCGGCAATGAGCTTCCCCGCATTGTGACACGGTGTCACTTCTTGGCGTAAGCGCTATCACGATACCAAGAGAGCGAGGTGCATCACATCTGCGCTGATGTACAACACACGTGCTGCTTATGCGGGCCGCTGGAGAGCAACCAAAGACCATAAAACGGGGGCTAATGCATGTGCATAATCAGTCAGCAAGAAGCGAGGCTAGATTCGAAGTAGCTGCATTATAGGTGGCATGAAATCCGTTGATACTGCCCTGTGACGCAGCTTCCGCCAGCATCTGTACCGAATAGGGAGAAGCATTCGCCGCTGATGGTTTTCGATAATCGCAGAGAGCTCATCTGGTGTCAAATGCCTCTCTATGTTGAGATTACAGGAGCCAGGAGTCTTGTTCGTGCTCGGCTTTGTTCGTATCGGGATTGTAGCGACGGCGAATGGTGAAGTCTCTATCGTGGCGAGTCTTGTGCAGTCATGACTCGTGAAGGACAGCAACGAATATGGGAAATAAACCACTGAAAAGAAAGGGGTGAAAGATATCTCACCCACTTAAAATGCTGTTCACGATGTTGATGTTGACAGCTCAGACGGGGAGTACTCAAGAGGATGTATGCCTCAAGGGTGTTCGTTACAGCCCGTGACCCGAGCTTCATCGCTTTTAAGATTGCCCATAGTGCCGGGACTCGGAGAATAAGCCAGCCAAGCTGCGCTTGGCTCAGTATCCGAAGCTTTGGGTATGGTTTTTCAGATAGCGTATTTGAAGTTCTCGGTTCGGGATCTACCCCACATTTCTGCCTCCGCTCTATCGATAAGAGCACCATGCGAGTCATGGGCCTGTACCGAACGCGTCAACTTACACAAGACACAATCTTTCTCGT
>JAESFQ010000806.1_pt1 | contig 11557 bp, 11 predicted proteins | sample 9269431 | NCBI WGS metagenome assembly JAESFQ01 (sample SAMN14502588, study PRJNA617103) | algae metagenome | isolation source: Plectolyngbya sp. WJT66-NPBG17 and co-occurring heterotrophs from well... | place: USA: Mojave Desert, Joshua Tree National Park, California | collected 2006-08-06
TGTGGGTATGGAGGGCCAGAGTAATGTTGTTGGCAAAGTTTGAGCAGGGTGCGTATATGAGGTTTCTGTAAATTAATTTGTGAATAAAGGAGATTGTTGTGAGAACGATTGATATCATCTCTGTCTTTCTGCTTCTCCTACGTGGATCAAAGAGTCTATCCAGATGGAGATGGAACTGCACTACACTACCAAGTAACCTGCCATGTCGTCCGACTGAATCCTACAATCTGACTAAACGCCTCATCTCTCTTCTCCATTTCATGCAAGACCCACTCATGCCCATCACCATCTACAAGACGCAAATCCGTACCGCACTCCTTAAGGAACTTGACCAGTTTCTCAACATGCCGGTCCTGCTTCTCCAGATGGTGAATCTGGTCGTAGGGAAGGGAGAAACGGACTTCATGCGGCGGACGCTTGGCAACGAAGCGAACTCCTTTTGCATTGATGACGAGGTGCCCTGGTGTTTTATCGTAAAACGCAAAGTACGAAGCAAAGTCTTTGTTCTCTAGCGAGGTTTGTGTGTTGGGATTCGTCGTATCCGCCACGGCAGTCGTTTTAGCGTTTGCATTCCGCAGTTCTGTGAGTACACGAAGACCCTCGGCTTGTACGTATTGAATCGCCCACTCGGCGTGCGTGGGTATGTTCCAAAAGATGCGCTTCGAGGGCGAGACAAGGAGACGGTATTCTGGGAAGTTGACCGAGATGGGGAAGAGACAGAAGAAAGTGAAGCCGGCTGAGAATGTGGTCATCTTGACGAGTAGCCAGAGAGGGGTGAAGACGGTGATGAGGATAGCTGATGCGAGGATGACGAGGACGGCTAGTGAGCGTGTGGGCTTGCGCCATTCGTAGAAGTTGCGGATGCTTTCGAAGAAGTTTGCCAAGTCTGCCAATTGAACCATGAGCCAGGGACCTAGGATGTTGGTGTATAAAGTCAGTGTATGTCTCATGAGCAGTTCGTACGTTGGGGTTCTTACCAAGATCTTGGAGGAGTTCGTTTGCCCAGTTCTCGTCACCTCGCTTCTCGATGAATTCCGTGAGTGATAGGGCTGTTCTTTCCACGTCTTCTATATGTTTGATATCGTTGCGTAGGTCTTCTATGGACTGGCCATGCCAGCGTCGCTCTACAACCAGATACAACAGCGCTGATAGAACGCCCGGCAACAACAGGTCGAAATACCAGAGCACTATGTATATCCCCATATACTTGAGCGTCTCCGCAGGATATTCCCACCGATATACACGTCGAGTGGTCATTATGAACTCCTGAATAGGTGACGTGGCAACGATGAGGCGCTCGATGTTTGGCATGATGGTTTCCTTGCTTGGAGCTGGAGGATCGGATCCATACCCTATGTACTGTCCACCATAGCGATGAGCCAGAAAGACGAGTAGATGCGAGCCATAAGCTCTCCAATCGGTGACGGTGCGGCCTGCGGCGTCTTTTTTCTCGAATTCTGATATGGGCTTGAGCACTGCCGTGTCCCGTGGTAGTACTCTGATTTTGTTGACATGCCGGTCGAGTGTCCACCGCACGAAGGTGCTTTGTCGTTGTTCGAGCATTTCAGCTAGACTCTGCTGGGCTTGCGCTTTCTCGTCCTGGGTCCTTGCTTGGTCTACGATAGTCGCTGCATTGACAAGATCCACCTCCTGGCCATGAGGAATTTCGCTTACAGCAATATTTGCAGCGATTTCTTGGTTTCCTAGAGTTTTTATGTCAGCAAAGCACCCGTTATGCGTCTGATGAAGAACTGTTGCTCAGTCCAGCGCGAGAGAGGATGCGCAATGCCCATGTCTGTTGCATTGGTGTAATGAACAAAGGTCGCTTACCCTGATTCGATCCCTTAGACTTAACAGTATCGACAGGGTTATGCAAGAGGTCCTTCAAAGTGTGCTTCTCCGGAGCCGTAGACTTGTGATCAAGGCGAGCGTTTGACTGCTTCACCTCCGTAGTATCTGCAAGTACCACTGAATTTGGATCCGGCTCCTCGATCTCATCTTCGGGCTTTGCAATATGCAACGTCTTTCTGAGCTTGATTCCAGCATGGTGCTTTTTTTGCCGAACCTTGTCGACTACCTTGCTGGTTGAGGATTTGGTAGACGAAGTTTGATCTTCGGGGCCGCGTAGGCGCGAGATTTCGTCATTGCTGTTTTCGGTGCTGTTTCCGGGTATTTCGATCTGGCCTTGGTAAGTAATGTGTGATCGGTCGAGTCCAATGTCCGACTTGTCGACCTCGACGAGCTCTTTGTGAATGTCCATGGGCCTCGGTTAGTCGTGCGCAACGTGCACAGTCTGCATTAGTCTGTGAGTATCAAGGTGATGGTGGTGTCCAGGCTTCAGTAAGTATTCACGTGGAGTTTCAAAGTAAATCAAGTGTAAGGGCCGATATTGTCGCGTGTGCCGCCTTCGTTTGCTCATCGCCATCACCGCGGAGCAAAATGCAGCGACGTCATCGGGTCAGCTGCAACCAGCAAGTTGAACTCGCGGCAGTGAGAGCAGGAAAAGCTGGGGTAAAGTTGGTATCCACCGGAGTCGTCGTAATTGCGCGTTCATATCCGAATGAAGCATAGAGCCTTTCAGAGCCTTGCTTGCTCGAGGATCCTGGATGGCGTATCTATCGACAGGGATAGCGTTCACTAATGAGGCGGGGCAAGGCTGAACATGTCAGTAACTTCCTGTTACGCGATTTATACATTTTAAGTCAGACGTTTTCCATCACAAATCTCATGGTTCGATCGAATTAGATTACACGATTAACCGGATACACGAACCAGTGTCTATCGCTTTCGCTCTGCCATCAAAAGCTGTCGGTCTATCCGTTCATTCGCTCCCCAGAAACCCCAGAAACCCCAAGCCTCCAACTCATCAAGACTGAACAACTTACAATCATACTTCTCGCCATTCAGCAAAGAAAGCATCCATGCCCAACAACCTTAAGCTCTGCTCGTCAATAGCCTTTGCAATGCGCTGCCAGAGTAATCGTGTGCGTCCTTGAGTCCAACTCCGTGTGTAACCTAACAACCCTTCCCCCTTGTCCAACTCTTTCCCGTCCCAAGCAATGTCGAAAGTCCATCGGAATGTTTCTGATGCACGTCTTGTTTGTGCTCTGGACATGTACTCAACAGTGCAGATCGTACTTTAGCTTCATGAGTCTCACATCGAGTCAGTGCCAATCATTCTTTATCTCAAAACAGCATCGAGGAACGATTCATGGATATATCAATCCTTGGCTCCTGATCCCTCTTCCTGTCGTGCTTATTAAGGTGGCTCGTGGTTCCGGGAGTCTCTGTTTTAGTCTTCGTAATGACGAGCATTGCTTCAGGCTTTTGTCACGAATCGGACCATGGCAGGTAATCGAACGTTACCATTGACGTCAAACGCAGCGTGTCACATACTGCAACTTTCCTAACCTCGAAAAATGCTGTAATGGCCCTAGGGGCCATGGCCGTTCGGCTTCAACCGGCTAGTCTACCGTTCCAAGGAGACTGCACACCGAAAAGACCATAGCAACATGTTCCCCAAATCGAACCATTGACGGAATCACATGCCATCCAAGCCCAGCACATTGAAAAATCTTCTTTGTCAAATACATCTGACTAAGTGTACACAGAATACATATCTTTGCCGTCTAAAAACGCTCACAGCATCGCAGTATAAACACTTCCCTTCCTTTCTCTCTCATTGTCCAGGAAGTTTCGTTTATGACAGCATCCTGCTCATGTCGTTCCTGATGCGGTTGTAATCCAACAGACCCTCAATCTGGCCCACAGCCGAGACAGCAATATCCTTGTCCCACAGCCTGTTGCGGGCGAATTGCATAACGTCCTTCTCTGTGATGCGGCCAACGACGCGCTCAACCTCCTCGGGTGATAACCGGCGGCCGGTGGTGACGATTTGGCGACCAATGTCCTCAGCGACGGCGGTGGTGCCGTCAAGGGCGAGGAGGATCGAGGCCTTGAGCTGGGCCTTGGCACGCTCGACCTCAGCGGAGGTGACGTTCATGGACAAGCGGGACCACTCGCGGAGGGTGAAGTGGACTAGGTCGTCGAGCTGGGTCAGGTTGGAGCTGGTGAGGTAGATACCCCAGAGACTGTGGTTGTTAGCAGATGTTCATAATATCTCTACAGATTGACTTACCCAGTGTCTGAGTAGCTGGTGGAGAAGCTCATGAAGCTGTTGGCAAGGGCGTTTTGCGAGACAAAGTTGCTGAGCTTGCTGCCAAGGTAGTCGGAGGTACCCATAGAACGGTCCCAGTTACCGACGATGGCCTGTGTGACGAGCGCGGTAAAGTAGTCGGGGTCGCTCCAGCTAACACCCTCAACAGCAATGGCGATGTTGGCGGTGCCCATGGTGTCGTCTCGGAGGCGAACCTCAGAGCCGACGAAGTCAGGCTTTGCCTTTTGCTCGGCAGCGGCAGACTTGGCAGAGTAGTCCTGGGGTTCTGAGGGAAGGTTGGCGAAGTACTTCTCGGCGAGGTTGACCAATTGCTCGTGGGGGATGCCACCAGCGCCAACGAGGACCATGCGATCAGCGGTGTAGTTGGTCTTGATATAGTTCTCGAGATCGGCGCGCTGGATGCTCTGGATGTTCTCCTTGGGTCCGAGGATGGTGCGGCCGAGGGGCTGGCCCTGGAAAGCGGTGGCGTGTAGGTGGTCGAAAACAACCTCCTCGAGCTGCTTGTCCACCTCTTCCTGTTCGCGCAGGATGACATCACGCTCGCGCTCGATGGCCTGGGGCTCGAGCTTGGAGTTTTGGAGGATATCAGAGAGGATGTCGACGGCGGCGGGGACATCGTTGTTGAAGGCCTTGGCGTAGTAGACGGTGTTCTCGCGCTGTTACTCTATCAGTATCCAGCTAAAAGTCACTTTTCCTGTATGACATACCGAGGTGTAGGCGTTAAGGTGTCCGCCCATGTTTTCTATCTCGAGCTCCAACTGCTGCTGTGTGCGCTTCTGGGTTCCCTGTGCCATGCATCAGCGTTCTGTCCGGGTTCAGCGCCAGTGCCGTTGTCATGACCGTACCTTGAAAGCAAGGTGCTCCAGGAAGTGGGCAGTGCCGTTGGTCTTGTCCGTCTCTGCGCGGCTTCCAGCGTCGATCCAGACACCAACCGTCGACGTCTGGGCCCATGGGGAGTGCTCGGTAGCGATCTGCGCAGTCGGGTCAATTGCAGTCCTGCAGTATCCTGCTATGGCGGGCCTACCGTGAAGCCATTTCCGAGCGTGGTCGATTCGGTCTTCGCGCCGTAGGAAACGGGCGTGGCCAGGCCGCGGGCCAGAGGCGAGGCTCGCGATGATTTGACGGCGTTGATGGCAGAGCGAGAGCGCATGCTCTGCTGCAGGTTGAGGGCGAGCCGGCGGGAAGCCATTGCGTCTGCTCGCGGTGCAGGAGATGGGAGATGGGGCGGTGATGGGGTTGGGGTGGATGTACGACGTCCAGCTGCAGCTTGGCCTAGGTGAGGTGGATGAGTTTCGTCAAATCTGCGATCACGGGATTTCCCGGTCTGCACCGTCAGCCAATGAGCGCAGCAGGGACGTCAGCATTCGATATCCGAGGCATTGTCGTCAACTACAACTGCGATCCCGACATTGCAGCTTGCGACCTCCCACGACCCCTCTGCCGACAGTTGTACAATACAATGGCCTCCCTCATGCGTCCCACCCTCCTCAGGCAAGCTTGCCCACCCACCCAGGCCTCGCAGCGCATGCTGTCGACCGCGACCGCGACCCTCAACCGCCCGCTCGCCCAGCACCTGCGACCAGCATTCCAGCGCTCAGCAATCCCCAAGTCCACCCGCATTGCCGCCTTCCACGCCACGCAGCGCAACCAGATCCTGCCACCGCTGCCCCAAAAGATCATTGGAACCACCAATGATCCCGTCCCCGTGCCAGACCCCGATTACGCCCATGGCAGCTACCACTGGACGTTTGAGAGGATCGTCTCTGCTGGTCTTATTCCCTTGACCCTTGCGCCTTTTGCCGCTGGATCGCTGAACCCGCTTTCCGACTCGATTCTCTGCGCTCTTCTGGTCGTTCACTCGCACATTGGCTTCGAGTATGTAGATCCGACGTGTATACTGAGATTTCGGCAGCTAACATGGGACAGGTCATGCATTATCGACTACTTCCCCGCCAAGCGTGTTCCTACTGTCCGAAAAGCCTCCATGTGGGCTCTCCGCATTGGAACCGTCGCTCTGGGTCTCGCCCTCTACTCATTCGAGACAAATGACGTTGGTGTCACCGAGGCCGTCGCGAGGTTGTGGCACGCATAGATACATCTTTGAGCTTGTAATACAACTGCAGAGGAACGACTGTTTTCTGTTTGATGCATAAGAAATGCAATTAGAGACTTGGTATTCTCAACATCGTCTTTCAGTGTGTCTTTGTGGATTAAAGACGATGCCAAACATTTCCCTCGTTCCCTCCTGGCCCACTTCGTCTTTCTCGACCCCAACATCCTTGAATAACTCCAAGTTTATTTCATCATATGGCACCATGCTGTTGGGCAGTCCGCATTCGACAGGTCAAACTCGCCACTCGCTTGCCAAGATGAGTTATTGCGAGTGTGAAAAGCCATTTGAGCGCAGGCGGAAGCCTACACGACTGTTCTTGATTCAACTAGGAGCTGAACCGGAATAAAAGGCACTGACCAGGAAACTGTACATGTATAGCTTTGGATACGAGGATGCTGTGACCAAGTCTTTGTGCGAGATGAACCTATGGTCACGAGCTTTCCTGTATAGGTGCGTGATGTAAATGGAACAATGTGGAAGGAGCGTCTAGTCAGTAACAACCTTGTGACAATCTTCACATTATGGCTTCACTTGCAGTGTGCCCTTCTACGGTAATGTAAGGTGATCTATGGACCATCGGATATCTTTGATTATAAGTCTTGAAGAGAATGTAGGAATTGCAGAGCCAGGATGGGTAGCCACCAGCCACACTCTAATCGCAAAAGAAAGCATGTTACCATCGACATTGGACTTGTACACTGCGAGGGACGGTAATGGTATGTGGTAAACATCTGGTAAAGGATGTAGACAGGATGAGAATTTGGAGTCTAAACAAAGCGCACCTGGCCTGAAGTACCCTAGGATATACCCTTCATGCCACTAGAAAATGATGAGTCTACCACCATTGACCGTTTACCAAGATGCACCATACCACTAACCCTAGCCGTTTTTTCGTCTGTTATCGGGTTTTTGAATTTATGCCTTGGGTTCGGCAGGGGCCTCGCTGCTCTCAGCCTTGGGCGCATCGGTGGCGGGCTCACCGGCGGGTGCGTCACCGGAGGGCTCGGCCTCGGACGATGTCCAGAGGGTCTAAATGGAATTAGTACGTTGGAGGCATGAAGGATGCGGATCAAAGCTTACCAGGTTGTCACGGAGGAGCTGCATGATGAGAGTAGAGTCCTTGTAGCTCTCCTCGGACAGGGTGTCGAGCTCTGCGTTTATGTTAGGTCTGTTCAAACATGGCTTCTTCGTCCTTCACGTACCAGCAATGGCGTCATCGAAAGCCTGCTTGGCGAGTTGGCAAGCCTGGTCGGGCGAGTTGAGGATCTCGTAGTAGAAAACGGAGAAGTTCAATGCGAGACCGAGACGGATGGGGTGGGTAGGGGCAAGGTTGGAGGCAGCAACATCGGTAGCAGCCTTGTAGGCCTCGAGCGACTTGTCGGCAGAGGTCTTGCGCTTGTCACCAACGGCAAACTCGGCAAGGTAACGGTGGTAGTCGCCCTTCCTAAAGAAGACATGATGGTTAGCAAAGTTGGCTAGTCAAATGCACGCGGTAAATTACATCTTGTGGTAGAAGACCTTGGACTCTCCGCTCTCAGCAGAGGGGATCAGGTGGCCGTCAAGGCACTCGAGAATGTCCTCGCAGATCTTGGCCAGCTCGGCCTCGATCTTTTGGCGGTACTCCTTGATAAGAGTAACCTGGTTCTCGTTGCCCTTGGACTCCTCTTTCTGCTCGATCGAGGTGACGATTCTCCAGGAGGCGCGGCGAGCACCGATGACGTTCTTATAGGCAACGGAAAGGAGATTTCGCTCCTCGACGGAGAGCTCCTGGTCTGCGGAGGCAACGGCCTTCATGTTCTCGACCATCTCTGTCATATCGTGTTAGGATACCATGTTGTGCCTCGTTGCAGATGTGCTTACCCTCGTAACGCTCGGCCTGCTCGGCCAGCTTGGCCAGGTACACGGAGTCTTCGTAACCCATTGTGATGTGTAGTCTGTGCAAATCGCCGTTAGCTGATGTGAACCGAGTTTGAGCGCGCAACAAGTGCGACCAGTGATTGTCGCAGTTGTTCAGCAGCAAGCAAGCCCCTCAATGTGCGCTATCGCCGTAATCGGAGAAAATGTCGTTTCGCTGCGGCTGTCGATTGCTTGATGGCCGTGTTGCTTGTGTTGAGGGCTCAGATAATGCGGCAAGTGAAGATAGGCCAATTGCTTGCGTAGTCTTTACACCTCGCAACAGAGGGCGCAAAGAGGGGCGGCTCGAGCTACCACGGGTCTCCAAGAAGAGCGCCGATACACGACACCCACGACAAGAGCAGTCGAGCGACTTGAAACGAGCAACATGGACAGCGGGCTATGCTAATGAGAACGGCGGGTGTCGTCTACTGCGGCTGGGGGGGCGCAAATTGCAGCTGTCCGCGGATTCCAAGGCAGTGACGAAATGCGGTGGAGCAGCACTTACGAAGAGAAAAGTTGGTATAGGGGGAGGGAGTATGCAAAAGCGTAGGTTGCTGGAGGCGAGAGTGTGTTGTGGGCAAGAAAGCGAAGTGCAGATGTTTTGGTCAAGGGCGGCTTGTGGTTGAGTTATCAGAGGAGGGGACTTGAGAGGGAGAGAGAACCCGACTCGTCTTGGCGTCGATCACGCCTGCCCGTCCTTGGTTTCACACGGCCCAGAACAGGCGCAACGGTATATTCTGACAGGCGAACACCACCCGTCACCGCCTCAGCGGCCAATTCCTCGCTTGCGTAGTGCCTGCTATTGTTTTCAGGCCTGAAGAGTCGCCATGGATATGGTGTGTTGTCGACGTCCTCAATAACATGCCCCGCAGTACATACACCCTTCCATGACAGCTACAAGGACCAGGCAGGCTTCACCACGAGCATTGGGCATCACGTCTGGTCCTGAGGAGCGTACATTGGCTCTGCCCAGGCAATCGATGCGATCACTATCATGTTTTCCGACACCGTGAACACTAGTTGGAACAACATATATACTGCGCTTTGCGGGAAGTGTTGAGATCAAGACCATGTTTTCTCTGAAGTCTTTCTGTCACTTGATACTTGTAATGCTTTGCACGTCTAAGCAAGATATTCATACAACACCGCATCGGGGATTGCTGTCTATCAATATTGCTCATCCAGTCTATGTCGACGTGGAACGGCAACAAATCATGTGTCTGTGTGTTGCTCTCTCGCTGTACCAGACTATCAAATAGATTAGGCAACGGTGTTGAGACCCTTCAACGTCACGTGAGAATCGAGCGATGACGGCACATGCTTGTCCAAGCTCCCGCGTTCTTCAAGCCGTCACTCCACCTCAGCACACGAACTGCATATAACCGCACATCACACTCTCAGCACACAATCTCTCTACCAAACCGCCACAATGCTTCGTACATCCATCATCAAGAGCGCACGCTCAATTGCCGCTCCCCGTTACTTCTCCGCATCCGCCCTCCGAATGACAGCTGGAGCTACTGGCTCTGGATTCTCAAGGCCTACTGGATCCGCTGGCGGGTAAGTCGATGCTCTTAAATTGTAAATCCCAAGCATCTGAACTAATTGAACCCTTAGTGACGCCTTCACCAAGCGCGAGGCTGCTAGCGAAGAGCTCTACATCCGCCAAGAAGAAAAGGCCAAGTACGTACACCACAGCCTCATCTGTCCCGATATCCGCTCTGTCAGACCGAAGAACGATCCGGTACATCATTCTGACGATACACAGGCTTCTAGCAATCAAGGAGAAGCTCAAGCAGCAAAGGCAGCACATGGAGGATCTCGACAAGCACATGTCAGTAATACCTTGAGCTTGGCTATGCACAAATAGACAAAACTGACAGCAATACAGCGACGATGTCATTGCCGAGGCTGAGCGCTCAGGCCAGGGCGAGCAAAAGTGAGCGCTTCGAGGATGCTCCGGACGAAAGACGCGGGCCGACCCATACGTCACGATAAACTTGTTATGATAGACAATAAACATGTCAAAAAATCTAGCCGTCGCAATTGGACTGCCTGATCCTACGGCAGATACTTGCACTATCTCGTACTTGCTTCTTCGTCTCGTCCTTCTTCGTGTCACAGAGAGCATGGGTCTGAACAATTGTAGGCCCTCCCTGGCACTCGATGTGGACCGCCCGATTCAACGTTCACACCTGGCGCTTGGAGGCCTAGTTCCCGGTGCATCGAAGACTACTCCCTCAAAGTAATCATTCTCGTTCAAAATGCATTTGCACATCGCACCTCGTTGTACATCGAGCAAAGTAGTCCCGAGAGATCACGCAAACGTTCGGTATCTCGCGGAAGTGCGTCATTCATTCTAAAAGGTCGTTTCTCGGCTTCTTCCAACGTCAGCTCATCGAAGATCTGGAGATCCACTACATGGATGCAACCTAGGATAGTCCAGCCACCGCCCCGCTCGAGGCTGGATCACAACTCAATATTTCCCGTTTTGCTTTTCTGCCGCGAAGGATCTGACGACAACACATCTTCGTATTCCGACCCGCTTCTCCAACCCCCACTGTCTGGGCCAAGTGCTTACGCAGCCTTGCGCAAAGACTGCTATCTCACAGTCGTCCGGAGAACGGAGTTCATACCTCCCTTGCCCGGGCTTGCAGTGTAGTTTGCTACCCTGTAACACCGATGCATCGGTCTTTGTCGATCGTGAAATTTGTTCATTTCCTTAGCAACGTTCGCGGTGTCGAGTAGAACCCGTCTCCTTTTCTTCAACAAACATTGCGACTATATGAACGCCTGACTGCCTAGGCTTTGAGACCTCCGTCATTGTTAGCCCATTTCAAACGCCTTCCGTGTGCACGTAGCTAGGCGTTTTACTTTTGCTGGCGAAACAGGTACTGGGATTGTAAGTGCATGCCGCAGGGATCCTACTAGCACGCATACTAGATAACCGACGACATACCACGAACATCCTGGTTGCAACCACGGCTACAAGCGACTACCCTGTGAATGTTCGAGTAACTTGCAAGACTGTTCTACGTTTTCATTTGCCGGCCATCGCCGCCCCTACGAACTAACGGTTGGTCTCACCTTCTGACAAACTCCTGTTTACCCCCACTGGGTAATGCATGCTTCTTTTGCAAGACAGCCCATGCTACGACTCAGCATATTCCACCGATTCCTGTATCAAGGGACAACAAGAAGACGTCATTGTAAGCGTCACGTTGACCTCGATATGGGAAACCCTGAATATGGAATCCACCCGTTGCTCCCATCAACGAATGAAGCAAAGCTACGGGGTGATATCCCGCCGAGAGACTACGAAGAGACAACACTGCACCAAATTAGGTATGACGAGAGCGGCTGATAGGTCT
>JAESFQ010000807.1_pt1 | contig 11527 bp, 15 predicted proteins | sample 9269431 | NCBI WGS metagenome assembly JAESFQ01 (sample SAMN14502588, study PRJNA617103) | algae metagenome | isolation source: Plectolyngbya sp. WJT66-NPBG17 and co-occurring heterotrophs from well... | place: USA: Mojave Desert, Joshua Tree National Park, California | collected 2006-08-06
TTTTTGCGTTGCGGACAAACTGGCTCTTGGCCTGACCACCGTGAAGTTCCTCTCCTTCAACATAGGACAGAGCAGTAGGAATCTGGCGGTCTGGAGACAAATTAGTAGTGAAGAGGATCCAGGGCATGCAGTAGGCGGCGTACCTCCATCTTCGTTGGCGATGACCTCTGCTTTCCCTTCCTGTTGTGTGTCAGAAACGTCCAGGGATTTTGGCGACAGGCATAGGGCACTTACGCCAGAGGTAAAGGCAATAGAGCTGTACGAATTGCCAAAGGATATTCCTATCGCAACTCGCTGCGCGGGGTCCGCTTGCGCACTCATCTTGCGCGGGGAGACGTTGTTTGGTTGTGTAAAGAGGTACCGAGTCGGATTGAATGCGTCCAGTACCGACGAGAAAGCGGTAGAGGTAGGAGAATTGAGGACAGTCAGGTGCGTGGATGCGTTTGTAGCGCCTGTGTTTCTTCGCGGCTAACAAATTCAAAGTCGTGCATTTTTCTCGGAAGCGCACGGGCTTCTTCGGAATGAGCTCACTCTAGGTATTGCACATTGCCATGTGCTCTACCAGGAACACCACTTTGCCAACATAACCATGGCAGCGTCAGCCACCATTGTCCTGCCGGGCGACATCATTCCGAAAAGCGCCCTGCCCACAGGCACAGGAAAAAAGAAGACGCTCACCCTCGGACCAGGTTTGCGACACACGCCGCCAGACACGGTCACAGCTACAGTCGCGGGCGCGCTGGTGACAGACAACAAGAAGAACGCGGCGTCGGTTGAATACAATACAGGAAGGGTTCGAAAATTCTTCGTTCTCTTCAACTACTCTTGGCTTACTAACACTTTTCACAGTACCTTCCTTTCGCAGGCGACCTCGTCATCGCGACCGTCAATGGCTCTGCCGCCGAGAACTTCAACTGCCTCCTCACCCCGAACACGCCGCCTGCGACCCTTCCCCACTTGGCCTTTGAGGGCGCGACCAAGAAAACACGGCCTCAGCTTCCCCCGAACTCTCTGGTATACTGCCGCGTCGCGAGTGCCGGCAAAGATCTACCATCAGAGCTCACCTGCGTCGATCCCTCCACAGGCAAGGGCGAAGGACTTGGTCTCTTAAAGGGAGGTATGATCTTCAAGGTGAGCCTAGGCATGGCACGAAGGATGCTCGCAGCGCGTGGAGGTATAACTTTATTGGAAACCATGGGCGCCAAAATCGGCTTCGAGGTTACCGTCGGTCGAAACGGACTTGTGCACGTCGATGGAGGGAACGTAAAGACGACACTGGCGATTGGGCAAGCTATACAAGAGGTGGATGTTGCAGCCCTTGGAGATGAAGCACAGAAGAAGCTTGCCGTAACGACCCTGAAACAATGTTGATGGAGAAACATTGGCTATTATGTCAAGCTTGCAATCACAGGATGGAAGGATGTCGCCATGGTTACACGCGTTGATTGAGGTGAAGACCAATTGTCGGTGGGCTATCAGCTGCTGGCGGATAACAGACTGTGAAGGGAAAACTTCGACTTTTGCGTCCAATAACCTACGCATAATGCACGGGCATCTCTGTCACTACCAGGATGAAGGTGTCGACAGATAAGAACTCGCCAGATGGCGTCGAATGTTCATGTCCGATCGCACCCGATGGACGCTGCTGTAATGGAAGAAGCGAACTTGAGTGCACGCGAACCGTTCCGCTGAAGGGTACATCCGAAGTATACCCGTCAGATCTTCGTAGACGACGCGCTTTGTTGATAGTAAGCAGTCGTTGGAGGGTAATTGCCCACATATTCAGTCGCATCTGCGGGCTTAATGGCGAGTATGTAGAATCTTTCATTGTTTCTAGTCTCTAGTCTCTACAACTGATTCTGCAGGTCGTGAGCTCCATGAGACGCGATATACCAATACAGCAGTCCTCACTGTCCCTACGTTTTACCTACGTCAGGTCCCGATACCGTGAGTTGAACTCGAGAGCGACCTTTTTGCACCCAAGGTATCGAGCCCATGTCCGTTATCGTGACCCATGTTTATCAATCAAACGTTGTCGAGCGAAATTCTCATCAATCTCCATAGATTGAGTATCTTTAAGGTACAACACGCTGTGGGTCTCGAGGGAAAAGACTGCACATTCGGATGTTGGGCAGCCCAAGCCAGAATTGTACGATCCGCTCCAGACCAAATCCTCCTCCAGCGTGTGGGGGACAGCCATACTTGAAGCAGTCCACGTAGTCCTTGGTTCCAGCACCGGCGGGATCAATCGGAGGATCATGCTTGCGCATTTGCTCTGCGAGGAGCTCTGAGTGGTGGATACGCTGTGCACCCGAGCAGATTTCTTGACCCCTCATGAACATGTCATAGGAGTTCGAGAGAGCAGGGTCGGCGGGTGACGGCATGGTGTAAGCGGGACGGATAGCGAGGGGGAACTGGTCAAGAGTGTAGAAGTCGGTGTTGTACTTTTCAAGAACAAGTTTGCCAAGCAACTTCTCCTGGGGAGTTCTGCAAACGTTAGTCAAGCCTTCAAGATTTTCATCATTGCACTTACGTCAGGTCGTCGTAGTCTCCCAGCTCCTCACCGGCCTCGCGAAGCATCTTGATACCTTCCTGGAAAGGAATCCTGGGCACGTTGCCGGACTGAGGAAGCTTAAATTCATCGATGTGATACACTCCTCTTACGAGTTCAGTCTCCTTCCGGTATCGCGAGTTGAGCTCGTTGAAGATGAAGAGCATGAGGTCTTCCAGTACGCTCATGACTTCGTGGTAGTTCTCCTGGAATTCCATCTCAAGATCGAGTCCAGTGAATTCAGTCAAATGACGGGCTGTGTTGGAGTTCTCGGCGCGGAATACAGGACCAATCTCCATGACCTTCTGGAAGCGAGAAGCAATCAACATTTGCTTGTAGAATTGTGGTGATTGAGCAAGGTAGGCGGGACGACCGAAGTACTTGAGCTCGAAAACGTTGGCTCCTCCTTCAGAAGCAGCTCCACTAGGTGCAAAGTTAGTATCTGCAATGAACCACGCTAGATGTGACATACAGAATCTTTGGGGTATGCACCAAGATGAAACCCCTTTTAGACAGGAACTCCTGGAACAAGGCGCAAACACCGCTCTTGATGACGAAAATGGATTGGTTGATCTTGGCTCGGAGGTCAAGTGTCCTATTGTTCAGCCTTGTATTCAGACTGACCAGTGGTCGCTCACCACCTTCCTCCTCTTTTTGATCCTCTTCGGCGGCAGTCTCAGTTGGCATGGGCCGTTCCGCGTCCGACACTTGAAGCGGTAGCGGAATCTCCGCACTGGCCTCAACAAACAACTTCTGGACATGGATCTCGAAATCGGTGATACTGGCGCTCTTGATGGGTTCCTTTACACGCTTAACTATTCCTGTGACAACAAGCGTGCTCTCGGTGCTGACGTTGCCGCAGAACTTGACCATCTGTTTGCTGAGCTTGTCACTGGCCGCGACGACAGCCTGCACGGTGTTGAGATTTTGTCGCAGGTTCAGGAAAGCGAGCTTCGCAGATTGAACCCTAGCATTCTCTACCCAGCATCTGAACGTGATCTCTTTGTCCTCACTGCTGGCGACATCGGTAAGCTCAGTGCGCGGAGTTCCCGTAGGCTTGTAGTCCTTGGATCCAATGAGGGGAAGTTCGCCGTATGCGTCTGCGGATACGTCGGCGGCATCGTCGACCTCTTTCTTGCTACGTTCAGCGAGTTCGCGAGCTTTGGCTGCAGCTTTCTTCTCTGCCTGGGCTACTGTCAATATTTTGAACTCGACAGACAGGTGACTCTACCGACCTTCTCTTTCTCCTTCTGCGCCTTTTTCAACGCGTTCTTGGAGGGCGGTTCAGCGCCAGCGGGTGCGGCGTCACTCATTGTGGCTGTAGTGGTGATCTGTAGTCGCGTTGTGCAGTGGTCAGTCGTGTGCTGCGGACTCACATTTCCATAGTGGGGCAGATCCGTGGATGAATCACAGCCCCGCTACACCCCGCCGCGTCATAGTCCGGCATGGGATCGATCAACTACACTGCACATGCACCCGTACTGACGACTTGCCTAGTGGTTTTGATGAGGGAACATGTTTCAACTCGTATGCAATTACTAATTAGTGTAGCTGGGTATAATGAATTTGTCGGTCATGCTCGACCCGAATGCATCCCAGACGCCGTGCAGCATAACAAGTCCATGTGCTCCATTCATGCAAAACCAAAAGAAGATCATGTCCTTAACATAAGCTCCTAAGTCAGTACCCAGAGCGACTGCCTCACTCTCCTTGGGGTCTCCCGTCTCTGAACGCCGTCAATAGACGACCCTCAGCCGACGATAGACGTCCGATTGGAGGCCGCTGTATTCCCATTTCCGTCCCAAAGTTTCACTGTTTTGACCGCTGGATTCTTTGGTTCGTGACACGAGAAGATGTTGACGTGGGTGTCGTTGACGGCCGCTGCGGCAATCATCAATCGGTGAGGATGGAATGCGGTGACAGAGATAGGAGCAGATCGATCGCGAAGGAAACCCGAGTAGGGCTCAAGGTGCGATACAGGCTGGCCGTTGTTGATGTTGAAGATTTTCACACGGTGTCGCTGCGTGCCACTAGATACGTCAGCATTCTTCGTTCTGTTTGCACGTCATGAGCACTTACGTAGCAAACACAGGAGCGTGTTCATGGACGCTGAGTGTTCGGAGGGTGTCGGAAGTCGCTTGTATAGTCTTCACGCTCCGGTCCCAGCGGATATCCCATAGCTTGACTTCACCGCCTCGGCAGCCGCTCACAAGTTCACGCTGACCGCCGCGCTGTAGATGAACGTTGGTGATCCATTGCTTGTGCTCTTTCCACACCTTGACCATGGCAGTGGCGGGCTTTTGGCGTTGATCATATACTCGGATGGCACCATCACCAAAACCAGCAACGAAAACGTCTCCCTCGACTTGATCGGAGGTCAAGGATGTAATACAAGAACCTGAACGTGCGGGGAGATCCTATGCAAGTCAGCAAAATAACAAGAGATGCGGAAAGCGCAACTTACATTTGTGCATACTTCGGTCCCTGCGTTCCACACGCGAATGACCTTCACGTCGCCAGCGACTAGGATCAAACCTCTGCCTTGCTGCCAATCGAACACCAGGCCGGCGTTTTTGTTACTTGAGACAAGATCGGTAAGGGCTCGGAATCCAGTCACCAACTCCGTCTCTCCTTTACGGTCGTAGTTGCGGAATATCTTAATAACTCCGTCTGAAGATCCGGTCATTAGAAGTGCCTGGTCGTCTTCGTTGATGAATCGTACGTCTGTTATCTTCGACTCGGAAGGGTTCCCGTTGGAGAAAGAATTGATCCTGTTGACCGACTTTGAGTAGTCGAAGATGTTGACGGTATCTCTTGTATCTGTTACCACGAGATGATCCTCGAACTGGTGGAAACACATCTTCGCAGGTTGGCTGAGGTTGTCGAAATACCCTCGGGGCACATCCCAACGATTGGAAACAGCAATATCCTTCAACGGCTGGGTCTCGGCAATGATCCTGTCGTTTCGGTTCCTCCGCCAAAGTCTTCCGTTATAATCGGTGCTTCCGGGCTCGTCGGCTTCTGTAGGCTTCATCTGGGGTTCGCGGAAGTACTCTACGGACCACTCAAAGAATACGCTCTTGAGTGGGATATCAGGTTTCTCGGACAAATTCCTGTTTTTGAATCCCCGTGAGGTTGGTTGCTCTAGGACGTGATACTTCTCGGGTGTCTGAGGGCGGGAGGCCGACGGGGTGTGGGCATCCTCAGCAGCTGATCTCCCCGAGGACCTCTGCCGAGGGCTTGCTGTATCTTGGCCAGCCCAAAGGTTCTTCAGCGAAGCACCAACACTCGTAGATTTCCGGATGCCACCGAAAAGCGACAGATATGTTGAGTCTTTGGTCGGTGTTGGAGGATTCGAAGCTTTTTGCGGTGCAGAGGTCTCTTCTACTGCGCGGCGCATGGGACGAGGAGCTGGCGCATGTTGAAGAGCTTCGTCTAGTTGGGGCTGAACGAACTTGGCTAGGGACGATTCGATGAGCGAGATCAGAATATGATCAACAACGATACCAGCGTCTCTCGCAATCTCTGGATGCGGATCTACTGACATGACCAACAACTCCTTCCAAATGGCAGAGTATATGGTATTTTGCGAACAAGATGTCGATTCGGAAGCACTGGCCGTCGCTCCTGCGCGTGTTTTCATATGGAGCCCCTCAGCGCTCTTGTCGTCCGGTTGCTTCGGTTCCAGGTTGGCGTGATCCTCCGATAGTTGCTCGAATGCGGCGACGATGAACCGGGTCTTGTAGCGAGCAACGAAGGTTGAAAAAAAGATGAGCAGTTCCTTGCGCACCATACTATTACCATCCATAGTCATAATAAGGATCATAGAGGCAATGGACTCTTCGATGTTAGCCACCTGGGGAGTGACATCGCGGATACCGAGGAAGGATGCCAATGCATGCAGCATCGCAGCTCTGACCTCAGCAACGGGATCTACGATTAGCTCACAAAGTCGCTCGTGTGCCATGCACCGGATCCCGACCCACTTGGCTTCTTCGTAGTTGACCCAAAGCTTGCTTAAGCAAAGACACGACCACTGCCTGAGCAGCGGGTTTTGCATATCCTTGAGATGATCTAGACAGCTCTCTACAAGTTCTGTGCTTAGCGAAGCGCGTTGTCCCTGGTTGTAGTCTTTGCAGAACATGGAGACGATGAAGGCGCACATGGCGCGGTGTTCACTTGCGTTTTGAATGGGTATACCTGCATGAATTTAGCTGAAGGACTGTCTTGGCGGCTAGATTTTGTATACCAGAATTGGGATTGAATATGTTGATAAAATACTGATAGCCGTTATCCTTGAGAAGGTCGGCCTGACAGGATTGATCAACGGCGAGAATACGAGCCCAGATGAATACCATGACCGGCTTGAGCTCGTTTGCTTGAGACTGTAGTAACTTAAGGACGTATGGGAAGATACCAATGCTGAGTGCAAGATTTACGGCCCAAGGACCATGATCTAAAAAGCTCGACAGCAGGATAAGGGCACGGAGACGATGCACTTGACTGAGCAGTACTTGGAGCACTATGGGGAGCTGTTCCGGTACCTTTTGCTCCACTGCGCCCTGTGTCAAGTAGACCTCGAAAGCGGTCAACTGTTCGGAGAAGAAGTCAGAGTGCTTGTAGTTGAAGTCCTTTTCTCCCCGGGCCTCGGCCTGCAGATCCGGGAGCTGAGCCAAGACCAGCTCAACGGCCAGGTCCCAGCTTCGCCATAACGGGTGGTTATGTGTTTGAGGAATTTCGGGGTGTGAGACGGGATTGCAGTGGTAAGCGCGCATGATGCGCTGTGCCAGAAGGTAGTTGCGGAAAAGGGCGGCGACCATCAAGTCCTGACGGAAGAGTTTCTTAAACAAGGGTTTAGAAAGAGAATTCCAAGCGATGGTATCCGTAATGGCCGTGAAGATCCAATTGAGTTCGCCAATAGGCGTCCTACGCTCAGAGACTTTGCCTGGGATATTGTGGGCATCTCGCACGCTGACCTTACTCGGAAGTGGGTTTTGCAAGATGAAGAAGCGTACTGCCATGGTTATGGGGTCGGTCAGACATGAGGTGAAGATATCAGCAGGCAGCTCTGGATTGGTGGGAAGAGACTCGCGCTCTCTACACGCTGCCAAGTGGATGCAATCGCCAAAGTCGACATGCTCGACGCTGGGATCTCTCCGGCGCGCCTCCTCAAACTCGGCCTGGTGTTTCTCGGCAAAGCGGTTGAAGTTGCTGATGATGAGGCCAGCATCGGAGCAGTCGTAGACGAACAGACTGGGTGCGCCGATCCAGGACTGCAAGTCGTAGAGCGACAAGGGAATATACTGCGTATAATTTCTGTTAAATACCCAAATCTCGCCAGAAGATGTGGGTTTGGGGACGCCGTGGCCATTATAGTGGAACAAGACTCGCTCGTTGCGGGCATTCCGGCGCAGAGTGGAAGCGTACTTCCTCGTCTCTTCGGTAGTGGGATCGAGTAGCAGTTTGTAGCGCGTGCGCATGCTCAGCTGCTCGTACTGTGTCTGCAGAGCCTTGCCAATCTGATTCATGGGCGTGTGGCCGGGCGTCTGGGAGGTGACTGTCGGGTCGATCCAGCACTCCTCCTTGGCACATGGGTTGGTCTTGATGACGTCGGGGGGGTCAACGCCAATGTTCAGGCAGAGTGCGAGGACAGCCGAGACAGTCTTGAGGCGGTCCCGCATGCGCCATTCTTGGACAGGGAAGGCGCAGTCTTCGTTCTTGGGGTGGCCGCCGGTCTCGTGCTTCTTGTCGGTGTAGTACATGAAGAAGTTCTGTGCGGCAGGTCAGTTTAGTGATGCATGCGGGGCAGGGCATGCGGGAGAGGACGCACCGAGGTGAGCAGATTGCTGTACTCCTCCGAGTTGAGCTGGTCGTCCCAGCCGTGGCGGATCTTGAAGTGGCCGCCGTCTACACTTCCCTCGTCGACGCTCTCGGCCGGCAGGGCAGGATGGCGAGGCCCAAAGTCGCTCTTTGCGCGCAAGAAGCTGGGACGGGCAGACTGTGGGCCGATCGAGGCAGGCCGGGCAGGCGGCGCGTGCTCGTCCATATGGGAAGCGGGCGATGTGTGGGCGGCGGCAGCAGTGCTGGGGCGCGATGAGGCAGCGGCATCGGGGTGGTGGGAGCCGTTCATGGTAGCAGGCACGGGGGCGTGCGAGGCAAGCGGATTGGGGTGCGTGTGGCCGCTGACGAGAGGCATTTCGTTGGCGGTTCTCATGCTGAGCTTCAGCGAGCAGTGACGGTGACGGTCGTGACGGGGCCCATAGCGCGAGGCGGGCAATGCGCGTAGCAGGGAGCGTCGACGCGTCCGGGCGAGGAGGAGAGAGAGAAAAAGAGTGAGGAAGCCGGAGCAGTCGAGCCCGTGAGAGTGGTACGTCGAGCAGCGTTATATTCCCATGGATTCTCGGGCATCAGAGGTGAGAGAGAGCTCGACAAGTGCATGTCGTCGACGCTAGGCCTAAAGCAGTACCGCGGTGAGCGTCGAGCTCCACCACGACCGACGACGCACGATGCGGCCAGAGATTCATGGGCGAGCACAACAGCACCGGTGCAGCACGGATGCCGGCGAGCATGGTTCGGTTGCGATGCTGGCTGGCCAACGGCGCAGATGCTCGCTAGTATGCACATGCGCATACCATGGCTCTCATACCAGAGGCGCTTTTGCAGGCCCTCTTGCATGCTGCGGCGGCTGCAGCCAATGGGCGGCGCCGTAGCCTCGTCGGCGTCCGCTGATCCTCCCGGACACTTCTCAGGGGCGGCGCGCAGAGTGAACAGGGCTGGGGAGACAGAGACACTAACCGTCGTTGTAACTTGTCCGCTTGGTCGTCTTTCCCTTGTGTCGACCTGTGGCCTGCTCAACCAACCTTGGAAGTGTCGCCCTCGGAACTGCTGCGCCGTCTGAGACCCCCGACGGCCTTCTGCCTCTCCTGCACCCGCATCCCCCAGCATCGCGTTGCCCTGGTCGCCGCCATAGTACTTAGATAGCCGCAACAGTTACCACCCTCCATCTCTACCACGCTTCTGCTCTCCTCGCCCCAGCCGTACGACATGCGCCCGCGCCTCGTCCATTGCTTCGCCTAGTTACTGTACCCTCGCCAGCCCAGCGTCTGCTCGCGCCCTCGCCCTCCTTCATCTCCATCACAGGCCGAATGTGTGCGCGATAGGCCCCGGCCGCTATTGCACCACCGCCCGAGCACCGTCGCCGTCGCTCTCGCTGTCTGCCACCGCCGCAATGTCGTTTCTCTTCGGCAAGAAGAGCAAGCAGCAGTCCAATGCGCTGCCACCGGCTACTAGAGAGATAACCTCGTCGCATGGCCCCGGTCAACCACCCCCAGCCGTCAATGGAAACGCCTCGCGAGAAATCGAAAAGACGCGTGGAGCTCCCCAGTCCCAGACACCTACCCCCGGCGGCAGTGTGAACAACTCGTTGAGCTCTCTCCAGAATCCGGCAACTGTGCCCACCCCTGAGCCTAAAGCGCTGCGGGAGAAGGCCGATACCACCATCCAGGTACGTTGTATGACAAGTCCCGCGTGCCGCGCCTGTGCTGACTGCCGCAGAACACGAACCCCAGATTTGCCGGCAACTCGCCAGACTCGCCCTACCCCTGGTCCTCCCGACGCTTGAACTTCACCGCAGGCAATCCCTTTCCTCGATATGGCGCCGCCATCAATGCCACGGCTTCCAAGGATGGTACAATCTACCTCATGGGTGGACTTGTGGGCGGCGCGACAGTCAAGGGTGATCTGTGGCTGACGGAGATGGGCAACGGCAGCATGGCCTGCTATCCCATTTCTACCACAGGAGACGGCCCTGGTCCTCGTGTTGGCCATGCCAGTTTGCTCGTTGGCAATGCATTCATCGTCTTCGGAGGAGACACCAAACTGGCCGACAACGACGACCTGGACGACACCCTGTATCTTCTCAATACCTGTGCGTTCAACCTGCAATTGCCTGTGACACTGACTGACTTTGCGTAGCTACAAAACACTGGTCGCGCGCACTACCACAGGGCCCCCGCCCCACCGGTCGCTACGGTCATACTCTAAACATACTGGGCTCCAAGATATACATTTTCGGTGGACAGGTCGAGGGCTTCTTCTTCAATGACCTAGTGGCTTTTGACCTGAACTCGTTGCAGTCATCGGCAAGTCGGTGGGAAGTGTTACTACCAAACACCAAGGAGCAGGCTTCTCCACAGGGCAGATCACCACCAGCTCGAACCAATCATTCCGTGGTAACGTGGAATGACAAGCTCTACCTGTACGTATCCCATTTCTTTTCTTTGCTAACAGTTGGATTGACTAACTGCTTTCAGCTTCGGTGGCACCGACGGAATCACTTGGTTCAACGATGTCTGGACCTATGAGCCACGCTCCAACGCGTGGACGGAGCTCGACTGCATTGGCTATATTCCAGTAGCCCGCGAGGGTCATTCTGCCACACTCGTAAACGACACCATGTACATTTTTGGCGGGCGCACTCAGGAAGGCGTTGATTTGGGCGACCTTGCAGCATTCCGCATTTCCTCCCGCCGCTGGTACATGTTCCAAAATATGGGACATTCCCCCTCAGCCCGCTCAGGACATAGCATGACCGCGTTCGGAAAGCACATTGTTGTCTTGGCTGGTGAACCTAGCTCTTCGGTCAGTGACAGGAACGAGCTCAGCCTTAGTTATATTTTGGACACCTCCAAGATAAGGTATCCGCCCAATGAAAGTGCCCCTCCACCACAACCGCAGAATACCCAGCGGAAGATGAGTGGCGGTGAGAGAAGCAATGTTCCTCCCGCTAAAGTCGGCTCCCCTCCTACGCGCGAGAGTATGATGCCTGGTGCCCAACCCACAAGAGCTCCAGAAAACATGGGCAACGGCGTCAACGCAGGATCACGGCTGCCTCGCGCAGCTGGTCAACCACCTCCAGGTCCTCCGCCACTTCAGCAGCCTCCACAACCTCGCGAAAATGGAGCTAGCGTACAAGGT